>ENA-ORXM01002538-ORXM01002538.1-marine-metagenome-genome-assembly--contig:-NODE-2538-length-20807-cov-14.226290_pt1 | contig 20807 bp, 15 predicted proteins | sample MGYA00237867_ERZ511480 | MGnify/ENA primary metagenome ERZ511480 (study PRJEB26309, sample SAMN06266103) | marine metagenome | isolation source: Algal blade | place: United Kingdom:Sidmouth, United...
TGTCGGGCTAAGGTTTGCCAATTGTCCAACATGCCAAATAAGCCATGTAAAATAATGAGTGGATGTCCTTCGCCAAAGTGTTTATAATTCAGTTGCATTGATTTTTTTGTTGCAAAAGTAAACAGAGTGAAGGAAATCTTAGGTTTTTAATGCTTATATTTTGTTTTTAATTCATTGGTTTTTCGTCTAAGTGTTTGATTTTCAGTATTTTATTTTATTTTATTTTTGAGATTTTATATGAATTCACAATTGAATGAAAATGTATTTTTTATATTTCTCAAATCAATGTACTTTTATGACAAATATTTTTCATAGATAAAAACTTTCCCTATGATCCAAAAATTTATCTTGATGGTAGCTTTACTGCTTGGTTTAATAACTGAATTGAGTGCAAATATAAATCCACTACCAATTGCTTTAGAAGATACTATAGAAACAAGTATAGATTCGACTACTGTTTTTCCAACAGATTTTACAGTCATCGTAGAATTAAATTGTGATTCAGTGTTTTTTAATCTTTATTGTTCTCTCATAAATATAGATTCCACCAACACCTATGAGTATCGGCTTTGTAATGATTCTACTTGGACAGAAGTACCAGCCATTGATAGTACTTACGGTTTTGTGATAATAGATGGAGTTTCAGCAGGATTAATTGATAGCTATTGTGCAGAATTTCGTTCTTCTGCTGCCCCGAATGATATTCAAATTTACCAACAAGATGATGTCTATTGCGGACCAGCTCCAAACTTATATATCGCCAATATTAATGTGTTTCTGGAAGGAGCTTATGATGAAAATACGGGGTTAATGAAGACGCTTTTACAAGAAGCAGAAGTACTGCCGCTTACCCAACCCTACAATGCCGCTCCTTACAATTATGAAGGAACAGAAACTTTAGATACATTTGAAATCAACCAACTTGGTTTGGAAGTTGTAGATTGGGTTTTAGTAGAAGTACGAGAAGGAACACCCAATCTTACCGAACAAAATACGGGAGTAACCATAAGAAAAGCAGGACTTTTATTGAATACAGGAGAAATTGTTGATGCTTACGATGGGTCAGTATTTTATTTTGATGCTTTATTATACGACGAAGTGGATTATTACATTTGTATTCGTCATCGAAACCATTTAGATATTTTAAGTGCAGAATCTATTGTTGTTCAAGATGGAGAGCAAGGTACAGAATTTACCTATGATTTTACCACATCACCCTCGCAAGCCTTCGGAAATTTCCAGCAAAAAACACTTTCCAATGGCAAAGCCGCATTATTCGCAGGCGACTATCTTCAAGATGGTATCATTCAACTTTCGGATTTTGATGCGTGGAAATCCAATCCCGCCCAACTCAACGTTTATAGCCCTTTAGATGGAACATTAGATGGCGTCGTACAGCAAACAGACAATGATGCATGGTTGCCCAACAAAGCAAAAATTGGCGTCGCAGAAATACGGTTTTAGTTTAAGTAGTTTTTGTTGTTTGTGTAGTTTATGTGGTTTCATCATCCAACCACACAAACCACTTAAACCACAAAAACTAATAAACAGCCGAAACATCATTGGCTTCAATCTTTGAAAAAGTAAGGTTTACAGTCTTCGTCATCATTATATTTTTTGAAAATAATTTTTTTAGGAGAGAACGGTAAGGTTGCTTCGTCGTAACGCATGGGCCCGCTGTCCGCTACTATACCAAGCCAACGCAAAACCCCATTAGCCAACCCATTGGTATAACACTACCATCGGGTCTATTTTGGATGGACAGAACGCTCATTTTAGTTTTTGTAGTTGATAGTTTATGTGGTTTTTGTAGTTGTAGAAACCACAGTATGATGCTACAGAAAAACTACTTAAACCACAAAGCCTTGAATTACGGATTTTTGAGATTACACGGATTTTGATTTCGTTAATTTTAGAATCAGTAGTTTAGTTAGGCAGTTTGTGCGTGGAGCAAAGTCAAAAGAAAAAACCACAGCACAACGGCACTACACCACCACAGCACAGAAAAAACTACAAAAACTACTTAAACCACAAAAACTATTTATCCAATATCCCCCAACAAAGGTCGCAACACAATCTCCTCAACCACCGTTCTTTGCGACAAAACATAGGAACTGTGCAACAAATCCGCCACATCTTCAGCCTTCATCAACCGTTCCTCCGCAATGTCCACACCAGCCCAAGAAGCGGTCATTGTTGCCCCAGGCAATAAGGAAGTCACTCGAACCCCATGCTCTTTCATTTCCTCTCGTAAAACCTTAGAAAAGCCCAAAAGCGCAAACTTAGAAATCGAGTAAGAACCGCCATTTGGATAGGCATACATACTCGCTGTCGAACAAATATTAAAAACGTGTCCTGCTTTTTGCTCAATCATTCCGCCAATCAAGGCACGAGTCAAATGGTAAGCACTGTATAAATTGGTTTGCATCATTATTTCCAACGCTCCTGCTTCCTCGCTGTGAATCTGACCAGGAATAAAAACGCCTGCATTATTGACCAAAACATCTACCGTTTTAAAAGCCTTTTTTACCGTATCCGCAAACCCATGTACCTGCCCCAAAACAGAGACATCTGCCACCGCATACACAAAGGTACAGTCAGGATATTTCGCTGCAAAATCATCCCGCATCGCCTCCAAATCAGCTAATTTACGAGAACAGACAGCCACATGCCATCCTTCCTGTGCAAACCGTTCCGCAATCGCTCGCCCAATCCCTTTCGTACCACCACTAACAACAATATTCATATTTTTCGTATTTTTATCAATTAAAAGCTATTTTCGATAAATATGCCGTCCTACAAGCGTCCTGTCCACAACCACCTAGACCTGATGGTAGTGGTATGGTGGCGGTAGGGGCAGACCCATGTGTCTGTCCGCAGCGTAGGCAAGCCACCATAAGAACGTACAGCAGGCCCATGCATCACGATGAAAGACAAACCGTTCTCTCCATATTTATCAAAAACAGCGCAAAGATAAGCAATTTAAAAAATCAATTGAATATGCATAAACTACTCAAATCAATCCTACCCCTAACCACCCTAATATTCCTATGCGCCTTTATGCCACACAAAGAATGGCATTGGAAAAAACTACCCAAAGTCACCGAATCACACCTACGAGGATTGAGCGTAGTGGACGATGATGTTGTGTGGGCGAGTGGAGCGAATGGGACTTTTTTGGTGACACATGATGGTGGAGATAGTTGGGAGACAGGCACGATAGATAGTGAAAAAAGACTTGACTTTCGAGACATACATGGTTTTGATGGAAACAAAGCAATTGCCATGAGCTCTGGCGAAAATTATGCACGGATGTATCTTACGGATGATGGCGGAAAAAATTGGGAATTGATGTACCAAAATGAAGACAAAGGCATTTTCTTTGATGGAGTCGATTTTGCAGATGAAAATCGGGGCGTTGCTTTTAGCGACCCAGTGGATGGAACGTTTTATATCGTTCAAACAAAAGATGGTGGGCGAAGCTGGAATCGCATTTCCACCAAAAAATTGCCAAAAACACTGGAAGGAGAAGCAGGATTTGCAGCAAGTGGCACAGGTGTTGTCTATAAAAATAAGAATATCTGGATTGCCACAGGTGGAGGCGAAAAAGCAAGAGTCTTTCATTCTGCCGATGATGGCGATACTTGGAACGCCTACGATACACCGATGGCAAGTGGCGAAGGAACAGGCATTTTTTCCCTGTCTATGCTTGATGAGTTGAATGGCGTGGTTGTCGGTGGAAGCTACATGGATTCGACCAATACAGTTGCGAATTGTGCGCTGACCAATGATGGCGGAAAAACGTGGGAACTTCTCTTTGTCAATCAACCCAATGGCTACCGTTCTTGTGTAGCAGCCCACGAAGAAATGGGCATTTTGTTTGCCGTAGGGCGAACAGGTATTGATTCCTCAATGGACGGTGGACGGACTTGGAAAGCGTATAGCGACGAAGGTTATTATGCCTGTGGAATTTCAGAACGATACATCTATGCCGTCGGACGAAGTGGCAAGATGGGCAAAATGGAGTTGTTTTAAGACAAAAGCATAGATTTTTTGAAGCAACAAAACTAATTTTGTTTTACCTTTGTTAATTAGATTAGGAAAACAACTTCAATCTAATCCTAATCAACCCTTCCGATGAAAGAGAAATTGTTCATATACCTTAAAAGTCTATGGAAACCCCTGTTAGGCATCAGCTTATTAGCCATTGCTTTTGTGGGCATTACCCAAATGAGGAATGCCTGGTTATGTGATGGCGTTGCCGAAAAAAATGCCTTCAAAACACAACTAACATTGGCTTTTAAAGCCGATGTAGATTGCTTGTGTGATGATGGAAAACCAATCTTGTTCACCGCATTAGAAAACAATGACAAAGAAGTCATAGATTTATTATACGAATACGGAGCAGACTTAGATCGAGTCTATTACCAAAAACAATCGCCCTTAACCTACTTCATCAAAGCAGGCAATTCCAAAGCCGTCAAAACACTCCTAAACTTAGGCGCAAATCCAAATCATCCCTCAGAAAGAGACGAATACCCGCTATTTTTAGCGATTAATTCGTCCAATATAGACAAACATCAAATGGTCCAAGCCCTCGCCGACTATGGTGCAGGCACGAACGGATTGAGCAAAGGAACCACACCCCTAACTTTAGCAGCGAGACGAGGGGATGTCTCCAGCATAGATATTTTGCTCAAAAACAAAGCCAATCCACACAGTCCTGACAACAAGGGATTGCTCCCAATCATTCACTCAAAAGACGAAGCCACCGCCAAGTTTTTAGCGAAGGTTACAGACCTTGACATTGTAGATAAACACGGCAATACCCTCGCCCATGTTTTGGTCGATGTCGGTATGGCAAGTGCTGCATGGGTAGCGATAGACCGCACCAGTTTACTCAAAAAAAATAGAGCAGGTTTAACGCCATTAATGAGTGCCGCCCAAAAAGGAAACAACCAAGTTTTCAATCACCTACTAAAACAAGGTGCCAATATTAATGCCTTAGACAACAAAGGTCGAGGGCTTGCCTACTATGCCAAAAAAGGAGGCAACAAAAGCATTCAAGGCACAATTCACCGCATTACTACACAAGCCGCTAAAGCCGCCCAAGCAGCAAGATCCGCCACCACCGCCGCCGCCGTTGCAAAAAACGGAACAAGACAAGCAGCCCGCAAAACTGCCTCAAAAACCGCAGGCAAAATGGCATTAAGAGGCGCAGGAAAACAAGCTGCCAAAAAAGTATTTGGTCGCCTCATTCCAGGCATCGGCACCGCATGGATGGCATACGATATTTACAACTTTTTATTGGGCGAAGAAGAGCCACCCCCACCGCCAAGAGAATTAAAACCTAAGAGACCCTAAGCGTTAAATTCTAACTTCTAAATCTCAATTTCTAATTTTTTTTGGAGCGAAAGGTTCGGAACTTCGTCGTTACGTTTAGGCCTGCTATCCATTCTTATCGTTTAGCCTTTCTTATATTTGCCCCACAAAAAACGATACCATTCCTATCAGGGCTATTTAGGGAAGGTCTGTACGCCTATCACCATTGTCGAATCACAGATTTTTAAGGATTCAAAGGATGACACAGATTTGGTAATTGACAAATTATAGCAATTCCAAAGAGATTGTTTTCCGTCGAGCTTTGCGCTTCTTTGCGTTAAAATTCTTTGCGGTCTTTGCGTGAAATAAAACTTCTGAAATGAATTAGGATTGCTATAGTCTCCACAAAACAATTTAAAGAAAACACAAGAATTAAGAACCACAGCACAAAAGAAAAACATGCCCACCCACAACCACAGCACCAAGAACTAAGAACCACAGCACAAAAGAAAAACATGCCCACCCACAACCACAGCACCAAGAACTAAGAACCACAGCACAAAAAAAACATGCTCACCCACAACCACAGCACCAAGAACTAAGAACCACAGCACAAAAGAAAAACATGCCCACTCACAACCACAAAAACCACAAAAACCACAAAAACCAAACGAAGCGTCACCGCCTAATCAACTGATTCCCAACGGCACATGACAAACAGCGTTTAGCGTTACAATATTTATTTTTTAACTGCAACAAAGCCTGACTTTCATAAGCATTTTTTGGCTCAATATTCAAGGATTCCCATCCTTTTAAAATATTGTTTTTCTCCGCTTTCAGTTCTTCCAACAACGCAAAAGAACGTTCCTCAAAATCAGTTTTACCCGTCATTTGCCCATAGATAAACATAAAGGGAACGACTGCGTTGAGCAATAGATTTTCGATAGTTGCCCGACTCATTTTGCGTTTGCCATACTTCTTCGTCTCTTTCCCAAACACATAATGAGACTGCCAATACAAAGAAGGTTGTAAGCTAAATAAATTAAAAAAGTCTTTTAGTTTTTTTATCGACAAGACTTTAGAAAAAAGCCCATCTTGTTGATGCAACAACTGAGCAAATTGAGCAATCCGAATGGTCGGAAAATTAGAAGGACGCATACGGTGAAATTTCCAAATGTGTTTGGGGAGCGTATCCAAAGAAAATTTTGCTTTCAAAAAATCAAATTCCTTTTTCAAATTTTGTTGGTATTCATCTCCACCCTCTTCCTCCAAAAAACCAGCCCCACCAAACAACATTGCTTCGATTTGTAGGAGTTGTGTTTTATGTTTCCATACCGCAGAAAGTGGCAATTGCGTCGTCAATAATTCAAAGGGCAGCGCATTGACCTTGAAACCAAAGGAACGACCCAAATATTGATAAAACGTGACCTCCCAATCATTTTTATTGAGTGATAGCATTTTTGCAATCATCTGCGTTTTTTGTTCCATTCGTTCTATCAACAGCCGATCCATCCAGTTTTTTAGCGTAAACAAATCAACCTCGTGAATTAGCTTTTGGCAAGGAATCCAATCTTTGTTATTTTGGAGATACGTAAAATTTTGATGTAGCTTTTGTTTGACATATTTTCGTAGTTCAAGCGTTGGAATTGGCTCACCACTTTTTCGTCGGATTGTTACATCTTGTTCCACCACCAAGTGTAAAATAATATTGTCGTAAGCTTGGTTTTTTTGGTGTTGGTGGAGTAGCCAATCGGATGATTTTACGTGGATTTCGACATTGCCCGCCCAAATAGTTTGGCCAAGCTTTATTTTGGCATTAAAGAAATCGGGACCAGCATCATGATTCAATGAACCCGTCGAAAGTACCTGCAAGTCTTCCCCTCCGACAGTCTTTAAATTTAAGCCCTCATATAACCGATGTTGCCAGATATAAGCAATGAAATCTTCCTTCATTTTGAGAAATATTTTAATTATATAATAGAGAAAGACACCCAAAAGTGGTAAATTGGCATCTACTAAATAGTAACCAACTCGTAAGCGTCGGCTACACTTTGGAATGTTGTAGACATTCCTTTATATAAACAACGGAAAAAAACTGGAATACAAGCGTATCATAGAATCCCTAAAGCAAGGGGACCGTAAAGCTCAAAAGCAGCTTTATGAGTCTCATGCCCCCGTCATGTTCGGGGTCTGCCGCCGCTATATCAAAAATGAGCAGGATGCAGAGGACGTTATGATCAATGGTTTTTTTAAAGTTTTTACCAAAATTGAGCAGTTTAAGGACAATGGAAGTTTTGAAGGTTGGATTCGTAGGATTATGGTCAATGAGTCGCTTATGTTTTTACGTAAGTACAATATGAACCTGTCTATCGAATTAAATGAGACCCAAGCTGTAACGGAAATGGATGCAGATAGTCGAATTAGAGAAGAGGATATTCTCAAACTATTGGATTATTTACCGATAGGTTATCGAACCGTATTCAACCTTTACGTCATTGAAGGGTTTTCTCATAAGGAAATAGCCGAACAATTGGGCGTAAGCGTCAATACTTCCAAATCACAATTAATCAAAGCGAGAAAAAAGCTACAACAATTATTATTAAATGAGGATTTAAGACAAGCAAATTAATAGAACGTGCAAGACAAGCCACAAAATATAGATAAACTTTTTCAAAAGCATCAACATCAATTTGACAAGATGCCTTCGGATAATGCATGGAATCGGTTGGAAAATATGCTGAACCAAACGGATTCGGCAACAGCAGAAGCAAAAAAAGCCCAAGCTGAACCCCAATCGTTAGCCAAAACCACCATAAAGTCCATCGAAACAGCCAAAAAGCCGTCTCGTCCAATGTGGCGGTACATCGTGGCTGCCATGTTATTATTGACTTTTCTTTCCATTGGTGGCTACCTTACAAATCAGTTATCAAACGATGCTTTTCTCGCTGAAAAAACAATGCAATCTGGAAGTAAAAACGTCGCAGCAAACGCTGTCCAAAAATCAAAAAGTCAAAAGAAAACTCATAGTGAAGAAATAAAGAATAAAGCAAAATCTGTTGTAAACAAGGCAGTGCAAGAGAAGGAAGTAACTTTTAAAGAAACAGCCAAAACAAGTGCTATACCACCACCTATATTACCGCCACCTGTGATAGAAGAAGTAGAAGATGAAATAACCGAAATGCCCCAATATTTATCTGATGCTGATGCCAAAGATACAGACATTCCTTCTCCTGTCATAAAAGAAATTGTTGAAGAAGAGCCACCAATGGCAACAGAAGATGAGGAAAGCGATGATCTTTGGGAAGAAACTGAAGAAATAGCTGAAACAGAAATAGCTTTTGAGGAAGTAGTAGAAGAAATCGTTGAAGAAGAAAAAAGTCTTGTAGAAGACTCTATTAATATAGGAGCAACAAGTGACATGGGCGCAACAGGCGCAACAAGTCCTACTGGAGCGACAGGCGCAACGGGTGCGAATGGCATAGAAGTAGCAACCACAAGAAGCGAAGAAAACGCAACAAAAGCAATACCACAAGACGTCATTGAATTAAAGAACGAAGAAAGCTATAATTTAGACGACGTGTCCGTTTTAAATGAAGCACAAGGAATGAGCAAAAAAGCCAGAAAAGCAAAACGCAATAAAGACAAAAAGGCAAGATCAGAATCAAGTGTTCCTAACCCCTATATGGATAATAGTGGCAACGCTTTTAATTCTACTGTTTTACAATGGGATTGGCTTGCTGGAGATTGGACAAGTACGGATGGAGATAAAGAGCTTAATGTGATGCCTTCTTCACAAGCAGGACTCAAAATCAACGAATTTTCTTCTCAAAATGGAGATGCTGTATTGGCGAGAGTCTTGGATATACAAGAAACAGCCAATGGCGTTACCTTACGCATACAATACCTTGCCCAAGAATACAAAAACCAAGCTGCCATTGCCTTTTTCAACGAAGAAAGCCAAGCCAATACCAATAAATTACAATTTGTCGATGATTCAGGCAAAGAAACAAAGACAATTCGGGTAGAACAAGTAGACAATCAGACTATAAAGTGGGAGGAAATCAACGGTGGCGACATCAAAACCATCCTATTCCAAAAAAGGTAATTAAGAGAAAATGATGGATTATTTCATATTGACGTATGGTCTTGCTATCTGTTATTTATAGCTATTTAGGGATTGTGAGTATAAGGATTTTTATAGTAATCCTAAAAACCAAACAAAGTGAAATCAATCATATTGGATATTTTTAAAGACCTTCCACTCACGGAAAAAGAAGTAGATGTTGTAAGCGATAAATTGAAAAAAACAACCCTTAAAAAAAGAGAATTTTTGTTAAAAGAGGGGGAAGAAATCAATCACTTCTATTACATTCATCAAGGCTGTTTACGCACTTACTTCATAGATCCTTCAGGAAAAGAACATACTTTGCAATTTGCCGTTAAAGGTTGGTGGATTAGTGATTATATCGCCCTATTTGGAAAAGAAAAAACCAAAGCAGTATCTTATATTGAATGTATAAAAGACTCCATATTGTACAGCGTTTCTAAAAAAGATTTTGATAATATTTGCAAAGAAATACCAAAAGTTGGGTATTTTCACATCAAAAACTTAGAGTCCGCATTTTCCAACTTCCAAAAACGAATCCTCGAAAATCTCACCTTATCAGCAAAAGAACGTTACATAAACTTCGTTACCGTTTATCCCAATATCGAACAAAATGTGAAAAATTACCACATTGCCTCCTACTTAGGAATTACCACCGAGAGTTTAAGCAGAATCCGAAAAGAAATTACACTCACATAATTTCTTACCATACATCAATTTTTAGTATTTAGCTGTATATTACTTTTGTACTTTTCTTAATAACAAAAAATACAGATATGTTAAAGAAAGTATTAGGGATTGCTCCAAAATTGGAGGAGGACGGGTCGTACAGCCCTTCAAAAATGGCTTTAAAGTTAGGAACTGTTGACAAAACGGATTTTGAAAATATTTCATACACGAAATATGAAGGAAAGAAGTCGAAAATTTTAGTGATTTTTACGGAACAAAAAAATCTGACCATGCAGAATGGTAAAATGTTTTCTACGGGAAACCATCCAATAGAAGCCTTATTGCCTATGCTTCATCTCAAAAATGCAGGTTTTGAATTTGATATATTTACGCCAACTGGAAAACCAGTAGTTTTTGAAATGTGGGCTTTTCCGAATGAAGACGAACATGTGAAAGCTATCTACAACGAACACAAAGCAAGTTTTGAAAACCCTAAAAAACTGCAAGACTTTGTCGATAATTCCTTTACAGACGTCGCCTCCTATGCAGCAGTATTTATACCAGGCGGACATGGAGCGATGTTAGGCATTCCCGAAGACAAAAACGTTGGGAAAATATTGAACTGGGCACATGATAACGACTTATTTACCATAACACTTTGTCATGGGCCAGGCTCACTTTTAAGCACCACCTTAGACAATCAAAAATTTCTTTACGAAGGATACAAAATGGCAGTTTTCCCAGATTCAATAGACAAACAGACGCCTAAAATTGGTTATTTACCTGGTCAAATGCCGTGGGGATTAAGCGAAAAATTGAAGAGCTTAGGAGCTACGCTTATGAATACGAAGTCAGACAAAACGGTTTGTTTGGATAGAAAACTAATCACTGGCGCAAGCCCATTAGCCTCTAATGAATTGGGGAAATTAGCCGCAAATACACTGTTGAAAGAATTGAAATGATAAACAACAATCTGAATAACGATTGATATAAAAATAATAATAAGGAGCGAAAGGTCAGGAGCTTCGTCGTCACACTAAGTCCTGCTATTCGTTCCTACACTTCCCTATCACAAGCCTTACAGTGTACCACTGCTATCAGGGCTATTTTGGGTGGTCTTTACCTTTTTCCAAGTATTACTTTCCATCAAAAATCTTCGACATTTGCTATGTATTAATGACTGAAAACCCAACACAGAAAGCCAAATTAGACCAGACACTGTGCATAGCAAATACATTATCGAAGTAGAGTGGAGATACAACCACCATAGCATTGTATAGACAAAGAATACCTCGCCCCAACAAGCCCTAAAATCATAGCCATTCTGTTACTCTCCAGCCGATGTTGAATGGTCAGAACCCTTGCAAAAAATGACATTTATTGCCAAATTCTTGCCTTGAAGTCCAATTATAATATATATTTGTTTTATTGAATTGGCAGATTTCTTTATCTTTTAGTGAATTTATAGACCATTGACTCAATGAATTGGGCTGTTTTTACGTTAGTTTAGTGAGCTTATAAGGAGAACATATAAAATACTTTTGATAAGGGTCTTGTCCCTTCAAAATAGACCCGATAGTAGCGTTATAGCTATCTTTAGTTGATGTGGTTTAAGTTGTTTTTGTAGTTGTAGCTTGGCTCTACTTAATGAATGATGATAGCTATAGTAGCGGATAGCGGGCCCATGCGTGACGATGAAAGATAGACTGTTCTCTCCTAAAAACTGAAATTTTTGTAAATCTGCTCAATTTGGTCAAATAAATAAAACTATGAAGAACCAATACAAATATATCTCCTTGTTTGTATTATTGTTGAGTTGTATGCTGGAGTGTTTGGCAGGTGGTTTTATTGTTGTAGATAACAATAAACGGGCGAAGTGTGCGACTTGTGCGACGATGCATGAGTATACTTTGGAACTTCAGTCGGAAGATGTGAAGGTGCAGATTCAAGACGACAAGGCGTATACTTCTATTGAGCAAAGTTTCTTCTATCCCAACAATCGCCGAGTTGATGGCTATTTTTACTTTCCTATCCCTAAAAATCGTTTACTACAAAATTTTACAGTCGAATTTAACAATCAAAAAATTAATCCTGAAAAGTTAAGCATTGAAGATACACAAATTACTTTGCAAGACATAGTAGAAAAGCATCTGGATCCATCGCTTTTAGAACTAAGTGGACAAGAGGTTTATCGTTTTAAGATTAATTCTATTGAATCAAGATCATTACATACGGTATATATCAATTATGCAGAAGATTTGTCGAAAGAAGGCAATCAAACGATGTATGAATATCCGTTTCACATTCAAAAACGACAGATTGTACCCGTAGAAAAAATCAATTTTAAGATTGATATTAATACGACAGAACCCATCAAAGATATATATTCGCCTACATTTGCGATAGAAGCTGCTCGAACGGATCGAACAGTGGCATTGGGCGTGTTTGAAGCCGAAAATTACTTAATAAAAAACGATTTTAAGCTGTATTATACGACAGATGAAAAAGACGTAGGCTCAACGGTGATGTGTTTTGATGAATCCGCAGAAGAAAAGGGCTATTTTTATCTGAATTTGACGCCTGCAACCGAGATAAAAAACTTTAGAATCGTTGAAAAAGACATTACTTTTGTATTGGATTGTTCAGGAAGTATGGTCGGCACAAAGATGGAACAAGCCAAAAATGCCTTGCAATTTTGTGTCAATAATTTGAATGCAAAAGACCGCTTTAATATTGTGCGTTTTTCGACGGAAGCCGAAGCCTTATTCAAGGAATTAAAGCCGTTTGATTCGACATCATTGGCACAAGCCGTAGACTATATTCAGGGCTTAAAAGCGACGGGTGGAACGAATATAGATGAGGCGTTGGATTTGGCGTTGGACGTGGAAAAAACCGATGATCGACCTTATATGATTGTCTTCATTACCGATGGAAAACCCACAATTGGCGTGACACAAGAATTGCCTTTGGTGGAAAGCGTCGCTCGGAACAATAAGAACAATGCGAAGATTTTTACCTTTGGTTTGGGCGATGATTTGAACGCCTTATTATTGGATAGAATCACGGAAACAACCAAAGCTTATCGAACCTATATTGCAGAGGATGAAGATATTGAAATCAAATTGACGAACTTCTATAATAAAGTGAGTTCGCCTATTTTGACGGATGTAAAATTGACGGTGGAAGGTGTCGAGGTCAGTGATATTTATCCCCATGATTTACCCGATTTGTTCATTGGTAGCTCTTTGTTGGTGTTTGGACGATACGAGGAAGGTGGTGCAGCAACCATCAAATTAGAAGGGAAAATGAATGGGGAAGACCGAACATTTACGTTCGATGCCAATTTTGATAAAATGAATGAAACCAACGATTTTGTTGCGCCACTTTGGGCAGCAAGGCGCATTGGTTTTTTATTGGATCAAATTCGATGGCATGGAGAAAATAGGGAGTTTAAAGCCGAAATCGTGACGCTTTCTAAGCAATACGGCATCATTACGCCCTACACAAGTCATCTCATTTTACAAGCGGAAGAAAGACAAGCAAACGAGGCGGATGCAGCACAACCCAACCGTATTTTTGATAAATCCATCATTGGCAAAAAATCTACCTTTAGAATAGAAACCTCAAAGGAATACAATAATATGTTGACCAAAAGGGAAGGGGCGGAAAGTGTACAGTCAAGTAAGGAGGTCAATATGATGAACAATGCGACGAATATCGCTCAAATCACGCCAGGACAATATCGCTTAAATTATACAGACAATAAGGGTAAAATTCGGAATATCAGCGAGCAAGTTATCAATATCAAACACCGTCCTTTTTACAGCAATAACGATGTTTGGGTTGATTCAAAACTATCAAAAATGGATAAGTTGAATGCACAACGTATTGAGTTTAATACGCCCGAATATTTTGCGCTCTTGTCCAAAGATAATGAAGTGGCTTCTTACCTTGCTTTGGGTCGGAATGTGCAGTTTTTGCATGAGGGTGTTGTTTATGAGATTTATGAGTAGAGAAGGGACGAAAGGGACGTTGGTAAATTTATTTTTTGACAAAACTTTTTAATGCGTGAAAAAGAATAACAATCAATAAATTAATATTAATGCTTGGCTTGATGAACAACATGGCAAGGAAGGTACAGAAAGCCGTGCAAAGTTTGATGAAGAATCTTATAGTTACTACTATGGTGAAATTCTCAAAAATAGACGAAAAGAGATAAGTCTAATGTTTGTAGAATTGTGGGTTTTGTTTTTTCAGAGAAGGAACAGACAACCTCTTAATGAAGAGAATTAAACTTATGATGATTTTTAATGCTATCCTTTATAAGATTTTTTTTCATAGTACCACAACTTTTATATTATTTTGAGTGTTTATGAGAGAACGTTGAGTTGTTGTTTTTGGCTAATAAATTGACAATACTTAAAAGACGGAATTACAAAATAAACACTTATATGATAATACTACTAACAGGAGTAACTGGGTATGTTGGAAAGAGATTATTACCAATTTTAATTGAAGACGGACATCAGGTAATTTGCTGTGTAAGAGATCCAAAGCGTTTTAATCCTGCTGAATCCATGAGACCGTTCATAAAAGTAATTAAAGTAGATTTTTTGGACGCAGAATCTTTAAGTAAGATTCCCCAAAATATTGATGCAGCATACTATTTAATACATTCTATGTCAAACTCAACAGCTTATGATGAGCTTGAAGAGACTTCAGCAATTAATTTCAAAAACTGTTTGAATAAAACAAGAGCAAAACAAGTAATCTATTTAAGTGGCATCGTCAATGAAGAAAAATTATCAAAACATTTAAAATCACGCAAAAATGTAGAAACTATTTTGGGAGGTGGCCGTTTTAGCTTAACTACACTGCGGGCTGGTATTATTATGGGGTCAGGAAGTGCCTCTTTTGAAATTATAAGAGACTTGGTAGAAAAGTTACCAATTATGATTGCCCCTAAATGGTTAAATACCAAATGTCAACCAATAGGAATAAGAGATGTCCTAAAGTTTCTGGAAAAATCATTACTTAATGAAGAACTGTATAATAGAAATTTTGATATAGGAGGTCCCGATATTCTCAGTTACAAAGAAATGTTACTCCAATTTGCTGCTGTAAGAAATCTAAATCGCTGGATATTTATCGTACCTGTTATGACGCCTAAACTATCATCCTATTGGCTTTATTTTGTTACATCTACTTCTTATAGATTAGCCGCATCACTTGTGGAAAGTATGAAAATAGAGGTTATATGTAGGGACAGGGAAATTAACAAAATTTTGAATATTCATCCTGAAGCATACATCAAAACAATAGAAAGAGCATTTGTTAAAATCGAAAGTAACCAAATTATTTCGAGTTGGAAAGATTCCGAAATAAGCGGAGTGAAAAAAATGAATATTTCTGACTTTATAGACGTACCAGATTATGGGTGCTTTAAGGATAAAAGGGAAAAAGAAATTGATTCCCAAGAAGAAGTAGTTAATAAAATATGGAGTATAGGAGGACAAACTGGATGGTATTATGCAAATATATTATGGAAATTACGAGGATACCTTGATAAAATTTTTGGAGGAGTAGGCTTGAGAAGAGGAAGAACTAATTCTACAAACTTAGAGGTGGGAGATGCCTTAGATTTTTGGAGAGTTCTATATGCAAATAAATCAGAGGGAAGACTGTTGTTATTTGCAGAAATGAAATTACCAGGAGAGGCGTGGTTAGAGTTCAAGATTACAAACAAAAAATTAATTCAAACAGCTACATTTAGACCACACGGACTTCTTGGTAGGCTTTATTGGTATTCTGTTTTACCTCTTCACGGGATTATATTTAAAGGAATGATAAATGAGATAACTAAGTAGAGGGATTCTTGGGGTATAAATTCTTGTTTTTCTAAAACCCACCGATTTTTTGCTCCTTTGTTGTGTGATTATCATAATGTTTTCAAAAATAGACAGAATAAATCAGAAGTCTCAAAAAAAGTGAATAACAAGACTAATATTAAAAAGCAATTCCATATTCCAGAGTTTTTGCCATAAATCTTACCAAAGCTCAAAATTAATCCCCAATTTTACAGCCGAATAACACACAAAAGCTACTCGTCATTCATCACTTGTCATCCAAAAATGATACAAAACAAAAAAGTCTGTATTGTCATGCCTGCCTATAATGCGGAGCATACCCTCGAAAAAACGTACAAAGAAATTCCCTTCAATATTGTAGATGACGTGATTTTGGTCGATGATGCGAGTAGTGATGCCACTGCCCAATTAGCCCAAAAATTAGGCATCCAACACGTCATTCAGCACGAACACAACAAAGGCTATGGTGGCAATCAAAAAACGTGTTACAACAAAGCCCTCGAATTAGATGCAGATATTGTCATTATGTTGCATCCTGATTATCAGTACACACCTCAGCTCATTCCTGCCATTGCTCACCTCATTGCAAGTGGTTTATATCCAGCCGTTTTAGCCTCTCGCATCTTAGGAAATGGCGCACTAAAAGGCGGTATGCCGTATTACAAATATGTCGCCAATCGCTTTTTGACCTTTACCCAAAACCTCTTGATTGGACAAAAATTGTCTGAATATCATACAGGCTATCGAGCCTTTTCCAAAGAAGTATTGCAAAATATCAACTACGAAGCCAATTCTGATGATTTCGTTTTTGACAATCAAATGCTCTCACAGATTTTTTACAAAGGCTATGAAATCGGCGAAATTACCTGTCCCACCAAATATTTTCCAGAGGCTTCTTCCATCAATTTTCAGCGAAGTGTCAAATATGGTTTGGGCGTTTTAAAAGTATCAGTCACTCATTTTTTAGCCAAATGCAGGATTCTTCGTCCGAAGATTTACAATTGATTGTTTTTTTCGTAAATATTTACCCATTGATTTTTTGACAACAGCAAATATCAGAAAACAAAGTCTTTATAACAACAACTTATCAATAAGGGCTAAATCCAAAAGAGAAAAATTTCTTTATTCTTTTTTATAGCACTACATTAAATTGGTGATTACAGTCATTGGTCTCTTTGTTTGTCCTTTCGAGTTTTTCCATTCTTTTTCGTGTTAACTGAAAATAACCTAAAAGGCTTATCACGATTTTATGACAGTCTACATTACTTCAAAAGTAAAGTACTAAAGAAAACTCTTGGATGATTTATTTATGATTATTTATATATATGTTATTATTTGCGTATATTGTTTTTTTGTTTTATATTTGTTTCATAGTTTAGTTAACTATGAGAAAAAAACTGAATGCAATTATTAAAAATGGCACTACAATAAAAAAGTGTGGGTCAAAGAAAAGTCTCACAGAGTTTTTTGCAAAAGTTGCTAATAAATCGGTTTCTATCAAGCTTTATGCTTCTTTGTGTGAAATAATTTTGTATCCATTATTCTTTCTGTATTGCCTTGATAATATTTAGTTTTTGGTATTTTAATGGCATATGTTTCTCTATATCATTTGCAAAAGAAGAAGGATATAAGTAGTCGGACAAATTTATCTTAACATTTTATGATGGCTTCTTTTTGGCATCTACTTCGTTGAAAATACTCACCGTAGTTATGGCTGTGTTTGTCGCCTAACCCCTCATCAAAAATATAACATTAGTTTTGTCCAACTACTCAGTATATATTTTACTAACAAATATATTTTGTATTATGGAAAAAGAATTAATTAATTCACAAGTTTCACTTACCTATGCCAAGGCAGCAAAAATGAAAGTAAAAAACCTATGTTGTCCCACTAGTTATAGGGAAGATTTGCTCGAGGACTTACCCACAGAAATTTTAGAAAAAGACTATGGTTGTGGTGATCCTTCTCGATTTGTGAAAAAAGGTGATGTAGTACTTGATTTAGGTTCAGGTGTAGGCAAAATGTGTTACATGATTGCCAAAATTGTAGGCTCTGATGGCAAAGTTACAGGAGTAGATATGAATGATGAGATGCTAGAAGTTGCCCGAAAATATCAAGATGAATTGAATAACCGAGAAAATGTAGCTCCTGTAGATTTCGTAAAGGCTCGAATTCAGGATATGAAAGTTGATGTAGAAAAGCTTGAAACACAAATGAGAACAATGGAATTTAATGGATTGGACGATTTACAAAACCTTGAATCATATACAACCAGTCTAAAAAAACAACCAGTTATTCCTAATAATTCTTATGATTTAGTTATTTCTAATTGTGTATTAAATTTAGTCCAAGAAGAAGAACGCAGAGATTTAATTAATGAAATATATCGAGTGTTAAAACCTGGAGGACGATTTGCTATATCTGATATTGTTAGTTCGCATATAGTTCCTAATGATATGAAAACGAGAGACAATTTATGGGGCGATTGTATTAGTGGCAGTTTTCAAGAAGAAAAATTTAGTTGGTTATTTGCGAAGCAAGGGTTTGTACATATAAAATATGAAAGTTGGGCAGCAGATCCGTGGAAGATTATAGATAATATTGAATTTAGATCAGTAACAATATTTGGATATAAACCAGTAAATACTACTTGTGATGACTGTTGTTACCAAGTAATTTATAAAGGACCATTTAGCGAATTAATGGATGATGCAGATCATCGTTATCCAAGAGGAAAACGTGTTAATCTTTGCCAAGAGACATTTGAACATCTGAAGTTTTTTGCACCAAATGATTTTGTATTTATTAGTCAAGAAGAAGGTGTCATGCAGATTGAAAAAATGAATGAAGAAGATGATTGTTGTTCTACTTGCTAGATAATTTGTAGGTATTTAAATAAATTTTTAAAATTATGAACGTTCAACTTATTTCAACAGATGAGGTAGGATTCCAACCGCTTGGTTTGGCAACAGTAATTCCTTTTCTCAAAGACTATGCTGATTTAAAGGTAATTGATTATTGGTTATCAAAAGAGGCACCTAATCCAATGTGTGATTTAATTGCATTTTCTGTTCCCACTTTTGGAGCTATAAAAACATCTATAGATTTAGCTAAATCACTTAGGGAGCAAGGGTATGTTAAGCCATTAGTTTTCTATAATCAATATGCGACAGTACATCCTGAATCATTTTTGCTAGATAAATTGTGTTATGTTGTTAATGGAGAATTTGAAACTGTTCTTGAAGAGTTATTAGGTGCTTATCAAAAAGGTGAACCATTAGAGAAGGTAGATTTTATATGTAGTTTAGCAAATAGACAACCAGCCAAAAAATTGAGACGAAAGAAGTTTTCTATACCTGATCGTTCGATGCTTCCAGAACTTAGTAACTATGCTTATAAAAATGGTAAGTTAGTTGGGAATATTGAGACAATGAGAGGGTGTGCTCATGGGTGTACATATTGTTCTGTTTTTGCGGCATATGGTAAACGAGTTGTTAAAATACCAGATGAGATTATTCTTCAGGATATAAAGCAAGTTGTAGAAATGGGAGCTACTCATATTACATTTATTGATGCTGATTTTTTCTCTACAGGAAAAAAAGGTGTACGATTGGTTAAACAGATGCATGACAAATATCCGCAATTAACTTTTGATATTACATTACGTTTAGATGATATAGTTCGTTATCGTGATTTTTTCCCAGATTTAAAGAGTTATGGGTGTATAGAGGTTACTAGTGCTTTTGAATTTCCTTCTGATTTGGTACTTAAAGAATTCGATAAAAGAATTACTCTAAAAGAGATGAACCAAGGTCTTCAAATACTTCGTAATATTGGCATTAAAATTGTCCCTACATTTATTAGTTATAATCCTTGGGCAAATTCTGAAGATATGGAAGCTTTTGGAAGATATCTTAAGGAAAATGACTTAATGAAAGACATTGATGATATGCAATTAAAAACTAGGCTTTTATTATACAAAGGTTCTCCTTTACTACAAAATGAAACAATTAAAAAATTGGAACTTACAGATAAAGGAACCTATTTTGATTGGAAACATCCTGATTCAAAAGTTGATGAAATGTATAAAAATGAAGTGTCTGATACCGATGTAGGCATGCGTTGTTGTATAAAAGGATAAAATATGGAAAAGATAGGAATAATCATAGACGGCTATTCAAGTGGTAAATTTTATCACGAATACTTCAAATCACAAGGAGTAAACTGTTTACATATACAAAGTAAACTAAATATCCCTGAATTTGTTAAGGGGTGTTTTTGTACGAAGGGCTATAAAGACTCATTTATCAATGAAAATATAGAACAAACAGTAAAATGGATTCAATCCTTTGGAGTACCCCAGTTTATTATACCTGGGTGTGAGATAGGAGTAAACTTAGCTGATGAATTATGTGAGTTGTTTGATATTGCACTAAGAAATCCTTTAGATTCCTCATTGGCTAGAAGAAATAAATATTACATGCAAGAAAGGATTAAGAATTCTGGTTTACGTTCTATTTGCCAAAATATTTTCGATAATATTGAAAATGCAATCGAATGGATTGAATCAGAAAAAATAGCTTATCCTTTGGTCGTAAAGCCCGTTCATAGTACTTCAGGTGATGGATTTCATTTATGTAAAAATGAACTTGATGTTAGAAATGCCTTTAAGCTCGAATTAAATCAAGAAAATCTTCTTAATATTCAAAATACTAAACTTTTAGTGCAAGAGTTTATAGAAGGAGTAGAATATGTAATAGATACAGTAAGTTTTCAAGGGGAAACTACAGTGACTGATATTATTAAATATCAAAAGCGTATTGGAAAGTATGGTAATACAGTT
>ENA-ORXM01002540-ORXM01002540.1-marine-metagenome-genome-assembly--contig:-NODE-2540-length-20801-cov-3.700926_pt1 | contig 20801 bp, 13 predicted proteins | sample MGYA00237867_ERZ511480 | MGnify/ENA primary metagenome ERZ511480 (study PRJEB26309, sample SAMN06266103) | marine metagenome | isolation source: Algal blade | place: United Kingdom:Sidmouth, United...
AGGTGACGACATTAGCCCCAATCGGTTGAGTATTGACCATTGAACGAAATAATTGTTCAACATATTCATATGCCTCAGGATAGTCTGTTTCGGATAAAATTGGAAAATTGATTGCGTCGTTTTTTATGTGCAAATCAACGGCTTGACCAATAAGAATCTGTTCTTCTGGTTCAAAAATTTCGGGACAAAATTCGACAACGACGTTTGCTTCTTTCTTTTTACAAGAAAATCCCAATAGGAAAATACCTACAACGAAAATTACTCTAAATAACATTGGTGTTGTTTTTTGTGACAACTCGTTTGGGAGGAATGAAGGGGGATGGTTGACGGTGAATGGGGCGCGTTTAATTTATTATAGGAGGGAAATCAATAAAGGAGAGGTGCAAAAAATATACCAAATGAGGTGGTTTTTCCTTTTTTTTGAGGGTGTTGAGTAGGTGATTTAATTATGTGAAGTGAAATTGAGAAATTTTTTTTATCTTTGTTGAAAACGAATTGAATTATAAAAAGAGATAAGCAATGAAAATAGATTCATAAATGGATATATTTTGATTATTGTTATTTTTTAAAATGAATATCCATCCATTCTCAAAAGCAACTTTATATTGTTTGATAATTGCTATGTTGAGTGGGGGAGTAGCTTGGCTATTGCCAGAAATTGAACCTCCTTTTTTGTTAAAGGTAATTTTAAGCTTTTCGTTTTCTAAAGTTGCTTGACCATCTGTTCCAACTGCGGCAGATGTGAAAATTCCATATTTGCTGCCTAACAAATCTTTCTGAAGTTGAGTTTGGATACTGTCCTTTTGTTGATCTGTTAAAAGCGTATCGTTTTGGATTTGTTGGAATTGATTATCCGCAAGTTGTCTCTGAACTTGATCTAAACTGTCTAGGTGTTCTTGCTCTTTTATAGCATCTGCCGCTTCTTGCTTTTGCTGCTCTATTTCTTCTTTTGAAGGTCCTGTTAAAATACTGTAAGTTAACCACAACAGTACTAATAACATAATACCTGTAAACGTAGAATTGTTTGATTTCATTTTAAGTAATGCGTTCTGATCGTTTATTTATTATTATAGAATGATATGTCATCTTCCATTTGAGAGGGCAAAGATAAGTAAAAAACAAAGTTATTCAAACGATTGTAAGAATTGTACTTTCCCTAACAACCTTTTATTGATACGCATAGTTCCGTATTAATTTTTTCCTAGTCGATAATAATCTTACCTTTGTCTCAATTAATTCACCTTGTAGGTGCCATTTAGGAAGGATTGACTTTGATAGAAGTCAGGCAACTTAATTAAAGACCAAATTTATTTGGGAATAAATCTATTATTCATTTTTTACAATCAATGAAGAAACCTAAGTTATACGAACGTACTAGATGGCGTTTTGCCTTAATTATAATCTCCTTGGTGGTCGTGGCGGCTTCTATTTCTTATACTAATACAGTAGTGTATCAACTGAAATTGGATGAAGAGAAAAAAGTAAAATTATGGTTTGAAGCTCAAAAAGCTATTGTAGAACTAACTCTTGAAGAGCAGGAGTTTTGTGATATTGATTTAAATCTAAGTATACTTGAAAAAAATTCAGATATTCCAATAATTCTAACCGATGAGCATTATAGAATCGTAGACGTTATGAATTATAAGGATAAAGATCTTTTAAAAGATACAGCTTACTTTAATACAGAAATGGCTTATCTTAAGCAGAATCAAAAGCCCTTGGTTTTAGAAGACGACTACACCAAAAGCTATCTTTTTTATCAACAATCTACCTTAATCACAAGCTTAGAATGGTTTCCTTATTTTCAATTTGCTTTACTCGGAATTTTAATCATGTTGGCTTATTTTACCTTTAGTTTTAATCGGCAAGCAGAGCAGGAGCGTGTTTGGGTAGGAATGGCTAAAGAAACCGCACATCAGTTGGGGACTCCTTTGACCTCTTTGTTGGGTTGGATACAGAACATCAATATGATGTACCCAGAGAATGAAGATCTACAAATGATTGCTGAAGAAATGAGTACGGATGTTGACTTGCTAAAAATAGTTGCCGATCGTTTTTCTAAAATTGGAACAGTTCCTAAATTAGGACCAATCAATATATATGATAATTTGGACAAACACCTACAATATGTTCAACAAAGGGCCTCTCGAAAAATTACCTTTGATTTTCCTAGCCCAGAAGAAAATGCTGTTTTATTGGTGAATATTAATCCTTTGTTGTTTGATTGGGTCATTGAGAACTTATTAAAAAATGCCTTGGATGCCTCAGAAGGAAAAGGGCAAATAGAAGCTCGGGTAACAGATGGTGAATATTTTGTACACATTGATATTTCAGATACAGGCAAGGGCATTCCCAAGCGTAGTTTCAAGTCGGTCTTTCAACCTGGATATTCTACCAAAAAGCGAGGTTGGGGACTTGGTCTATCTTTGTGCAAAAGAATTGTTGAGAAATACCATAATGGTAAAATTTTTGTACTCAAATCTACAGAAGGAAAAGGAACTACGTTTCGAATTCAATTACCTCAAATAAAAGAGTCCAAAGAAGATAAATAGATAGGAAAACTAACCCATACAGTTGCCCATAAATTTGATGTTCTTTTTTTGAAAAACACAATTTGCCCCAATTAATAAATCAATAAGAATACTATAAAAGTTGATTTATCAAACGTTACCAAAAATTATTATGCTGAAATTTTTTACTTTTTTAGTTGCTTTCTCTGTCCTACAATTTTCTTTAAAAGCCCAATACGTAGATACGATTCATGTTATAGACGATGAAGGTTATCCCGTTATCAATGCTTCTGTTTTTATTGTAGATAAGATTGATAATGTTTACGAAATTGATTCTGTTAGTCAACAATTGACAGATATTGATGGTAAAGTTGTGTTTAAAAACATTGGTTATGATGACCGAATACATATAGCAAGTATACAACATCGTGGAACAACGTTGAGTATTCATGACATTCGTGCCAATGAGATGGAAGTACTGTTAGAATCTGGTTATTTAACAATGGTTCAAGTGATTGGAAAAGGAACAACCAATGAAAAAATTCCACTATCTGAAATTCCGAATCAAGTTACGGTCATTGATCGAAAAGATATAGAAATGTACAATCCCCAAACTTCTGCGGATGCACTTTCGCAAAGTGGGGATGTGTTTGTTCAAAAAAGCCAAATGGGAGGCGGAAGTCCGATTATTCGAGGGTTTGAAGCGAATAAGGTCTTGTTGGTAATAGATGGCGTACGCATGAACAATGCGATTTACCGAAGTGGACATCTCCAAAATGCCATTACAATAGACAATGCTGCAATTGAACGAGTGGAAGTACATCATGGACCTGGTTCTGTGATGTATGGAAGTGATGCCTTAGGTGGTGTCATGCATTTTTATACCAAAACGCCTCGATTGCGTTCTAAAGATTTAAAGCCCTTGGATGCCAATGTATATACTCGGTTTTCTACGGCTAATTATGAAGCAACCGTTCATGCAGATGTAAATGTCGGTAGCGAAAAAGTGGCTTCTTATACCAGTATTACGTATTCTGCCTTTCAAGATTTGCGAGCAGGACGTTTAAAGAGTAGTCCCAATATGACTTTGGACTGGAATCGTTATTTCTATGCTACTAGAAACGATAGTGCAGACATTGTTGAAGTAAATGAGAATCCAAATGTACAAGTAGGAACGCGTTATTCTCAACTTGATGCCATTCAAAAAATACGCTTTAAACCTAAAAAAGGCTTAGAGTTTTTATTCAATTTACAGTATTCTACTAGTAGTAACATTCCACGTTACGATCAGTTGACAGAAGGGGATGTTACGATTGCAAATGGACAAATAACGGAGCAAACTTTTCAGTTTTCAGAATGGTTTTATGGACCACAAGAACGTTTGTTCGCTGCCTTTACCACCAAAATAGATAATGACAGTATCTTTTTATTTAGTAATGCCAATATTACTGCGGCTTACCAAAAAATAGACGAAGATCGAATTACTAGACGCTTTGATGATCCTTTGAGAAGAATACAACAAGAGGATGTCCATGTTTTTACCTTAAATGCAGATTTTATCAAGAAAATTGGCAAAAAAAACAAGCCTAAATCTAAGTTATTATATGGTTTAGAAGCAACACATAACATTGTTCAGTCAAGCATTCAAACTCAAAATATTATCACAGGAGAATTGTCTAATAGAGGGATTGGAACACGTTATCCAGATGGTGGAAGTTTTATGACAACCGCAGGTGTTTATGCTAGTTACAAACTCAAATTAGGGGAAAAAGCCAATGTGATAGGAGGGCTTCGATATGTGTTTTCTTATGTTTCTGCTAATTTTTTGGATACGGTACTCTATAGTTTACCTTATAGTAACATTACTTCTTCTAATCATGCGCTTACAGGTAGTTTAGCCTTAGCTTGGGATATGGGAAAACAGTTTCAATTCAATACTGCTTTTTCTTCTTCTTTTAGAACACCTAATATTGATGATAATGGAAAAATTAGAGCAAAAGGGGATAACATTACGATTCCTAATGCATCTATTAAGCCTGAGCAAGCCCTCAATTTTGAGGCTACAATTGGCAAGCAGTTTGGACAGAAAGCATGGTTGGGAGCTACTTTCTTTTATACACATATTTTTGATGCTATTTTGCAAGAACCATTTAGTTTGAATGGTGTAGATTCGATGTATTATGATGGTTCTTTTAGAAATATACATTCTAATGTTAATGCTGGAGAAGCTGCTATTTGGGGAATTAGTGCAAATTTGAAAGTAGAGTTTACAGAGAATATTTTTATGCGAATGGGGATTAATTATACAGAAGGAAAAGAACTAGAAACAGGATTGGAGCCTCAACCACTAGCACACATTCCACCTCTGTACGGACAGTTTGAGTTGGGCTACAAACGAAAAATATTCCAAACTCGTTTTAATATTCGTTTTAATGGACCTAAAGAGTTGAAAGATTACTCAAACGATAGCTCCGAAAATTTAGACAAAGCTTTGCCAGAAGGAACACCGGCTTGGTTTACAGTGAATATCTATGCAAGCTTCCGTCTACACAAGCTTTTCTCTATTAATTTAGGGCTAGAAAATTTACTAGATTGGCATTACCGTCCTTATGGGTCTGGTGTGTCTGCTCCAGGAATGAATGTTATCGTTACACTAAGAGGACATTTTTAGGGGTTTGATGGTTGGGTTTTGTATTTGGAAATATTTCTATGTACCATAATGGAGAGAAACGTAAAATATAAGCCACTAAGGCCATACCATATTAGATATAATTCCGTATCCATAAAATATACTTGGCATTCAGATGGATTACTACAGTTGCCAACTAGATTATAACTAGGATAAAAGGTAGCAATTGCTAAGAAGAATATTCCAAGGCTACCTATAAAACTGATTTTAGAAAATAGCTGAACTAAAGGAAGTTGGTAAATCGTATAATGTGTTGGATCGAAAGATGGAGTCGCTTGTTTATCGCTAGACTTTTTTTCTAACAATGCGATAAGTTCTGTCTTTTTTGTTAGTAATAATGTACAAAATAATAAAAAAAAGATGGAAATGCCTAAAGCAAAGAAAATGTAAAAATCTTGATAAAGCATGACGATTTGACAACTACATTCAGTAATGTAATGAGAGTTAATACTAAGTAATAGTATAGTACAAAACAAAATTGTAACGGCTCCCAAACCTAAAAAAGCTAATATTCTCATGATTTAATTTTATAGAACCTAAACAGCTAAATGAACCCTGTGACTAAACATATTTGGAAGGATAGCTTTTTAATAAGGCAATAAAGGAAAACATCGTAAAATACATCCCACTTATACCATATCCCAAGGTGTAGGTATCTATTCCATAAGAAATATCATTACCACAACCCGATAAATTACAATCCGAATTAGGAATACATTGTATTTTGATGATAGCATAAGCAAAGAGAAATAAACCGATACTCAAAGCAAAGCCTATTTTTGAAAATAGGCGTACAGAAGGAAGTTGATAAACCGTATAGTTAGTTTCTACTAGTGTGCTATCTAATAACTTATCATTAGTAGCCGTTTTTTTTATGTTAGAAAGTTCAGAAAACTTAAATAAAAATAAAGCACAATACAACAAGAAAAAAACAGAAAAAGCAGTACTGATGAATAAGTAAATATCATGATTTAGAAGGGTGTAACTACACTCGCAACTCCAATTGTAACAGTCTTGATAAATGAAAGTCCAGGTTGTAGCAAAAAGTATAAAAACGGGTCCTAAACCTAAAAAAGCTAATATTCTCATATATTATAGTTTTAATAATCCGTGGATTAACTTGGTTGTTTCTTCAAGATTTTTAGTTTTTTAATGAAAAAACATAAAGGCATCCCCCCAAGTTAAATTAGCTACACCTTCCAAGTTACATTGGAAGTTTTCAACAAGCCCTCCCTCCCTCCAAGCAAGTTGCAGGTTCAAAACAAGCCCTCCCTCCAAGCAAGTTGGAGGTTGAAAACAAGCCATCCAAGCAAGTTGGGTATCTTAGATACGCTGCTACCCAAGTTTCATTGGGCATCAGAGATACTTCGTGGTGGAAGTCTTAGACTTTTATTTATTTGAGGGTCAGTTTTTTAATATTTAAAAAAGTAAAAAAATGTGTTGTTGATCATCAAATAAATACGATTTAACTACGTTAAACCTTCAGGTTCTCAACGGAGTATTGATAATTGTGTAATGATTTGATTGGCAAAGAAATATTATTATCAAAATAGAACAAAAAGCGGATGTTACAAAAGATATTCTTAATACTTTTAATAAGCCTACCATTTTATGAAGCAGCAGGACAAGTGACAAATGCGCTACCTAATGGACATGCACACAATGACTATGAGAAATCATGGCCAGCCTTGACAACAGCACTTTCTAAAGGTTTTGTTAGCGTAGAAATAGATGTATTTCCTTATCAAGATGAATTAAAAGTAGCTCATATTGGCTTTTTGTTAGGAACAGCACCAGAAATAGAAACGCTTTATTTCAAACCACTGGAAACTTGGTTGATGCAACACCAAAGACTGTTTTTGGATTCTACACAGCAACTGACATTCATGATTGATATCAAACAAGATGCAACAACAACTTATCGTCTACTTAGAAAATTGTGCAAACGATACAAACACTTGATAACGCATTATTATCCACAACAAGATTCGGTTGTTTATGGTGTTTTGAACATATTATTGTCAGGAAACAAGCCTTATGAGCAAGTTTTAAATGACTCGGTACGATATATGTTGATAGATGGAGGCTTAGGAGAAATCAATGATTCTATCCGAACAGCGACAATTGCTCCTAGGGTGAGTGCTCGTTATGGAAGCTTGTTTACTTGGAAAGGGAAAGGAAAAATGTCTGAAAAAGAACAAACTCGCTTGCAAAAAATTGTAACTACTGCACATGCTGATGGTCGAACGGTTCGTTTTTGGGCAATGCCTAATAAGCCTGTTGTTTGGCAATTGTTGTTAGACGCAGGGGTAGATTGGATGAATGTAGATGACTTAGAAGGGTATCGAATATTTTATGAAACCTATAAATTACAAAAAAAAGAATAGTTTCTCAGGATATTTTGAGCTTACTTTTTCTTTTGTCTTTTTTTAATTTTTACCAATTTATAACACATTTTCCTAAAAAAAAAGAAACATTATGAGGATGAATTGGTTATAATATTTAATTTTAAGCGTACAAATTACTAAATTATTGTTAAGTGTTCCTTGCAAAATAGTCCTTACTTCGTGGATAGACGATAATAAAACCATGAATTAACAACACTTAACTTTACCATTAAACAAATAAAGTCAATTATGAATTTGAAAAAATTAGCACTGTTTGTCACCCTCCTTATTCCATTTTTCCTAAATGCCCAAACTCCCAACACTTCCCCAAATGATGCTTTTAAATGTGGCATTAGTAAGCAAGCAGCAGCGTTGATAAAACAGCGTTTAATGGCGAATCGCCAGTTGTTTACTAGGCAGGAAGTAGAAGACTTAGTCACCAAGCGCGCAACAACCTACATTCCAGTAACTATACATAATGTTGCTGGGAATTCAAACGGTTTGGGCAAAACGAGCGAACAAACGATTTTAGGCTTTTTATGTGGCTTAAATGCGCTTTATGCCGATCAAGATGTTCAGTTTTTTATGTATGGACCGATTCGTAATCGTGTGAGTAATTTTATTTATAATAATGCAGGAACATCAACTTCTCGTAATCAAATGTTAAGTTATAGAGTAACAAATACCTTAAACTTAATCATAGGAGCATCTGTTAATAACCCTACTTCAAGTTGGTACGATCCTTCTGGTGACTTTGTGTTTTTGTTGCAACAAATGTTAACTTCTGCAGCCAAAACAGAAGCACATGAGATTGGACATTTCTTTACTTTACCACATACCTTTTATGGCTGGGAAAATAATACAGTAAATACAACATATCCTTCAGGAACATTACCAAGTTGTAGTATAGGAGGAGGTTGGTTTCAACATACACCTGAACGAGTAGCTCGTACAGGACCAAGAGCAAATTGCCAAACTGCTGCAGACGGTTTTTGTGATACACCAGCAGATTATTTTTCAGATCGTTTAAATTGCCCATTTCCTGCGTTTAATGATTGTGATGGTGAGCCATTGAATCCAGATGAAAGCAACATAATGTCCTATGCTTTTGATGCTTGTGTAACTACTTTTTCACAAGAACAAAAAACAGCCGTTGCGATAGATATTGCTGCTAGAAGTTGGGTGAGTAATACACCACCAAATACCACTGTTGTAACAGGAGTGGCAGCGCCTGTGTCTCCATTAAGTGGGGCACAATTAGGAGATATTAACGACCCAACAGTTCTATTAGAATGGAGCCCAGTTACAGGAGCAACAAGATACTATTTAGAAGTATATGGAACAAACTTTCCAGGTTTGTGGTTGCCAAATACAAATGATCCAATTTATAAAGGTGTAATTAATTCTTCAACACCTCAATTTAATTTGTCAACAGCTAACCTAGTCGCAGGGAGTCGTTATGTTTGGAGAGTAAAAGCATTTAATGAATTGTCTACTTGTGCAGGATTTTCTGCGTATGCTAACTTTGAAGCAACATCAGGCGTAACTACTGCCATTAAAGATTTGCCTATTGAGAAGCAAATGTCTTTTAGTGCGAACTCTAATCCAATCACTACTTCTTCCATTGCTTTTTCTGTCTATTCTGCCGAAGATGTAATTGGTTCTATTAAAATTTACAGTATTGATGGGAGAGAAGCATTGAGCTTGACCAAGCAACAAATTAACACAGGAGATAGCATGATTCAATTGCCAGCAGAGCATTTGGAAAATGGCTTGTATGTAGCTGTTTTGATTACAGAAAGAGGTCAATTACAACAAAAAATTATTGTACAACGATAAATTTCATCTAATTATATTTAGCCTAGAAGGGAACGATTTGATTCAAGTCGTTCCCTTTTTTATTTAAATTCTAGCTAAGAAAAGTAGAGTTTCTTATTCTTCTTTGTTTTTTCAAGAGAAAACCTTACTTTTAAATAGAATTACCGACTAACCGCACTACTTTATTCATTATCCAAACCAACCAACTTGTTTATTTTAAGAAAAATTATATTCAATTTTTCTTAACTATTTCTTGTGCCCTAATTTGATTTTTACGATTATAATCAACATAATTTAGAACGGAATATTCTAATATTACAACAACAAACAAAACAGTATGAAACAAATAGTCTTACTATTGACCTTTGCTTTTTTGAGCATGGGAGTTTTGCAAGCACAACAGTTTAATTGTGGAGTTGATGCCGCAACAGGAGAAATTATTAAGCAACGCTTATTAGCCAATCGTCAGTTATTTACAAAACAAGAAGTCAATAATTTGATGACTTCTAGAGCTGTAACTTATATTCCTGTAACGATTCACAATGTTCGAAATACATCAGGGGAAGGAGGTATTTCAGAGAGTGCTATTTTAGGCTTTTTGTGTGGTTTGAATGCATTATATGCCGATCAAGATATTCAATTTTTTATCTATGGGCAAATTAATAACTTAACGGATAATTTTATTGATGCAAATTCTAATACCTTTCAAGCTCGTTTCAATATGTTTCAAAATAAGGTATCTAATACCATGAATATCTATATTGGACGTTCTACTTTTTATCCTGCTACTGGCTTTTTAAGTTACTATAGCCCTAATTATGATTATATCTTTTTGCAAATACCTATGGTGTCTAATGAAGCCAAAACAGAAGCACATGAAATTGGGCACTTCTTTACCTTGCCACATACTTTTTATGGATGGGAAGGTATTGATGCAGAAGCTAATTATAATGGGGTAAATGCACCCAATAATGTTGGAGGTGAATTGACAGAAAGAGTAACAAGAGGAGCTGGGGCAAACTGTGCTACAGCAGCGGATGGCTTTTGTGATACAGAGGCAGATTATCATTCTACAGCTGATATTCAAAGTTGTAATTTTACACCAGCAACATTGGATCCTACTGGAGCGACTTTAAACCCAGATGAGAGCAATATTATGTCTTATTATAATGATAATTGTCAAACTCAATTTTCTACGGAACAAAAAGGAGCTATTGCCATGGATGTAGCAGCTCGAAACTGGGTAACGAACACGCCCCCAACTACAGCAACTGTAACAGGGGTAGCAACAGTAACCGCACCTGCCGATAATGGAACCGCTTCAATTTCTAATTCTACTGTTCGCTTAGATTGGGGGGATGTAACTGGAGCAACTTGGTATTATTTGGAGGTTTATGGAACACAGTTTCCACCTTTATGGTTGACCAATACCAATGATGTGAAATTTAGAGGGATTATAATGACAGGAAATAGCCATTATGATTTATCTACAGTTGATTTAACGGTTGGAGAGCGTTATGCTTGGCGTGTAAAAGCAATCAACCAATATTCTACTTGTGCTAATTTTTCTACTTATAGTAAATTTGAAGCAACTACAGCAACAGCTATAAAAGATTTAACGATTGAGAAGCAAATGAACTTAAGGGTAAACAACAATCCAATTACCTCTACAGATATACCACTATCTATTTATACAGCAGAGGAGGTGATTGGTTCTATCCAAATTTATGCTATGGACGGTAGAGCAATTGTTACACTAGCAAAACAAACAATCAATGAAGGAGAAAATTTAGTTCAAATTCCTGCGGCAGATTTGCCTAACGGAATGTATCTAGCAGTTGTTGCAACTGATAGAGGGTCTTTGCAACAAAAGTTTGTCATTCAACGATAAGTTTTTTAAGATGAGAAACGAAATTTAGCAAGAGGGCAGTTACTTTTAAAGTAACTGCCCTCTTGCTTTAAGATAGACTTAACAACCTTTTTTTTTGAAAAGGGAACAACTTTGAAGACATTGGTGTTGATATTGTTGAGTGTACTGCTTATATTGGAGTATACTATTAGATACTTGCAGAAGTTAACTATTGAAAATAAAAAATAACCCAATTATATGTTTGGAAGAGTTAAGAAATGGTTTGGAATAGAAGGAACTAAGATCAGATTACATGTATTGCCTTCTTATCCTAGAAATGTTGAAACGATTAATGGAGAAATTGAAATTTATTCAAAACGCCCAGAAAAAGTTTTGGCAATACAACTAAAGTTTATAGAAGTATATACACGCGGACGAGCCGAAGAAAAACGTATAGATGAGTTTTTATTAGGAACATGGGAGTACAATGAACCTATAGAGGTAAGCGATGGAAATTCCAAAACCTTATTGTTTAAATTGGAGTTTGACCCTGTAGAATCTGCGATGGACAAGCGAGCAGGAAAAGGCTCTTTGTTGCGCGGTGTTGTTAATTTGATGAAATCCATGAAGGGCGTACAATCTGATTATAGGATTGAAGCAGAAGCAGTCGTAGAGGACAATACATGGAACCCTTTGGCAAAAGCAAGGATTTTATTTGACTAATTGCAAATAAAAAAATATAATGTCGATTATCATAAAAGAACCTTTTGATGCACAAAACATCAAAAGGTTCTTTACATTTGCGGCATATTTAGAGATTTAGGTTTTTTGTTTTGATGATCTGCTGGTGTAGAAATACTTGTTATGATAAAAATGAAAATTAAAAGGGAATCAAGTGTAAATCTTGAACTGTCCCGCAACTGTAAGTAGCATTACTATTTTTGTGAACTCATCCACTGTTCTAAATAGCATGGGAAGGAAAACAAAAGTGCTACAAGTCAGGAGACCTGCCTGTATCCTTTTTGGTTAATGCTTTCGTGGATTGAAGCAGCCAATTTAGGAGTCTTCTTCAGCCTTCCTATATTGGGCTAGTTCTATTGGACTAGCTTCTATTCTGTTAGCATAGTAAAATTTTTTTCTTACTTAAATTTTAACACTATGCAAGCCTTAGTAAAATTTACACTTTTAACTTTCCTTTTAGTAGGAATCTTGAGCAATGCGTTTGCTCAAAATGAATCTATTATTGTTGTAAATGGTGGCGTTTTTGGCGTAACCAACGCTAATACAACTATCGAAGTTCTAAATTCAGGAACGGCAGTAAACATGGGAACAATTGGAGTAACGTCTATTCAAGATGTTATTGTTGATGGTCAGTATGCCTATGTAGCAGCACAAGACAGTATTGTAAAATACGATTGGATGACCAAAACTAGAGTTGCTTCGAATGCCTTTTTGGGACTAAGTACAGTAAAATTAGCTCGTTACAACAATCAATTGTTAGTTGGAAATTGGTATGGACCTTTTGGATCTACAGCACCGTATAATCAGCATTTTTTGATTTACGATGCGAATGATTTGTCTTTTGTAGATAGTATTCCTCAAGTGACAAAACCTGCGGATGATATCGTAGTAGTAGGAGATTATGCTTATATCGCACAAAACAACGACAAGACAGTAGGATGGGGCGACACATTAGGTTATCTAGCCGTTGTCGATTTAAGTACTATGACTTTTGTTCGCAATGATACTTTATCGACAACAGGAGAGGAAATTGGTCGTTTGGTTGTAGAAGGAGACATGATTTACGCTCTTAATGGATCTAGCAACACAATTTCTAGTTACAATACCGTAACCTCAGCTAAAATGACACAAGCTGCTGCTAGTGGCGTAGATTTGAAGCCTAAAGGATATGGACCAACTGCATTTACAAAAGGAGCAGGTGTTTGGTACTTTCCTTATGATAATGGAATTGGTAGTTATAATTTAGCAACGAATACAGTTGTTTCAGCTAATCTTGTAACTATTACAGGAAGTTTTGCTTTTGTGATGGATACTTTTAGTAATAATTTTTGTGTGAGTCATATTAATTATACGGATCAATTACAAAACAAAGGAAGAATTTATGATATGAATGGTGATAGCGTGGGCATTTTTCAAGTAGAATATTCACCTGAAGCTATGGCGATTGTATCTAATGCAGTGGTAGGCTCTACCGTTCAATTAGCTAAAGCAAATGAACTAAATTATACGCTTGCACCAAATCCAGCAACTTCTATGTTGACTGTAAACTTAGAACAAGCAGAAGCAGTAAGTTTATTAGTTATTAATCAAGTAGGACAAAATGTGTTGACAGTACAATCTACAGATGTTGTTACAACTTTAGATGTTGCGTCATTACCATCAGGTGTTTATTTCTTGGCAGTAATTAACGAAGAAGGTGTGATGAGAACACAGCGTTTTGTGAAGCAATAAATAAAAAACTAAAGATAGTTTATTGACCTTTTTGACAAAAAAGAGTTTTTTATTTATTGCCTTAGCCTGTACTTCTCTTACTGAAGTACAGGCTAATTTTTTTCTTAAAGAGCTTATTTATTTCTGATAAACAGATAAATTTGTATTGTTGTATCGAAGGATACTTTTATACTTTTAGGAAGAAAATTTTTAGAAAATAATAGTTAATAATTCTTCCAAGATGAAAAAAAATATACTCTTTTTATTTCTAATGTATTTGTGTACATTTTTACAAGCTCAAGATACTACAAGAGTGTTGTTTATTGGAAATAGCATTACTTATTTTAATAATATGCCACAGACCTTTGAAGCGATAGCCAATTCTAAGGGAGATACTACTGCGGTGACGATGCACGCGCCAGGTGGGACGGGTTTTTCCAATCATATAACAAACCCTACTGTGTTTAATTTCCTTAGGCAAGGAAACTGGGATTATATTGTTTTGCAACCAGGATCTAACGAATCAGTTGGTAACCCTTCTCCAATGCAGGTATTGGATCGAGCTAGGATATTACAAGATTCTATTTATAAGTACAATCCATGTGTAAAGGTATTGTTTTATGAAATATCGAATGGTGTTTGGAGTAGTTCGGCGAGCGATTTGGTAACTTATAATAATACAATGACTGCAATTCGAAACAATTTAACGTACCTATCTGATTCTACAAAGACATTTTTTGCACCAGTAGGGGAGGCATTTCGGACGGCATGGAATCAAGATCAAAATAATTTGTTGTGGGGAGGTTTTGGTGACATTCATCCCAATGCCAAAGGCTCTTATATTGCTGCTTGTGTATTTTACGCAACTATTTTTCAGAAACCATCTAGGGGAACAACCGTTTTGAATTCTTTATCAGCTTTGGAGGCAGACCAATATCAAGAACTCGCTGATACAACTGTACTCCATCATTTTCCTAGTTGGAGAATTGATGCTTATAAGCAAAGTACAGATTTTAGTTATGTAATTAATGGAAATGCGGTTAACTTTACCAATCTTTCTTCCAATATAGATAGTTCTTTTTGGGATTTTGGAAATTTGGATACCTCAACGGATTCAAATCCAGTACAAAACTATGCAGGAATGGGTAGTTATAATGTAACATTAACTACCTACAAAAATGGTTGTACTCAATCCACCGTTCAAACAGTTAATGTAGGAGCTTTGGGGCTTGAAAAAACAAATTTATCAGTACAACATAGTTTTGTTCATCCCAATCCAACCAAAGATTATTTAAACGTAGTACTTCAAAATACTAAGGCTATTCATAACTTTGAAATATACAACAATCTAGGACAGTTGTTATTCAAAACAAATAGCACACAAATAGATGTTTCGAAGTTACCACAGGGGATGTATTACCTAAATATTATAGATTCCGAAACATTGGAGAGTCACTTGCATAAATGGCAAAAGTATTAGTAACTTTGATTTCTTTAGAATCGAACGAATTTGTTATGGCAACATTAGATTATCAAGGGCAGAAATACCAAAAGAACCAACAAGCATTAGTACGAGATATATTAACGGTTGAAGAGGCTTTGCAAGTTACCATTAATAATTTCCCGTTTACTGTAACGATGCGTACGCCTGGAAATGATAGAGCCTTGATTAGAGGTTTGTTATTTTCAGAAGATATTTATCGAGGTGATAATGCAGCACTAAGTATTGATTATCGACAAAAAAATGCAATTACTAGAATTGCAAATGTTACTTTAGATAAAGCACTTTTAGGAGCAGGGATCAAGAGTACAAGAAGCCTGCTTTCTGTCTCTTCTTGTGGTATTTGTGGTCGTCAAGAATTGGATGACGCCTCTACATTTAAAGATTGTTTGACGAAAAAAACAAACGTTCATGTAAGCAAATTGTATCAATCCTTTGATTTAATGAGGACACAACAAGATAATTTTTTGCGTTCTGGAGGCTGTCATGCTGCTGCTGCTTTTTCTGAGGCAGGTGATTTGTTGAGTTTGATGGAGGATATTGGTCGGCACAATGCTGTAGATAAAGTTATAGGAGATTTGATATGGAAAGAACAATTGGAGCAAGCAAGTTATCTATTAGTGAGTGGTCGTATTTCTTATGAGATCGTTTCAAAGGTCTATTGTGCTCAAATTCCAGTTCTAGCAGCAGTATCTGCACCTTCTTCTTTAGCTGTAGAATATGCGAAACAGTTTGGATTAACTTTGTTGGGCTTTTGTAGGGGGGAAAGAGCAACTTGTTATGCCAACGATTGGCGGTTGACTATAACGTAAAAAAATAGCCAATTTGAACATTTAAAAGACCTTATGGATCTCTCTTCAAATGCTCAAATTGGCTAATTGTTACAATTTCTTATACGACATCTTTTAATCAATTCCGTATTAGTGTTTATTGCTTAATAGCTTTTTTTAATGTTCTAAAACCTTCTTTTTCATTGGTCAATTCGATGTAATAGATACCTGTCGCTAATTCATTTAACGGAACTTCGATGGTATTGTGTCCTTGTCGAATCGAATGCGTGCCCATGTTAATTAAGGTACGTCCTAATACATCTGTAATTTTTAATTCTACATTATTAGGTTGCTTGGCATGGAAACTAAGTATTGAATTTCCTCTAGTTGGATTAGGCTGAAGATGAATGTCATTGACAAATTTCCCTGTCATTTGAACGTGTGCAATGTTACAAATAAATTCAGGTGAATAAGAAACGTCCACTTGTTTTAATCTATAATAATACTCAAGCCCATTGGCAACCGCAGCATCTTTATAGGTATAATGTTGAGATACATTTGTTGAACCAACTCCATCGACCCAAGCGATTTCTTCAAATAAAATACCATCTGTACTGCGCTCAATAGAAAAACCAAGATTATTGTCCTCGCTTAAGGTAGTCCAATGTAATTGAATCGCATTGTTTTGTTGCAAAGCAGAAAAGTTTTCACATTTAACAGGCAATAAAACACAACCTATTTGAATGTTGCGCTGCGTTGCACAAATCCCATCATCAGCAGTACAAGTATACGTTGTCGTTAGGAGAGGAGAAGCAGAAGTATTGGCTGTATTGGTTGAACTAAGTCCAGTGCTAGGAGACCAGGCATAAGAATAGTTAGAAACAAAAGAACCAGGAATAGGACAAAAAGTAATCCCTTCATTTGTTGCTGTCCATGCTGCTGAATTTCGTCCAGCTACAACTACAGCATTATTTCCACTAGCATCTTCAATTCCCATTGTATGCCCTCCAGAACCATCAGGCTGAGTTGTCGTATGAATTTCTATACAACCTGTTGACTCAATTAAATGAACTTGAACCGTTATATTATTGCCAGAAGGATAATGATCTACATTAAAGAACTCCATGACTAAAGTACGATTTGGTGCAACGCCTACTGTTTGATAACGAACGACATTGGTTGTTGGTTGTCCTCCATTTCCTGGATCCAAATCATCCCAAGAAAAAGCAATTAGATTATTAGGAGCTGTAGTAGAAGGAAGAGTTTGACCAGAACAACAGCCATTTGGAGAACCTGCTGTAAAAGTGATAAAACCATTAGAACTAATAAAAAAGTCTGTAAAGTTAGTTCCCCAAAAGTTAAATGTAAAACCAATTGGCAATGCACCACTCAAGGCATCATCGCTTAGAGAAACTGTTGTACCTCCAGGAATAGCAATAGGAGCAAAAGGAGTTGTTCCAGTATTGTAACCAGCAGCAACAGGGATTGGTACATCTCCATTTAAGGCTGCAACCAAGTCAATTGGAGCATCTCCTGCACAATATTGTAATTGATTGGTATCTGGAACAAAAGCTAAATTCATCGCATGATCAGTGATGGTCATAGAGTTGGTTGCCGTACAACCTAATGGATCTGTGTAAGTGACTGAAAAAGTCGCAGGTGTTGTTGGAATCGTTGCAACTGGATTTGATATATTAGGATCAGATAAGTTAGCTGCTGGACTCCATAAGTAAGTCCCGCTACCAGCCAAAGCTTGTAATTGTTTTGTACTTTCATTAGGACACTTAACCGTATCTTGCGCTGGAAAACTTACACCAATAGGTTTGATAATAAAACCTAGCGTTTGTTGTCCTGCAACAGGGCAAGCACCATCGTTAAAATTGATGGTAAATGTTTGGTTGTTAATAGAAGAAACCAACCAACTGACATTAATAGTTGCAGGATTTCCATTTACAACAGTTACTGTTGCGCCAGCTAAATTAGCTGCAATATTATCAACAATAGTAACAACATCTGCGCCATCGGGATCAGGGCAAGTAATGTCAAAAGATAAGGTATTTCCAACACAAGTTTCAAAAGCACTGTTGTTTAATGCTCCACCACTGATATTGCTAACTGGACCAGGAAGTGGTGTATTGTTGGTACAAGAAATAACAACAATCTCCATATCTCGCATGGTTGTTCCAATCAGAACCCCATTTCTATATTCTTCTACCAAGATCGCTACGACACCAATTTGTGTTGCATCTGGTGTGAAATTCATTTGACCCGTTGCAGGATCAAAACCATAAGTTCCTGTTGTAGAAAGAGGTTGTGTCGCACTAAAACCAGCATTGTGTGTAATATCTAAAGTAGCACTTTCTTTAGGATTAATTAACGAGAAAACCAAAGAGTCTCCATCAACATCTGTTGTACCATGATTATAACCAAAAGGCTGATTGTCACAAATATATGGAATTGGAGGAGTTGCGAATGTAGGCGAATTATTACAAGGCGCTGCTACATTGTTAATCATTGTTTCTACATAAATGGATCCTGTACTAGAATTGGTAATCGCACTATTTCGACAACAGTCAGAAAAAGAAGCAACCCAATCGGTACAAGGACCAGATAAAGTAATGGAAACAGTATAAGTGTACACTTCCACTCCTTGTAATGTTCCTCCATTACAAGTACTATTACTAATTTGTGCTGGACAAAGAGGAGAAGCTTCTGCAACAGATTGTTGAGTCATAGAGACGGATTGGCTTGTACCACAACCAGAAGCAGAGTTCAAATTTAAAGTTACTGTAGTCGGTGCAGCGATGCCTGCACAATCTCGATAAAATGCTAAAGTAAAGGTGTAGTTGTTCCCACCAGTACAGACATAAGACAAGTCAGCGCCCATATTATGGGAAGCATTACTTTCTAATGCTAGGGAACAAAAAAATAGGATAAAACCAATAATGTATTGGTTACGAAGGTAAAGGTGGTTCATATAAAAGTCGTTTTAAGTAAAAAGATGATTGCTAATATTATTCGTCTAATTAGCAGTTCAAAATTTTAATTCAACGCTCCTATCCTTATCTGATGTAAGCTAAAGTTTAAAGTGGTCTATCTTTATAGATTACTCCATAGTCGTATTAGTTTATTGCATGAGTGCTACGCAGTTGATTATCAGTATAATATAATTTTACTGATCAAAACACTAAAAAGCTGATAATCAAATTGATGTAAAATGCTTTTTTATGTTTTTCATAGAACCCGAACTGAGCCTGCGACCTCACGAACAAAGTGAGTAACAAAGGCTCACGAAGTAAAAACTAAACAATCAACGAAATGTTACTACTAATTATTTATTCTAGACTTTTTTTATCGCAAAAAATAATCGGATATTGGCAAACAAAGTAGTTTTATTGCTCGTTCTGTTTGTAAAGTGCTTACTTTTTTGAAGGATAAGTATAAGGAGATGTAGAAAACGATAGACCTGTATATTAGTCTATACTAATAATGTGTTTAGAAATAAATCTGTACAATCCCCCCCCCAAAAAATTATAGGTTTAAGTATTCTATGTCCGCATTTACTCAGCTTGCTTTAGTGAGTTTCAATTAATAATGATCCCCTTGTTATTAACAGTGGTAGTTCTCTTATTTTAACCTAAATTATTTCAATTTATGAAAACTATATTATTCCTTATTATTTTTTTTACGAACTACCTTAACCTTTTGGGGCAAAATTCTTTATTTAAAGAAACGATAGACTACTACAAGAACAGTGCAAGAGTGGCAGCTATGAGTGGGAGCTTTGAAGAAGCACTGGTTTATGCTGATAGTATATCTTTTCTTGCCAAAGAAAAGCAAAGTGTTCGGTATTTGGTTGATAGTAAGTCTTTTAAAGGGAAGATTTATCAGCGAATGGGAGAGCATGAAACAGCTTATGATTTTTTTCATCAAGCATTAGAGGTATTGACTCGTGTTTCAGAAAGAGAGTTAGATAAAAGTTTTACGATTAATTCTGCAAGAGCCGATATATATAAAAGTATCGTGAAACTCTTTCATCGGCAAAACCTAATAGATTCAGTAACTATTTATGGGGACAAAATTCACGCACTTCCTTGTGATAAAGGAACACTATGGTCTAAAGATTATTACATTAGTGTTTTACAAGAACAAGGGAATCTAAAAAAAGCGTTTAGAATTTGTCATGAAACTTTGAATTGTTATTCAATTTCTTCAAAGGATAAATATCTCTTGCCTAAAACGTTGGTCTCAATGGCGAATATTTATATTCAGCTAGGACAACATGAAATGGCTGTTATCTATATAGATAGTAGTTTACGAATTGCAGAAGTAACAAAAGACTCTTTGTCTATGATAATTGCTTATGATAGATTAGGTGCTGAATATTCAGCAATGGGGAATCACGAGGGAGCACTTAGTTGGGCACTAAAAAATGTACGAATGGCTGAAAAAATGCCTAAATACATTACGCTAGAACGAGTTAATACCATTTTTGTGAAGGTTCCTTTAGCTGGATCTTATGGACATTTGAGTGGAATGTATAAGAATCTTAATAGAATTGATAGTGCTAAATATTATGCTCAGAAATCATTGATAATGAATTATAATTCAAAATCTTATGATGAGGTTGCGGAAGAGTTGGTTAATATAGCTTTATGTATAATAGAAGAAGGGAAAAACTATCAAGCGGCTCTAGATTCTTTAGATAAAGCTTATGATTTTGCACCAAAGTATAGAGACTGGATATATGTACAACTTAATATTTACTTAGGAAAAGGAAAGATCTATACTAAACTAAATAAAATTGATTCAGCAGAGGTCTATTA
>ENA-ORXM01002542-ORXM01002542.1-marine-metagenome-genome-assembly--contig:-NODE-2542-length-20778-cov-3.858702_pt1 | contig 20778 bp, 14 predicted proteins | sample MGYA00237867_ERZ511480 | MGnify/ENA primary metagenome ERZ511480 (study PRJEB26309, sample SAMN06266103) | marine metagenome | isolation source: Algal blade | place: United Kingdom:Sidmouth, United...
CGCACGGGTCGTGCGCATCGCCGTCCGCCGTGACGCCCGACGCGACGGTCTGGCCAGCCGCCTGCTGAAGAGGATCGTCGATGACGTCGCCGACGATGTGGAAGGCGTGGGCGCGAGCTTCGGGGAGTCGTCGGCGAGCCTCGCGCTGTGGTCGACGAACGGCTTCGACGTCTTCCATCGCGGCTATCGACACAACCCGCGAAGCGGCCGGCGTTCGATCGCCGTGCTGGCCGCGACCTCCGGACGGGTGGCCGCCGTGCTCCACACGGCGACGGCGATCCACCATGACAACCATGGCCGCGAGCACGGCGCCGAGCCGGGACACGAGCGCGCGGTATCGCCGAACGCGTCGCGCATGGCGGCGAGCGCGCTGCACGTGGTCGCCTCGCCGGCTCACGATGCGGCGTTGCTCGTGCGATTCGCGAGCGGTCAAAGAAGCCTGTGGGACACGCGCGGTGCGCTGCGACGGCTGCTGCATCGGCCAGGCGACGAGATCGACCGTTCCTCGCCCGACAGTGAACTCGTCCGCTGGCTGCAAGCACTCGGCAGCGACGTGCCCCACGGTCGTCGTGCGCGCGAATCGCGGCTGCGGGAGCGGATCGCCTCGCGCGTCGAGTCGCTACGCACGGCCGCACGTTGAGGTCAGTCGTCGGCGCTCGAACCCGGCGCGCCCGCCGAGCCATCCGCCGCGGCGACCGGCGGCCGACGCGAGGCACAGGTCGCCTGGCCGTCGTGGCGCGCGTACTGCGTGCAGACCGTGCCGAGGCGGAACCCGAACTTCCTGACCTGGGTCAGATCGTGCAGGCTGCCGTCCGGCTGAAGCAGCATCAGGTCGTCGAAGTCGAAGCGCGGTGAGCTGCCGTTCGTGGTCGCCACCCGCATCGCGTAGTGCATCGCGAGCGCGTTGCCCTTCACCTGTCCCCGCGCGCGGTCGACGAGCGATTCGGACTCGGCGAGGAACTGCCCGTCCGCATCGATGAACACCCGCCACACGCGATGCTCGGTCACGCCGTCGCAGAAGTGCAGGGTCTCGTCGAGCACGAGGCACTCGCCCTCCAGGCGACCGACGAAGTCACCGCAGAAATGGCGCCGGGGCCTGCCGAAGCGATCGGCGAACCAGCCGGACGCTCGAACATGGCCGCCGAAGTACGCTCGGAAGTCGAAGGTCGGCGCGTCTCTCGCCACGTCCTCGAGCCGCATGGCTGCTGCCTCCTGCCATCGTTTGTCAGGGACGCTACGCCGCTCTTGGAATCGCGGATCACACGCTCGGGCGACGGACCAGTCTGAGAAGCCCGACGTCGGTGCTGCCGAAGCGGAATCCGGCCTCGCAGTAGGCGAGATAGTAACGCCACATGCGGATGAAACGGTCGTCGAAGCCCTGGGCGAGCACCTCGCGGCTCACCTGTTCGAAGCGTTCGCGCCAGCGCTCGAGCGTCAGGGCGTAGCTCATTCCGAACCACTCGGTGCGTTCGACATCGAAGCCCGCCGCGTCGGCCAGCTGGTGCAGGTGGGTCTTGCTGGGCAGCATGCCGCCCGGGAAGATGTATCGCTGGATGAAGTCGGGGCTCGCCCGATACGTCTCGAACCGCTCCTCGAGGATGGTGATCACCTGCAGCACGGCGGTGCCACCGTCTTCCACCAGATCACCGAGCTTGTCGAAGTAGGTGCGCCAATAGCGCTCCCCCACCGCCTCGAACATCTCGATGGAGACGACGTGATCGAACCGGCCGTCGACCAGCCGGTAGTCGCGGTGCTCGAAGCTCGTGCTCCCTGCCGTGCCGTCGACCGAATGCCGCGCGCCCGCCCACGCGAGCTGCTCGTTCGAGAGCGAGATGCCGCTGACGTGACAGCCCTCCTCGGTCGCGAGCCGATGCGCCATGGCGCCCCAGCCACAGCCGATCTCCAGCACGCGCGCGCCGGGCTCCGGGGCGAGCAGGGCACTCACTCGGCCGAGCTTCGCCCGCTGCGCGTCGGCGAGCGACTGCTCTTCGTCCTCGAACACGGCCGACGAGTAGTTCATGCCCTCGTCCAGCCAGAGCTTGTAGAACTCGTTGCCCAGGTCGTAGTGGAAGGCGATGTTGCGTCGGCTTCCCCGCTCGGAATTGCGGTTCAGGGCGTGACGCACGGTGTTGACCGCCCGCGCGAAACGGCTGCCGCTCGTCGCGTCCGCGATCGCGCGCTCGTTGCGCATGATCAGCGAGAACAGGTCGACGAGGCTGTCCGCGCTCCAGTCGCCGCGCAGGTAACTCTCGGCAAAGCCCACCTCCCCGCCCATCATCATTTGCCGGACGGGCCGGAAGTTGTGAAAGATCACGTGCGCGTCGTGACCGGGCTCGGTCGAGTGACTGCCGTGCCGGGTCGCCGAGCCGTCCGGCCAGGTGATCGTCAGCTGCCCCTGGGAGATGCCCGAGAGCACGCGATCGAACCGCTTGCCGAGCAGGCTGCCGAGCAGCTGTTGCAGGCGGAAGCGCAGCGGCGTGGCCGGGAAGTCTCCGCGGTCGTCGGTGTCTGACATGGTCTCTCGCGATGAAACGTGGGGAGCGAACGATAGGGGACGGGATTCAGGAACGGCGCTGGCCGAGGTCGGCAGCATCGTCGCTCGCCTTCGGTTGGTGGGCGAACAGCGGCACGCGCTTCACCCAGAGTTTCAGCGCTTCCCAGTGAATGCCGGCGAACACCTTGAACGTCATGAGCGGACTACGAGCGAGCACACCCAGAAGATGCCCCGTGTCGAGTGGTCGACGCCGGGCGACGTAGCTCGCACTCAGGAAGTGACCGGTCGCGTCGAACACGCGGATGACGACGACCTGCCGCTCGGCGGGCGGTTCCAGACGGAACTCGTAGCGCATGTCCATGTGATTGAAGGGCGAGACGAAAAGCGCCTTGGTGGCGTGCTGGCGGACCTCGCCCGACGCCGGCAGCGCGTCGCGAGCGGGCGCGTGGCTCTCGACGCCTCCGTCCTCGCGCCTGACCGGCAAGGCGTAGGCATGCCGCTCCCCGAAGGTGTTGCGCACCTCGTGCACGATCGCGTAGACCGTTTCCCGATCGTCGAGGCAATAGAACAGGCTCAGCGGATTGAAGGCATACCCGAGCACCCGTGGGTAACAGGACAGGAGAATCCGCGCCGGTGTCTCGTGGATGCCGGCGGCGGCCAGCTCCCGTTCGACGTAACGTGCCAGCGGCAGCCCGTCGCCCGTCCCGAAGTCCGCATCGTGGAAGGCCACCAGATTGAAGCGGTTTCTCGAGAACGGAGCGATGCGCGAGACGAGCGCGTCGATCTCGTCGAGGTCGAGCAGGAGCGAGAACACGCGATAGCGCAGCGCGTGCACGCGAGGACGGGTGCGACGGTGGAATACCTGACCGACGTAGAGGGCGGAGCGGGCGGCAGGTCCGGAAGGGTTCACGCAGCCGCAGCCGGCGAGGTCGCGGGCCGAGCCCTCGCGTCGCCCGCGCCTCTCTCGGGACCGAGCACGATGCGACCGGAAGGGTTATCGACGGTCCACGGTCGCGCACCGCCACCGAGCGCTTCGGCGACGGCGAAGCCGGACTGCACCGCGTCCTCGTGAAAGCCCGCGCCGAACCAGCTGCCGCAGAACCATGTCCGGTGACGTCCCTGCAGGGACCACAGCCGTTGCTGGGCCGCGTGGGTGGCCGGCGTGAAGACGGGGTGAGCGTAGTACGCGGTGCGGATCACCTGCGCCTCGTCGGGCATCGGGTCCGGGTTCAGCGACACGATGTAGTCGGTGTCCGTCGGCAGGCTCTGCAGGCGATTCATCCAGTAACTGACCGACACCGCGTCGCTGGCGCCGGCCCCGGCACGTTCGACGTGATTCCAGCTGCACCATGCCCGTCTGCGCCTGGGCAGGAACGTCGTGTCCGTATGCAGCACGGCCACGTTCGGCTCGTAGGCGAAGGGGCCGAGCAGCGCTTGCTCGAGCGCGTCCGGTTCGTTCAGCACGGCGAGCGATTCGTCGGCATGCCCCGCGAGCACCACGTGATCGGACGCGACCTGCCGTCCGTCGGCCGCGTGCACGACGACGCCCGCCTCTTGGCGCTCGAGCCGGACGACGTCGAACCCGGTCAGGATCGCGCCGCCGGACGATGCGTCGGACCGGCTCATGTCGTTCAGCGACGCCTCGACCGCTTCGACATAGCAGCGGCTGCCACCCGACACCGTGCGCCATTCCGGCCGGCCGCTGACCTGGAGCAGCCCATGGTTGTCGCAGAAGCGGATGAAGGCCGCGGCCGGATAGTCCAGCATGGTCCGTGTCGGGCTGGACCAGACGGCGGCGGCGAAGGGCATGAGGTGGTCGTCGATGAAGGGGCGCGAATAGCCCTTGTCCGCCAGGTACTCCCCCAGGGTTACGGACGAATCGGGAGGGATGTCGGTCCGCGCCTCCCGATAGAAGCGCAGCAGGCCGCGCAGCATCGACCAGTAGCGAGGGCGCAGCAGCAGCGAGGGCTGGGCGAACAGGCCGAGCGGCGGGCCGCCGGCGTACTCGAATCCGCCTGCGTCCCTGGAGACGGCGAACGACATGTCGCTCGGGATGGTGTCGACGCCGAGCGCGCTGAACCAGGCGACGAGGTTCGGGTAGCAGGGCTCGTTGTAGACGATGAAGCCGGTGTCGACGTCGAGCGGTGAACCGTTCGGCCCGGCGCCCGGAACACGCGCCGTGTGCGCGTGCCCGCCGAGTCGCGACGCGCGCTCGAGGAGCGTCACACGATGGCTCCGCGCGAGCAGCCAGGCGGCGGACAGGCCAGCGGCGCCGCTGCCGACCACGGTCACGTGCAGTCGGTCGGGAGGGGTCATCGGGACGGGCACTCGGGCGCAGGGTGTATCAGGCAATTCGCCGAACGACAGGCGTCGGAAGGGCGGCCAGTGGCGGACGTCTCGACGGAGGCGGACGTCACGCGCCTGTTCGACGCCTGCGACGAGGCTTACGGACGCGTCGACATCGTCGTCGCCAACGCCGGTCTGCAGCGGGACGCGGCGTTCGCCGACATGACGCTCGAGCAATGGAACACGGTCATGGACGTGAATCTCGGCGGGCAGTTCCTGTGCCTGCGCGAGGCGGTGCGGCGCTTCCGCGCGCAGCCCGGGTCCGAGGTCTCGCGGGCGCGGGGCAAGATCGTCTGCATGAGCTCGGTCCACGAGATCGTGCCCTGGGCCGGTCACGTCAACTACGCCGCCTCGAAGGGTGGCGTGATGCTGTTGATGAAGAGCGTTGCGCAGGAAGTGTCGGGCGAGCGCATCCGCGTCAACTCGATCGCCCCGGGGGCGATCGCGACCGACATCAACGAGGACGCCCGGCGCACACCCGAGGCGAGGAAGAAGCTGCTGACGCTCATTCCCTACGCCCGCGTCGGCGAGACGGAGGACGTGGCGCGTGCCGCCGCCTGGCTCGCCTCGGACGACTCGGACTACGTCGTCGGCACGACGCTGCTCGTCGACGGGGGCATGAGTCTCTACCCGTCCTTCACGGACAACGGCTGAACCATGAACGCGAACGGAAAGGACAAGGGTGACGCCGCCGAGACCGGCGAGCGCGGCGTCGACGGGGACACGGGGACACGCTACCGCCCGATCGCCGACTACGCGCTGATCGGCGACTGCCATGGCGCCGCGCTCGTCTCGCGCGCGGGCGGGATCGACTGGGCGACGCTGCGCCGCTTCGACGCCGACCCCGTGTTCTGCCGCGTGCTCGACGCGGCGCGTGGCGGGCACTGGTCCATCCGCCCTGCGGGCCACTACACCGTCACGCGCGCCTACCTGCCGGACACGAACGTCCTCCGCACGGAATTCGCCACCGCCACCGGGCGCGTCGCCGTCACCGACTGCATGCCGGTCGGCCGCGTCCTCGGGGCGCGCACCCACGACTATGTGCACCTCAATGCGCCGGGCTGGATCATACGCCGGGTCGAGGGGCTCGAAGGCACGGTCGAGCTCGACGTCGAGTTCCGCCCGTCGGTCGATTTCGGCGCGAGCGAGGTCAGGCTCTCGCTCGTCGACGACCGGCTGGAGACCGATGCGCACGGGCCGGCCTTGCATGCCGATCTCGCCTTCGAGATCGACGGCGACCGTGCCCGGGCGCGCCTGTCCGTGGCGGCGGGCGAGCGCCACTATAACGTCCTGGCGAGCACTCGGATCGAGGGCGTCTCACCGTGTGAGCGCGCGGCGGAATTTCTCGACGTCACCTGCGCCTTCTGGCAGGAGTGGCTCGGCTACTGCCGCTACGACGGCCCGCACCGCGAGGCGATGCAACGGAGCGCGCTGGTGCTGAAGGCGCTGACCTACGCGCCCACCGGCGCTGTCGTCGCCGCGCCGACGACCTCGTTCCCCGAGCACATCGGCGGTATCCGCAACTGGGACTACCGCTACTGCTGGGTACGCGACGCCTCGTTCGCGCTGTACGCGCTGGCGATCCTCGGCTACTCGGGCGAGGTGGAGCGCTTCCACGAGTTCCTGTCGCGCTCGGCGACCGCCTCGCTGCCGGACGTTCAGCCGATGTACGGGATCGACGGGCGGCTCGCCCTCGACGAGCGTGAACTCGATCACCTCGAGGGCTACCGCGGCAGCGCGCCGGTGCACGTCGGCAACGGCGCCTGGGACCAGCGTCAGATCGACAACGTCGGGCACATGCTCGATCTCGCCAACGTCTACGTGGCGCTCGGCGGCGAGCTCGACGAGCAATACCGGCGCATGCTGGGCGCCATGGCCGCCTTCGTCGAGGCGCACTGGGAGGAGCCGGACGAAAGCCTCTGGGAAATGCGCGGCGAGCCGCGGCAACACGTGCACGCCAAGCTCATGAGCTGGGTGGCGATGGACCGTGCCGAGACCCTGCTCGATGACGCGTCATGGGGGGAGATCGCCACCCGCATCCGCCGCTCGATCGACTCGAACGCCATCTCCGGCAGCGGCTTCCAGCAAAGCTACGAGGGCGGCACCGACGCCGCGGCGCTCCTTGCCCCGATGCTCGGCTATCCATCGGCGAGCGGCGTGGTCGAGGCGACGATCGACACCGTGAAGTCCGAGCTCGGCCGTGGCGATTTCCTGCTTCGCTACGCGGGCGACGACGGGCTCCCGGGGGAGGAGGGTGCCTTCCTCCTGTGCGGTTGCTGGCTCGCCGATGCCGAACTCGCCGTCGGGCGCGTCGACGAGGCGCGCGCGCGTATCGATCGCTTCGTCGAGCGCGCCAACGACGTCGGGCTCTTCGCCGAGGAGATCGACCCCGAGAGCGGCGACTTCCTCGGCAACTTCCCGCAGGCCTTCACCCACCTCGGCCTGATCGGCAACCTCGTCAATCTCGGCCTCGTCGAGGCGCACGGCCCCGAGGGCCTCGTCGGCGGTTACGCCTCGCGTGCCGAGCGCGCCGTCAGCGCCTCCTTCGGCTGGCGCGGTGTGCTCGCCGCGACCATGCAGTCCAAGCGGGTCGGACGCATCGCCTCCTCCGACGCCTCCAAGCTCGCCTGGCCTTGAACCCGCACCGGGCAGGCAGCCGGCTGCCGGCACGGTGAGCGGCTACGAGGAAGCGGCGGCCTCGCGCGTGCGCAGCACCGTCACGGATCGGCCCGGCGCGACGATCGCGCCGTCCTCGTCGAGTGCGAGGCGGTCGCTGTTCCAGGCGGCGAGCGGTTCGGCGTCGATGGGCGCGTCGAGCGCGATAGCCGCCGCCGCCTCGTCGAGCACGATCACGATGCGGAGCGCCCCGCGGTGCACGACGAGCCAGTCGTCGCCCCGCGTCACCCCCACGCCGTCGAGATCGCCGTCGGCGAGCTCGGGCTCGGCGCGGCGCAGCGCGATCAGCTGCCGGTGCCAGTCGAGCAGGCGCCGGTGGCGCGGCGCGTCGAGCTCGCTCCAGTCGAGGCGACTGTGCTCGAAGGTCTCCCGCGCCTGCGGATCCGGGACGGTCACCTCGCCGCCGTAGAGCGCGGTCCAGCCGTGGCCGCCGAACTCGCTCGCGCGGCCCTTCCGGATCGCCTCGGCGAGCTCGGGCTCGCGGTGATCGGTGAAGAACTGCCACGGCGTGCGCGCGCCCCACTCGTCGCCCATGAACAGCATCGGGGTGAACGCGCTGGTCAGCACGAGCGCGGCGGAGATCGCGAGCCCGTCGTCGTCGGTGCGCGCGGACGGGCGGTCGCCGAGCGCGCGGTTGCCGGTCTGGTCGTGATCGGAGCTGAACGCGACGAAGCGGTGGCCGTCGGTGCCCGGCGGCACCGGCTTGCCCCAGTCGCGACCGCGGAAGGTCGAGTGGCTGCCGTCGTGGAAGAAGGCGCGGGTCAACACCTTCTCGAGCGCCTCGCGCCCGCCGAAATCGACGTAGTAGCCGTGCGTCTCGCCCGTGACGTTCGCGTTGATCGCGTGGTGCACGTCGTCGGCCCACTGCATCGTCATGCCCATCCCGCCCTGTCCGGTCGGCTCGATCATGATCGGGTCGTTCAGGTCGGATTCGGCGATCAGCGACAGCGGGCGATCGACCTCGGCCGCGAGCCAGTCGACGCGGTCGGCGAGCTCGGCGAGGAGGTGGGTCTCGGAGTCGTCGACGAGCGCGTGCACGGCGTCGAGACGGAGCGCGTCGATGCGGAACTCGCGCAGCCAGCGGCAGGCGTTGTCGACGATCCACTGGCGGACTTCGGCGGACCCCGTGTCGTCGAGATTGATCGCCTGACCCCACGGCGTGTGGTGACGATCGGTGAAGTACGGGCCGAACCCCGCGAGGTAGTTGCCCGACGGACCGAGGTGGTTGTAGACGACGTCGAGACACACCGCGAGCCCGCGCGCGTGGGCAGCGTCGACGAAGCGCTGGAGTGCCGCCGGGCCGCCGTAGGGAGTGTGCACCGCGTAGAGCGCGACGCCGTCGTATCCCCAGCCGTGGTCTCCCGCGAAGGCGGCGAGCGGCATCAGCTCGACCATGTCGACACCGAGGTCGACGAGGTGATCAAGCCTGCCGATCGCGGCGTCGAGCGTGCCCTCGGGCGTGAACGTGCCGACGTGCACCTCCATCGTCACCGCGCCGCGGGCGTCGCGCCCGGTCCAGTCGGTCGACGTCCACTCGTGGCGGGCCGGGTCGAACACGCGGCTCGGGCCGTGCACCCCGTCGGGCTGCCAGGCGCTCCGGGGATCGGGGCGTGGCTCGCCGCCCTCGACCGCGAACGCGTAGTCGCGGCCGTGCGGCAGGCGCCCGTCCATGCGCCACCAGTCGTGCGCGTCGCGCGTCATGGGCAGGCGCTCGTCGGCGGCGGCCGTCAGGGCAGATCCGGTGACGACCTCGACGCGCGCCGCGCCCGGCACCCAGACCGCCGCGCGCCAGCCGCCCTCGTTCCACTCGGCGGCGGGGTCGGTGTCCTCGAAGGGACGGTCGTCGGCGGGGTTCGTCGCGTCGTCGCTGCTCATGGCGGGGCGGAGAGACTCTCGGGTCGGGTGGGCGCGCGCAGTCTACCGCCGGGAGGGCCGGTCATTTCGGCGCCTGCTCGTCGCGGGCGCTCATGCCGGTGCCCGTGCCGGCGCCCGGGTCAGTGCTCGGGTCAGTGCTAGGGTCAGCGCTCGGGTCAGTGCTCGGGTCAGTGCTCGGGTCAGTGCCCGGGTCAGTGCCCGGGTCAGTGCTCGGGTCAGTGCTCGGGTCAGTGCTAGGGTCGGCGACCAGCAAGGCCACCGGCAGGTCGTCGAGGAGGTCGGAGAGACGGGTCTCCCCGGCCGGAAGGACGCGGCCGGTGAAGGCGCAGCGCCACCGACCCGCGCGCGTCTCCGGCAGCGTGACGGTGTGCGTCTGCCAGCCGCCATAGCGGGCGAGCGACAGCGCGAGGCGCGTCGCGACGACCACGACGCGCGCCTCTTCCCTGCCGTCGCTGTCCGTGACCGTGCGTGCGAACGTGAACGCGTTGCCGGTCGAGGCGGGCAGTGAGCGATAGCCCGCGGCGGTGGAGGTGAACGCGTCGGCGTGATCGCGCCGCAGGCGCAGCGCCCGCGACGTCACCAGCAGCTTCTCGTCGGCGAGATCCTTCGGCTGCGCGCCCTCGTCCAGCGCGGCGAGGCGTGCATCGAGAGCGTCGTAGTCGACCGGGCGGCGGTTGTCCGGATCGACCAGCGCGACGATCGGCACCTCGCTGCCCTGGTAGACATCCGCGACGCCCGGGAGCGTGAGCTGCACGAGCTTGGTGCCGAGGGTCGCGGCCCGCACCGCCTCGCCCGTCAGCGCGAGCCAGTCCGTCTGCGCGGCGATCACTTCGGGGTGCGTTACCGCCGCGCGGGCAAAGGCGAGCACCGCCGCCTCGTACTCCGGGTCCTGTTCGGTCCAGGTGGTACGGGTCTTCGCCTCGCGCATCGCCTTGACGAGATACGGTTCGAGCCGCTCGAGCGACAGCGGTCCGCCCTCTGCCGACGCGTCGGTCGCCGGGGCGTCACCCGACGTGCCGCTCGGGCCCGTCTCACCGACGACGTCCTCGGCCGTCCAGGTGCCGGCGAGCGTCTGCCAGATGAAGTTCTCCGTGCGCCCGTCCAGCAGCGGCGAGCGCATCTCGCTCGTCGCCTCGCGCACCCGGGCGACGTGGCGCGCCCAGTCCTGCGCGCATTCGGACAGCACGTTCAGGCGCATGCGCACGTCCTCGCTGCGTTTCGTGTCGTGCGTCGAGAGGCCGGTCATCGCGAGCGGTGCGTGGTCGAGCGCGCGGTCGGCGAAGGCGTGCAGTTCCATGGGGCTGATCGCGAAGCGCTCGGGCGCACCGCCCACCTCGTTCAGACCGATCAGGTGCGTCCAGCGGTAGAACGTCGTGTCCTCGACCGCCTTGGCCATCACCGGACCGCAGGTCTGCTGGAAGCGCACGACGAGTTCGGCGCGGGCCGGCTCGTCGGTGCGGCCGGCCGAGCCGATCTCGTGGCCCTGGAGCAGGGCGGCGAGCACGTCGAGCGTCGCGTGCCGGTCGTCGGCGAGTCGCGTGCGGGCACGGGCCACGCAGTCCTCGAACGCCGCCTGCACGCGGGGCTCCATGGTCTCGCCGGGCACGAGGTAGTAGCGGTAGCGCTCGGACTCGACGAGCAGCTCGACGAGGCAGTCACGCAGCGCCTGCGTGGTGTGATCGCGCAGCCGGATGTCCGCGTGACAGAGGGCGGCGGCGACGGTCGCGAGGCGCTGGATCTCCGCCTGCAGCGAGTGTTCGATCACCTCGCGCTTGGCCGCCTCGACCAGCGTGTGCAGGGTGTCGTCGCCGGTGAGATGCCGCATGACGCTCGCCAGCTCGCTCTCGCCCGCGGGGTCCACGAAGATGCCGTGCACCCGCCACATCGCGTCGTAGCCGGTAGTGCCGGCGGTGGCCCAGTCCTCGGGCAGCTCCTCGTCGGGGGCGAGGATCTTCTCCACCACCACCCAGGCGTCGTCGGTCTGCGCGGCGAGGCGCTCGAGGTAGGCCTTGGGGGCGGCGAGTCCGTCCGGGTGGTCGATGCGCAGGCCGTCGATCACGCCGCGGTTCAGCAGCCCGACGACGAGCGTGTGCGTCGCGTCGAACACCTCCGGACGTTCGACGCGGATCGCGGCCAGCGTGTCGACGTCGAAGAAGCGCCGGTAGTTGAGCTCCTCGGCGGCGACCTTCCACCAGGCGACGCGGTAGTGCTGACGCTCGAGGAGTTCGGCGAGCGGCAGGTTCTCGGTGCCGGCGCGCACGGGCAGCACGTGATCGAAGTAGCGGAGCACGGCGCGGGGCGCGTCCTCGCCCGGCACGCTCTCGATCGCCACGCGGATCTCGTCGGCGGCCAGCACCTCGCCGATGCGGTTGCCGAGCACCGGCATCAGCATCGCACCGTCACCGGCCGACCAGTCGACGTCGAACCAATCGGCGTAGGGCGACTCGGGCCCCTCGGCGAGCACCGACCAGAGGGCGCGGTTGTGCCAGGCGGGCACCGGCACGGCCACGTGGTTCGGCACCAGATCGAGCACGAGGCCGAGTCCCGCCTCCCGAGCGGCGGCCGTCAGTCGCTCGAGTGCCTCCTCGCCCCCCATCGCCGTCGAGACGCTCGCGTGATCGACGACATCGTAGCCGTGGGTCGAGCCGGGAGCCGCCTCGAGGATCGGCGAGAGGTAGAGGTGGGTGACGCCGAGCCGGGAGAGATACGGGACGCGGGCGGCCGCGTCGTCGAGGGTGAAGTCCGCGTTCAGCTGCAGACGGTAGGTGGAGACCGGGACCGGCCGCCCCTCGGGCGGGCGGCGCAGCCGAGGCCCTTCGCGTCGAACGGCGTCCGCCTTCACGGTGCTCACGCGTCCTCCGAACGGGGGCTCATGAACACCAGCGTGCTGCGGGCGGACATCTCGAGTCGCCTGCCCGATCGCAGCGTCTCGCCCGGCTCGAGGTTGTGGTCGGTGTCGATGACGCAGGTCCAGGTGCGCTCGATCTCGGCCGGCAAGGTCACGGCGAGCGGTTCGTGGAACGCGTTGAAGAGCAAAAGGAAGCTGTCGTCGACGACGCGTTCGCCACGCGGATCGGGCTCGGCGATGGCCTCGCCGTTGAGAAAGACGACGAAGGCGCGCTTCTCGCTCTCGGTCCAGTCGGCCTCCGACATGCGCCGTCCGCGGATCGTGTACCAGGCGATGTCGCCGACCTCCGACTCCCCGCCGTGAGCGGCCTCTCCACTCAGGAAACGGCGGCGGCGGAACACCGGGTGCTCGCGGCGAAGCGCGATCAGTTGCCGCGTGAACTCGAGCTGCCGCTCCTCCTCCTCCTCGAGGTTCCAGTCGACCCAGGTCAGCGCGTTGTCCTGACAGTAGCCGTTGTTGTTGCCTTGCTGGGTGCGACCGAGCTCGTCGCCGTGACAGAACATCGGCACCCCCTGGGAGAGGAGCAGCGTGGCCATGAAGTTCCTCTGCTGGCGCCAACGGAGCGCGACGATGTCGGGGTCGTCTGTCGGGCCCTCGACGCCGTGGTTCCACGAACGGTTGTGGCTCTCCCCGTCCTTCCCGCCTTCGCCGTTGGCCTCGTTGCGCTTCTCGTTGTAGGAGACGAGGTCGCGCAGCGTGAACCCGTCGTGGGCGGTGACGAAGTTGATCGAGGCGACCGGGGTGCGCCCGGTGTGCTCGTAGAGATCGGACGATCCGGTCAGGCGGCTGGCGAATTCGGCGAGGGTCGCCGGCTCGCCGCGCCAGAAATCGCGCACGGTGTCCCGATACGCCCCGTTCCACTCGGTCCAGAGCGGCGGGAAACCGCCCACCTGGTAGCCGCCGTCGCCCACGTCCCAGGGCTCGGCGATGAGCTTGACCTGGCTCAGCACCGGATCCTGCTGAATCAGCTGGAAGAACGAGGAGAGCCGATCGACCTCGTGGAACTGACGGGCGAGGGTGGAGGCGAGGTCGAAGCGGAAGCCGTCGACGTGCATGTCCTGAACCCAGTAGCGGAGGCTGTCCATGATCAGCTGGAGGACGTGCGGGTGGCGCATCAGGAGGGAGTTGCCCGTCCCGGTCGTGTCGAAGTAGTGCGCCATGTCGTCGTCGACGAGACGGTAGTAGGCGGCGTTGTCGATCCCGCGAAAGCACAGCGTCGGGCCGAGGTGGTTTCCCTCGGCGGTGTGGTTGTAGACCACATCGAGGATGACCTCGATGTTCGCCTCGTGCATCGCCTTGACCACCGCCTTGAACTCCTGCACCTGGGCGCCGGGAATATCGGAGGCGGCGTAGGCATTGTGCGGGGCGAAGAAGCCGATGGTGTTGTAGCCCCAGTAGTTGGACAGACCCTTCTCGACGAGGGTCGGATCGTTGACGAACTGGTGAACGGGCATCAGCTCGATCGCGGTCACGCCGAGATTCGTCAGGTGCTCGATGATCGCCGGGTGGGCGAGTCCCGCGTAGGTGCCGCGCAGCTCTTCGGGGATGTCCGGATGGGTCATCGTCAGCCCCTTCACGTGCGCCTCGTAGATGATGCTCTCGTGATACTGGAGGTCCGGCGGGCGGTCGAAACCCCAGTCGAAGTAGGGATTGATGACGACCGAGGTCATCGTGTGCCCGAGCGAATCCTCGTCGTTGAAGCTCGTCGGATCTCCGAAGTTGTACGAGAACAGCGACTGATCGCCGTCGATCTGGCCGTCGATCGCCTTCGCGTACGGATCGAGCAGCAGCTTGGCGGGGTTGCAGCGGTTGCCGGTGGCCAGGTCGTGGGGGCCGTGCACGCGGTAGCCGTAGCGCTGTCCCGGGTGCACGTCCGGGAGGTAGATGTGCCAGACGAAGGCATCGACCTCGGTGAGCTCGATTCGCGTCTCGACATCGTCGTCGTCGAGCAGGCAGAGCTCGACGCGCTCGGCCGCTTCGGAGAAGAGGGAGAAGTTGGTGCCGGTGCCGTCGAAGGCCGCGCCGAGGGGGTAGGGTTTGCCGGGCCATGTGTTCATGGCGCGGGACATTGCCACCGCTGGCGATTCCCTGCTCGTGGCTGCAAAAATGTCCGTCGACAGTCACTTGTGACCGACTCCGAAGGCCTGGCAGAGACTTTGCAGCGTCGCCTCCATCGACACCTCGGACGCCCCTCGGACAGCATCATGAAGCAGCTATCGGACCCTGCCCCGCTTTGGGACGAGGGCATCTCGTCCTTCCTCCACGGCGAGCACGCCCGGCTCGAGCGACCGTTGACGATCGAGGATCTGCAGGGTTACGCCATCGAGCACGCGGTGCGTATCGGCGACATCCTCGAGACGCTGTACCTGATGGCGATCTATGGCAGCTGGCGCTACACCGATGCGAACGGCGCCGAGCAGACCCTCGATGAGGCCGCGCTCGATGCGCTGTACGCGAAAGGCCGACTCTCCGCCGAAGACCTCGACGACTTCGCCGGCCTCTGGGCGCCCCTCTAGAGACCTAGAGGGTCGGAAGGGGGAGGGGTCGGACCAAGGTAAGTTCATAATTTTACTGAACAATTTAATCTGAGTGACGCATCCAACGCCCTTGTGAGGGGAATTTCGCCTTCGATTCGCTCTCGTTAGACAGCCGAACCGCCGACGATGAGCGGACAGAGGACGAGTGGACAGGCGAGTCTCGGAGTCGTTCGTCGGCTCGTCCGACCGGCGCTCCTCGCCGCCGAGCCGTGCGAGGCCGAGGCCTGTGTCGACGCCCACGACCCGAAAATCCGTCAGGTGCCTGAAACCGTTTCGAAGGGGGTGAGCTGCCGACGGATCGGCGCGAGCCCGGCGAGAGCCTCGCGGGTTCGGGGTCGAGACGATCGCTCAGTGTTCGACGCCGCCGCTCCGCGCGGTCTCGACGTCGAAGAAGTCGACGAGTCCGCTCTCGAGCGAGTACTCGGCACCGACGACGCGCAGCCCTTCGTGGGCGATCAGCTCCTCGATGATCGGCGAGCCGTGTCGCACGTGTGCGACTGAGGCGCGAACATTGGCGCGCGTGGCGTGACGCACCAGTGCGCCACGGTCCTTCCCGAGCCCACTCTCGATCAGCGTCTCCACCGTGGGGCGGATACGGTTGACGATCGAGGCGAGGTTCGGCGAGCGGTTCGCCGACGGCCTCTCGAGCTCCTCGATGGTTGCCAGGATCGCCCCGCACAGACTGTGTCCGAGCACGACGACCAGGCGTACGCCGTGTCGCTGCGCCGAGAACTCGATGCTGCCGAGCAGAGAGGGGGCGACGACGTTGCCGGCCACGCGGATGACGAACAGATCCCCGAGCCCCTGGTCGAAGATGATCTCGGCCGGCACTCGAGAGTCCGAGCAACCGAGCACGATCGCGAACGGATTCTGCGCCGTGAGAAGCTCCTCGCGGCGCGTTCGGCCGGTGGCGGCGGGGCGCTCGGGCCCGCCGGACGCGAAGCGTCGGTTGCCCCGCTCGAGACGCTCGAGAGCATCGGCTGCCGTGATCATGGGTTCGACGTGAGTAGGAGGAGATCGCAGTATGCCTCCAGAGCCCTCCCGCTCGCCTGCCTCTGGCCGACTCGGTCGGCGGTATCGAGGCGCGCTCTCCGAGCACGCTCCAGCGTGGCTCCGTGCCGTTCAACCCCGACCGTGGCAGGGGCATCCGGACGCGAGGTGTCCCTGCGTCCGCTCGCGCTCGTCGCGCGCTCCCGTGCGCCTCCTCCCGCCCGTTGCTACCATGCCTCGATGGATGTCTCCGACCTGCTCGACTCGCTGAACGACGCCCAGCGCGAGGCGGTCACCGCACCGCCCGGGCACCTGCTCGTGCAGGCCGGGGCCGGCAGCGGCAAGACGCGCGTGCTGGTGCACCGCATCGCTTGGCTCAGCCGCGTCGAAGGCGTCTCCCCGCTCGGCATGATGGCCGTGACGTTCACCAACAAGGCCGCGCGCGAGATGCGCCAGCGGGTCGAGCACCTGCTCGACGCGCCGGTCGGCCCCATGTGGATCGGCACCTTCCACGGCCTCTCCCACCGCTTCCTGCGTTTTCATTGGAAGGAGGCGGGACTTCCCCAGGGCTTCCAGATCCTCGATTCGGACGATCAGCTCCGTCTGGTCAAGCGCACCGTCCGCACCCTCGAACTCGACGAGACGCACTTCCCCCCGCGCCAGGTGCAATGGTTCATCAACGGGCACAAGGACGAGGGGCGGCGTCCGCATCACGTCGACGACCGGGGAGACCCGATCACCAAGCAGTACGTGCGTGTCTACACCGCCTACGAGGCGGCCTGTGATCGGGCCGGTGCGGTCGACTTCGCCGAGCTCCTCCTCCGCGCGCTCGAGACGCTGCGCGGGAACGACGAGCTCCTCGCCCACTATCGCCGTCGCTTTCGCCACGTCCTCGTCGACGAGTTCCAGGACACCAACGCGATCCAGTACGCCTGGATACGCCTGCTCGCGGGGGACACTGGCCACGTCTTCGCCGTCGGCGACGACGATCAGTCGATCTACGCCTGGCGCGGCGCCCGCGTCGAGAACATCCTGAACTTCACGGAGGATTTCCCGAACGCCGCCCTGATTCGTCTCGAGCAGAACTACCGCTCGACCGGGAACGTGCTCGACGCGGCCAACGCGCTGATCGACAAGAACATCGGCCGTCTGGGCAAGAGCCTCTGGACCGCGGGGAAGCCGGGGGACAAGATCACGCTCTACAACGCCTACAACGAGACCGACGAGGCGCGCTTCATCGTCGAGACGATCATCGAGCGCACCGACGTGTCGGGAGGAGGGGATTTCCGCCGCCGCGACTGCGCCGTGCTCTACCGCTCGAACGCTCAGTCGCGCGTGGTCGAGGAATACCTCGTCGCCGCCGGCGTCCCCTATCGCGTCTACGGTGGTCAGCGCTTCTTCGAGCGCGCCGAGATCAAGGACACCCTCGCCTACCTTCGTCTCGCCACGCACGTCGCCGATGACGTCTCCTTCGAGCGCGTCGTCAACCAACCCGCCCGCGGTATCGGCGACAAGACCGTGGCCGACATTCGCGCCGAGGCCCGCGGGCGCGGCATCCCGATGTGGCAGGCAGCCGGCGAGCTGGCCGCGACCAAGCGCCTGAAAGGTCGAGCGAACACGGCGGTGGCGAAGTTCCTGACGCTGGTCGAGGCACTGCGCGACACGATCGAAGGCATGGCGCTGCCCGAGCAGGTGCGCAGCGTGGCCGAGGGCAGTGGGCTCCTAGAGCACTTCGACAAGGACAAGAGCGAGCGCGGGCAGAGTCGGGTCGAGAACGTCCAGGAACTCGCCAACGCCGCGCGCACCTTCGCCCATGCCGAACGCGATATCGAAGGCGAGCCCGCGATGAGCGCGCTCGACGAGTTCCTCGCCCATGCCGCCCTCGAGGCCGGGGAAGGCCAGGGCGAGCGCGACGATGACGCGGTGCAGCTCATGACGCTGCACTCGGCCAAGGGGCTCGAGTTCCCGATCGTCTTCATCGCCGGGATGGAGCAGGGCATCTTTCCCCACCAGCGCTCGGCGGAGGATCCGATGCGGATGGAGGAGGAGCGTCGGCTCTGCTACGTCGGCATCACGCGGGCGGAGAAGAAGCTGTACCTGACGATGGCCGAGCAGCGGCGACTGCACGGGCGCGAGCAGTACAACCCACCCTCGAAGTTCGTCGGCGAACTGCCCGGAGAGCTTCTCGAGGAGATCCGTCCGCGGATGTCGATCAGCCTGCCGGTGTATCGCGAGGATCACTCCCCGACGCGTTTCGAGGAGCATCAGGACACCGGGCTCGAGCTCGGTCAGCAGGTGCTGCACAGGAAGTTCGGCGTCGGCACCGTCGTCGATCAGGAGGGGCGCGGCACGCAGGCGCGCGTGCAAGTCAACTTCGAGGAGGCAGGCGCGAAGTGGCTGGTGCTCGCCTACGCGAATCTGCAGCCCGCCTAGGACCTCCCGTGCGGCAGGCCGGTTCGGGCCGACCCGCACACGGTGACCGCCCCGGTGCCGCCCGTGCCGTGCCGAGGTGGACCTCGTGCGAGCCGCGGCCGGGGAACGCCGTGACGAGCGAGCCGTGACGGCGAACCGTCAGATCACGCCGGCCTCGAGGCTCGCCGCCATCAGCAGCCCGAGTTCGCGCGCTTGCCCCACGAACTCTTCGCGCCACTCCCCGACGAGCATCGTCGGCGGCCGTACCGCCTTCCAGCGCAGTCCCGTGACGATGCGGGTGACCGAGTCGCGTGCGCCGTCCCCGTCACTGCCGCCGCGTATGTAGAGGGCCCAGGGCAATCCCTGCGTGCGCTCGAGGCAGGGGTGGTAGGTCCTTTCGAGGAAATCCTTCAGCGCCCCGCTCATGTACCCGAAGTTCGCGGTCGTGCCGAGCACGATCGCGTCGCAGGCGAGGACGTCCTCGGGGCCGGCCTCGAGCGGCTCGCGGCAGGTGACAGCGATGCCCTCGACGGCCTCGTCGCGGGCACCGTCCAGGATCGCCTCGCGCAGGAGACGTGTATTCTCGGATGGCGCGTTGGCGACGACGAGCAGCCGCCCGGACGCCTCCGCGCCGCGCTCCTTCGACTCGGGCGTCGACTTCTCGTTCGCGCGCCCCGGCACCGCCGCGTCACCGCTCGTCGTACCGGATCCCTCGCCCACCGCCACCTGGTCGTCCTCCCATGCGGGCACACCACCCTGAACGCATAGTCTGCCTGACCGAGGAGACGACCGAGACGCTCTACCTCCTCGGCGAGGAGGCGCGCATCGTGGGCATCTCCGGCTTCACCGTGCGCCCGCCCGAGGCGCGACGCGACAAGCCGAAGGTCTCGGCCTTCACCTCGGCGAAGATCGACAAGATCATCGCGCTCGAGCCCGATCTCGTCATCGGTTTCTCGGACCTGCAGGCGGACATCGCCGCGGACCTGATCCGCCGGGGAGTGAACGTGCTCGTCTTCAACCACCGCTCGGTCGAGGAGATCCTCGGCATGATGCTGACTCTCGCTGGCATCGTCGGGGCCGATGCACGCGGCCGGGCACTCGTCGACGGCTTCGTCGCGCGGATCGAGGCGGTGAGGGAGAAGGCCGCGCGTCTCCCGCGCCGCCCACGTGTCTACTTCGAGGAATGGGACGAGCCCATGATCTCTGCGATCCGCTGGGTGTCGGAGCTGATCGCGATCGCCGGCGGCGAGGACTGCTTCACCGAACTCGGGCGCGAGCCGCTCGGCAAGGATCGCATCATCGCCGACCCCGCTCGAGTCATCGCGGCCGACCCCGAGCTCATCGTGGGGTCGTGGTGCGGGAAGAAATTCCGTCCCGAGAAGGTCCGTGCCCGCCCCGGCTGGGAGGCCATCACCGCGGTGCGAAGCGGTGCCGTCCACGAGATCAAATCGCCGGACATACTGCAACCGGGGCCTGCCGCCCTCGGTGACGGACTCGAACGGCTCGCCGCGCTGGTGCGCTCGGTCGCCTGAGCTCCGCCGAGCCCCGACAGAGCGCGGCCGGCCGCCGGCGGGACGTGACCAACGAAACGCCTCAGCCGCCGTCGGCGACGACCAGCAGCGCGCCGGAGCCGAGAAGGACGAGCGTACGCACCTCGCCTCCACCGAACGACAGCAGGGGACCCGTCGCACCGTTCGCCGAGCTCTCGAGACGGTAGTCACCGGCCGGCACGCGCACGTAGCTCGACGCCGCGATCGACGCGGAGGAGAGCGTCTCGAGTGGGACCTCGACCCCGCCGGGGTTCGCACCGGCCGGCACCAGCGTGTATTCCGCCCTCGTGACATCGTCCGCCGTTTCGGCCCGTGTACCCAGTACCAAGCGTACGAGCGCTTGAGCCGGATCGTCGGTCGTCGTGCGCGTGATCAGACCGATCACGTCGAGAGGAGCGCTCCCGGCACTCGTCCCAACGTCACGCGCGAGTAGCGTCGTGACGCTCGAGGCGGCGAGCTCCAGCGGCTCGAAGCGCCACAGCGCTGCGCCCCCGCCCGTGTTCTCCCGCAGCGTCAGCCGTGCGACCCCGTCGGGAAGCTCGAAGTAGGGCAGCGAAGCACCGGGCTCCAGCGGCACGCTCTCGAGCGGCGAACCGCCCTCGGGATCGGGTTCGCCCGTAAGCACGAGCGTCCGCTCGCTCGCGTTGACCAGCCTCAGGCGCTGCCTCGAGTCCGTGCCCTCCGGCATCGGGTTCTCCAGCGGCACGGTCGTCACGGGATCCCCGCCCGAACCGTCCGTGGTGATGTCGGGGAAGGGATCTATCACTCCGTCAGTGGCGCCGTCGGTGGTGCCGCCGTCCGTAGCGCCGTCGGTGGTGCCGTCCGTAGCGCCGTCGGTGGTGCCGTCCGTAGCGCCGTCGGTGGTGCCGTCGGTAGCGCCGTCGGTGGTGCCGGTGTCCCCTCCCGCCTGGGCATCGTCCGTGCCGTTCGGATCGGTCGCCGTCCCGCTCTCCCCACCGATCAAGAGCCCGCCCGTCGTCCCGGCATCGC
>ENA-ORXM01002543-ORXM01002543.1-marine-metagenome-genome-assembly--contig:-NODE-2543-length-20773-cov-3.479803_pt1 | contig 20773 bp, 21 predicted proteins | sample MGYA00237867_ERZ511480 | MGnify/ENA primary metagenome ERZ511480 (study PRJEB26309, sample SAMN06266103) | marine metagenome | isolation source: Algal blade | place: United Kingdom:Sidmouth, United...
GAGCGTGACGCTGTCACTCGGCGCCGTGTCTATACCGAAGATACGTCAGAAATTTATCCCATCCAATTTTTCGTGCGCCGCCCTGAGGAGCCCTATAAAATCTTAGGTTTGTGGCAGGCTGACCTGCGACTCTTTGGTGTCGAAGAACCTGGGCGTATCTTTTTATGGGGTGCAAATGACCTTGGCAAAGATGTGTTTACACGGGTGCTTTACGGTGGACAGGTTAGTTTGACGATTGGCATTTTAGCGGTTTGGGTGTCTTTATTTTTAGGGCTTATGTTTGGGGGTATAGCAGGCTTTTACGGCGGCTGGGTTGACGACGCTATTATGCGATTTGTCGAGGTTCTAGACGCGATACCTGGGCTTTACTTGCTTATCGTGCTGTCTACCTTATTGCGTGACCCGCGTAACCCGCTAGCGCAAGCGTTTGGGCTCGAGATGACCTCGGCGCAAATTTACATCATGATTGTGATTGTGCTAGGTTTTATTGGTTGGGGCGGGCTTGCACGTACTGTACGAAGTATCATTTTGACTACTCGAGACGCCGATTATGCCCAGGCTGCCAAGGCGCTCGGCGCAAGTGAGACGCGCATTATTTGGAAGCACTTGTTGCCTGCAACTGCAAGCTACGTCATTGTCGTTGTCACGCTGGCGATTCCTGGTGCCATGCTGGGTGAAGCCGGACTTTCCTTTATCGGTCTCGGCCCAAGTGAGAGCGACAGTGCAAGTTGGGGCATGCTATTGCGCGACGCAACAGGTCAGGGGCTTGCGATTCAGTTTGCACCCTGGTTACTCATTCCTGGCATTCCGATTTTTCTAGCGGTTCTATGTTGGAATTTAGTCGGTGACGGACTACGTGACGCTTTCGACCCGCGTAAACGGAGGTAGACCCGTGGTGAACTCTGAGGAAAAAGAGGCTAGCCGCAAAGAGGCGTTGGCTATGATTTGGGCAGCGTACCGTGCGTCGCTGCCATACATACTGATTTTTGCGGGTGGACTGGTTTTAGTCACCTGGCTAATAACGGAAGTCTTTTTCTAAAAGCCACCTCGACTTCGTACGAACTCGAGTACCTCATCTTCATAACCCATAAAGTTCGCGCAACCGTGCCGCGTCACCACAATTGCGCCGCAGGCGTTACCCATCCGCGCACTCTCGAACCAGTCCCAGCCTTTTAAGCGTCCGTAAATAAAACCTGACGCGAAAGCGTCACCCGCGCCGAGTACGTTGTAAATGTCAACTGGAAACCCAGGTACTTCTGTTACGCTGCCGTCGCGCAAGTGAATCGTAGCGCCGTCAGAACCACGTTTTACTACCAGTGCTTCAGGACCATTGGGCACGCTCAACATAGCCTCGATGTTGGCGTCAATATCTCCTTTGATTTCAGGCGCACTGATTTGCTGATCTTTGATGATAATGTCTTCGGGCCGTTGCAACATGGCGGCGTTAATTTCCTCTTCGGTGCCGATAGCTACATCTACCAACGGAAGTAGGGCGCGAATATTGACCCCGAAGGCTCTGGGGTCGTGCCACTGGTCGGCGCGAAAGTCGATATCTAAGAAAACGGTTTTGCCTGCACGTTTGGCTTGTTGAGCAGCGAAGAAAGTAGCGCTGCGGTTGGGTTCGGCGCTTAGCCCTGTGCCAGAGACTTCTAACGCTTTTGTGTCGGCAATAGGCGCGGCAATCACATCGTCAATATCAAACTGCATATCGGCGCAGTTGTCGCGGTAATACACAAGCGGGAATTTATCGGGCGGTTCTATTCCGAGAACGACGGCGCTTGTCCGGTAGCCTGGTTTGGTTGAAATATAGTCAGTTACAACACCTTCATTATTTAAAAAGTTAAGGATGAAGTCGCCCACCTTATCCTGTCCGACAGCGGTGAGAAGCGCAACGTCTAAACCTAAACGTCTTGTGCCGACAGCAATATTTGTTGGGCTGCCGCCGACATATGCGGCAAAGCTCGAGACCTCTTCAAAAGGCGTACCGACATCGTTTGAGTAAAGGTCGATTGAAGAGCGCCCCATCGTGATGAGGTCGAGTTTGGTATTATCTGACATAATAACCGCTTGAAGGGAAAGAGAATGTGGAGAGAGTAGTGTTTTTTCTAGGTGTGCTGTTCATCGTTATACTCTTTCTATTGATGCCTTACTTGATACGGAATCGTTCAAACGTAGGTGCGGAAGAGTTGGAAAAATGTCGCCGTCAAGCCCACATGTTTTTCGAAAATCCCTTTGAGAGACTGCTCGCCCCCAACTTTCAAGTCGAAAAGTTGAATGCGCGGACCTACTATGTGAGAGCGTATTACCACTTTGGAATTCCCTATGACGGCGCACTCATTCACGATGTCCATCCTTATTTTAAAAGCCAAGAAGGCGCTTATGTCGAGGACCAATGGAATTGTGAGGGTAGCATGACCCGAATAGGGTTTCGGGCAGCTACCCCTACACCTTAGCCTAAAACTGGCGGCTCCACTCCTTGGGCCATCGTTCCACCACAATCTTCGTCTGCGTATAAAACTCGACCCCGTGCCGCCCCTGCGCGTGCAAATCACCAAAGAATGAGTCATTCCAGCCGCTAAACGGAAAAAACGCCATCGGCGCGGCGACACCTAAATTGATACCGACGTTACCCGCATCAACTTTGTTTCTAAACTCTCTGGCAGCTGCGCCTGATGATGTAAAAAGGCACGCTTGATTGCCGAAGGGGCGGTTGTTTACAAGCTCAATCGCGTCTTCAACGCTGTTCACGTGCATCATGCTCAGCACAGGGCCAAAGATTTCGGTTTTGGCGGTGTTGCCGTTGGGGTTTACGTCGCCCAAAACGGTGGGGTGGACAAAGTAGCCGTTGCGGAACTCGTCACCATCGACAGCTTTACCTCGACCATCAACTAACAGTTCTGCGCCTTCCTGCTGACCCTTACCAATTAAACCTTCAATACGCTCTTTGCTCTCACTGCTGATGACAGGTCCCATTTGCACGCCATCGCCCAAACCGTAGCCTGTTTTCCGGCTGTTGGCATCAGCAACGATACGCTCAGTAAACGGAGCTTTTGCGTCACCCACGGTAATCGCTACCGAGGTCGCTAAGCAGCGCTGACCCGCGCAGCCAAAAGCCGAATCTGCCAGAATGCGTGTACTCATATCCATGTCGGCGTCGGGCAAAATCACCGCAGGGTTTTTCGCGCCGCCCTGGCACTGGGCGCGTTTGCCGTTAGCGGTGGCGCGGCTGTAAATGTATTTGGCAACCGGCGTCGAACCGACAAAAGAGACAGCGCGTACAGTTGGATGATCAAGAATGGCGTCCACTGTATCTTTGCCGCCGTTGACCAGACTAATAACGCCTTTCGGAAAACCTGCCTCTTCGATGAGTCTAAAGAGATACTGCGTCGTCATCGGCACTTTTTCAGAGGGTTTTAAGAGGAAGCTGTTACCCGTTGCCACGGCGTAAGGCAGGAACCAGAGCGGAATCATGCCAGGGAAATTAAACGGGGTAATGGCCGCACACACGCCCAAGGGCTGGCGGAACATGTGCTCGTCGATGCCGCTGGCAATATCTTCATTGTTATAACCCTGCTGCAAAATAGGCATACCGCAAGCGACCTCGACGTTCTCGAGCCCCCGCGTCCATTCGCCCTTAGATTCGTTAAAAGTTTTCCCGCATTCTTCGGTAATCGTTTTGGCAAGCCCATCTATATGTTCCTCGAGCAAAGCTCTCAATTTAAACAGTGGTTTGATGCGGTCAACTACTGGAACATGCCGCCACTCGAGAAACGCCGCATGCGCCGCCTTGACAGCCTCATCAACTTCTTGCACCGCTGAAAGAGGCGCGACTGCAATCACTTCTGCCGTAGCAGGATTGTGCACATCTATGTAATCGTCTGCCGAGGAGCGTTGCCACTCGCCACCGACGAAGTTTAAAAGCTGTTCTTTACCGCTTGCTACTGCCATAGTCATTTCCTCCAGAAATGAATTGAAAATTGGAAGATTGAAACACTACAAAATTTTACCATTTTCCAATTTTTTATTTTCTAATTATTTCTCTATCATACCCAACTGATGAAGCGCCAGGAACAGCGTGCTTACCTGCATCGTTTGCATGATTTTTCCCTGCGCGGCTAAGTCAATGAACTCAGCAAGCGGTTTCAAGACGACCTCAATTTCTTCGGTTGCATCCAGGGATTGACTTGCTTGCAGCTTCACATCTGTAGCGATAAAACTGTGCATGAGGTTGTTGTGGGTTGCCGGGTTAGGGGAGAGCGACGCGAGGTGCTTAAACATACCGCCACCGTAACCTGTTTCCTCGAGCAGCTCACGTTTCACTGCACTTAGAGCCGCCGCTTGCCTGTCGCCCGTTTCATCAACCACGCCGCCAGGTAGCTCGAGGGAATCCTCTTCAAGTGGGTGACGGTACTGCTTTACGAGCACCACATCGTTGTCAGGTGTCAGGGCTAAAACGTGGCACCAGTCAGGATACTCGAGGACGAAATAGTCCTCAATCCGTTGACCGTTGGGCAAACCTACGTCGTCCTGGCGCACCGTTAGCCAAGGATTATCGAAAAGGCGTTTTGTTCCTAAAACCTTCCACGCCACGCTTAAAGCCCTATAGATTGCAGGTAGGCGCGGTTGCGTTTGGCGTTCTCAGCAGGCGAACCCATACCAGGTAGTACGTCTTGCTCAACGACTATCCAACCGTCGTAGCCGACCTCGTTCATTGCTTTAAGAACGCCAGGAAAATCCACCACGCCCGTTCCGAGTTCGCTAAACACGCCCGCACCAATCATGTCCTGATAGTTCCAGTTTCTCTCTTTTGCTTGCTCGACCACCGCTGGGTTGAAGTCTTTAAAGTGCATCAGCCAGATGCGCTCGCCGTACTTTTTGACGCCCGCCACCGGGTCACCGCCGCCGAGCATAAAATGTCCCGTGTCAAAAACAATACCGACTTTTTCGGGGTCAGTGCGGCTTAAAAATTCGTCCACCTCGGCTGGGGTTTCGACATAGGTCGAGCCGTGCGGGTGAAGTGCCGTACGCAGGCCCGTTTCGCCCTCGACAGCCTCGGCAACTTTGTTAATACCAGCTATATAAGTCTGCCAGCCTGCGTCATCCAAAGCATGTTCGGGTTTAATTCGCCCCGTATTGTAAAAGCGTTTGTGAATGGTCGAGTGGTCGTCACCTACGTTAATCGTGCAGTGCTGGCCGCCGACTTCGGCTAGAAGTTTAGCAACCTTGACCGCGCGTTCGACACCTGCTGTGTGATACGCCTCATCATAAAGCCGCACGGTGACCCAGGAGCCAACAAGCTCGAGCCCACGCGACTCAATCTCCTCACGCAATTTTTCTGGGTCAGTTGGCATAAAGCCTAGGTCGCCCAATTCAGTACCAACAAAGCCCGCCGCTGCAAGTTCGTTGAGCATCTTGGCATAGTCGGTGCGTTCACCTTCAGTATTCTCAATTGTGCCCCAGGAACACGGGGCGTTGGCTAGTTTGAATTTTGTCATGATTACCTTTTCTAGAAAAGTTTTTAGTTATTAGTTTTTAGTTATTAGTAAAGGCTTTTGAACCAAAAACTAATGACTGAGAACTAACTACTTAAACAGAACCTGCTTCTTCCTCGCCTTATCGTACTCCTTACGCGCCTCGCGTACCTTTTTTTGCTTACTGACCTCTGCGGGCGGGCAGTCCCACCAACCGCCGAATGAATAGGACCCAACGCGTTTGGTCGGGTCGACTTCTACGACGACGACGCTCACGCCGTCCCACGTTTTGCTTTGCTCGAGCGCCGCCCGATAACCCTCTTCCGTATTCGTGTAAACCGCATGCGCTCCCATCGCCTCGGCATGTTTGGCATAATCAATGGGAATGTACTTACCGTCATAAAGGCCGCGCTTATTTTTGTAACGCAGCTCGAGGCCAAAGTGCGGCGTGCCCGTACTCTGCTGCAAACCGTGAATACTCTGGTAACCATGATTGTCAACAACTACAATCGTGAGCTTCATGCCCTCCGCAACGGCGGTGACAATTTCTGAATTCATCATCAGGTAGGAACCGTCGCCAATGAAGACGACCACATCGCGCTCGGGGTCGGCAAGTCTAACGCCAATGCCTGCGGGAATCTCGTAGCCCATGCAGCTATAGCCGTACTCGAGGTGATACGAATCCGGTGAAGTGGGTCGCCAGATTTTAGGAATCTCGCCGGGAATGCTACCTGCTGCATTGATAACTACGGCGTCGCCACCATAACTATCGTTGGTAATACCTAAGACCTCACCTTGCGAGAGGTTGTCAGGTTCCTCGACTTGTTTAATCTCATCAACAGTAGCGTCCCAGTCTTTTTTCCACGTGGCAACTTGCTTTTGCTGCGTTTTAGTGGTGCCTTTAAACTTCTCTTTTTTGAGGGCGTCTGTTAGGGCCTCGAGGGTGCGTTTGGCATCTGCAACAACAGGCAGCGCGAAGAGTTTATACGCGTCCATCGGCGTGACGTTAATGCCGATAACCTGCGTGTCTTGGGGAAAGGCCGTTTTTGAGGCCGTCGTAAAGTCTGCTAGGCGTGTGCCGATGGCTAGCACCACATCAGCCTCATTAGCAACCTGACTCGCCGCCGAGCCGCTCAAACTGCCGACGTTACCCATACTCATAGGATGGTCCCAACGAACTGCGCCTTTACCTGCTTGAGTTTCGGTCACAGGGATGTTGAACTCCGATGCGAACTTGGCAAGCTCTTCGGTGGCGAGGCTGTATTTTACGCCGCCGCCTGCAACAATCATCGGGCGTTTGGCTTTCTTGAGTAGTTGGGCAGCTTCGGCAATTACCTCAGGTTCGGGTACGGGGCGACGGATGCGCCAGACGCGTTTTTCAAACATACTGACTGGAAAGTCAAACGCTTCAGTTTGTACATCCTCGGGCAAGCTGATAGTGACCGCGCCCGTTTCGACAGGGTCGGTTAAAACGCGCATGGCCTCAGGCAGGGCGTGCATGAGTTGGTCGGGTCTCGAGATACGCGTAAAGAAGCGGCTCACCGGACGGAAAATGTCGTTGATGCTCACATCGTGCTCGCTTGGATGTTCGACTTGCTGCAAGACTGGATCAGGAATACGGTTCGCAAAATAATCTGAGGGCAATAGCAAAACAGGAATGCGGTTGACCGTCGCCAGCGCCGCGCCCGTCACCATGTTGCTACTGCCAGGACCCACCGAGGCTGTACATGCAAAGGTGCTCAGGCGATTCATGTGCCGTGCGTAGGCAACGGCGGTGTGAACTTGTGCCTGTTCGTTTTGCGGACGGTAAAAGGGCATGTCGTTTTTTAGGCCGTACTCTTGCATCGCCTGGCCCAGACCAGGCACATTGCCATGACCCTGAATGCCCCACATGCCAGCAATAAGGCGGTTTTCTACTCCATCCAGTTCGGTGTACTGCGCGGCTAGGAATTTGACGACGGCCTGGGCGACGGTTAGTTTTTGAGTCTTCATATTCTTCCCTCTTTAACAAGGGGGGACTGAGGGGGGATTTGCTTCTGCGACTGCTCCGCGAGTCCATGCCAGAGGTAAATCCCCCCAACCCCCCTTTTTAAGGGGGGCATTGTGTCTTTAAAGTTGTGTTGTTTCACTTCGATTCCTTTCATCCTAAACCAAATTGTTCACGTAGAAACTGACTAGCTAAGCCTTTCATAATGTCGAGAGTAAAGCTGCCGCCTTTTTCTGCAATTTCACCCTTGACTTTCTTCCAAACTTTGTCGTCTCGAGTTGCGTCAAGAAACTCGTGGCCCTCCCATGTTAAACGGATAGGATGCCATCGAAATTCCTGTAAAGTAGATGTATCTCGTGCTTCAATGAGATTGGCTTTCGCTAAGAGCATGACATGATAAGAGACTTCCTTGGAACTGAAATCCTTTACTTTGATAGTGATATTAACTCTAGTAGTTGGTGAGCTTTCAATTGCTAGAAGAATTTCCCTTACCAGCTCCATGTCTCGCTTCATAAATTATCGTCCAAACTCCTGCACTTTCACGATCTCTCCCGTCTCGAGTGAATGCTGCGCGGCTAAGGCTAAACGGGAGGACTCGAGGGCGTCTCTTGCAGTCGGTCCCACAGGTTTACCTGCATGCACATTCTGGGCAAAGCTAATAACCTCATTTGCGTAAGCTTCGGGAAAGCGCACGTCGAAGTGTTGCGGGTAGTCGTGGCTTACGCCGTGCTCACCCCAGAATTCAAAGTTGAGTTGCTGCTTTTTCTGTAAGTGGTACTTGCCTTTCTCACCCAGGACCTCTGCGACAATTTCGTAACCGTAAGAAGTGTTTAATGCGTTCTCGAGCATTCCCACAGCGCCACTCGTAAAACGCATGGTGGCAACTGCCAGGTTGAAAAGGTTGAATTCCTCTAACCTGTCGTCACGCACGGCAGTGCCAATCGCGTAGACCTCTTCAACCTCACCGCAGAAATAGCGGGCGCTGTCGAAGTCGTGAATACCCATGTCGACCAGCACGCCGCCAGAGGTTTTAAGATACTCGAGGGGTGGCTGGTACGGGTCGCGGCTAATCGCGCGGAAGTTTTCAATCTTGCCAAGTTCGCCTGCGTCAATACGCTTTTTGACCTCTAAATAGGCAGGGTCAAAGCGGCGCATAAAACCAACCTGACAGGGCACGCCAGTTTTTTCGACGACCTCAACTACCTCGGCAGAAGCGTCTAAGGTATGCGCTAGCGGCTTCTCGACAAAAATAGCCTTGCCCGCCCTGGCAGCTTTTTTAATCGACTCGGCGTGGGCAGGGGTGGGTGTTGTTATAAATACTGCGTCAACGTCGGGGTTTGCTAAAACCTCGTCTTCGCTACTCACCTTTGCGGCGAAGACCTTGGCAACCTTCTGCGCGTTCTCCGGCACAAAGTCGACAATGTCGGTAATTTGGACCTCGAGCAGCGTCTTGAGCACACCCGCGTGCGTTTGCCCCATACGCCCTGCACCAATCATGGCGACGTTTAGCGGCGTCATCGTGCGGTTTTCTTTGTCATAAATTGTTTTCCTTGTTCATAAAGCTCCTTTTAGAAAAGTATTCAGTAGTTGGTAGTCAGAATGATTTTTGATACTGTCTACTGAATTCTGATAACTGACTACTGCCCCACCCTCACCCACCGCTCCTCCGCAGCCGAGGTGATAACCGCGTCCATAAACTGGTTCACCTGCCAGCCTGTTTTGAAGTTGGGGTAGAGGGGTTTGTCATTGGCAATGCCGTCTAAGAGTTCGTAAATTTCAATCACTTTGGTGTCGCCCATGCCCAAACCGCAGCCTGCGACGGGCCAAAAGGCGTCGTAATAGGGATGTTCAGGTCCGGTGAGAATAGTTCGGAAACCCTGAGTGCCCTCGGCGTCGTCTGAGAAATAGACTTTAAATTCGTTCATGCGTTCGTGCTCGAAGCGTAGAGAGCCCTTGCTACCGTTAATTTCGTAGACCATATGGACCTTGCGTCCGGTGGCGATGCGGCTGGCCTCGAGAATCCCCGTGGCACCGTTGGCGAACTCGAGCAGTACGTGCACCGCGTCGTCATTCTCAACTTCACGCATGGGCGCGTTCGCATCGGCCTTACTGCCGTAACCAACATTGCCTGAAACGACAGGGCGCTCTTTGATAAAAGTCTTGGTCATCCCGCAAAGCTTCGCAACGTCACCTACCAGATAGTGCATCATCGAAATGATGTGCGGGGCTAAGTCACCCAGGGCACCCGCGCCTGCCACAGCTTGTTCAAAACGCCAGGAAAAAGGCGTGGTTGGGTCAGCCAGAGCGTCCTGTAAAAAATGCGCCCGAAAATGCCAGAGGTCGCCCAATTTGCCGTCGTCAATCAGTTGCTTTGCAGCCAGCGCCGCAGGATTTTTTAGAAAACTAAAACCGACCATCGTTTTAACGCCTGCGCTTTCAGCCGCGTCCACCATCTCTTTTGCATCCTCGGCAGTCAGCGCGAGGGGTTTTTCGCAATAGATGTGTTTCCCGGCTTTAGCGGCAGCAATGGCAATCTCTTTGTGTAGATGGTTGGGCGTGCTTATATCGACAATATCAACCTCGGGATGGTTGACGACAGCTTCCCAGCCGACAACCCAGTCATCAAACCCAAATTCGGCAGCACCTTTTTTTGCGAGGTCTTCGCTAACATCGCTTACGATGCGTAAGTGGGGGATAGGGCTATCGGGGAAAATGCGCGGGACAAGGGTATACGCCATGCTGTGCCCCTTGCCCATAAAGCCCGTACCGACCAGGCCGATGTTAAATTGTCGTTTCGTTGTCATAGTTCGCGTTTCTGATTCACAAGTCTCCTTAGGAAAGTTGTTAGTTATTCGTTCTTAGTTGTTAGTAAAAGCTTTTGAACCAAAAACTAAAGACTAATAACTTCTTATTCCAGCTCCCCCGTTTCTATTTGGATTTTTAGCTTTGCCAAACTTTCATCGAAACTAAGGAGGGGGTGGTTCAGGGCTCGAGCTGTCGCCGCGCCATCTAAACGCGTGTCTTCAGGAATCGGGATACCCTGCCAGCCGCCCGCTTGCGCCTGGTCAACGGACGCTTCGCGGACCTGCGAGGCACCGAATCCAAATGCTTCTGCACTACGCCGCGCAACCTCCGCACGACCTAAACCCTCAGCGCCGCAACAGTGAAAAATGCCTGTCGCCTCTTGCTGAATAATTTTTATCATCATTTCGCAAGCGTCACTCGCCAGGGTTGGGGTTGCGAGTAAATTGAGGTTGTCGCCCCTCATCCATAGGTCGAAAGCACCGCCATTTTGCAAGGCATGGATGGTAGCAACGGGCAAATTACCAAAGCCCGTGTTTTGTAACGCTCTCCAATTTTTCTGTGACCAGTGTGGACCGAATACACCTGCAATTCGTGCGACTGCACCCTTCTCATATTGAGTGACAAGAGTCTCGCCTATAACCTTAAGCACACCGTAATAGTTGATGGGGTTGGGCGGCGCGGCTTCGCTTGCAGGACCCTGCGTACCGTCGAACACCCAATCTGAGGACACAAAAACAATGGGGATGTTTAGCTCGCTTGCCCCTTCGATAAGATACTGCGTTGCGTTCACCATAGCGTCCCAAGCTTCTTCACGCCGACTATAGGACAAAGGAATATCATTGTAAAAAGCCATGTGGACAATCGCGTCAGGGTTTGCTTTTTTGATGGAGGCTATCGTTTCCGCTTTACCCGTAAGATTGACAAAATCCATGCTGAGGTTCTCACGGGGCTCGAGCCCCGTCCTATTCAGCGCAGCAAAGACTTTTGCGCCGTGACGTTCCAAGGCGACGCGCAAAAAGTTGCTGCCGACAAAGCCGGTTCCTCCGGTAAGGTAGATGTTCATAGAAATCGAAGATCCAAAATCGAAAATCTAAAAACGTGTTTTCTAGTAGCGCTGTGTAAGGTGTCATCCCAGTTCATTTAAGGCTGTACCATGACTTTCATTGCCTCACCCTGACGGGCTGCTGTAATGCCTTGGGGTAGGTCCTCGAGGTTAAGCGTATGCGTCGTAAGTTGTCTGGGTTGAATAGCGCCGGAGGCAAGAACTTCAACTGCCCTTGGGAAGACGTGGTAGCCAACAAAACTACCAAATACGCTTAACTCTTTACGGGTGATAAGGTTTTGTGAAAGCTCCTGTTTAGCGTGACTGTTCATTCCGAACAGCGACACGGTGCCGCCTGTGGCAACGAGATCCAAAGCGCTGGTAATTTGCGTGCCAACCGCGTCGACCACGACATTTGTGCCCCAGTCATCGGTAGCGCTCATCACGACCTCTTTAAGGTTTACTTCGCTTACGTTGACGGTTTCTATGCCTGCCTTTTCGGCAAGACCCAAACGAAAAGGGGCAATATCGGCGATGTAGACACGTGCGCCTGCCGCCCTAAACATAAGAGCGTGTAACATCCCCGCAGGACCCGCACCGATGATGAGCGCCGTTTGCCCTGGTTGAATGGCGACGCGGTCCGTCGAGCCGATAACGCATGACAGAAGTTCGGTCCAAACAGCATCTTCTACAGCAATGCTTTCAGGTATAGGATGTAGTGCCCGCTGGGGCACGACGACGTAACGGGCAAACCCACCATCCCGAAAAATGCCGATGGTTGTCCAGTTGAGACAGTGGTTTTGTAAGCCACGGCGGCAGGGTCGGCACAGACCGCATTTCAGATTGGGGTCCACGACAACACGCTGCCCCTCACTAAACTGCGTTACACCTTCACCAACATCTTTAACCCGTGCAATAATTTCGTGACCTAGAATCGCACCCTGGGTGGCGGGGTGACCGGGTGGGTCACTTAACACGTGCAGGTCGGTGCCGCAAACGCCCGTAGCTTCAACTTCTAAAAGCACATCGTCCGCTGCGCTCAGCTTGGGAATGGCGCGCTCTTGAATACCTAAGACGCCCGCTCGAGCAAACACGCCCGCTGTCATTGTTGCAATTGTCGTCACAACACGTCTCCGCTAGCCTCTGTTGTCTTGGACAGCACTTTGCGCCGCCGCGCCTGCCTCGAGTCTCGATGAAGGTGCTGTATCCGAACGCTCAAATTCTTTAAGTTCGGCCTCGAGTGCCGCTAACTCCTCACCACCAGCCATCATATTGAGCACATCCTCGCGGCTGACCTCCTCTTTCATAAAAGTACCGTAGGATTGACCGCGTTTTAGGATGGTGAACTTGTCAGCGACGGGGTAAGCGTGGTGGACGTTGTGCGTAATAAATACGACAGCCAAGCCCTTGGCGCGAACCTGCGCAATATATTTGAGAACGACTCCCGCTTGTTTTACACCTAAGGCGGCGGTGGGTTCGTCTAAAATGAGAACCCTTGCTCCAAAGTAAATGGCTCTAGCAATTGCCAAAACTTGCCGCTCACCACCTGACATCGTGCCCACAACCTGATTCGGGTCACGAATGTCGATGCCCATTTTTGCCATTTCTTCTTTAGCCTTTTGGTCGGCAAAATCTTTTTGGACAATACCTAGTGGGCCTAACCATTTGTTTGCGCCCGTCGGTTCGTTGCCCATAAAAAAGTTGCGCGTCACGCTCATAAGCGGTTGAATCGAGAGGTGTTGGTGGACGGTAGCAATACCACTACGCTGGGCGTCCCTGGGGGATTTAAAAGTAACAGGTTGACCGTCAATATAGATTTGCCCGCTCGTCGGAATGTGAACACCCGAGAGCGTTTTAATAAGCGTCGATTTACCCGCGCCGTTGTCGCCAAGTAAGCAAAGCACCTGCCCTTTATCAACAGAGGTACTTACACCGTTCAGCGCAATGACCGAGCCAAAGGTTTTGACAATGTCTTTGAGTTCAACTAAAGGAGCAGCCATTATCTTGCCTCCGTTGCACGTTTGCGAATGTAAGTGTTAAACAGTACGGCTGCCAGCAGACCCACACCCAAGAAGATGCGGAACCAGTCGTTCGGCATCCAACGGACAATCTCGACACCCCGCGCAATCATCCCGTAAATAAGTGCACCCCAGAACGCCCCTGCCACAGAGCCATAACCCCCCGTCAGGAGCGTACCTCCAATCACCGCGACGATAATCGCCTCGAATTCTTTGAGCTGTCCGCGCAAAACCTCTGATGAGCCTGCTTCAAAAACCTGCAACATTGATAGGATGGTGGCGCATACCGCCGTACCCATAAACAGCAAGATTTTGACGCGATTCGTTGGCACGCCCATATTACGTGCTGATTCGGCGTGACCGCCCGTACCGAAAATCCAGTTACCAAGCTGGGTGCGTTGTAAAAGAATGATGGCGAGAATCGTGAGTACAATCCACCAGCCCACCGCTACAGGGATACCGTCGATAATCGGCAGTTCCATAGCAATGCGCTGACCCGTTTCGGGGTCTAAAACGCGGCGCTCTGTCACCGGAATAAGGCCGATGTTTCCTAAAAATCCAACAAGTTGCGGGCTGCCCCAGACCTCACCAGAAAACATTTGCGAGAGCCAATCATTACGAATGAATTCTCTAGCCTGCGGTACGTCTTCGATACCGTTTTGCCCGACCAATGCTTGAATATCAACACGGGTCGCGCCGCCGGTCAAGGCTCTTGTTACAACAAGTGTCAGTCCCCTGTAAATATACAAAAACGCTAGGGTAACAATAAAAGAGGGTAGACCCGTACGGTTGACAAGCGTACCGTTTATCCAACCGAGCAAAACAGCAACAGCCAGGGTTATTAAAATAGCCTGCCAGGGAGCCCAGCCGTAAAGTACAATCGGCGCAAGAACAATAAGGCTCGTCAAGCCGATAATCGACCCCACCGACAAATCGAATTCGCCGCCTATCATTAAAAGCGTTGCACCTATACCGATAATGCCAATCTCAGCTGAGAATTTTAGCCAGGTGGTAACGGCCCGCCAGCCTAAAAAGCCAGAGCTACCATCTTCCCAAGAGAAGACGGTAAACATGATAAATACGAGCAGCGCACCCGCAAGTGCGCCAAACTCGGGTCGGCTTAGCAGGCGGTTAAACCAACTGACCTCGCGTACACGTTCGTCTGAAGTGGGCGTTGTAGTTGCCAAGCGAAGCTCCTTTCAAAAAGATAATTAAAAATTGGAAAATCTAAAATTGGAAAATTCGGTTTATTGCGCTATGCAAATAGCTGTATAAATAAAAGAGGGAGTTAGACTTTGAAAGCTAACTCCCTTGAACACTTATGTAATTAGCGAACGCTTAGCGGATGCCTTTGGCGGCAAGGTCTAAGACCTGGTCGGCGTTACTGGCGTCTACAAAGCCTGGGCCAGTAAGCACAACTTTGTTACCAGGAAGTAAGCCGTACTGCGCATAAAGAACCGCTGTTTGCACGGCTAAATAGCCTTGCAGATACTGCTGCTGGTCGATAAGGAAGTTCATCGTGCCGCGCTGAACAGCTTCGATCATCACGGGCGAAAGGTCGAACGCACCCAGAGCAACCGTGCCGTCTAAACCGCGGTCCTCGAGCAAGCGAACGGCAGGCTCACCTGGTTGAGGGCCAACGGCGAGAATTGCGTCGACATCTTCATTGTTGCTCAAGTAGCTGTCCATAAGCGAGTAAAGCTCAGCGTCGTCAGAAGTTGTTGAGGCGATAACTTCAACGCTTCCGCCGAATCCGTCTTCAAAACCGCGGCAACGCTCGTCAAGGGCTAAGTTGCCTTGCTCGTGGGAAACACAAACACCTGTCGTGCCACCCGCTGCGGCTAGACGCTCGCCTGCACCGAGACCAGCTTCATACTCGGTTTGACCGACGTGACGTAAGATACCGACCTCTTCAAAAATGTCGCTACCCGAGTTAATTGAGAACACAGGAATCCCAAGTTCAATCGCCTGGTTAATTGGCTCACCCAATGTGGCAATGTCAGGTAATGAGACAATCAGGGCGTCAGGCTGACGTGCAATAGCGGCGTCAATCATTTGCGCCATAAGGGGCAAATCAAAGGTGTCGGGTGCGTCGTAGGTGCAGCTAACGCCAAAGTCGTCACAGGCGTCGTTGACTGCGTTGAATACGACGACCCAGAAGGGGTTGTTTGCGCCGCCGTGGGCGACAACAGCAATGTCTAAATCTTCACGTGCAGGTTGCGCGAAGCTAAAGCCTAGACCTAGCACCGCAACCGAGAAAAATAAAACGAGCAGTTTTTTCATATATTCTCCAAACGTACTTGAGATTAGTCCTCAGTTGTTCAAACAACTTAGGCGCTGTAAGAACAAATACCTATTTGTAAGCCTTTAGCAGACAAGAAGTTTGCACAAAATGCCTGTTGAGATGTTACGCAGGTAGCTAAACTGAGACTTTTGACTATACCGAGCGCAAGTTTGACTTGTCAACCTAAGTTGTTCATAATGCAACGTTTCTGATGACCTGGCTTGCGCGATGTGACGTGCTGGTCGTATACTAATAACACCGAGATAAAGGCTTCATGAAGCAATGTTTGAGATACGGCGGAGCCAAGTATTTTATAAGGTTGCGCAGTGCGCAACCTATTTAGGGATGTTAATGAATGAAGTCAGAGCCTTAGCTAAGGGCCTTCAAATTTTAGATCAACTGCTCGAGGCTAGCGCCCACGCAGATAAACACGGCGTCAGTGTCACGGAAGCGGCGGGCGCCCTGAGTGTCAACAAAAGCAGCGCCTCACGTCTCTTTCAAACCCTGGCGAAACACGGCTACGTCAAGCGAGATACGGGCTCGAGAGGTTATGTGCTGGGTCCTAAAATGCAGAGCGCCGTGCAAGGTAGCTCAAAAACAGCCCTACGCGACCTCGCCAGACCCTTTCTCTATCAACTGATGAAGCGCACAGGTGAATGTGCTCACGCGGCGGTTTATTCGCAGGGCAAGGCACTTATTATTGATGATGTCGAGTCGGCGGCTTCTTTACGGGTAAGTGGGGTGGTGGGGCGACTCGAGGAACTACACTGCACCGCTGTGGGTAAAAGCCTGCTTGCCTTTATAGACGCGCCGGTACCCGAGGTCTTGCCCTACCGCACCGAACAAACCTACACCTGTCAAACGGACTTTGAACAGCATCTCGAGCTTATTCGAGAGCAAGGTTACGCGCTTGATGATGAGGAAAACTTTGAAGGTGTTCGCTGCCTCGCTGCGCCTGTGTTTGATACGTCGGGTACGGCCATCGCCTGCATCGGTATATCTGGTCCTACGGTGCGTATGACTCGGGAAACGACAGACGAGTTTGCGGCTATCGTTTTGGAGACAAGTAAAGAGTTATCGCAAACTCTAGGGTTCTAGACACAGGCTTCGCTTAAAACGGTTACTATCATACGCACCTAAGATAAGGAAGGATGAGTATGCAAAAAATCTGGTTTGAGAACAAACGCACGTCTGACCATGACGATCTGTTTAAAGGGGTTGCCGAGCCGATTGGCCCGCGACAAGGTGACGACCCGCTCAAAGATATCGAGCAAGCGAACGGTATTATCGCGGGCGGTGTTTTCTATACGCCTGAACTTATGGATACGATTCCAGATTTGAAGGTTATTGCGCGGACAGGCATTGGGGTTGACCGAGTAAATATTGCTGCCGCAACCGAGCGCGGCATTGCTGTAGTCAATACGCCTGACGCGCCGAGTGTACCCACTGCGGAGCAAACTTTTGCCCTACTGCTCAGTGTTGCTAAACAGATAAAACCGTCGGAGGCGAAGCTGCGCGCGAGTGCGGGTAACTATCACGGTACGCACAACGCCGTGGAACTCTCCGGCAGAACCTTGGGCTTAGCTGGCTTTGGGCGCATAGCTCGCCTGGTCGCAAAAATGGCGCAAGGCTTCAATATGAAAGTTATTTCTTTTGACCCGTTTGTTCACTCTGACGTTGCTGAGGCTGCGGGTGTAAGTCTTGTGGGGAGTCTCGAGGAACTCCTGGAAAATGCTGATATTGTCAGTACCCACACGCCCTTACTACCCGAAACGCAGCAGATGATGAACGTCCAAAGGTTTGCCAAAATGAAGCCTGGCAGTATTTTTATCAACGCAGGGCGCGGTGGTTTGGTTGATGAAGCGGCGCTTATAGATGCGTTACAAAGTGGACATCTGTACGGCGCTGGCTTAGATGTTACCGATCCCGAACCCGCCGAGCCCAGCAACCCATTGTTGTCGATGGAAAATGTCGTCGTTACACCCCATGTTGCTTCGGCAACACCTGAGGGCAAAACGCGGATGTTCGTCGGCGCGGTAGAGCAGGTGGTTCAGGTTTTAAAAGGGGAGAAGCCGCCACATCTGGTGAACCCTGAGGTTTGGAAGAGGTAAAGGTAATTTCTTGGGTACGGGTTTAAGTCTCTGTGCTAAACTTGTGACCACGTATGGTCACATCGAAAACACAGCACGTCGGCGTTCGTGAATTCCGCGATAAAGCCAGTCACTACCTCTCCAAAGGTGAAGCCCTCGCAATTGAAAAGCACGGTGAAGTCATTGGCTATTATATCCCTGTTAAGCGTGATGAAGTAGCGCGTAAGAAGGTTTTAGAAGCTTTCGAAACTAAGCTTGCGTCTTTTCTAAAAGAAACTGGATTAAGTGAGGATGAGTTGGCCGAAAGCCTGACCATCAAGCGTGAAACTGATAGTTGACGCTAACATCTTAGTTGCTGAGTTGACCCGTAGGCGGGGACGCGCGTTGCTTAGTAGGTTAGACCTACGGTTATTCATCGCTGAAGTTCCGTGGTCAGAAGCGCAGCATGAGCTTGCCAAACGTTACACTGTCATTGCAGAGCGTACAGGCTCATCTGCTGAATCTGCTGATGAACAATACACGCAGGTTATTCAACTGGCTGAGGTTTACGTTGAGGTTGTTACGCAAACATTTTACGCCTCTTCCGAGCAGGAAGCGCGGCGGCGAATTCCGCGTGATCCCGATGATTGGCACACTGTAGCCCTTGCGCTTAGCTTATCTGCCGATATATGGACACAGGACAAAGACTTTTTAGGTTGCGGCGTGGCGACCTGGACGACGGATACGCTGTTGTGACTCTACCCCTCGAGGGCGTCCGTGTTGCTGACTTTTCGAGAGTCTTAGCAGGCCCTTACTGCTCGATGCTCTTAGCAGATTTAGGGGCCGAGGTGATTAAACTCGAGCACCCCAGCGGTGACGAAACGCGCGGCTGGGGGCCACCCTATGCTGGCACGGAGAGTGCGTACTACCTGAGCATCAACCGTAATAAACGCTCCGTCGTTCTCGACTTAAAACAAAAAGCTGATTTAGAAAAGGCTTACGCTATCGTCAGAAAAAGTGATGTGCTGCTGCACAACTTTAGACAGGGTGATGACAAAAAGCTCGGTTTTGATTTGGAGACGGTTAAGAAGATAAATCCAACTCTCGTTTATGCGCACATAAGCGGTTACGGCAGTACAGGTCCAGATGCTAGTAAGCCTGGATATGACTTGCTAGCCCAAGCACTTACAGGCTTTATGAGCATTACGGGGCAGCCAGACGGTGCGCCTACAAAAGTCGGGGTTGCTGTCGTCGACGTGTTGACAGGGTTGAACGCTGCTTTAGGAATTGTTGCATCGCTCTACGCGCAAAAAGTTCAGGGCGAGCGAGTGAGGGAAGTCGAAACATCCCTTTTAGAAGCGGGATTGTCGGGGCTGGTTAATGTTGCGAGTAATTACCTTATAACCGGACAAACGCCGCAGCGTTACGCGAATGCGCACGCTAGTATCGTGCCCTACCAGTCCTTTGAAACGGCGGATAAACCCGTCGCGGTTGCGGCGGCGAATGAGCGGCAGTTTGCTGCGTTTGCAAAAGCGGTAGGTCGGACTGTCTGGCTGTCAGATGAGCGGTTTAACAGCAACGGCAAGCGGGTTGAAAACAGAGCCACTTTTGTACCGCTCTTGCAAACGATTTTGCTCGAGAAACCCAGAGCCCAATGGTTAGACCTTTTGGAAACCGCAGGCGTTCCCTGTGCGCCCGTCAATTCGGTTGCTGAGGTTTTGGAAACTGAGCAAGTGCAAGCGCGGCAGATGGTGCAGCGTTGCCCACACCCTACTATTCCGGATCTATCGCTCGTTGCTTCGGGGTTAAAGTTGGATGGGCAAGCGACGCCGCTTTATAGGCACCCGCCCTTACTGGGTGAGCACACTGAAGAGGTTCTTGAGGAACTAGAGACCGAGGATGGGTAGCGCAAACGTAAAGCCGTTACTCTAAAGATTTCCTGTGAGCCAAATAGCGAAGATAATTAGAAAAGCCAGGTCAATGATGAGATAAGGGACGAGTCTTGAGAAAACTTGCTGTCCCTTTAAACTTTCAGCCTTGGCACGCTTCAAAGTCAAGAGCATCATGGTTGAAAGAATGGCAGTAAAACCGACAAAAATAATGATGCCTAAAGTAAGTGTGTTCACAGTGAGCTTAGCTTAAAGCTTGACGGCTTGCCGCGGCTATCAAGAAGGTTACGGCTGCCAGTCGAAAGACTTATCAAGCGGGTAGATTGGACGGCGTATACGTCCAAAAGGCAAGCGCGTAATCGCCTGGTCGACCACGCCAGGACTGAGCGCTAAGAAAATGCCGTTCGCAATACGTTTTAAATCTGGAACCAGGTAGCCGACTTTGACTATCGTCATCTTAAACATTTTTAGGTCAATGCCTAAACGTAAAAAGTCTTGCTCGAGATGGTAAGGTCTGCGCCTATGGCTCAAGATGACCGTAACGCCGTCCACCTGCACAACGGCTTGACGTTCACGCTCAGCTGCGACATCATCTAAAAATAAAACGTTTCCTGTGATCTCCAGGGGGTCGCTGCCCGCCGGGTCGAGTGATGCACCAACACTCAAAGTCACAGTAGCGCCAACCCCAGCCTGATAACACTGGTCGGTAGCCGCTACGTCAGCAAGGCCACCTAAAACAGCGCCTGTGACGTTGCACCTGAGTAACGCCCCCAAAAAATCGGCCCTGTCTCCCACGCCGCCTGCGGTTGGATTATCGCCGGAGTCGCTGATAAATAAACTCTGTTCGGGAGACTCGAGTGCCCAGTCAATAGACTCGTCAATGCTTCCTGTTGGCACGCTAAAAGTGAACGCGTCACGCGTATTCCAGTAGTGCTTTGCAAGCTTTTTGGCTTCGCGCTCCATAACAGCCTTATCCGTTCCTGTTAGCACGACACTCGCTGCCGAGCGCCCTTCATCGGCCCAGACATACCCCACTAAAAGCGAGGCGTCCAAAATGCCTGGGATAGGGTCGATTTCACTCAGTGAAGCGTAGAGACTCGCCGCAGGTTCATACTCGGTGCTGGTGCGCTCGCCTGGGAGAATGACAGGAATGGACACCCAGACCATCTCGGGTCGAAGTTTGTTTTTTAGGCAGTGAACGAGCATCT
>ENA-ORXM01002545-ORXM01002545.1-marine-metagenome-genome-assembly--contig:-NODE-2545-length-20756-cov-6.088544_pt1 | contig 20756 bp, 17 predicted proteins | sample MGYA00237867_ERZ511480 | MGnify/ENA primary metagenome ERZ511480 (study PRJEB26309, sample SAMN06266103) | marine metagenome | isolation source: Algal blade | place: United Kingdom:Sidmouth, United...
CGACAGTATGGTTGGCGGCAGGCCCTTGATCTCCACTTCGCCTTGCCCCGCGAGCACGACATATCTTTCCCTTAAAACGGGTAGACAATGCCAGCGAGTGCTTGTGCCAGGAAGCACTCGGGCCCTGGCAACCGATACCGACTCGTCCGCGGGATCATTGAGCCACTCCGTGATGTAGCAGCCTTCGTCGAACCAATACTCCTGTTTCGTCTGAGCGCGATAAACTCGGCTGCGAGACCCTTTTTCGCGCTTCGGAGTTGGCGTATCTGCTTGAGTCATTGAATAATCACAAAGTCAGCAAGGGTTGTAGCTTAGAGCACTAATGATGATGCTCGAAACAGGTTCGCTTTATCCCGCCAGGGATGCGCTGCCGGATGGGGGAGGGTCTTATTCGCACGCACGATTTGCGTTGATTCCCAACCCGAAGAGGGGTCTTGTTTTCCAGTTGATCCGTTCCTCACCACTGCAGCGGATCAACAGGCTCAGGCACTCAGGCCGTAGCGCCCTTTGGCGTTGCTTGTTTTTTGTTTCTGGTCTGTCGCAGTTGCCAAGCGGCTCAGTGTGCGCTTAGTGTGTGTTTAGTAACGTGCCGTTGAAAGCTACATGCGATCAAAAGCTTCAATCCGGGCTCTTGTGAGGCCAGCTAATATTCGCTTGATACTATGCCTAAATCCAATCTAAGGAAGCAATAAATGACGCTCCAACGTAGCTGGGTTGAGTCTGCGAACATGCCAGGCTCCGAGTTCCCGTTGAACAACCTGCCTTACGGCGTGTTTTCAGTCAAAGGGGGGACCAAAAGGTGTGGTGTCGCCATCGGCGAGATGATCCTCGACGTGACAGCCCTTGAGCACGCTGGCATCGCGCGACCGGGCACCGAGGCCGTCTTCAACCAAGTGGGTTGGAACGCTTTTATGGCGCTTGGGCCACAGTCATGGCGCAGTTATCGTGCAAGGCTAGTAAGCCTGCTGGCGGAAGACTCAGGCAACGAAGCGAGCGTTGAGCCGTTTTTAGTGCCTGCATCTTCGGCACAATTACATCTGCCGTTTGAGGTCAGCGAGTACACCGACTTTTACGCTGGTATGCAACACGCAAAAAACATGGGTGCTGTGTTACGCGGTTCACCTGACCTGCCAGCCAATTGGTTACATATTCCTATTGGTTACAACGGTCGCGCCTCTTCAGTTGTTGTCTCGGGTACGGACATCCATCGTCCCAACGGACAATCAAAAGCACCCGATGCAGAAATGCCAAGTTTTGGCCCTTCCAAGCGTTTGGATATTGAGCTGGAGATGGGCGCAATTGTCGGTACACCTTCGGAGTTTGGTGCGCCAATCACGGTGGATCAAGCCGATGAGATGATCTTCGGTTATGTGTTGCTTAACGATTGGTCTGCACGCGATATACAAGGCTGGGAATACCAACCACTGGGCCCTTTTCAAGGTAAAGCTTTTGGCACCAGTATTTCGCCGTGGATTGTCACCAGCGCGGCATTGGCTCCTTTTCGTACCGCGACACCTGAGCGCGAAAAAACACTACTGCCTTATCTGGACAGCAGTGTTGATGGTCTCTTCGATATCGAATTAGAAGTAGCTATGCAGCCTGAAGGCGCCGAGCGTGCCACTGTTGTATCTCAAACTAACTACAGCCGTATGTACTATTCAGCTGCTGAGCAGCTTTGCCATCACGCCATCGGTGGCTGCGCCATGAACACAGGTGATTTGCTGGGTTCAGGAACTATCTCCGGGCCTAGCAAAACTGAATACGGTTCGCTGATGGAGTTGAGCTGGGCCGGCCGTGAACCCTTCACTCTCGATACCGGAGAAACACGCGCATTTATCGAAGACGGCGATACGCTGACGCTACGAGGTGCAGCAAAAGGCGATGGATACCAGATTGGATTTGGCGAGTGTGTAGGCAAAATTTTGCCTGCGGTTCAGTGGCCTAAATAAGGTCAAATGCGCTTTCGCTTTAATAAACTAAAGTTTGCTGCGCGCGGCGCAGCCTTAAAGACAAATACAAGGACACAACATCATGGCTAAGGCATTTGCTTCACAAGGCGACATGACAGAAAAAAAGATCACTTTCGACGAAGTAGGTGAGGGCTTGTGGGCTTTTACTGCTGAGGGTGATCCAAACTCAGGTGTGATTATTGGTGACGACAGCGTGATGATCGTCGAAGCACAGGCGACTCCACGACTGGCAGCCAAGGTCATTGAGAAGGTACGTGAAGTGACCGACAAACCGATCACTCACTTGGTGCTTACCCACTACCACGCAGTTCGCGTACTGGGTGCATCTGCTTATGGGGTTGATCAGGTCATCATGTCCGACGCTGCTCGCGCCATGGTTGTTGAACGTGGCCAGGAAGATTGGGATAGTGAATTCCAGCGTTTTCCGCGCTTATTTGAAGGGCACGAGAGCATTCCTGGTCTGACATACCCCACTGCCACTTTCAGTGACAGCATGACGGTTTACCTCGGTAAGCGCCGTGTGGACATCAAACACGTAGGTCGCGCGCACACCGCTGGTGATGCTGTGATTCATGTGCCTGATCAAAACGTGATGTTCACGGGCGACATCGTTGAGTATCACTCGGCTTGTTATTGCGGTGATGGTCACTTTAACGATTGGGGCAAAACCCTCGACGCAATCAAAGCCTACGATGTGGATGCCATTGCACCTGGTCGTGGTGACGCGTTGATCGGTAAAGAAATGGTCGAAGCGGCCATCGAAAATACCCGTGACTTTGTTGAAAGCACCTATCGCCCAGCAGCTCGAGTAGCCGCTGCCGGTGGTTCACTTAAAGACGCTTGGGATGCTGTACGCGCCTCTTGCGACGACAAATTCAAAGACTACGCCATCTACGAACATTGCCTGCCATTTAACGTAGCGCGTGCTTACGATGAAGCGCGTGGCATCGAAACTCCTCGTATCTGGACCGATAAGCGCGATCTTGAAATGTGGGAACAGCTACAAGGCTAATCCGCACCAAGACGATCGCTCACGCGAAGGCCAGCAGGCCTTCGTGTCGGCATTGTGCAGGCTGATATTGTGTAGAAGACGGAGTAGAACAACATGGTTGACGTTAGATACGACATTGCATTCAAGTTGTACCCTTATAAAAAAGTTGCTGCACAAGACAAGCCTGTGCAGCGGCACCCTGTGGTAGTGATTGGTGGCGGACCGATTGGTATGGCCACTGCTCTTGATCTTGGGCGTAAAGGCACGCCAGTGCTCGTGCTCGATGACCACGAAGGGGTGGGGCAAGGTAGTCGCGCCATTTGTTTTGCTAAACGCACACTCGACATTGCCGACCGTATGGGCGCGGGCAAAGCGATGGTCGATAAGGGTGTCGTGTGGAACGTCGGCAAAGTCTTCCACGGCGAAGATCAGGTGTTCGAGTTCAATTTGTTGCCAGAAGCTGGTCATAAAAACCCCGCTTTTATCAACCTGCAGCAGCCGTACTTTGAGAAGTTTCTAGTCGATGAAATTCGTGTCGCGCAAGACGAAGGCGCGCCGATTGAAATACGTGGTCAGAATCTCCTGACTGGTATGGCTCAGCACAATGATCACGTGCTGCTGGATATAGATACGCCGGATGGTCCTTATCAAGTTGAAGCCGATTGGTTGATTGCTTGCGACGGGGCACGCTCGCCTGTGCGTGACATGATGGGCCTGAGCTTCGACGGGCGTGTATTTGAGGATAACTTCCTGATCGCCGACGTGAAAATGAAGGCAGAGTTTCCGACAGAGCGCTGGTTTTGGTTCGAGCCTCCGTTTAAAAACAGTGGCCAATCCGCACTGTTACACAAGCAGCCAGATGACATCTGGCGTATCGATTTTCAGCTCGGCTGGGATATCGATCGCAAAGCTGAACTGGACCCAGATAAAATCCGTGCGCGGGTCGATTCCATGCTGGGCGAGGGGGCGGAATACGAATTAGAGTGGACCTCAATCTACACCTTTCAGTGTCGCCGCATGAAAGAATTCCGTCATGGACATGTGCTGTTTGCGGGAGATAGCGCACACCAAGTGTCTCCGTTTGGCGCTCGTGGCGCCAACTCCGGCGTGCAGGATGCCGACAATCTGGCGTGGAAACTCGATTTGGTGGTTAAGGGCTTGGCACCGGATAGTTTGCTCGACAGCTACTCAGAAGAGCGTGCACATGGCGCCGATGAAAATATCCTCAACTCGACGCGAGCAACAGACTTCTTAACACCAAAATCTGAGACCAGTAAAATTTTCCGTAACGCTGTATTGGATTTGGCCAGTCAGCATGAATTTGCTCGTCCGTTGGTCAATTCGGGCCGTTTGTCGGTGCCTTGTGTTTACGACAACATGCCACTTAACGGTCCCGATGTTCTGGAAGGACCAGCGGTCACGCGAGTAGGTAGTGCCTGTGTAGATGCGCCTCTCAAGGATGGTTATCTGCTCAACAGTTTGCCCGGCCAATTTACTGTGATGAGCATTAATGCAACGGCACCCCACATAACAGACGTCGATGGCGTAGCAATTGGCACGCTGACTCTAAACACCCAAACCGATGACCCCACAGGTGCAATTCAGCAGCGTTATTTGGGCGAGACTGAAGGTGCAGTGTATTTGATTCGCCCCGATCAGCATGTGGCTGCTCGCTGGCCAGTGGTCGACGAGCCAACGCTGCGCGCAGCAGTGCAAACCGCAATAGGTAAAGGAGCATAAAGATGGCACTTAATCTGAAGGCTAACATTAGCGACGCAGACGGCTTTTATGATGAGCTTTTGGCTGCGCATCAAGATTTAGACAAGGCAGAAAGCGATGCATACAATGCGCGCCTGATTCTTGTGCTGTGTAACCACGTCGGTGATCGCAAAGTTCTGAGCCAAGCGCTCGCAGCTGCTAAAAAGCCAGTTAAGCAGTAATCGGCGCACTATTGACAACATTGTTGCTGTTTGTGGGATACTTGTGCTTCTATCATCAAGACGAAGCACATGAAAACAGTCGACAAAGCACTCAAAGTATTGGATCAATTCTCTTTAGAAGTGACCGAAGTTGGACTGAGTGAGTTGTCGCGCATGGCCGAGCTGGATAAAGCGGCTACACGCCGCTTGTTGGTTGCACTGGGCAAGCATGGCTTTATCGAGCAGTCAGCGGAGACACGTAAATATCGTTTAGGACCTGGCTTTTTACGCCTAGCGCATATTCGAGAGGCCACTGTTCCGATGGCCCAAGCAGCAAGGGAAGTGTGTGAGTGGTTGGTTGATGAAGTGGGGGAAACGGTACACGTGAGTGTACCTTGGGACCGGAGCATGGCTACTATTGCACACCGACTCCCGCGACGCGGAAATGTCATCAATATCGACGATACACAGGCGCTTTATTTTCACGCGACTTCTTCAGGCCTAGCCTATTTAGCATTCACATCAGAAGAAAAACGTAATCGGCTGCTTGCGCTTAAACGCGAAGCTGTTGCTAATAGTACCGTGACAGATAAAACTGAATTATTGGCTTTACTTGCCACAGTACGCGAACAGGGCTATTCGGCTAACACGGATTCATTTGAAGACGGGGTCGCCAGTATGGGCGTGCCTTTTTATCTCGAACCAGGTGAGCCCGCAGGCACTGTTGCGATAGCTCTTCCTTCATCGCGATTCAATAAAAAACGCGAAGCTGAAATGCTACCGGCACTGCGTGAGGCTGTGGAGCGAATCGAACACTCACTAAAAGGTTTTAGCTCGTAATACATGCATTTTGCGGCGCGGAAAATTATCCTTTTTGTTTGAGCAGCTGCAAATACACAAGCAAGTTGCCAGCTAATTGTAGGCAGATGTCGTTTGTAAACCCAACTTCCAGACTCACGCCTGTTCGATTGTTTTCTTTACTTTCAGCACAGTACTGCATCAACAAGTAGCCAGTTTTCCACTTCGACTAAGCGCAAGCTCTTTGTCAATTTTATAAGTGATATTTGCTCAATAGCGGTTTTCGCTATTTGCCCACCTCGTTATATAAATAGGCCAGTGATGCTTGGTCGTATGGCTTTTGCTCGTTGTTAATTTTCAACTTAGTAAGTTCGCTATCTCTGCATTTTTCTCATTAATCATATTCGTGCTTTTTCTTCAGCCCAGTTCTATTCCATTCGTGCATGGTCGTTATTGACAGAAAACAAATAAAAGGCTCATAATATACAACAGTAGTGATAATAATGAACCATTAACAAAATCCTATCCACCTGAGGTGAGCGCTGATGAGCTATGACATTCTATTTGAGCCGGTGAAAATAGGGCCAGTGACGGCTCCTAATCGTTTTTTTGCAGCCCCTCACGCCACGGGTCACGGATTCGCTCAGCCAAAAGGTTCGAGTGCTCTACGCGAAATGAAAGCAGAAGGAGGCTGGGGCACGGTTGCAGTGCAAATAACTGAAGTCAGCGAAAGTGCTGACATGGCTAATCACCCCATAGAGCGTATTTGGGACGATGTTTATTTTGATCAACATGCCAAGCAAGTTGAAGCGATCAAAAAGCACGGAGCGTTAGCTGCCGTTGAATTGGTGCACGGCGGTATGCGCGCGCGCAATTTTACCACCGGCGTACCTGTGCTTGGCCCCTCTGCTTTGCCTATATTGCGTGCTGAGGTTCCGCTTCAAGCAAAGGCGATGACTAAGGCGGATATCCGCGATTTTAGGCTTCAACATCGTAAAGCAGCGCAAAATGCCAAAGATGCAGGCTATGACATCCTCTACGTTTATGCCGCTCACGATATTTCTTTGCTCTCCAATTTTCTCTCGCTACGTTGCAACCAGCGCTCCGATGAATACGGTGGATCACTTGAAAACCGTGCTCGCTTACTTCGTGAAGTATTGGAAGACACCTTGGAGGTTGCCGCTGGCGAGCGTGCAGTTGCGCTACGGTTTGCAGTGCACGAAGTTGTTGCCAAGCACGCAATGACGTGCGATGGCGAAGGCCGAGAGGTCGTTGAGATGCTGGCCGAATTACCCGATTTGTGGGACGTTAATATTTCTGAGTGGGCTTCAGACTCGGCAACGTCTCGTTTTACCGAAGAAGGGTTTCAACTAGAATTCACCTCTTTTGTTAAGCAAGTCACCAGCAAACCCGTGGTTGGGGTGGGCCGCTTTACCAGCGTCGATAAAATGGTATCAGTGATAAAGTCAGGAAAGTTAGACCTGATTGGTGCGGCACGCCCATCAATCGCTGATCCCTTTTTACCTAATAAAATTCGCACAGATCGAATCGAGGATATCCGCGAGTGCATAGGTTGTAATATATGCGTAAGTATGGATTCTTATGGCGTTCCGCTGCGATGCACCCAAAACCCAACCATAGGCGAAGAGTGGAGCCGAGGCTGGCACCCAGAAGTTGTACCGCTAGTTAAAAAAGAGCAGAGAACCCTGATTGTTGGTGGAGGCCCTGCAGGTCTGGAATGCGCATGGACTCTCGCGCGAGCGGGCCAGCAGGTGACTTTGGCAGAGGCGAGTGACGAGCTCGGTGGTCGTGTATTGCATGAAAGTAGTCTGCCTGGTTTGTCTGCCTGGCGTCGTGTCGCCGATTACAGAGTCTGGCAGCTACGGCAGCGTGCAAATGTTGAGCTCTATACTTCCAGTCCTTTGCTCGCAGAAGATTTGTCTGAGTTTGATGCCGATCAAGTGGTGATCGCCACGGGCTCTCGTTGGCGAGCTGATGGGGTGGGCAGTAAGAATTTTGACGTTAGGCAATGGCCGACGAATGCAAAAATACTGACACCAGATGATATATTTGCAGGCAAACAGCCGGAAGGGCCAGTTGTTGTTTATGATGATGATCACTTTTATATGGCGGGTATTTTGGCCGAAAAGTTGGCGCAAGAAGGCTTTGACGTGCGCTATGTCACTCCACTCGCCAGTGTAGGTGAATGGACCAGTTACACTTTAGAGCAAAAAGCAATAGTAAAGCGATTAAAGTCGCTCGGCGTTCGGATACACGTAAACTCAACATTGCAGGCTTTTGATGGAAATTCAGTCGAGATAAATGACGCTTATGAGCAGCCATCTCTGCAATCAATACCCTGTGAAACGCTTGTCTTTGTAGGCGCAAGGTTGCCGAACAATGATTTGTTGGATCTCGCCACTGGGTTGTTACCAAATTCAGTGGTCGTCAGTGCAGGGGATTGTATTAGCCCCGGTATCATTCAATCGGCGGTGTATTCAGGTCATCGCGTGGCACGGCAACTGATCGAAGGGACCGAAGCTGTATTTAAGCTTGAAAAACCTGCGAGCTGATCAACGTGGCTATGTTGTGGCTTAGCACTTAAGCCATAACTGTTTCCAACGAAGTTAAGCGAAAGCTGATGTTTGCTGGTAGCTCAAATCTGTGAAGTTAGAATCAAAGTATTTGCGACTATCCGGTACATCAAAAAGTACAAAGCCTTCACCGCTGAGTGCGTGCAAAGAAACTGTCTTATGCTTACTCAAGGGGGGCGCCGCAAGCACAATGGCATAGGGGCGCGGTTGCTGCAAAACAGTAGTATCGAAGGGATAGCGTCTGAGCGCTAAGTCGTAACAGATCACCGCATCTAGCTTGTCGTGCAATACATCACTGATGAGGTCATGCTGTAGCTGCTCGTGGAATTTCACCGTGATTTTCGTGTGTTGCAGACAAAACTGCTTCATGTGTTGAGGTCTAAAAAACACTGCGATTGAAGTAAAGCAACCAGGTCTCAAATGTCCCTGTGACCCTTCTGCGAAAGCCGCCATGTGTCTTGTAGTGAGGCGCTTACAGCAAGTAGTTGCGTTACCTATTCCAGTGCGGTGGTGCCCTTGACCGTCAGTTGGAAGCCTTTGGCGTGGATCACAGCAGGTTGAGCGCACGAGCCGCTTGTATCATACCGCCATGCCTAGCTACCGCTTGGAAGTATTATCACTGTCTGAGGGTAAAGTTAACCATCGTAAGTAATGCTAAGGGAAAGAATAAAATATATTTTACCGTGTTTGTTGTTTGCTTACACTGTTGGTGAGTTCATTTCGTACACAGGAAGTCAAAACATGAGCGACAGCGAAACGATCAACCTTGGCGACTACCCCATTGACTCGCGGGAGTTTCAGCAGACTTGCCGACAACAGCTGGATCAAGAGGGGCTATTGGTTTTACCGAACTTTCTCAATCAGGCCGCTGTAGACGCTGTACGAGCCGAAGGCATTGACAACCTGCATCGAGCCTTTTTCTCCGAGCAGCAGCACAACGTGTACTTGTCGCCAACGGACGATAGCTTTGATGCACAACATGCGCGCAATCGTCTTGTGACTTCCTCAAAGGGCTGCATCACCGATGATCAGATCCCAGAGCATTCGGCACTGCGCAAACTCTACGACTCTCCGTCGTTTCGGTCATTTTTGTGTGAAGTCCTAAATGAAAAAGCGCTTTTTGACTACGCAGACCCATTGTCATCGATCAACTTGCACTACGCCAAAAAAGGGCAAGAGCTTGGCTGGCATTTTGACAATTCGTCATTTGCTATCACCTTGATGATTCAAGCAACTGAGTGCGGCGGGCAGTTTGAATACGTGAGCGGTATGCGCGATGCGGATGTGGGAGAGATGAATTACGCCGGTGTGAACGATGTTCTCGACGGCAAAATCGAGCCTAAAACATTGTCGATGCATGCTGGAGCATTGGTGTTGTTTCGAGGCCGAAATGCTATTCATCGAGTGGCGCCAAATGAAGGAGATGTCACCCGTATGTTAGCGGTTCTGGCGTACAACACCGAGCCGGGAGTGCAGTTGTCAGAGTCGGCGAGACAAACGTTCTACGGGCGGTTGAATTAGCGACGGGATGGCTTTAGGCTTACTGACTTCGATCAGGTACCCAGCGGCTGCTGTCTAACTGGGTCTGTGTAAGCTATCTGTTTGATTTCCTATATTTTATTTTTGTAATACGCGCTCGCACTCTCTTGACAATACGCTGCTACCGGTCACTAATGTAGCCTCGCATCGTCGTTGTACCAATTGGGAGAGCAAGTTGACAGTCTGCACCAAAACGCTAGCCAAATTATGTTGTATCTGGCTAAGCCTCGTTTGCTCGGTGGCGTATAGCCAGTCTGAGCTCAGAACAGAACGTGAAATCACCCCATTGCCCACCAGCAGGATTATCAACGGTGAGTTGTCCAGCGTTGGCCAGTTCCCGTTTGCAACTGCTTTACGTACACGGCAGCTGGTTAGTTTGAGTGCTGACCAGGTGGATGGCAGAGGAAAGTATCTCGAAGGGTCGGTTCCCCAATCCTTTAGCGCCGAAACAGCTCTGTGCCGGTTTTATGCCGATGACGAATGCGCAGAATCAGCACGTGGCAAAATTTGTATCATGTACTTCGACTACTTCGAGGTCGGTTTATCCACTGATACACCTAGCGAACAACTAGATCGCTGTGCGAGTGTCGGTGGTATTGCTGCAATCTTTTTAGAGACCAGTAACGGCACACTAGATATCGATCATGTGCGTGATGCACAAAGTGATATTCCTGCCATAGATGGTGGTTTGTTAAATGAAGAGCTGGGTTTGTCGCTGTTTGAAAACGTCGGATCTTCTCTTCGTATAGATGTTCTGATTCCCAAAACCGTTTTTTGTGGCGGCAGTTATCTTGGAAATCGTTGGGTGCTGACAGCGGCTCATTGTGTCACCTCTCCTGAAGATAAGAGCATGGTCGCGCTGCCAGAGTCATTGACTGCAACAGTAGGGGTCAACAATTTAGATTCCGATCAATCGTACGCTGAATATGTTCGTGTAGAGCAGGTTGTTGTTAACCCCAATTACGCTATTTCGTCTAGCGGTGCCCTGCACGGCGATTGGGCGTTGTTGCGGTTGGCTAGAGAGCCAAGTAGCGGCGCTGCAATCAGAGTCGCCACTCAAGATGTCGCTGCGACTGCCAAGCAACAATCCAACGATGTCACCTTAATTGGCTGGGGCACACAGCAGGCCTATTTTCTAAACTCCCCTAATAGTGCCGGCTCAAGTGAATTGTATTCAGGTGTTGCGAGCCTAGTGAGCACGCAAGTGTGTAACTCGGGCTTTAGCAGTTTTAACAACGCTTATGCTGGCGGTGCAGCCAATACACTGGCCACTGTTTTTGAAGAAGAAATTTGTCACGGCAGTATCCCAAACTTTAACGTCGATACGTGTCAGGGAGATAGTGGTGGCCCTGTTGTATTGTCAGTCAATGGTGAGCAACAACTTGTAGGCGTAACGAGCTGGGGAATAGGTTGTGGCTCTGGTGTGCAAGGCCTCTATTCTGTTTCTACAAGTCCGTCCTATCACGTTAATAAGATATCTGAAATTTCTGGATTTGATGTGTCTGCCAGTGACAACCAGTCGATCGTTTCGCCGGCAACAGGCTTACCGTCGTCGACGCTGATCAGTGGATCAGGTGGAGGCGGTAGCCTAGATATTAGAGAGTTAGTGGCTTTGATTCTAATAATGCTCTGTATGATTGGCGTGCGTCGGAAGGGCAAGTCATGAGATTTAGACACTGGTGCGTCACACCTTTACTTATGGCCCTGAGCGTGAGTGCATGTACTCAGCAAAGTACACAACCGTCGAGCGATGAAGGAACGACAACTATGATGAGTGCCCCACTAGAGATTGAACTTGAAGCTCTAAAAAAACCAAGAGTGCAGGGGGGGATGCTCGTTTTCGGGGTCGTTTCATTTGGTTGCAGTAAATCCAGTGATTTTGAAATCCGGGCGGAAGCTGTCGACGGCCGGTGCCGAGTCGAAGTGGTCCGTGCGGTGCGCGATATGTGCAAACGTGCCGCTGAAATCAGCACAATGAGAGTTGAGTGGACAGCGCCGAGCGACTGTGAGGGTTTGCCGCTAGAGTTTGCCAATCCAAGCCTTGAAGGCTAGTTTTGCAGCTAAATCTGTCACTTGTTCCGAACTAGGTGCAAAGGCAGTTTTTAACCAACCGTTGTACTTTATTTTGGCGGGCGTTTAGTTGCACTCTTGCCAATAATTTTGTCGTGTCGTGTCGTGTCGTGTCGTGTCGTGTCGTGTCTGGCCAACTTAGACGTTTCAACGTTACAAAAGCGCTGGTTTTTGCGATTGCTGACATATGTTCCATATTGCCTTCATATTTTTTATTTACCGTACACGCTTGTCTTTAATCAACTTCAAGGGTTATTTACCATGCGTTTACTGCCGACTAGAAACTGCAGGCGCTTTCACTACCCGTTAAGCGTAGCGTTGTTGGCTATTAGCTTGGGGCCGCTGAAAACAGCACAGGCTGAAATAGATCTCAGTCTATTCAGTGATCACGCGCTTGTTGAGCAGCCTCAGCTGGTGGCTTGTACATTAACTACGGGCGAAGAAGCAGAGTGTGCTCGGTTGGTGGTCAAATACAAACCAGATAACCTAGATATCGGGCCGTTTTGTCCCGAAACGGTGACTGATCAAGGCGGTGTTTGGGCTTGGGACGGTAAAGACGCTGGCTTGTATCGATTGAACACAGCCTTTTTTGACATGCTCGCAAGCCTAGGCTTGGACTTCAGTGACGACGATCAACATATTAATGTCTCTGACCCAGGTGCAGGTAGACCAACGTCAGATCACGCTTGCCTAGAAGCCAGCGAAGATAGCAGCGTCGAAATGACGGTGCTGATCCCGACAAACGCCAAAAAGGCACAACAGCCAACTGATCTGGGCACTGTGGCAAAGGTTGGGCTGGCTGTGGACGGTGTGCCTATCTTTGCCGATGCACCTTCCGTTCTGCAAACTGGTCACCTTCCGGCGCTTGACACTTGTGGAGGTCACATCGATCCCGGTGGTTGGTACCACTGGCATGGCACAGCTACCGATATTAATACCGTGTTTAAGCACGCGCATGTGGACGCAGACTGCGTACTGCCGCAACAAAGCAGCGCCTTGTTTGGCTATGCTTTTGATGGATACGCTATGTACGGAAGCACCGAACTAGATGGCAGCGTGCCTGATGACTTGGACGCGTGTAATGGCCACGTGGGGGTAACAGCTCGGTCACCTGAAGGGGAATACCACTACCACTCTACCGATAGCTTCCCCAATTTGCCCAGTTGCTTGTCAGGACTGCAAGCACAGGACAACTTCAGTACAACAGCAAGCAACGGCATTGGTTCGCAACGTGGTAGCGCTGAAGGAGGCCCAGCTGGTGACGGTCAAAGGATGCCTCCGGGCATGGACAAGGCTGCCCAGACGCTGGGTGTAACTGAGCAGGAGTTGATGCAAGCATTACGCAGCTCTGGTACTGGTAGACCAGACCTAGAAAAAACTGCCGCCACACTTGGCGTATCGGTACAGCAGTTGCGTTCTGCACTGCCACGACCAGAAAAGCGTTAACTGCTTTTAGCTCAGAATGGCCACCCCCCAACTTAGGGTGGCTGAGCAGAGAGTTGAGCGCTAGAGCTTGATCCAAGCCGTTTTCATATCGAGAAATTTATCAAAAGCGTGCAGTGACTTGTCGTGGCCGTTGCCAGACTGTTTGACACCGCCCATGGGTACCGTGACATCTGGACCTCCATAGGTGTTGACATGCACCACGCCAGTACGCATGGCGCGAATCATTCGGTGCGCTCTACTCAGGTCTGCGGTCCACACACCGCCAGCCAGCCCAAAGTCAGTGCTATTGGCTAGGGCTACAGATTGTTCTTCAGTGTCGAACGCCGTCACCGCGAGCACAGGACCAAACACTTCTTTTTGTGCCACTGTGTGTTGCTCTTGCACATTGGTGATGATGGTCGGCTCCATGTAATAACCGCCCGTTTCTTCTAAAATTCGCTTTCCACCTTGATACAGATTTCCGCCTTCGGATTGAGCGGTTTCGACAAATGCTAAATTTTGTTCAAGTTGGGTCGCATTGTTAATGGCACCCGCTTGTGTGTTGATATCGAGTGGATCGCCGACTTGCATGTTTGCTGCTGCATTTGCCAGCTCGGCCACAAAGTCATCGTGAATAGAGCGCTCTACCAGCAAACGAGAACCAGCCACACACACTTGGCCAGAGTTCCGAAAGATCGCTGCAGCACTTACAGCCGCCGCTTGCTTGAGGTTTGCTGCGTCAGCAAAAACCACATTAGCTGATTTGCCGCCGAGCTCTAAGTAACAGCGTTTCATGTTGGATGCTGCTGATGCTTGTAACAAACGGCGGCCGGTGGCACCAGAGCCGGTAAACACCACGACGTCAACGTCCATGGAGTGTGAAAGCGCTTCGCCGACAATACGACCTTCGCCGGTGACAATATTCAATACGCCTGGCGGTATCCCCGCCTCAAGTGCTAGCTCGCCTATGCGTAGCAATGTGAGACTGGCGGTTTCAGAGGGTTTTAATACCACTGAGTTGCCTGCTGCCAGTGCCGGCCCGAGTTTCCAAGCGCCAATCATCAACGGGAAGTTCCAGGGAATTATCGCAGCAACTACACCGACGGGCTCGTGATGGATCATGCCCAAGAACTCATCTGCCGTTGGCGCTATTTGACCGTAGATTTTGTCAATAGCTTCGGCGTAGTAGCGAATAGTTGCCACTGCAGAGCCGGCTTCAGCTTTAAAAGCCATGCCGATTTCAGTGCCGTTATCTCGCACACCCAGTACCGCTAGTTGTAGCGCCTCGGCTTCGATCAGGTTGGCCCAGCGAAGCATGATGCTTTTGCGTGCTGCAGGAGGCATTTTGCACCAACGGCCGTCTTCAAATGCAGCGCGAGCGGCGGCAATTGCTCGTTGAGTGTCGTCACTTGTGCCAGCAGCTGTTGTGGTTATTATCGTGCCGTCTAGAGGGGAGATAATATCGTGTGTCTCTCCGGTAGAACTCGGGCATGTTTTTCCGTCAATCAACAGCCCGCGTGCGGTGACGCTCGTATTGCGCAGGGCGTCTATTTGGTCTTGCTCTAACACAGCTGCTTACCTTTGTTGTGTGTCGTGGAGGTTGTTATCTTTTTCGGACTCTGTCAGTCGTGCGCGGTGCTCTTTAATGAGCGTGCGGATATGCATGACAATAACCAATACAATCATCAGTGCTAAAAAGGCGGCAATGGGGCGATCAACAAAATCTATGGGTGACTTCACTCGGATCATCGAGCTGCGCAGTTTGACTTCCATAATTCCGCCAAGCACCATGCCGAGAATGATGGGCACAATAGGCAAGTTGAGCCGTTTCAGTATCAGGCCAAGCACGCCAAATGCTGAAGCGATGGCGCAGTCAACAATTGAGTTTCGAAGTGAATACACACCAACAAAACTCAGTGTCAAAATGACCATGCCCAAAAAGCGCGTAGGTACTTGGACAATTTTGGTCAATAAGTTGGTCGACGAAAGCAGGAATATCATTACCATGATATTGAGTAGTAACATGGCGATATACAGTGCATAGACGAAGTCGAGCTGATTTTGAAATAGCTGAGGCCCCGGAATCACATTGTGCACATAAAAAACTGAAAGCATCATCGCAGTGAGTGCTTCACCCGGTATGCCAAGTGCCAGTAGCGGTATCATCGCTGCGGCGGGCACAGCATTGTTGGCCGACTCAGAGGCTATTAGCCCCTCTGGTGCTCCTTCGCCAAATAGCTCGGGGGTTTTGGACGTTTTACGCGCGTAGGTGTAGGACAAAAACTGTGCGGTAAACTCTCCTACGCCTGGAATCATACCCATTAAAACACCAAAGCTACCTGCCACTGTTGCGACGCGCTTGTACAGCCAGAGCTCCTTTAAACCATCAAAAAGAGATCCATCAATAGGCTGGGGCTTTGGTGTGTTGTCTTTGTCGACCAACAGTAAAAACGCTTGGCTCAGTGCAAATAAGCCTAGTACGACAACGATAAGATCGAATCCACCAGTTAGCCAAGTTTGATCAAAGGTAAAGCGACGAGTGTACTTGACAGGCTCAAGGCCTACTGTGTGTAAAAGAATACCAAGCGCTGCCAGCATACCGGCAGCAAATACTTGGCCGCGATGCGCTAGCACGACCAAAATAATACCCAGCAAAGCCGCCAGGAAAATTTCTCGACTACCAAAGTGCGGAGCGATAAGCGCCAAAATCGGAGAGAGAAATATTAAGCACAAAATGCCAAAAACACCGCCCCAAAAAGAAGCGGAATAGGCCAGTGCCAAAGCGCGACGAGCTTCGCCCCGCTTGGTCATCGGGTAGCCATCGTAGGTGGTTAGCGCGTTCACTGCTGTGCCAGGTGTGTTAATCAGAATAGCGGGCAGAGCACCGCCATACATAGAAGATCCGTAGATACCCAAGAGAACGGTGAGTCCTACAATTGGGTCAAGTGAAAAAGTCGCAGGTAGCAAAATCGCGATAGCAACTGCTGCACCCACACCCGGAATGGCTCCGATAATCACACCACCCACAGAGCCAACTAACAATGCCACCGCAACATCCCAGCGCATTAATAGCTCCATACCAGACAAAAAAGTATCCATATCAGTCCCTAGAAGTAGGTCAACATAAACGATCGAAAAGCCGTAGGTAGGTATTCGTAAATCTGACCGCCGGGGACCTTTACATGCAACAGTGTTTTAAACAAAACCACAACGCATACGCCAAATATTGCAGCGCTAAGCAGAGTTTTTTTACTTCTATAACCGAGCCTTAAGCTTAAAAGCACAGTAAAAATAATAGTGCTAGGCAAGTAGCCAATTATGGGTACGCAGGCGACATAGGCCATAAACCATGTTACGTACTCAATTGATTTTAGCCAAAAGCCCACCTCAGCCCAGCGACCCTTGATAACAGGAGAAACTAGGCTTGAAATGAGATGCAGCGAGGAAAAAACCACCATCAATATGACTGCAGCATATGGCCAGAATGCGGGTTGAGCCAAAAACTTGGTGCCGCTGGCCCAACTGGTTTGTGCACTGAGGTTGCTGGCTAAAATCAAACTAAAAACCAGAAATACAACACTGAAGACAAGATCTCCAGGGCGGCGATAGCGTTTGAATAAATCCTGGAGAGTTTTTGCCTTGATCATTTTTTCTTCCGTGTTTATAGATAAACAGAAAAGACTGGGCCGGTAAGAATACCGGCCACACCAGATTGATTTCAGGTGTTGCTTTGTTGGCTAATTATTCGAGTAAGGCGTTGATTTTTGCCATGGTTGCAATGTCATCACTGATGCGTGCAGCTGTTTCCTCTGCGGATTGCCAATAAACCAAGGCGCCGGTATCTGTCGACAGTTTTTGAGCACGTTCAGAAGCAATTGTTTCTTTGGCGGAAGCAATGATTTTTTCGCGTACATCAGCAGGCGTGTCCTTGTGGACAAACAGGCCGTTCCAAAGTGACATGTTGAGATCGGGTGCAATTTCCGAAACGGTAGGCGCGTCAGGCGTTAGGCTGATACGTTTTTCACCGACCGATGCCAGAACTTTTACTTGATCTATGCAAGGAAGCACCAACTGAAGTGTGGTGTTCATGACATCGACATCACCTGAAGCTAAAGAGTTGCAATCCAACATGTCAAACGCCGCGTCCGCAGCGTAAGAAAAGCCTTTTTCTTTGGCTAGCGCAAAAGTGACTTTAGTGGGGATGAGCGGTGCACCAAAATGGCCAAGTACGACATCGTTGTCTTTTGCGTATGCCGCCAACTCGTCAATGGAGTTGTAAGGTGCGTTGCTGCCCGTCACGATGACAAAGGGATAAGTGAGAAAAGCACCCAGTGGCTCAAAAGGGTCTGGGTTGAGCTCTGGAATGCCGATGTTGGGGCCAACAACCGGCAGCGCAACGATAAATGAGCCGACGGTGTAGCCGTCAGCTGGTGCGTTGGCAACTTCAACCGCACCTGGGAAAGGGCCTCCGCCTCCGCCTGGCTTATTGACCACCGCAGCGGGCACGCCGTATTTGTTTTGAAAGTCTTCAGCGATCATGCGTGTCAGCACGTCTTCGAGGTCACCTGGTGGCCAGGGCACAACAAACTCTACAGGCTTTTCTGGATACTCGGCTTGTGCCATGCCGGGCAGCACAGCAGCCAGTGCAACGATTCCAGCGACAAGCGTCTTTTTTAATATCATGAGTTCATTCCTTTTTGTAAGATGGTTCACTATATGAACCGAAGGTGTGAATAATATTGATACATTGTGTTCTTTATGTCAATATCAAGTTAGCATTTTAATTCCTGATGACCTCGTTAGGGTGCCAGATACTGAAGGCACCTACATTTCTTTGTTGGTGTAGTAAAACAGGTATTTTCACAATACAAACCTCGAAAGCTAGCGTGGTAAACAGATCACGATGAACAAAAATAGGGTAACTAGGCAATGAGCAAGGCGAAAGCGCTGGTATTAGATTTTGGTGGTGTAATTTCCAAGTCGCCGTTTGAAACACACGCAGCCACTGAACGAGCGCTTGGCCTGCCAGCGGGCACATTGACGTGGCGTGGACCGTTTGATCCTGACTCTGATCCGCTCTGGCAAGCCATGCAGGCCGACGAGCTCACCGAGCGAGAGTATTGGTTACAGCGCACAAAGGAAGTGGGCGAACTGGTGGGTGAGCAGTGGGGCAATATGTCGGACTTTTTGATTGCAGCACGTGGCGAAGCGCCGGCAGAAATTATTCGGCCCGAGTTTTTACAGATAATGGCCAAGGCAAAATCCTCAGGGTGCATAACCGCTGTATTGTCGAATGAACTGGACTTGTTCTACGGTGCTGACTTCCGCCACAAACTCGATTTTATTACCGACTTTGACGTCATACACGACGCCACCTACACCAAAACACTCAAGCCCGACCCCATCGCCTATGCAAACATTTGTGAGCAGCTAAAGTTGCCCGCTTCTGCCTGTGTTTTTGTGGACGATCAGAAGCGCAACATTGACGGCGCAGTGCAAGCAGGTATGCAAGTTGTACATTTTGACGTCATGAACCCCCAATCCAGTTTCGAGCAAGCCGCCAACATGCTCGGTATCGCTTAGTACAGACTATCGGAGAACTCGACTATGAAAAACGCTAACTTTTTAAAAGAAAACAATGCCCGCCATATGTGGCACCCGATGGCCCATCCTGCGGATAGCCAGAAGAACACCCCAAAAATCATCACCGGTGGCCAAGGCGTGCGTATTACCGATGTCGATGGTCAAGAGACTATTGACGCCGTTGGTGGCCTATGGAATGTCAATTTGGGCTATTCGGCTGACGTCGTCAAAGAGGCGATTAGCGCGCAATTGAACCAATTGCCGTACTACTCGACCTTCAGAGGAACCAGCAATGACTCTGTCATTGAACTGAGTTACATGTTGCGGGAGTTCTTTGAGCCAGACGGCTTGAGCAGGGCCTTTTTTACATCAGGCGGATCAGACAGCGTTGAGATAGCGTTGCGGTTGGCGCGTCAGTACCACAAAGTGCGTGGTGAAGCAGGGCGTACTAAATACCTCTCTTTAAAAAAGGGATACCACGGTACGCACACGGGCGGTGCATCGGTAAATGGCAATGCCAACTTCCGCACCCAGTATGAACCGCTATTGGCTGGTTGTTATCACGTTCCTGCGCCTTATGCCTATCGCAACCCTTTTAACGAAACTGATCCTGTTAAGTTGTCACAGCTGTGCCTGCAAGCACTAGAAGACGAGATCGCATTTCAGGGCGCTAGCACTATCGCTGCCTTTATTATGGAGCCGGTGTTAGGGGCGGGTGGTGTCATTGTCCCACATGAGAGCTTCATGCCCGGAGTGCGTGAAATATGCGATCGCAACGGTATTTTGCTGATAGCCGATGAAGTTATCACCGCTTACGGACGTACCGGTAGCTGGTCGGGTTCACGTCATTGGGGGGTCAAGCCTGACTTTTCATGTACTGCCAAAGCTATTACCAATGGATACTTCCCCTTTGGCGCCGTGATGATTGGCGACCATGTGGCGGAGACATTTGAAAAGGACGAGACAGGTAAAGCAGCTATTGGCAGTGGCTATACCTATTCCGGCCACCCGGTGGGGGCTGCAGCAGCGATTGCCTGCTTAAAAGAAACGCAGCGATTAAAAGTCAATGAAAACGCCGCTGCACGTGGTGCTGAGATGATGGCTGGACTTGAAGCGCTGGCCGCAAAACACAGCTTGATTGGCGACGTGCGTGGTGGACAGGGCTTGATGAATGCATTGGAACTGGTTTCAGATCGTGACAGCAAAACGCCCTTGGACGCGACAAGCATCGCCCGTATTCACGCGGCAATTTATGCCGATGGTGTGATGGTGCGTGTATCGGGTCCTAACTTGATTCTTTCACCACCTTTGGTGCTAAGCAGCGACGACGTACAGAAAATCGTATCGGCTATCGACACAGGTTTGAACGCTGCTTAGCGTGCCTAGTGATTTTCATAGACAACGGTGGCCTGCGCCTACATAGGTGGGCCTCGCAATCGTGCAATTGAAATTTAAGGAATTACTCAGCATGGCAGACAAAACCATACTTATTGTCGGCACTTACGACACCAAAAACGACGAACTTGAATACATGGCCGAACGTGTAAAAGCGCTAGGTGGCGGTGTGTTGAGTATGGATATCTCTGTATTGGGAGATCCAGAAAACGGCACAGACGTGAGCAAGCATGCCGTGGCAGAGGCCGCTGGCAGCTCCATACAGTTGGCTATTGACAGTGGTGACGAGAATACTGCAATGCAGATCATGGCCAAGGGCTCTAGTACGCTCGCACGACGATTGTTTGATCAAGGAGAGTTTGATGGTTGTGTGATTCTTGGCGGATCAATGGGCACTGATGTCGCCTTAGACATATGCAAAGCGTTGCCAATGGGTGTACCCAAGTATGTGGTTTCAACGGTCGCATTTTCA
>ENA-ORXM01002547-ORXM01002547.1-marine-metagenome-genome-assembly--contig:-NODE-2547-length-20736-cov-3.844959_pt1 | contig 20736 bp, 16 predicted proteins | sample MGYA00237867_ERZ511480 | MGnify/ENA primary metagenome ERZ511480 (study PRJEB26309, sample SAMN06266103) | marine metagenome | isolation source: Algal blade | place: United Kingdom:Sidmouth, United...
CTCGAGAGCAAATTGGCTATTCCGCCCCTGCGCGCCCAGGTTGTGACCCGGGAGCGTTTATTGGGGCGCTTAACACTTGACGCAACCGTTAAAGCGCTGCTGATTAGTGCACCTGCAGGGTTTGGTAAAACGACCCTGGTGAGCGAATGGTTACAGCGCAACGACGTGCAAGCGGCCTGGCTCTCGCTCGACAGCGAAGACAATGACCTCAAGCGACTATTCGCTCACCTGTTCAGCGCCATCAATTCGGCGGTTCCTGAGCTTGCTAAGGAAGAACTCGAGCTACTTAATGATGCAAGAACCGTCGAGGCGGATAGCTTGCTTGCTCCGCTTCTCAACAGAGCCGCCAAGCTAAGCGAGCCGCTGTGCATCGTGCTAGACGACTATCACCTAATAACCAATACGGACGTGCACGAAGCCGTTGATTTTATATTGGAATACGCGCCGCCAAGTGTAAAGCTTTGTTTCGTTACCAGGGCCGATCCCCCGCTAAAGCTTGCTAGATTGCGGGCGCGGGCGCAGCTTGTCGAACTGCGTAGTGACGACCTGCGCTTTACCGGACCCGAAACGACAAGTTTCTTAGGGGCTAATGACGTTTCAATTTCTGAGGGAGAGGCGCAAGCCCTCGTCGAACGTGCCGAAGGCTGGGCTGTGGGTTTGCAGGTGATGGCTTTGAGCTTAGCGGGGCGGAGCGATAAAGGTGCGTTACTCGACGAGCTTACCCACGGCAACCGCTTTTTGCTCGACTATATGCTTGATGAAGTTCTGAATCGGCAACCCATAGATGTGCAAACCTTTTTACTAAAAACCTCACTTTTAGATGAGGTCAGTGCGCCCCTTTGTCACGCGCTACTCGACCCCGAGGATATTTCGGTGAGCCCCGCTGAGATGCTAGCGTCTGTCGAACGAGACAACCTCTTTTTAAGACCGTTGGATGGTGAGCGTAAGTGGTTTCGCTATCATCAGCTGTTCAAAGACGTTTTATTTCACCGTTTAGAGGCGCTGCATCCACAACTAATCAAGCCGTTACGACAGTGCGCCGCTGATTGGTACGCCGCGAACGGCTATATACGTCAAGCCCTTGAGCAACTTCTCGCGGGAAGCCTTTTCGCCGAGGTTGCAGATTACCTTGCCGATGTCGGCCCGACCCTCATTTGGGAACGCGGTGACGCTGCCACCTTAGAAAAGTGGCTCGAGCGCTTGCCCCCGGAAAGCCTCGCAGGTCGGCCCGACCTGCTTATCTTGCGAGCCTGGGCTGCGCTGGTACTCGGCAATATTACGGCGATTGCGCCGATGTTGGATGAGGCTGAGTTGCTCAGCGAACTTTTAGATACCGACGACAATGAGACCTTAGCCGCTGAAAGTAACGCCCTGCGCGGTTTTGCTGCGCGGATGCAGGGTGATTATGACAGGTCGCTTGAGTTATCCCACGCGGCGCTTGACGCCTTACCTGAAACGGCGCATGGACTCCGTAGTCTTGTCAATGGCAACCTGGGCGAGGTTCATTATTTGATGGGGGACTTGGACAGGGGCCATGGCTTTCATAAAGAAGAAAGTCGCTTGGCTGAAAAAGAGGGCGCGGTGTTGCCCTCACGCTTTGCGCTGTGGCGGATTTCTGATATACAGACACTGCGGGGTGAGCTGGAAACAGCCAAACGGACCTGTCACACTATGCTCAATTTAAACAAATTACGCAGCGTGGACGCGTTGGGATTTGCTGATATTCAACTAGGCGTCATCGCACTTGCTCAAAACGACTTGGACGAGGCCGAGCGGCGCATTACTGCTGGGCTAGAAATCGGCAAACGCCTGAACAACCCACGCGTGTTTATGCCTGCCTATGGTCCCCTAGCCCAAACGCTCCTAGCTCAAGACCGCGCCGACGAAGCACAAGAGGTTTTGAATGAAGGTCTCGAGCTTGCCGAAGCGTTCTCGATTGGGGAGACCTGGGGATTACCTGCGCTGGATGCCTGGCAGGCGTATCTCGACTTGCGCAGCGGTGAGGTCGATAAAGCTTTTAGTTGGGCTGAGCGCGTCGGCTTGAGTAAGGCACCCGAAAATCTAGCCTTTACCAAAAGCTTCTCTGGGCTTGTAGCAGCGCGTATCTTATTTGCTAAAGGTGAACATGAAACGGCGCTGGCTCTTTTGGCAATGCCTGTCATGTCAAAAAGCCGCCCGGTTGAACTTGGCGTGCTAAAAAGTCTTGCCCTTACTGCTTTACGAAAAGAGGATGAAGCGCTCAACGTACTCGAGAGCACCCTAAACCTAGCGGCACCTAACGATCACGTTTTCGCCTTCGTCAGTGAGTGTGAACCGATGAGGGGTTTGCTCGAGCGTCTAAAAACCGACGGACGGCAGCTTGCCTACGCGACAACGTTACTCGAGGCGTTCCCTAAAGCCGAAACGCAAGCGCCGATAACAGTAGAGAGTGCCGAGCTTGATGAAGAATTCAACGAGCGCGAAATCAGTGTGTTGCGCCTGATGGCAGGGCGGCTAAGCAATAAAGAAATTGCTCGAGAACTCGACTTATCCACCAATACGGTTAAATGGTACGCCAAGGGTATTTTCGAAAAACTCGGGGTGCATGGTCGCTTGAAAGCGGCATCGAAAGCTCGAGAGTTAGATTTAATTTAGCTGATAGAAATGACAAGGCATGCTATTAAAGGAGTGATGGTCAAGTCGGGAAAGCTTTCGATGATCACTTCTTCCATCATGTCAGGGACCAGGAGTTCGAGTATCTCATCAACTATAATCCTGAAATTTTAAGTCTCTGGGCGAGTTGTTAAATATTCACGGAGGCTCATCGCACGAATTTCGATTCCGTGCTCTTCCCTAAGTCGGTTACACATTGTAACGAGCGGCCTGTCATTAGTGATGAACGTATCCCGCTTAGCAACAATATGCGTTTCGATATGCCAGCGATCTTCAATTTTAGGTGACTTTCCTTCATGTGATCGCCAATCAGCGATAATCGCGTCCCATGCTTCTGGTAGGTGAGACGAGTATCTTCCAGGATATAAAGTCTCACTTGGGTAGGTTACATCTGATAATCGAGACACTTGTGGCAACTCTAGAACGCCTTCATTTTGAAATAATTCTGTGAGTTGAGCGGCTAGAACGCCATTTACATCAAATCTATATCCTTGAGGTGCAGTAGCAAGTTCTACAACTCCGATTCTCGCTAGCTTGAACAATTTGAGCGCGTAATTGTGGTCCCTACGCTTCTGGTCAAGATAGTCTCTTGCGATATTTACATCAATTGTAAGTTGCTCTGGCTTTTCCGGGCCTGTTAGCATAGTAGATTTCTCCTGTAAGCATCTATTTTACGTTTTAAAATAAGCAACCCGCCAATACCAACATTGTTTACCGCACTATATTTAAAGGTGCAAGCGTCATATTCCTCATTACAGTTACCCAACCCCACTACCCTATCCGGGTGGTGACGCACCACCCACCCACTTCCTATCCTCGTAATAGCTCGAAAGAGACACCAATCCCACGAGGAGAATATAATGAAAACGCAAATACTTAAAATCCTAACCGCAAGCCTACTACTCGCCCTTAGCTTCAGCTTTGCCCAAACCCTAAGCGGCACGTTTGAAGGCGCAGACGCCAGCCACCAGGGCTCAGGCAGCTTTCAACTGGTTGAAGAAGACGGCGAGCGCTTCATTGAACTCTCTGAAGATTTCTCGAGCACTCGAGGCCCCGACCTCTTCGTCTGGATTGTCAACGGTGACAACGTCGAAGAGCGCGTCAACTTAGGCCGCTTGCAAAGTGCCAACGGCGCGCAGCGCTACACCCTTCCCGAAGACGTAAATCTGGACGACTTCGACCGCATCATCATCTGGTGCCGCCTGTTCCGCGTCCTGTTCTCCACCGCCGAATTTGAACAAGCCGCCAACTAACGGTATTTACTGACCCTTGACCTCTGACCCCCAAACCCTGCTTTTAAAAGGAGATTCCAAATGACTACCCTAACTGCAAACCCATCCACCCCTACCTTCATCCAAAAGCACGCCACGAAACTCATCGCCCTCCTGTTCTGGTTAGCCATTATCGGCAGCTACGCTTTCTACACCGTCTCGAGTGGTCAATCACCCCTTGAAACTTTTAAGCAGTTGCTCGAGTTTATGTCCAACAGCGCCTACGGCCCCCTCATCTTCATTGGACTCTACGCCGTTCGCCCCCTAATTCTCTTTTCAGCACTTCTGCTTACCATCGGTGCAGGTTTCTTGTTCGGTCCCGTCTGGGGCGTTGTGCTTACCGTGGTCGGCGCGAACATCGGCGCGAGTATTGCTTACCTTATCGGGCGCTATTTTGGTCAGGGCGTTTTAGAGTCTTCGAATGAAGAGGGTTGGGTGCAGCGCTACGCAGACCGCCTGCGCAACAATTCTTTCGAGACCGTACTCACCATGCGCTTTATTTTCCTGCCCTATGACCTGGTCAACTATCTCGCTGGCTTTTTGAAAGTTCGCTACACAGCCTTCATTTTCGCAACCATTCTCGGCTCACTGCCAGGCACAATAGCGTTCGTCCTGTTCGGCGCGTCGACAGATGGCGATTTCTCAGGCGGCATCCCTAGCTTAGACCCGAATGTGCTTATCGCCTCAGTAGTCATCTTCGTCGCCAGCCTCGCCTTCTCACGCTTGCTCAAGCGCCGTGAAAGTGCCAAGGCAGCAGCGTAATGAAAGAGATTAATTCTTCACCCTCAACTTCACCCTTAGGTTCAGCAACGAGAGAGGCAGACATGAACACCCAGAGCGTAAAAGACAGCTATCACACACTCATCATCGGCGCAGGTTCAGGCGGCTTAACCGTCGCAGCGGGCCTGAGTGCCCTCGGTAAAAAGACCGCCGTTGTCGAGGCCGAGCACGTCGGCGGCGACTGCACCAACGTCGGTTGCGTACCTTCCAAAACGCTTATTCATCTGGTGAATAACATGGACACGAGCGGCATGAGCGCAGCAGAGATTTTGAAAGAGGTTCAGCGTAAACGCGACAGCCTTCGTGACCTCGAGACTGAAGAAACCAAAGAGGTTGAGAACTTGGACCTTATCGAAGGTTACGCACGTTTAGTTGATAAGAAAACGGTTGAGGTCACTCATGCAAATGGCGAACTAAGCCGGTATGCGGCTAAAAATATTGTCCTGGCAACGGGTGCAAAACCCCTTATCATTCCCGTACCTGGCTTACCCGAAGAGCGCAAACTCACAAACCTGAGCATGTTCGAGCAGACAGACAAACCCGAGCATTTTGCGATTGTCGGCTCCGGCGTTATCGGGATTGAAATGGCTTTTGCCTTTCGCAAGCTCGGCAGCAAAGTCAGTGTGATTAGCCTTTCCGATACGGTGCTAAACCGCATGGACCCCGAAGCGTCGGCGGTCATTGAGCGCTCATTAGTGGAGCAAGGTGTCGAGCTTCACTTCAACTCGCAAACGGACCACTACGATAATGACAGTGGAACGCTCTACGTAAAAAAGGGCGACACTATAGAGGCGCTCGAGGGCGTCGACAAGGTACTCCTCGCCATCGGGCGTATTCCCGCGACGAAGGGCGTCGGTTTAGAAGAGGTCGGCGTGAAGGTTGAACGCAACGGTATTCCCACCGACGGTTACGGTGCAACGAACGTTCCGGGTATTTACGCAGTAGGCGACATTACCCAAAGCTCAAACTTTACGCACTCTGCAAACGCGCAAGGCCGCAAGCTTGTACAGCGTTTAGCTTTCCCCTTCTTACCCCGCTTCGGCAGTGAACCCGATTACCCGAGTGCCACGTTCAGCGACCCAGAGGTTGCCACCATCGGCAAAAGTCTTGCCGAGTTGCACGAGCAGTACCACCCGAGCCTTATCAAAACCGTTCGCTACGACCTCGCTGCAACGGACAAAGGCTACACCCAAGGCTTAGACCGCGGCTTCGTGCAACTGCACGTTATTCGCTTAACCGGACGTATCTTATCCGCGACGATTGTCGCGCCCAAAGCCTCCGAAATGATTTCACTCATCACTGCGCACATCTATAACGGTCTTTCTATCTATAAACTTTCAAACTTGATTTTTCCCTACCCGGTTCTCGGTGATGGCATCAAAAAAGCCGCTGACGCGTTCGTGTTTGAAACCTTGCCCAAGCTGCCCCAAGAACTGGTCGCTTACCTGAAGTACCGCTGGGCAAAGCCTGGAAAAGTTGAGCAGGGGAAAGGAAGGCTCGAGCCTGTCAAAGCAGCCAGCTAAACTTACGCCGAAGAATTACCCTAAACACGTCTCATTTCAAGAAACTAAGGAGTAAACCATGAAAGTCGCACTAGTTATTTTTTCTACCCTCGAGGGCGCAGGCAACGCCGCAGTTTACCGCGCATTAGGCACCGCCAAAGAATTCAAAGACGCTGGCGATGACATTAAAATCGTCTTCGACGGCTCGGGTGTCGAGACCGCCGCCGCTATCAGCCAGTCGGGTCACAACCTCAACGGCGCTTACAAGGCAGTCGCAGACACCGTGCTGGGCGCTTGCGGGTTTTGCGTTAAAGCGCACAAGGTGGCTGACGAAATCGACGCGGCAGACATACCGCTACTCACCGATAATCACGGTCACGCCAGTTTAAGGCAAGTCGTGGTCGACGGCTACCAGGTCATTACCATATAAAGCCTTAGTTGCACGACCCCGCAACATCTAATAAATTTACAGGGTACTGCGCATGTTCGCAGTACCCCTTTTTCAAGTTTAGGTGTCGCCCTCGAGCAGTTCCTTCAAACTTCCGCCAGGCAGCACTCCAGCCTGTGCATAATCAGCTAGTTTGGCTCTCGAGTCGCTAATATCTAAATTTCTTAAGCTCAGTTGACCGATGCGGTCTAGCGGGCTAAAAGGCTCATCCTCGACACGTTCCATCGACAAACGCTCCGGTGCGTAGGTCAGGTTGGGACTTTCGGTATTTAGAATCGTGTAGTCATCACCGCGCCTAAGCTCGAGGGTGACGGTTCCCGTAACCACGCGCCCCACCCACTTTTGCAAGGTGTCGCGCAGCATCAAGCTTTGCGGGTCGAACCAGCGGCCTTCGTAAAGGAGGCGCCCGAGTTTTTTACCCAAGGTGCGGTAGTTTTCTAATGTACCTTCATTATGAATACCAGCCAGCAAACGCTCGTAGGCAATGTGCAAAAGTGCCATTCCCGGTGCTTCGTAAATACCGCGACTTTTTGCCTCGATAATCCGGTTTTCAATTTGGTCGCACATGCCCAAACCGTGTCGACCGCCAATTTCATTTGCTGCTTGAACGAGTGCAATATGGTTGCTAAAAGTCTCACCGTTTAGCTCAGTGGGTAAACCGTCGGTGAAGGTCACACTGACCTCTTCCGCTTTGATGTTAACTGAGCTGTCCCAGAACTTTACGCCCATAATCGGCTCGACAATGCTCATGGCGTTATTTAAAAACTCTAAGTCTTTGGCTTCGTGCGTTGCGCCCCAAATGTTGGCGTCCGTCGAGTAAGCCTTCTCAGCAGAGGCGCGGTACTCGAATTCGTGCCTCGTAAGAAACTCACTCATTTCCTTACGTCCACCGAGTTCATTTACAAAGGTCGCGTCGAGCCAGGGTTTGTAAATGCGCAGGTTCGGGTTTGCCATCAGGCCGTAGCGGTAAAAACGCTCTATGTCGTTGCCTTTATACGTCGAGCCATCGCCCCAAATATTCACATCGTCCTCTTGCATCGCTTGAACGAGTACCGTTCCTGTGACGGCGCGGCCTAGCGGCGTTGTGTTGAAGTAGCGCTTGCCCGCACTCTCAATATGAAACGCGCCGCACATAAGCGCCACGAGCCCCTCATTGACAAGCAGTTTGCGGCAGTCCACAGTTCGCGCATTTTCTGCGCCGTACTCTCGAGCACGTTTCGCAATATCGTCAAAATCGTCTTCATCGGGTTGACCGAGGTCGGCGGTGTAAGCGTAGGGCACCGAGCCCTTTTTACGCATCCAGGCAATGGCGGCGGAGGTGTCTAGACCGCCGGAAAAGGCGATGCCGACTTTTTCGCCGATGGGGAGGTTGAGGAGAATCTTGTCCATAAGGTTGAAGTATACATCTGAGGGACAATTGACAATTGAAAATTGGAAGATTTGAAAATTAGTGAAGGAGATTCGGCAAGCTTACCTTTGCGCCTTATTAAGGGTTAATCTAGCTGGAATAAGGAGTTCTTTATGTACAATTTGCACCCTGGCTCAAATAGAGAAGGGGTACGAGTAGGGCAGAGGTTCGTAGCATCTACCCAACTTACGCCCCAGTCTGTCTCGAGCTTTGCCAAAGCCTCCGGTGACGATAACCCTATTCACTACGACGCCGACTACGCGAAAACGACTAGGTTCAAGCGGCCTATTGCAAGCGGTACACAAACCGGGGCGCTGCTCATGGGGGCGACGGCCTCGCACTTTTCGCAGCAAGGCGCGATGCTCGGGCTCGAGTTCTCCCTTAAATTCAAGTGCCCAGTTTATGCAGATGAAAAAGTAAAAGTAGAGTGGCTTATCGTACGCGTTACCGACTCGGAGCGTTTGCAGGGCCAACTGATTGACCTGCGGGGACGCTTAAAGAAAGAAGATGGTGAAACGGCTGTTGGGGCCAAGGGGCGCGTTCTACTTACTGACAAGCTTTGATACCAAAGCCAAGGGTAGCTTAAGTTTCTAGCTACCCTTGATGTGCCCTACTTACTGATTCTAAGTTGACAAAGTCAGCGTTACCTTTCGAGAAGTGGTGTCATAAGTGAGCGTAGGTCGGCCTTCTCAAGGGACTTAGTTCTCAAAGCGCCAGGTGAGGTGGTCTCGAGGAGAATACCTATATTTTGTAGCGACTGTCCATTACTTAGAACGATAAGCGGATTTCCTTGGCTGGCATAAATGCCAAAAGGTTCGTTATCGTCGACGATTTGGTCTCCGTTGATATCTTGCCAGGCCGCTGCGACGTAGGTGCCTCCAGTTAAACCTGGAACGGTGTAGGGTGCCTGAAGTTGGGTGGGTTGCAACTCGACTATGGCAGAGCGAGACTCATCTACAATCAAATTGTTGGGCAGGCCGCAGTTGGGTGCAGAGCAGAAAAAGGCCGCGACGTAGGTCGTCAGGTTGCCCGTTGGAGGTGGTGCGGGCGTAGGGTTTGGGTTCGGGTTTGGATTACTGCCGCCTGCATTGAGCGCCTTGGCGGCGTCTACAAGCCCTGGACCACAATCATTTCCTGTGGGTCTGGTGCAAGCCTCGGCGCTGAGTGGAGTGGCACTCGCCTGTAACCGCTGACGTATCTCATCGAAGCTCAGGTTTGGATTTTGCGCTAGCATAAGGGATACTAAACCCGCGATATGTGGCGCAGCCATAGACGTTCCCTGCATAAAGTCGGCACCGAACGTCTGAGTGTCATCGAAGAATACTGTGCTTAGTACCCCGGCTTGAAATGACTGACCGCCCACTTCAAAGGAGTAGTTGAGGTCGCCACCAGGGGCCATAATATCGATAAGAGAGCCGTAATTGGAGTAGTAAGAGCGTTGATTGGTCGGACCCGTCGCGCCCACGCTGATAACGTTGCCACAGTTTGACGGTGACGTGAAATTAACGTCGGTATTTTCATTGCCTGCCGCGACAATCACAATGGCTCCAGCAGCTCGAATGCTCTGGTACGCTTGTTGCTCAATGGCCTGACAGGGTCCCGTACCCCCCAGGCTGAGGTTAAGGACTTTCGCTGGATTTGGATTAGCAGGTACACCTTCGACGGCGAAACCGGCGGCCCAAAGAGTGCCTTCCACAATGTCAAATACCGAACCGCTTCCGTCTTTGTCTAGAACGCGTACAGGTACGACTTTTGCCCCCCAGTTGACCCCAGCAACCCCATCTGCATTATTTGTAGTGGCTGCGACCGTCCCTGCAACGTGGGTGCCGTGATACTGCGTAACCCCGCCCAAATCAGTGGGGTCGGCGTCACGTGCGTCACCGTCCCCAGCGCGCGTAGGGTCGGACACGAAGTCGTAACCTGGCAACAAGTTAGCTTGAAGGTCTGGGTGGATGACGATGCCAGTATCCACAACAGCGACGGTAAGCCCTGTCTGAGTGCCGTCTTCTAAATTCCAGGCGTTGGGCATATTCATAGCTGGATAGTGCCACTGATAAGCATAAAAGGCGTCGTTGGGTTCTTTGTAACTGTGGTAAATGCGGTTGACTGAAACCGACAAAACATCCGGGTTGGCGCGAAGCTGATTCGCTAGCTGTAAGGTCTGGGTTTTGTCGAGGTCAGCTGCTTTATAAAGTTGGAACCTTGACGCGTCGGGAAGTCTCATTGAACGCTCGAGTCTAAGCTCTCGCTTCCCAAAGGAGAGGGTCGATAAGCTCTGCGTTTGCAAGCCAGGTCGGAACTGAACGATAAGCTCACCGGGGATAATGTCACTTTCTTTACTGCTCGCCGTGACCGTTCTCGAGCCTGTTTTCACAATGTTGCCCAAACCCGTCGTACCAATACCGCCTGGAAAGGTCAAACTGCCAGAAATAGAACCTGTTACAGCTGGCGGAGGTGGTAAGGGTTGCGTGGTTTCATTGCCACCACAGGCGACTAAGGTAAAAAATAAGAACATGTATAGCAGATACCTCTTAAGCATTTTTCTCCTTTACAAATGAAGTGGTGTTTGTACTGGGAAGCGTGAAGAGAACAAACTCCTCACGCTTCTGCCAAAACATTGAGCCTTCAGACTTATCTACTTATGTCTAAAGAATAGGTGTAAAACGAGGCATCTACAGAGCTTAGTGAAGCTGGATAGCTAGCGCTGCTAGTCGCTACTGACATCGTTAAGTTAATGTTTGCTGCGGGCACGGTAACGTTTACGAAGTCGCTTACATAGTCACCCGCTGATACTTTTCCGTTACCGTCAATATCTTTCCAGCCAACCAGAGTAAACGTGTCGCCGTCCGTGAGTCCCGTAATCTTGAACGGAAAACTTGCGCGGCTTTGATCAACTGTTCCTAAGGGATTACAGCCACTGTCTCTACAGACAACAATCATACTGCCTTTGAGGTCGCCACCCGCAGGTGCCGTAAGCGTGCCACTAACGGTTCCTGATTCGCCGGGCGTTGGACCTGGAGGGGTGGGACCAGGAGGGGTGGGACCAGGAGGGGTGGGACCAGGAGGTGTAGGGCCAGGAGGGGTTGGATTGCCGCCCCCTTTTGTTATAGAGAAGGTGAAGCTGAGGGTGTTACCACTACTCGTGTTGACGGTACCGTTACCCTCAATTATGTTGCCTGAGAGGGTGCCCGTCATTTCGATTCCGCCGCCTGACAGGGTAAGGGTGCCGCTGCTAAACGTACCGTCAATCTGGCCAGAACCGCTAAGAGCACCGTCAAGGGTGAGTTGCCCTGTGACACTCGAGCCGCTTTGCGTGAGCGCCAATGTTACGTTTGCAATTCTATCAGGTTGTATTGATAACATGCCCGTCCAGGTACCCGAAACGTCACCTGAAGGATTAGGATTTGGGTCTGGATTGGGTGTGGGTCCTGGGTCTGGATTACCACCGGGGAAACTAACCGTTACATTCTGAGCAGGCGCAGTAACTTTGACAGGCTCGCTGAACGTGTCGCCCTGATCAGGCTGACCATTACCATTGCCATCTTTCCAACCGATGATGTCGTAGGCAGTGCCTGGAGCTAAGCCCGTGATGGTGAAGGGCGCACTTGCACCGCTTTGCGTAATATCTGTATTAGCCACACATTGACTGGGTTCGCAAGCAAAGACGACTGAACCACTAACATCGCCCACACTGCCTGCATTGAGCGTACCGCTGATATCTGCCCCACCAGGATTAGGCGTTGGGCCAGGACCGGGTGTCGGACCGGGTGTCGGACCGGGTCCAGGTGTAGGTCCAGGACCGGGCGTTGGGTCAGGTGTGGGGCCAGGGTCGGGATTGCCACCACTGTTTATAACCGTCAGTCCAATCGTGACGTTGGCCGCAGGTGCAACCGCTGCGCTACCCCCACCGCTATAGTCGCCGTTGTCAGCGCTACCATTACCGTTCATATCTTTACTGGCAAAGACTGTATAGGAAACGCCGTTTTCAAGTCCTGCAATACTGAAAGCGCCACTAGGGCCTGTCTGAGCAACGGTTATTGTTTGACTGCGTGGGTCTTGGCAATTTCCTTGATAGCAGGTGTTGACAACGACGCCTGAAACGTCCCCACCGGCTGGGGCCGTAACCGTGCCACTGATGCTGGCACCCGCGCCAGGAACGCCAGGTGCCTCATTACCGCCGCAGGCGGATAAAACAAAAACGAGGAGAGAAATAAAGATGATGAATAGACGGTGCATTCTTAGCTCCTTAGGGTGTTTGGGTTTACTTGTTTGCGTGAACGCTTGTGCCGAGTTACGTGATTTGCTCGAACGCTTCATGACTACCTCCTTTAAGGTGACTTGAGTTTAAAAAGAGGCAACTTAAATTTGAATTAAATGATTGAAAACGGATACTGCACTCGTAGCAGCAAATCTACTTAATAGTGCGTTTTGACCTAGAACTAAATAACGACAGTCTGTTGAGCGGTTTGACTTGCTTAAACTTTTGGAAGTTTGCTTATAAGCAAACTTCCAAAGCCAAGTAAAAGAGATTTAAGTCAAATTTAACAAGGTTTTTTCTAGACTTTAATCATCAAGCAAGTACCAAGCTTGCTTAAGCAGAAAAGGAGAAAGCCATGAACACGCTCAAAACCAGCCTCATCACCCTCGGTATAGTTGTCCTTAGCCTCATTAGTGGTGCGAGTGCCCAGTACGATACGCCCAACAATCAAAAATATATTCAAGAAGCTATTGACTATTACCGTTATCACACAGGTGACTACAGCACCCCTGACCAACAGGCTATGGGACTTGGTGCGCAACTTTGGTGTTCACACAATCCGGGTGTATGCGAAGCGGCACTTAACCCTGCTAGCTATACGCAATCTAATAGTGGGCAAGTCGGCCAGATTAACAGTGACATTTTAGATATTCAGCATAACGGGTATATAGATAGGTCCGAAATGCAGTATCAAGGCCATCAAAAAAGTGTTCAAGAAGGCATTTACGGAACCACTACCTTTGTAAATCCAAACGATAATACTGGCTATAGTGATTTACCCGTAAATGCCCACGACGGTATGATTATGCAGACTCCTCATGGACAAAATGTAATGTTTGACCAAGCTAGCCAAAGCTGGTTCTTGCTAGATATGAACGGCTTACCTGTGCAGCAACTACAGTACGGTTTCTAGGCTTTAACGACCTAAAATGGTGGCTGAGAATCAGCCACCATTTTAGGTCGGGCCTGAGGATGAATCATTTCTTAAGGTGCTTGAACCCTTACAACAGAAAAGCTGCTTAGACGAGATGTGGGGTTTTGAGGACCCCTAAACGGTGGGAGATGAGAGTGAGACGACCCAATAATTTAAGTTCCCGCACTGCGCTCACCAAAGCGCAGCTCGAGAACAGAAACGAGCTTGACATGGTTTTAAAGCAACCATCAGCTTTGAGCACAAGTTCGCTAAAAGATATCCTCGAGTTTGCCGAGGCCCAAACAGATTACGACTTGCTCATAAGCGTTCTTGAACGTGCTGATGACACCGACTTACGCGCTGACACCCTTGCTGTCGTTTTGAATCTGGCTGATGCGTTGCATCCGCAGTTTGCTGAACTGGTCAGTCGTTTGCGCGATGGTGAACGGACGTTAATTCTAGGCACGCTGATAGAGGCGTCACGCCTCGAGCCTGTGCCTGAGCGCAGATTGCTACAACTAAAGAGCTTAGTAAAGGTTATTCCTCAAGATAGCCGCCCGCTTTACTGGCCCGAGGCAGAAGCTCTCGCAGAGCAAGGTGGCGACGACGCGCAGTTACTACTTTTGGGCTTTGTGCGGGACTTACCCCCACCAGCACGCCCTCAAACCTTGGCTACCTTAAGACGCGCCGTCAGGAAGGTACGTAACGTCTTTAAACGCTCGGTGGCGTTTATAGCCCTAGCTGATATAACGAGTCTCAGTCAAGACGATTTGCATGAGGCTGAAGTGAGCGCTGCACGTATTCCTGACGAGCCTCTGCGTATACTGACGCTTACTCGTTTATCAAAGCTCGAGAGCCGTGAGCCGGGCTAAACCCGACACACTTTGTCCTACATCTTTATCTAACTTTACGCTTACAAGCGTTTTTCAAGGAGTCAACGCGTGCACCAACTGAAGGTCTTCATTGCGGCGGCAAAAGACACCCAGGCTAATAAACGAACGACGCTGCAAGTCATTGCTGAGCTAAATGAACAGTACAAATCTAAGCTCGAGTTCTTACCGACATTCACACCGAACGGCGTCACAGATATGACCTTAGCGCTCGTGTGGAGTGAAGCCGATGACACGTTAGAGCAAGCTATAAACCATCCAGGCGACGGCGAAAAACTTCTTTTCAAAAAGGTCGATAGGGTTACCGTTGACCTCTCGAATGGGGCGGAAGTAGCTCAGAAGCTAGCTCAAAAAGCAAAGCTCGACAAAATCTTAAGTACCAATCAAACGTTCAAGGCAGTTTCGTTTGAGGAGAGTCGTTTGGAAACGGTGCTCGAGCGCGAACTAAAGCGCGTTGCTGATAGGCAACTGGGCGTCAGCGCTGGGCCGGTCAGCCTGCGCCCCCAGTTGGGTGCCACGTACCTGTCGCGGCCTCGCTTACTGAAAACTCTGCCCGATACGCCCGGTTACGTTGTGCATTTAGAAGCGCCTTACGGTTATGGAAAAAGTGTACTCGCTGCGCAGTGGGCAAGGGCACTCGAGGCTGAAGCTTGGCGTGTCTTGTGGCTTGCGCGTGACCCTGACAATGCCGATTTGCGTCCGCTTTTAACAGACGCCCTCGGGGTGACAGCAGATACGCCCCCTGAGCTTTTGCGCGAGCGGCTCTGGGACTCTCCCACCTTGCTCGTGGTAGAAGATTTAGCGGGTGACGAAGATTTAAGCCTCATACTTGACGACCCCAAAGGTCTTGTTTTACTTGCCAGCCGCAGTTCTTTGATAGATGAAAAGCTTTTACAGCTCACAACAGCGGGGCGGGTCACGCAACTGGGCGCCAACGACCTTGCATTTACGCTGAGTGAGGCGGAGCACCTGACGGGCGACGTAGCGGCGGGCGCAACCTTACACGCGGAAACGCTCGGCTGGGCATTACCCTTGCATGTCGCTAGCTTAACCGGTTCTGCACCTGACGCACCTTCGCTACTCGCAGGCATCCGCGCAAGTTTGAGTGAGGCGGCTTGGCGCGAACTCCTTTTTCTGACTGCCTTACCCTACTTGCCACGTTCTGCGGCTAGTTCTGCGACCTCTCACCTTGTTTCGCGAGGGTTTGTGCAGGCGCTCGAGACCTCTTTTAGGCTACACCCGTTTATCGCCGATATCGCGCTCGAGACCTACCCCAATGAAATTACTGAGATTGTGAGTGAAGCGGCTGAGCGACTCCCCTTAGTGCTTCAGGGCGAAGCCTTTGAGCGCGTCGCCGACTTTGAAAATCTTGTGCATATTTTAGAGACTGTCGAGGCGGAACTCTGGCGGCAAGCGCCGTCGAAGATTGTTCAGTGGGATGGTTTGGTTAAAGGGTTGATGAGTCCGAAACGTCACTGGGCTGTTGGGGCGGCTTATCAACGACTTGCTGATTTTCCAGCTGCAATCGAGCGCCTTTATAACGCCCTTGAAGCGCCTGACTTGAGCCCTGACGAACAACTCGGCATCATGCGCGAACTGTGTGTACCGCTCGGTATTACTGATAACGGTCGGGGACAAGAACTTGTCAAGCAGGCCGAATCTCTGCTCGACGTTGCGAGCCCCGAATTAGCTGCACGGTTTTTAGGCAACGCGGCTATTATTTTTGCCCACGCTCAGAAACCGGAGCAAGCTATTGGGCTTACTGAGCGCTCGCTCGAGTACTATCCCAATGACAGCTCCCACAAAATTGCCGCCGAGGTCAACCTGGCACTTTTCCGTTGGGATTTGTACGGCGACTTCGACTACCGACTCGAGACTCAACTGGCAACCCTTGAGCGGATTCGTGACGTTTATCCTGTTCAAGCCCTTGGGCAATGCCGCGATATCGGCATGTTTTACTGCTGGCTTGGCGATTGGGATAAGGCTAGAGAGTATCTCGAGCAGGCTCGAGATGGGGAAACGGTTAATCCTGCTATCGGTATTGAGGCGCAGGCTGCGCTCGCTTATTTGGATGGAAATGCCGAGGAGGTTGCGCGTCTAAGTCACAGAGCACGGTTTTTTAGCAACGCTTACGTCTTCGATATCATCTCAATGTACAAGATTCTCCTAGAATTAGAGTCTAGTGACTTTACGGCGGCACGGCACAGTTTCGATATAAGCCCCAAGGAGTCTTTTGCTGCTTGTGCTTACGCTCGAGTTCTTGCAAAAAAAGGTGAGGTCGATGAAGCATTGTCGCTGCTTGATAGCGTCAAAGCGCCGGATCGGCCCAGCCAACTTTATCTAACAGCATGTCGCTACCTCATTACTCGTGATGAGGCGGACCTGGAGATCTTTTTGAGTACTACGATGGCGGGTGCTCGGTTGCTACCAGGGTTTATTCCTTTAGACGCACTTCCTGGCACTCCTTTGCTTGCAAAACACTACCCCATTCGCGAGGTTTTGCTTTCGGGCCGCAAAGATGCTATTACTTTGCGAGACACTGATATGCCCAGGTTGAGATTTGATTTGCTAGGTACGATAACTGCGGAGCTACTGGGTGAAAGGCTCGAGCTAACGGACCGCCAGAAACAAATACTTACACTCCTTACGCTGGGAAAAAATCGAGATGAGGTCGCTGAGGCCATGTGGCCCGAGGTCGATACCAAGAAGCAACGGAACAATTTGAATGTACAGCTCAATACCTTGCGTAAAGTCATTGAGCCGTGGGGCGTCAGTACGTATCTTTTCGAAGATGGCCTCAGGCGGGTCGCCTCTGATTACACTGAGCTAAACGCTGCGCTTGAGGCTGGCGATGCAAGCGTTGTTTACACCCTCTATAAACAACCCTTCGCACCGGGTCTTGACCTTTCGCCACTTGAAGAGGAACGGGACCGATTACGCGAGGAAGTCACACTAATACTCTTCGAGGCGGGTGACCCTAACTATTTAGAACGTGTGCTCGAGCTTGAACCCTTACACGAAGAAGCCTTACAGCGTCTTTTAAAGCACCTTGTTATGCGAGGTCGCAGGCGCGAGGCCAAGCAGCGTTTCGACAAGTTCGCTACACAACTGAGTGAAGACTTGGGTCTCGAGCCGCTTGAGGAAACGCAGCGCATACTAGATATTTGACGGTAGGACAATTCGGACGTGACCATTTCCAGTTCATTCATCTATGGGACCAGAAATAAAAAACGGCGAATAACTGGTAGATTACGGTGTGGCGGCCTCACTACTATTTTACCGCTCGAGAGACTCTGAAGATGAACCAGCCTACTTCGGAGCAATACTGAGTGGCAAGCCTTACGCTATTCATTATCAAATGCAGCTTAAGAACGACGGCACCTTCGATCTAGAACGCTGGACCGCCGAACACCTGAGTCGTGATGGCGTAGCTGACATCAGTGCAACGCGTCCACCTTTTGAGGAACCCTGGCCTATCGACAGCCCTACGTTTTTCAAGCTCTTGCAGCGCTATATCTTGCCGCCACTGCCCCTGTCAAGCGACTGAATACTTTTACCCTATATGATGTTGCCTAGCTAGATTAGTGGGTCTCAAGTGTGGAGGCGTGATGAACTTATTTGAGTTAAGTGGGAAAGTTGCCATTATTACTGGAGGCAATAGCGGTATCGGACTTGGAATGGTCAGAGGGCTAGCCGACGCTGGGGCAGCTGTGGTGATTGCAGCGCGTAATAAAGAGAAATCTGAAGCAGTCGTTCAGACGTTGGAGGAGGCTGGTAAGCTTGCCCTCGCCGTTCGGTGTGATGTGACAAAAGGCGAAGACATAGACGCGCTAGTGCAAACCGCGCAAGAAAGATATGGGCGCATCGACATTCTGGTTAACAATGCTGGTATCAATATTCGTAAACGCCCCGAGGAGCTGAGCTTTGACGAGTGGAAACAGGTGCTCGAGACCAATCTTGATAGCGTTTACAGGTGCAGCGTTGCTTGCCATCCGATCATGAAAAGAGGCGGGGGTGGCAAAATCATGAACAATGGCTCGATGCTCTCTTTATTCGGTGCTCCGTGGGGTGCACCTTACGCAACCTCGAAAGGTGGCCTGGTTCAACTTACAAAGTCGCTTGCTACCGCCTGGGCCGAGGATAATATTCAGGTCAACAGCTTTTTACCGGGCTGGGTTGATACGCCGCTGACGGTCAAGGCCCGGGCGCAGGTTGAAGGCTTGAACGAAAAAGTACTCGAGCGTACTCCTGCTAAGCGCTGGGGCGAGATTGATGATTTTCGCGGAATTGCTGTGTTCCTGGCAAGCCCTGCCTCAGACTTTATTACAGGCGCGTCGATTCCGGTTGACGGCGGGTTTTCCGTGAGCCTTCTTTAAATGGCCTATGGCATTCGCGTAGCGACGAAGGATGACGACGCTCTAATCGCAGGCTACTTTCAAAAAATGTGGGCAGAGTACGAGGCGGACGAATTACTGGCTGATTCTTGGCTTAACGACACGCTGGCATTCATAGAAAATGCGCGTGAGGGGCTCGAGTACAGTGCCTATATTGCTGAGGCGAACGGTGAAACCATCGGCTGCGCGGCCTGTCAAGTTTTTGCAGGTCTTTACCCAAGCGTATTTCAGCCTGAGAAGCGAAAGTACGGTTACATTTGGGGCGTTTACGTTGTTTCTAAAAATAGAGGGAAGGGTGTTGCTCGAGCCCTCACTGAAGCTTGCCGAGACCATTTAAAGGGTATAGGTTGTACCAAAATAGTATTGCACGCCTCACCTATGGGGCGTCCGGTTTATGAAAAACTGGGTTTTGAAACGAGTAATGAAATGAGTCTGGAGTTGAAATGAAGAAGTCTGGTAATAAAATGTGGGGTGGACGTTTTCTAGAAGATAACGACGCGCTTGTTCAAGAATTTAATGCTTCTATTGATGTTGATAAAGTGATGGCTCTACAAGATATTCAAGGCTCTATCGCTCACGCCACTATGCTTGCCGAGCAGGACATTTTGTCAGATGAAGAGGCCGAGCAAATTATTGATGGCCTTAACGCCATCCGCAGCGATATTGAAGCGGATGTGTTTGAGTGGAAAGTCGAACTCGAGGACGTTCACATGAACATCGAGCGCGCCCTGACCGAGCGGGTCGGCGCAGTGGGCGGTAAGCTTCACACAGCGCGTAGTCGCAACGACCAAGTAGCGACGGACTTCCGACTGTGGCTCAGAGAGAAAACGTACGACCTCGTTGACCTTTTAGAAGAAACGAGAACCGTTTTCGTGGACTTAGCTGAGCAAAATCTGGACGCCATTATGCCGGGCTACACTCATCTACAAGTCGCGCAGCCTATACTATTTTCGCATCATATGCTTGCTTATTTTGAGATGTTTACGCGCGACCAACAGCGGCTCGAGGATTCCCTAAAGCGCCTCAACATTTCGCCTCTGGGTGCAGGCGCCTTAGCAGGAACAGGGTTTGCTATTGACCGTGAGAAAACGGCTGAGCTGCTCGAGTTCTCCCAACCAGCACGCAACTCACTTGACGCGGTTTCCGACCGAGACTTTGCGTTAGAGTTTTTGAGCGCTGCCAGTATTGTCATGATGCACCTCTCGAGATTATCCGAAGAACTTATATTATGGTCGTCGCAAGAGTTTGGTTTTGTTACGCTGCCTGACTCGCATACAACGGGCAGCAGCATTATGCCGCAAAAGAAAAACCCAGATGTGTCCGAACTCATTCGCGGAAAAACGGGGCGGGTTTACGGTAGTCTAGTCGGGCTTCTAACGGTGATGAAAGGTTTGCCGCTCACCTATAATAAAGATATGCAAGAGGATAAAGAGGGTGTGATAGACGCGGTTGAAACGCTATCGATTTGTTTGAGTCTGACCAACAGCATGTTGCCCAAAATGAATCTCAATAAATCGAGAATGCACTACGCCGCCGGACGTGCCTATTCCAATGCGACGGACCTGGCTGATTATCTTGCTAAAAAAGGCTTACCTTTCCGCGAGGCGCATGAAAGTGTGGGGCAGTTGGTCGCGTTGGGCATAAAGCAGGAGAAGGATTTGCAGGATTTGGAGCTTAAAACTATGCAAGAGGTCTCGAGCCTTATCGAGGATGATGTCTTTGAGGTTTTAAAACTCGAGGCGGTTGTCAACGCGCGAACGAGCTACGGCGGCACGGGAACGGAGCAGGTGCGGCGACAAATTGCGGCGGCTAGCAAACAGTTGAACGGGTGAGAAGTTAAAGCTCGGCTCGAGGTTAAGGTTTTTGTCAGAGGCGATGGTTTACCTTTAAGATTGGGCGCGACTCCGTTCGAAGGGGTCGCGCGAAACTCACATGATTATTGACTGTGGATAATTGAAACCAAGGAGCTAACTATGACTGAAGCACAAATCACGGGTCTCGTTTTTATAGCCATTGGCCTTTTTTCTGTAGCGGGTGCGTACTTCAACTGGAACTGGTATATGAACAATTACCGCGCACTCTTTATGATCAGGCTATTGGGTCGTGGCGGCGCTCGAGGTTTCTACGCGGTTGTGGGTATTGCCATTGCTGGCGTGGGTGTGGTGCAACTTTTGGGTTGAGCCATCGCCGCCAAAGATGAGTTAGACTAAGCTCTCTATG
>ENA-ORXM01002548-ORXM01002548.1-marine-metagenome-genome-assembly--contig:-NODE-2548-length-20735-cov-3.807726_pt1 | contig 20735 bp, 13 predicted proteins | sample MGYA00237867_ERZ511480 | MGnify/ENA primary metagenome ERZ511480 (study PRJEB26309, sample SAMN06266103) | marine metagenome | isolation source: Algal blade | place: United Kingdom:Sidmouth, United...
ATTGCCTGTATTTTGAAAGCGTACTTTGTAATCCAAGGGAGTTCCTCGTTCTATATAATGTTGAGGGCCATATCCAATTTGCTGAGCCGTTTTATCATTAGGATCATAAGCAGCTATATTTGGCTGACAATCTGTATCAACCCAAGGAGAAGGATTGCCATTGTAATACAACAAAGGAGTATTGAGATTAGAGCTATTACCCACACAGTTTTGTATATTGGCATAAGCAATATGAGGACCTAAAGCAGCAGGGAAACCAGTAGCTTGTTGTGCTTCTATTCGATAGGTTTTACCTGCTTGTGCAGTTACTGGTATAGTGGTATTTGAACCAGCGCCAAGTGTGAATGGACTCGTATACATCACTAAATTATCTTCAAGGACAAAATAGTTTCCAGAAGTCAACATTGAACTACCCACGTTTTCTAATTCAAATGTTATTGTACTGCCATTGCAAACCCCATCCGCTTCTAAAATAGGACCAGTCCAAGTATCATTACATAGGCTATCAGGGTAAATATGTACTTGTGAGCAGTGCACTTGTCCTATTTGTGCTGAAGTATCTACGATTACATTGATGTGAAAAGAGCCACATTCACCAATATCAAGGGTGCCTAAGTTGAAGGTGTAGACATTGCCAACTTGACTAAGGATAGGTAATCCTGTTCCCAAAACAGTTAAAAAAGTGTCTAATTCTACTTCTATATAAGCTCCATAAGCAGGAGCGGTGCCATTGTTACAATAATTTATGGTGTAAGCACTACCGCCTCCTGTCATTCTCAAGAATGGAGCAGAAATACTTACATTTAGATAAGGGCAATAATGAGTCGCTTGTAAGGACCAGTTGACCGTATCTAAATCATTAAGAGAGTCAATGGTTGTACTTTGTGGATTAATACAAGGATTTAAATAAGGATTAGAAGGTGTAATAGATAGAGTATAGGTTCCTGAATCTAATTCAGTAGAGTACCTTCCTAAGGTATTAGACACTTTATAGATCGTGTCTGTCGTGCTACTGATTTGGATAATTGCATTCTTAATAATAGGCTCTAAAGAATCTACTTGGCAATTGTTATTAACATCTGACTTGACATAACCAAGCAAGGTTGTATTGGGACATATTTCTATATAGGTTGCGGTAGAATCTTTGGACCAATTAGGAGCATTATTAGCAGCAATGGAATCATCTACGCAGATAATTAGGTTGGCTAGATTGTTATCAGCATAAAAATCTAATAAAGATTTACTTTTTACATTTATATAGCTAATGTAGTTGGACTGAATGTAAAGTTCTGATAATAGAGAATTATTTGATAGGCCTAAATTCATCAACTGATTGTTGTTACAGGATAGGGTGTTTAAGTTGAAATTATTTGATAGATCTAAATTCGTCAATTGATTGTTGTTACAATTAATCTGTTGTAAATTATCATTGTTGGATAGGTTTAAACTTGTTAATAGATTGTTGTAACAATTCAAACTTAGTAAAACAGAGTTATTGGATAGATTTAGGCTTGTTAGCTGATTATCATTGCAATGCAAGCTTGTTAAGTCAGAATTATTGGAGGTGTTTAGATTTGTTAACAAATTGTATTGGCAAGACACACTTATTAAATAAGAATTATTGGATATATCAAGGCTTGTCAATGAATTGCTGGTACAATTTAATACCTGCAAATAAGGATTGTTGGAAAGATCTAGACTTGCCAGTGAATTGTTATTACAGTTTAATTGCACCAAAGAAGGATTGTTGGAAAGATCTAGGCTTGCCAGTGGATTCCTGTAACATTTCAAGTCTATTAAAGCCAGATTGTTGGATAAATCTAGGCTTGTTAGCTGATTGTAGTCACAGAATAAATGAGTTAAAGCTAGATTGTTGGATAGATCTAGGCTTGTTAGCTGATTGTGGTGACAGAATAAATGAGTTAAAGCTAGATTGTTGGAAAGATCAAAACTTGTTAACTGATTGGTGCCGCAATTCAAGTTTGTTAAATCATTAAAAGCAGCAATACCTGTTAAATCACTAATATTACGATTATAAACATTTAAGGTAGTTATTCCCACTGCATCTGAATTCAGAATTTGCCCATTGACCAATCCATCAGAATCTATCCCCAATTGTATGAGTGCAGATTCAAAGGCAGTATCCGGTATAGCGGTCGTTTGAGCTTGACTATACAAGCTGAGAATGTTGATAAACAATATAGATAAAAATATTTTTTTCATTTGCTTGAAATTAAAAATGATGTTAATGTTTTTTCATTAACACAAACTTAGGCTAAGTATCTATAGATTACAATAACATTTTTTTAGATTTGTCTGATAAAAATCATCTAAAATGAATAATAGTAAACTATACGAACTTTATCGAACATTAGATAAAAGAGCATTGCGACAATTGAAGAAGTGGGTTTGTTCTCCTATTCATAACGAGCATGTTCTTGTGGAGCAACTATTTGTATTTATAAGTACTAGGAAATCTTACACGGCTACTACTTTAAAGAAAGAAAGAGCCTGGAAGTACCTGTGTCCTAATATGGATTATAATGATTTGCGTATGCGGCATATCATGTCTAATGCTTATAATGTATTAGTTTCTTTTGTCCGATATAACCTTTCGGAAAATGCTGTATTTTTTCAAAAAAAAATATTTGCAAGTTATCTTTTTGAGCAAAAACTAGAAAAGCAAGCCCAGAAAACGCTTGCAGCAGCAGCAGATTTATTGAAAAAGGAAATTTCTAATGAATCTTATTATTATCACCAATATGAGCTAGAGGTTTTAAAATTGGAGGAAATAACCAAACAAAATAGAATCAATGGCTTGAATATTATACCTATTATTGATCATGCACGCTTGTTTTTTATGATTACTACCTTGAGATATGCCTGTACTGCTATGGAGCATCAAAATTTGCGGAATATAGCATATAATATCCCTCTATTGGATAGTATTTTAGAAGAAGTTAAGGAAAAGGACTATGCTGCTTATCCTTTATTAAAAATCTACTATTATGGTTATCTAACTTTAAAAAAGCCAGAAGATACCAGTCATTTTTTTGCACTAAAAAACTATCTCAATGACAATAAATTAAATGCGGAAGAGCAAAAATCGACCTTATTAATGTGCATCAATTATATGCTCAAAAAAATTAATACAGGTAAGTTAGAATATGCTAGAGAGACCTTTGAATTGTATCAATATGGAATAGATACTCAGTGTTTGTTAGAAGAAGAAGGATTAAGATTAAGTGCTTTTACTTACAAAAACATTGTTACTCTAGGTCTAAATCTAAAAGAATATGATTGGATAAAGGCATTTATTAATAATTATAGTCAATATCTGCCCAAAGAATCAAGAGAAAATTATAAACACTTTAATACCGCCAAATTAGCATTTGATAAAGGTGATTTTAATAAGGCAATGGAATTGCTGTTACAAGTTGAGTATGATGAGTTCTTGCTTAATATAGATGCCAAAGTTATTCTACTTAAGATTTATTATCAAGAAGGAGCATATGATGCTTTAGAAGCTCTATTGGATAGTTTTAGGGTGTTTTTACATCGCCAAAAGTCACTTTCCTATCTTAAAAAAAATTATACAAACCTAATTCAATTTATCAGAAAACTATTGATAAGCCCTCCCAGTAGTCAAACAATAGAAAAATTGAAAGAAGAAATTAATACGACCCAACAATTAGCAGAACGAAAATGGCTCTTAGAGCAAATAGTGAAATAAGCATTTAGGATCCAAATCCTTTAGGAGGTATTTTGTACAGGGCAACAGATTAAAAAAATAGGCGACTTGAAAATAAAATCTTCAAATCGCCTAATCTTCAAATCAGCAAATATCTGAGCTGTTTGCAGGTGCTAGTGTTTAATTACCTTATGGGTACTAACTTGTTTGTCTTGTTGGATATGAATATAATAAATACCTTGAGGCAAATGGTTCAAATCAACTGAAGTCTGTTGGTCATTGGCACTTTTTTGTAAGACAACTCTGCCTAAATTATCTAAGACATTGATTTGTACCTTTTTTCCTATCAATTGCTCAATATAAACCAAACCAGAAGTCGGATTTGGATAAATGTGTACTTGCATACCTTCTATCCAAGCCTCTTTTAAGTCTAAAACAATTGGAATAAAGTTTTCTCCAATGGTATGAAAGGTAGTATTCGTAAAAATAGGAGGATTAAAATCAAAATAAATCGCTGCTTGATTGTTGATAACATTTCCGTTTGCGAGATTAGCCATTTGATCAATATTATAAGTAAAAAAACCGTGAGAAAGTGGCTCGTTGGCATTACTATCTACCAATAAAATATCATCAAAACTAACAGTTAAAATGCCTGCACCACTTAAAGACCAAGTGTAAGGATGACTACTAGCACCCATCTGTAAAGAAGCAGGATTAACATGGGTAGATAAGGTATCAATAATGACAATATTAAAGGCGGTATCTGTTCCTGTATTTTGGAAACGAATTCTATAGTTTAGTGGCGTATTGGCTTCGATATAATGAGGAGCATTATAGCCCTCTGGTTGTGCTGCCTTATCATTTGGATCATAGGATGCACGGTTGGGTTGACAATCAATGTCAATGAATGAAGCACTGTTTCCGGTGTAATATTGCGTGATAAAACCAATGTTAAACGTACCATTACTGAATGGACGACAGCCTTCTATCTCCGAATGAACGATTGTAGAACCTAACTGAGGAGGGAAACCATTGGCTTGATATGTTTGAACTCGATATGTTTTCCCCGGATTTGCAGGTTGGGTTATTTCTATAGAATCACCTCCATTCAAATTAAATGGATCCATTTGTATGATAATATCATCTTCAAAGATAAAGTAATTTTCTGCTGCTAGCATATTGCTGCCTGTGTTCTTTATTTTAAAAGATATAGTGTCATTCTGACAAGTGTTACTAGCTCTCAAAATAGGACCATTCCATAGAGGTAGACAAAAGCTATCTGGATAAATATGGGCTTGGCTACAATGCGTTTGACCTATAATTGCAGTAGAATCAACAACAACATAAATATGAAATGTTCCACATTCTGCAACATCAACGGTGTCTAAGTTAAATCGATAGGTATTGCCTATTTGAGAAGTAACTGGTATCGAGGTACTGACTACGTTTAAGAAAGAATCTATATCTACCTCTATATAACTGTTGTAGGCTGCCAAAGTCCCATTGTTACAATAACTAACATTATAATAACTACCACCACCAGTTCTACGCAAAAATGGGGCACCAATAGATACCGTCATAAAGTGACAAGGAACTCCTACTTCAACGACCCAATTTACAGTATCTACTGTGTTTGTAGAAAGAATGGTTATATTCTGAACATTTGCACAAGAGCTTCCATAGATATTGTTGATAGGGAAATATTCTAAGATATAACTCCCCGTATCTAAATCTGCTTCATACAAACCATTTTGATTGGTTGAAAAATATTCAATCAGTCCCGTATTGGTATTGGTTGTTTTAATAATCTGAGAGCCAATTAATGGCTCAGTAGTATCAGGAATGCAGTTGTTGTTGCTATCTAGACGTACAAGACCTCTGAGTGTAATAGGGCTATCAAATAACGTCACACAATTTGTTGTCTGGCAATTATTGGCATCAACTATTGTTACACAATAAGTTCCACTACCAAGTCCTCCAGCTACTGGGCCAATTTGACCAGTAGGCCAGATGTAACTATAAGGAGCGACTCCTCCTGCTGCTGTTACTGTAATGCTCCCATCGAAGGCACCAGAACTACTAGGTTGGACGATGTTTGTAATCGAACCCATTAATTGTGTTGGTTGAGTAATGGTAGCAGAAGTACTAGCTTGGCAACCATTTGCGTCGGTTATGGTTAGAGAGTAAGTTCCAGTACAAAGGTTGGTTGCCGTTGCAGTTGTTTGGAAGCCTGTTCCAGACCCCCAAAGGAAAGTATAGGCTCCTATACCGCCAGAAGCCACTGCTGTAGCTGAGCCCGTACAGCCTCCAAAGCAGGAAGTGTTGTTTACATTACTTATAGTAACAACTACAGCACTTGGTTCTGTAATCGTTGTTGTTATAGTTGCAGTACAGCCTATTGCATCTGTAGCTGTTACAGAATAGGTTCCAGCACAAATGCCATTGATTACATTAGTTCCTGTAGTTCCATTGCTCCATGCGTAGGTATAGGGAGTCGTACCGCCTGAAGCTTGTGCTGTGATTTCTCCATCGCAAGCGCTATTGCAAGAAATAGTAGAAGTAACACTGCTACTAATAATGCATTGTGCATAAAGCTCTGAGTGGAGAAGAGAGCAACTTATTAATAAAAATATATTTAATAGTAATTTCATAATTTGTAGTGTTTTTTAAGACTGTAAAATGGATTGAGTAATAGCTTTTTGGTCGTCTTGTTACAAATGTAGAAGAAGTTTAAATGAAAATGGTGTACATTATTTGTATATTGTCAGATATAAAAGGCTAAAATAATGGAAAAATCTAAACTGGTTACTGTTTTTAAAACGATAAATAAAAAAGATCTTCGAGTGCTTAAAAAATGGGTGCAATCACCTATCTATAATGAGCATAAAGATGTTTCTAAGTTGTTTGAATTTTTGTTTACTAGATATAAAATGAATGCAACTACTTTAAAAAAAGAACGTGCATGGAGATACCTCTACGGTGCTAAAGCATATGATGATTTAAGAATGCGGCATGTAATGTCTTTTAGTTTAGATGTTTTAGAGAAATTTGTCAGTTATAAAATAGCAAAAAATAATGTGTTTGAGCATGAAAAAAAATTAATAAAAGCATACAGGGATAAAAAACTACTCAAATCAGCTACTCAAAGTCTTCATAAGGCTAGAAAGCAATTAGAGAAGGGCTTGCCTGCGGATGAAGAATACTATTATCAACAGTATGAGTTAGAAGTTTTAAAATTTGATTTGGAGGGAACGCAAAACCGAACGAGGGCAACTAATATTACAGAAATTACCAAACATGCTAGTTTGTTTTTTATGATCACAACTTTGCGGCATGCGTATACTGCTCGTAGTCACCAAAGTTTAAAAAAAGCAGACTATAGAGTACCTCTTTTGGAGAGCGTATTGAGAGAAGTGGAAGAAAATAATTATACGTTGTATCCTATTCTTATGATTTATTATCATGGTTATCAAACACTAAATAAACCAGAGGAAGAAAAACATTTTCAAGAACTTAATTATTATCTGGAAACACAACAAGAAATTCTTGGAGCAAAAGAGCAACGGGGAATTTTGTTGATGGCTTTAAATTATGCCATTAAGAAAATTAATACTGGGAGCCAGCTGTATATGCAAGAAGCATTTCGGCTCTACAAAAAAGGGTTGGAGGAAAATCTATTGATTGAACAAAATGAAATGAGTCATTTTGCCTATAAAAATATCGTCTCTTTGGGGATTATATTGAGAGAGTATGTGTGGTTAGATACATTTATACCAACTTATGCGCTCAAATTAAAAGGAGATTCTAAGAACAATTACAGGGATTATAGCTTGGCAAGATTAACTTTTGCTAGGGGAGATTTTGATCAAACGATGCAGTTGCTTCTTCAAGCAGATTACAATGATATTCTATTGAATATGGGGGCAAAAGTTTTATTGTTAAAATTATACTATCAACAAGCCTATTGGGATGCCTTGGAAGCTTTGTTGGAGAGTTTTCGGATTTTCTTGAATCGAAAAAAAGAATTGAGTTATCACAAAGAGCACTACACCAATTTAATTGCTTTGGTAAAGAAAATCTTAAGTATACCTAATTTTAATCAACAGGCTCGTGAAAAAATGAAACAGCAAATAGAATCTACCCATCCTTTGGCAGAACGAGAATGGTTGTTGGAACAAGTTGGTGAAAAAGACTAATCTCAAATGGATTTCTGTTGTGATATAGCATTTTTTATTAATGTCTATCCACCTTGGTCGAAATTCAGTTGTCTTTTTTGTATTTTACTATGATAACATATCTTTTTTTTGAGTTTTGTTTAACTTTTTTTATGAAAAAATACTTTTTTGTTAAACAAAACAAAAAAAACCTTGTTCCAAATACAATTCTCTACTATTCAAGATAATTCTATTAATGTAGTATAAAAAAAGAAAAATGCAAATAGACATAATAGGTTCTGGCTTTGCGGGTTTGGTTTCTGCATGTTTTTTAGCGAAAAATGGGCATGAAGTGCATGTACATGAAAAAAACGAAATGGTAGGAGGGCGTGCACGAACTTTTGCAGCAGAAGGGTTTACATTTGACATGGGACCTTCTTGGTATTGGATGCCAGACTTAATTGACAAAATTTTTGACGATTTAGGAGAAAAACGAGCAGATTATATCGACTTGAAACGTTTAGATCCTTCTTATAGAGTGTTTTGGAATGATAGAACTAGTACGGATATGCCTGCTAGTTTGGAGGAGTTGTATCGCGTGTTTGATGTTTTGGAGAAAGATGGGGGGAAGAAATTAAAAAAGTTTTTAGAAGATGCACAAATCAAATATAAAGTAGGTACAGAAAAATTTTTGGAAAAACCAGGTTTGAGTCTATTAGAATTAATTGACATTGAGGTATTTAAGAATTTTTTTAAATTAGACTTATTTAAGTCGGTAGAAAAAGATGTTTGCAACCGATTTGAATCCTATAAGGCGCGTTCTATTTTACGATTTCCAGTACTTTTTTTGGGTGAAATGCCCCATCGTATTCCTTCTTTGTATACGCTAATGAATTATGCAGATTTGAAATTAGGTACTTGGTATCCTACGGGAGGAATGCAACAATTGGCACAGGCTTTAAAAAAAATTGCCGAAAAATATGGTGCCAACTTTCATTTGAATAGTCCAGTAACTGGATTGGAATGTGCGAATAATAAAGTAACCCATATTAATTTTGAAGGACATTCAAAACCAGTAGAGCAAGTGGTTGCAGGAGCAGACTATAATTTTGTAGAGCAACAACTAATCCCCAAAGAATATAGAAGATACACACCAGAATATTGGGACAAACGAAAAATGGCACCAAGTTCTTTAATTTATTACTTGGGTGTAAATAAAAAACTAAAAGGAGTAGAGCATCATAATTTATTTTTTGATGAAGATTTAGTGGAGCATGGAAAACAGATTTATGACCAACCTGATTGGCCAGACAGTCCTTTGTTTTATGCTTGTGTTACTTCAAAAACAGATCCCATGGTAGCTCCAGAAGGTAGTGAAAACTTGTTTTTGTTAATGCCATTGGCTCCAGATGTAGAAGATAATGAGGCGCTTCGAGAAAAATATTTAGATATTATGTTAGAACGAATGGAACGTCATACCGACCAGTCGATTCGAGAAAATATAGTATACAAACGCTCTTACTGTATCAAGGATTTTAAACAAGATTATAATTCTTATAAGGGGAATGCTTATGGTTTGGCAAATACCTTGATGCAAACAGCCAACCTAAAGCCCAAAATAACTTCTAAATTAGACAACTTAGTTTTTTGCGGTCAACTAACTGTACCAGGTCCAGGTGTTCCGCCAGCTTTGATTTCAGGAAAAGTTGCCGCAAAATTAGTCCTGCAAAAAGAATCTTAAAACGCCCCCTAGAGAACTCCAAGCAGCAAAGTTTCATTAACAAAGACTATCAATAATATTTAAACCTACTTTCAATGAAATCATTATTCGACGAACTATCAAGAGGCGCCTCGGTGAATGTTACGAAAATCTATAGCACTTCATTTTATAAAAGTGTTTCTACTTTGGATGAGAACATTCGAGATGATGTCCATGCTATTTATGGAATGGTCCGATTTGCAGACGAAATCGTAGATTCTTTTCATGGGTATGAAAAAGAAGCACTGTTGGCTGAGTTTAAAGCAGATACTTACAAGTCCATAGAAAGAGGAATTTCTTTAAATCCTGTTTTGAATTCTTTTCAGTTGGCCGTAAATAAGTATCAAATTGATTTAGATTTGATTGAAAAGTTTTTTCGAAGTATGGAAATGGATTTAAACCCTGTAGAATATACCCAAGAATTGTATGAAGAATATATATTAGGGTCTGCCGAAGTGGTTGGTCTGATGTGTTTGAAAATCTTTGTTTATGGAGATGAAGCGCAATATCAGCAATTGAAACCTTACGCAATGAAATTGGGTTCTGCTTTTCAGAAAATCAACTTTTTGAGAGACTTGAAGGACGATTGGGGAGCTTTAGGTCGTATTTATTTTCCAAATGTTGGTGATGTAGAAGGTTTGACACTTGAAAACAAGTTATGTATAGAGGAAGAAATTGAACAAGAGTTTTTGGAAGCTTATAAAGGGGTCTTAATGTTGCCTCGTTCTTCTCGATTCGGTGTTTATGTTGCCTATACTTATTATTATAATTTATTGAAAAAAATAAAAGCAAAAACAGTTCAAGATTTAATGTCTCAACGTATTCGAATTCCAAACTATTCTAAGTATTATTTGTATGTAAAATCTTATCTGAGACATTCTTTTAATGTACTATAAATACCTTCTACTTACTTAATGTTGAAGTGTGTTGATAGTGAGTTAGATAACTACTATTAAACCTACTAAAGTAATACTGTTTGGTTGGCTTTGGGTTTTGAAAATTAGCAATGAAAAAGAAAATAGCAATAATAGGGGCTGGCGTTGCTGGGGTATCAGCAGCACTTCGCTTACACAAGCGTGGCTATGCGGTCACGGTGTATGAAAAAAATAGCTACATTGGTGGCAAAATGAATCAATTTGTGCAAGATGGTTATCGTTGGGATACTGGTCCTTCTGTATTTACCCTTCCTCATTTATTAGTTGAACTCTATGAGTTGTATGGCAAAAAAATAGAGGATTACATGACTTATCAAAAACAAGATCATTCTTGTATCTATTTTTTTAATGATGGTACTACTTTTACATTTTATACCGAAATGGATAAATTGACAAAAGAAGCCAAAGAAAAACTCGATGTTAGTCCACAAATAATGCTAGATTATTTGGCAGATTGCAAAGAAAAGTACGAAGTGGTGGGAACTATGTTTTTAGAAAATCCCATTCACAAAGTCAGTATGTTGCCTTGGGATAAGGTTAAAAAAGCGATTCCTTTTTTATTTACAGGGGGGATTTTTAAATCATTGGATGCGCTCAATCAAAGAGACCTTAAGAATGAAAAACTAATTCAATTATTTAATCGTTATGCAACTTATAATGGTTCCAATCCTTATGAGGCATCTTCTATCTTGAGCATGATTGCTCATCTAGACCAGAATATTGGTACTTTTTATCCTAAAGGTGGTATGCGCAGCATCATTGCAGGACTCTATCAATTGGGACAAGAGGAAGGGATTAATTTTCTGTTAAATCAAAACATAGAAAGTTGTAAAAAAGTAGGCAACGAATATGAAATTAAGTCAAATGGCGAGGTGCAAAAATTTGATAAAGTAGTTTCAGCTATAGATCATCTACAGTTTTACAAACACATTATAAACGATCAAAAACTCTACAAAAAGTATAAAAAACAAGAACGCTCTGCTTCTGCTTTTATATTTTATTGGGGCATGAATCAATCGTTTGAGCAACTGGATTTGCACAATATCTTTTTTAGCAAGGATTATAAAGAGGAATTTAGAATGATTTTTAAGGATTTGGAAACACCAATGGATCCTACTATTTATATCAATATTACAAGTAAGTGTGATGCAGAAGATGCTCCTAAAGGAGGGGAGAACTGGTTTGTAATGGTCAATGTACCCGCAGGGAAAACATTTACTCCAGACTCAACTGCCAAACTACGTACTGTTATTATAAACAAACTCGAAAAGGCATTAAAACGTCCTGTTGGATCTGCTATAGCGACAGAAAAGACTTGGTATCCAGAAAAAATTGCGCAAGATACAGGCTCTTATATGGGAGCATTGTATGGAGCTTCGCAAAATACAAAAACGGCAGCTATAACAAGACATCCTAATCATTCTAGCAAATACAAAGATTTGTATTTCTGTGGGGGTACTGTGCATCCTGGTGGTGGCGTTCCTGTTTCCATTCAATCGGCAAAAATTGTTGATAAATTAATTGCGAATGAACACTAAATCAATACAAGCCAATTTTGAGCGCTATGCGCCTTGGGTTTTAATCCTTTTTCATCTGATAGGTTTAGGAATTTTTTTGTATCCAGATCGGGTGGAAGGACTTTCTGGCTTTAATATGTTGTTGTGTGCGGTCTTGATTTTCTTTTCTGCTGATAATTGGCGAACAGAAACCTATTTGTTGATTGGAATTATTATAAGTGGCTTTGCTGTAGAAGCAATTGGAGTGAATACGGGTTTACTATTTGGAACGTATGAATATGGATCCGAATTGGGACCTAAGTTATACGGGGTACCATTAGTCTTAGGTTTCAATTGGTATTGTGTCGTAGCATCAAGTACGCATATCGTCTTAAAGTGGTTTCCAAGGAAGCTTTCACTCTTTATAAAAGCAATAATTGTAGGTTTATTATGTGTTATTTTGGATTATTTTATTGAACCTGTAGCAATTAAATATAATTTTTGGGATTGGGAGAATAGTATCATTCCTATATTTAATTATGTCTGTTGGTTTATTTTCTCTACAATTTTTGCTAGTGTTTATCTATTAAAAGTAAAAATGGTTAACTCAACCGCACACTTTTTATTTTATATTTGGTTGCTGTTCTTTTTTATTTTGAATTTGATTTAATATTACTTTGTTGAAAGATTGTATTGGTTTGATTATTAGTGTAATGTGTTTTTATTGACCAGAGCACTAAAAAAGCAACGGAGTATTAATTTAAGAAACAACAATTATATCTATCATGACGATATTAACTTATTTATTTCCATTTTTGTTGGCTTTCTTCGGAATGGAATTCATGGCTTGGTTTACCCACAAATATGTTATGCATGGCTTTTTATGGTTTTTGCATGAAGACCATCATCAACCAGACCACAGTACTTTTTTTGAGAAAAACGATACTTTTTTCTTAGTCTATGCGATTCCAAGTTGGTTGTGTATTATGTTGGGAATGATGTGGGGAAATACCTTTTCGGTTGGTTTTGGTTTTGGAATTTTAGCTTACGGGATAACGTACTTTTTGGTACATGATGTTTTGATTCATCGACGATTTAAGTGGTTTGACAAAATTCAAAGCCCTTATTTCAAAGCCCTTCGAAAAGCACATAAAGTACATCACAAAAATCGGTTCAAAGAAGAAGGTAGCTGTTTTGGATTGCTAGTTATTCCTCGTAAATTTCACCAAGAACAAAAGAAAAACACATGAATACCTTGTATTTGTTGTTAGATTTAGGCGTCATCATATTTCCTTTTTTGCTGAGTTTTGATAAAAAAGTGCATTATGTTGGCGATTGGGGCGCCACTTTTGGAGCTTTGCTTATTATCGGAATTCCTTTTTTGATTCACGATTATTTTTTTACAGAAATGGGCGTTTGGGGCTTTAATCCAGATTACCTAACAGGGCATTATATTCTAAATTTGCCAATAGAAGAAGTCTTGTTTTTTGTAGTAGTTCCTTATGCTTGTACTTTTGTGTATGCTTGTTGCAAAGCTTATTTCACGAAATTTAATTTTACAACATTTAATAAAGCTTTTTACATTGGAATACTATTATACGCTTTGGTAATTTTTGTAATAGGCTTTGGACGTTGGTACAGCACGATGGTTGCCATGGTAGCTTTTGTTTTAGGACTAAGCTTGTGGTTCAAGCAAAAAGACTATCCTTATGTACCGATTGCTGTTTCGTTATCTATGATTCCTTTTTTTATAATGAACAGTGTTTTAACAGGTTCCTTTACACCAGAACCAATTGTTTGGTACGACAATCTGCAAAATGTTGGTTTCAGATGGGGAACCATTCCTGCGGAAGATATTTTATATTCTTTTTTATTGGTGGCTGGAAATATTTTGATCTTTCGGTTTTTGGTGGAGCGTAAGCAGAATGAAAAAAGCACTCCGTTTTCATAAAAAAACCTACTTTATAGCCTTAATGAATCAGCTGTAAAGTAGGTTTTTATGTGAATAGGGGTATAAGAAACTTGGAATTATTACTCACAAACTAAGGTCGCAACATAGGCGTCAACAACTAAATCGCCCCCATAACTACAAGAATGTGTAAAATCACAATCACCAGTAAAAGCAAAATTATCTGCTGAAGACCAATAATTACCATACTCAAAGCTCCTTTCTTCTCCAGTGTTAGTAGGATCTCCATAGTTGTTCCATGCTATGGTACAATCTCCATTAAAGCCATCTAGTGTAGGACACACATTAGAACCAACAATAACATTATGGTTAGCCTTAACTCTTCTCATCTTACCAGAGCCATTTTGTTTGAACAAAACTTGTTGCCCTCCAACTCTTTTTAGAACTCTTCCTCTTATGATATCCTTAAATTTGAATTCATAATAATTAGAGCCAATCGTAAATGGTAGCTCTTTCTCTTTGTTTTTGTCTTTTTTATCGCAACAATTGGCAGTGCTGCTTTGAGGATCTTCTAATAAAGTAATATTGTCTGTAAAATCATCAGATAAACAACCATCAGCCCAAATTGCGTCGACTCTTACACGGTATTTTCCAATACCAGCAGCAGTATAATCAATATTATTAAATATGGAAATAATGGTTTCCACATAAGTAGTTGCTGGAGCTCCATTTTCTCCTTTAAAAATATGATAATGATATTCAATAATTTCATTATCTGGATTATCTGGACTTATATCTGGATTTACATTTACATTAAAGCTTAATGGTGTGATTATTTTCATTATAGAAGGATAGATCTTACAAATTGGATTTCCTCCAGGAGGTCTTGCTCCACCAGATATGACGATTTCCGTTTTATGGCGATGCCAACAACCACAATCGATGCTAAAAGAAGTTAAAATAACTACATAGGTCCCATAAGAGGGAAAAGCATGAGTAGGACTGGTCTCAAAGCTACCTGTCCCATCACCAAAATCCCAATATTGATAAACACTAGACGGATTGTAGACATTTGAAAAATCAGTTGTGTTTTGGAATACAATTAGATTAGGATTACTTGTCGTATATCGTTGAGGAACAAAGTTTGATGTTGGACAAGTTTCAACCATATTGATGGTTTGTAAGGCTGTATTGTAGTTGGGATCTGTAGTTGCATCATCGATAGGATCAAATTCTTGAGGATTGTAAACTTCATAAGTTGGAGGAATAACTTGATCGATTGTATTTTTAGCAATTCCCTGTGGTGTTTCATTTATAGTAGGAATGACTGGGTTTCCATTAGGATCTAACTTTTGTAATTCGTTGTATGCTCCACTAATGGCTTCTTTGAATTTAATTTCTTTACATTCTGTATAAGCTTTAAAAAGTTGATCACCAATGTAAATCTCTAATTTATCATTTCTAATTAATCGCTCAAAGTCACTTTTAATGATACATTGATCAAATTGTGCAGAGGTAACCTTCATGCCTGAATTCAAATCTTGAATGTTTTTATTCATCATATTTTCGTACAACGAATTATAAGCAGGAAATGAGTTTAAGAAATCCTCATAAACATAATCCATTCTATCTAAAAGGTTATCATCTGCATCCAAGATCGTAGCACGTTCTGAATTAGGCAAATTCTGAACGGAACTTACTGCTTGTTCTACATCATACGAAAATGGAACATTTGCTAATAACAAGTTTTTGATAAAAGAAATAGGAAAGTTAACCTGTCCATGTACATGGATAAGTTTCAACAAACTAGTTTCACTCAAAGGATGTGAATTTTCTAGTAAAACCTGCAAATTTGGTAAACTTACACGATTACCATTTCCTTGATTACCAGATCCAAAACCATTATTAAGTACTTGATTGAGTTCTTGATTGATTCTAGCACTATTACCTCTGTCATAAGGGTTTTGATTACTTAAATATGCCTGTAAATTGTAAACATCCTGCATCGAATTAAAAACTAAGACATCGTGTTGCGGGTTGTAAGAAACCATTGAAGAGAGAGTATTACTATTGTTTCTGAAACCTGAATTGTTCTCTGTGTTTTTTGTCGAAGATTTAATTTGTTCGTTAATATTGGTTTCCTTTGTACAGGATAAAATTCCTAGCAAAGCTAGAAAGAAAATAAACTTAAACTTATTCATTTGTATAAATTTGATTTTAATAAATACCTACATTAAGATGTGGTATGTTTTATAGAGAGATTATGAGCATTAAATCGATCTACAAATAACAAGAGAATAAGCTAGATTTTTTTAAAGAAATTGTATTAGTAGTCGTTGAATGTTTATTTGTATTGAATTAAAGTTTATTCGTTTTTTTATAAAAAAGAGAAAAGGATCAAGTGAAAATAAAAACAGGGCAATCTATCTTAGATTGCCCTGTTTTATTTTCTTTATAAGTGTTAGTGCTAATTGGGAATCGCGTAAGCGCCAATTGCAGGCGTTGTTTCTCTTGATTGACCAATAATGTCACTAGGAGGTGCTCCAAGCGAAGGCAAGCCAGGCAAGACTCTCCAATTGGATGGCATATTCATAGAAGAAGACAAGCCTACATTATTGGCAGGAGAGTCCATTGAATCAATTTTGTAGTCAAAATTATCTTCATCCACAAACAAAGGATCATCATTCGTAACACAATTAATTAGGTTTTGATTAAAAGTATCCACTTTCATCAAACAGTTATTAAATTCATAATAAAAGCCAAAAGGAGAATTGGAAGCGTGTAACATTTCAACCTCTTCATTTTTAGTACCATAAATAATACAGTTGGTAAAATAAGCTTCTGCTTGTGATGGAACAACAACTTCATTTCCATTGGCATCAAATACTACCTCGTAGTTTCTAAAACTAACAACAGGTTCACTTCTACTGACCAAACCTGCACCAACATTAATAAACGTACAGTTTCTAAAGTTATAAGCGCCTCCACGAATACCAATAAAATTAAATTGATTGGAATTGGCGAGTACCGTATTTGTCATTGTGATATAAGAACCTCTAGCTAAGACAGCAGAGCGATCTACATTATAGATTTTACTGTTTTTTAACTCTAACTTGGGGCTTCCATTAATCGTAAAAGAGTCCACTGTAATTCCATCCACAGCATTTCGAATAATAGTACCATGAATAAGGTTGTCTCGACTACGGGGACTTAATATAATACCATTATGATGAAAGGGAATGAGCTGATAATCTTCTTCTAATCGATGCGTTTTGATGATAACGGGATTGTTTAAGTCCCCCCCAACATTGGAACGTATACAGGAATTGTCACCAATGTAGATGGTGGCTCGTTCTCCGGGTCTTGAGGTGGGACCTCCAAACATATAAATTTCTGTTCCTCCAGGAATGTTTAGGCAAGAATTGTTTTCAAAGGCCACTATTCCCATAAAAATATAAGGTTGGGTATTGGTTAGATTTACAGTAGTATCATTGTAGGTGGTTAAAAAACCAACTTGTCCTGTATATATAGCATTCCAGCCATAAGCGTACAACATTACCTTTTGTAATCCTCCTCCATCGGTTTCAAATAGAACAGAGTCCATTCGAATCGCATCGCCATCATTAGGGTCAATAAAAACATTGGCAAAAATATAAATACTATCCTTTGCTGGAATCTCTACATCAGTAATAGACGTTCCTGTAAAGCCATCAATATTGACATTAAAGTCGGATTGCTCTCCACCAGCCAAACGAATATTGTTGATTCGAATAATTTGATCGTGTGGATTGTACACCTTGAATCGACGAGTAGCACTACCTAATGCTGTAAAAACAGTATCAAAGGTCAAGGTATCCATTGAAAATTCTAAACCAGCACCTGATGTTGTAATAAATTGATCTTTCTTACAAGCAGTTAGTTGGATTATGAAATAGGTAAGTGCAAAAAATAGGAGATATTTAAAAAACGTTCGTTGCATTGTTGTACTGTTATTTAGTTTATAAGCGAAAGATAAGAGATTAAAATTAGAATACTTGGCAGTCTGTCTTTTAATCCCTCAAATCATAGAAATATGGAGACTTGTTTCTAAAAAAAGAGAATGGAGTCTCAAAAAACAAAAAAATGTCCATCATAAAAACTTAGGAACGAAAGACCTAATCTTCTAAAAGAATAATAATTCTAGAAAAAAGGAAACGCTAACAAGAAAAAAATATTCTCATTATAATAAAGCTAAATGTTTGATAAACAGATTGAAGTAGATGTTTTTTCTATAAAGTGATAACAGTTTTTAATTTTTTTTCACAAAATATTAAGAGGGCTAATTATTTTTTGGCACGCTATTTTCAATGTATATAAATGTAACAATGATTTAGTGCTCTAAAAGGTTACTAAGTTTTTGTTAAAGAAAAAGTTATACATTTTTATATTTTTAAATAAAGTCTTTTCTGTTGCACGAAGAAAGTAAGTAAGTGAGTATTGCAATAAGGTTATTTTGACTTTTATTTAGAAAAGAAGAATTAAAATATTGGCATCTTGATGAAGTGTTAGATTACGGTTCTGTATACTTCAAAAAGTAATATTTTATCCCAAGCTTAGTTTTGTAGCTGTAGATAGGGTAACTCCCTAAAGTTTTCCCTTTCTATGGCACTTTTTAAGTATAACGAATTGAAATAAGAAAAAGAGGCTTGACCTCACAAAAAAAGAAAAAGTATTTAGACTTAAAGGTCTAAATTGAAGAATAGAATTGTTTTTTAGGAAGTTTCATAAGCTGTGGTAGCTAGAGACGCTGCAGCTTAGAGTTATTTTTATGGGTGAAAGAAAAGTGTTGTTCTTAATTGAGCAGCACTTTTTATGTTTATACTGTGCCGTCCTAAAATATAGTTATAAAAAAAAGAGCGACTTTAATAAGCCACTCTTTATGATATTTTTCTCGACAAAATATTCTTATGTCAAGCTTATTTTTTGAATGAAATAGACATGCTAGATCCTTTTACCATAGCATCCAAATCCATTTCTCCTGCACCTTTTAATGCATCAGGGTATTTTGCTTTTGCTTGTGCTAAAATATCTTCACCAGTCATAGCAATTGTAAATTTACTAGAACTAACTTCAGAAATATTTAAATCAACGTCTACTTTATCGCCTTCAACTTCTCCATTTAGAGATAGTTTTTTTCCATCAAAAGTATAGTTTAATTCTTCTGTTTTGTCGTCTCCTTTTTTAGAAACAATCATTTTACCACCTTCTGTAAATTCTAGACTAAAGTCATCTGATTGAGCTTTTCCTTGTTCTAAAAGACCATCTTTTTGAGCTTCAACCATACCTTTCATAGGTGCAGGAACGCCATCTCCTAAAACTAAGTCAAAAGAGTTCAAATCTATATGCCATACACCAACTAAACCATTTGCACCACCACCAGCACAAGAAGTTAATAAGGCAGAAATTAAAATAACTGTCAATAATTTGAATATATTTTTCATTTTTTTTATTTATTTGGTTATTAAATGTGTTAAAGACGCAATTTTAGGGTATTTTTTTGAGGATTACAATTTTTGAGCATAAAAATTGACTTTAGATAGATATATTATAGTATTGTAGGTTTATAATAGTAAATATTATGAATGGCTTATAAGAGTATTGCTTCTGTAGTTGGGAGTAATTAAGAGGTTGTATTGGGTTGTTAATACGGTTTGTTTTATTAAAAAGAAACAAAAACATTTATTTTTCGTATTACAGCAGATTGATTCTAACCAAAATTACAAAATATGAAATTCTTAAAATACTTCTTATATCTAATTCTTGGACTTGTCGTCGTTTTCTTTGCCATTGGGTTTTTAAAACCTTCGGTGAGTTATGGGCATGAAATTACAGTGAATAAACCAATAAAAGAGGCGTGGGCCGTTCAACAAGATGCAACTAAATACGATCAATGGTTAGAAGGTTTTAAAAGCATTGATTTGATTAGCGGAGAAAAGGGGAAGGTAGGAAGTACTTACAAAGTGGTGGTTAAACCAGAAGAAGATCAACCTGATTTTGAAATGATTGAAACACTAGTGGCTAAAAAAGATTTTGAATCTATTCAGCTAAGTTTTGATAGCGATATGATGCTTTTTGAGCAGACCACTTCTTTCTCTGAAGTGGATGGAAAAACAAAGATAAAAACCGATTCTAAAGTTAGTGGTAAGGGCATGGTTATGCGTTCTATGTTTGCTTTAATGGAATTATTTGGAGGTTCTTTTCAAGCACAAGAGGTTAAGAACATTGAAGCTCTAAAGCAAGTAATAGAAGAGAATCAAACGGATTATGATGTTTCTACTTAGGTTGGGGCATTTATGCAATAGTACTATAATTTGCCAAATTGAAATTTGCGCTAGGCGTATGGATATTAAAATCCCAAAAGCTAATGGTGCACGATACTTTTCCTAAGAACCAAAGTAACTTCCATCTCCAATTTATTAAATTCAGATTCTAATGTTTAGATTTGAGGTTCAGAGAGTTTCCTTCTCTGAATCTCACATTCTACAGTTGTAATTATTTATTTAGGGAATTTTTCATTATCGAGTAAAAGTGCAAATGGTTGATAGTTAAATTGTTGGGGGTGGTGTTAAGGCGATTGTCATCTAATAACTCATTGGGGCTAGTTTTCATAATTAGATTTTAGAGAAAGAAAAACATCTAAATATGCACTAAATGCACGGTATGACAAGCTGCAATACCAGCCGTCTCTGTGCGCAAGCGACTTGTTCCTAGTCCAATTTCTTCAAAACCATGTGTTGTGGCCAACTCAACCT
>ENA-ORXM01002552-ORXM01002552.1-marine-metagenome-genome-assembly--contig:-NODE-2552-length-20714-cov-3.962398_pt1 | contig 20714 bp, 15 predicted proteins | sample MGYA00237867_ERZ511480 | MGnify/ENA primary metagenome ERZ511480 (study PRJEB26309, sample SAMN06266103) | marine metagenome | isolation source: Algal blade | place: United Kingdom:Sidmouth, United...
TCAAGAGCCATCGACGCTATTTTGATGCGAATTTTTTCCAGTAGCTTTTCGGCTGCCGCTGCTGCATCTTGCTCAGGTATATCGGATGCTGAGTATGGTGCGAGTAGGCGCCGAAATCCCTCGGAAAAGACCGCATCCTCGATTGTTCCCATCCGCGATTTTGGGCCATCTAACGTGGCCATTATCTCGACGTTCTGCGTACGGCCTGCGCGGGTTGGAACAAGTGCAGCGGTCGTTGCATTGGCAGAACCAAGATGAATGTGCAGGCGTGACCCGCGCTCAACCACATAGGCTTTGACATGGAGGCCCTCGAGATCGGTTGAACAGGGGCTTGCGCGGTCTTCTTCCTCATACTCCGTAGCGCGATCGTCAAGCGTCTGTATTCCAAACAGATCACGAATGCCCGGCTTAATGCAGTCGAGTTCTTCCGCACGAGCAATGAGTTGGCAAACCGCACGGTCATCGTAGCCCGCTGCCAGTTGCTTGAGCGCTTTCCCGCTTACAAATGGAGATAGAATTGCCATGCGCTCGCCCTTCTGAGGTGCCCACCCTCCTGCCTCAACGCCATTAACGGCAAATCGGACCTTGGTAGCACCGGCTGGAAGATCATCCCACCGGCAGTGAGACAAATCGCGAAGCAGTGACGGCAGAAATTTTGGTGGCGTCGGCCTATTGGCTGCATTCGCCATTTTTGGAAGAGCACGTAGAAGCGTGACCACTGGCTCATTGTCTTCGCAAACATCGCCAACGACCGTGCCGTCGAGACTAAGCGCTAAATCCCAGCATCTGTCATTGGTCAGGTTACGAGAAAGGATTGCCAATCGCATGCGAACAGGCATTCCCTTGCGGTCTGGCTGGAAGCGAATGCACCACAATTTTGGGTGAAATGCTCCGCCCCCTGGTGCAGAGACCTCCGTGATGGTTTTCTCATAAAAGGCCATCAGGCGGGCCGCATTCGGGCTCGTTTCTTTGATGCGGCCACGATCGCAGTAGATCGCCATACGGCCCGCCATGCGTTCGACGCTCTGCAGCAGAGCCAAGGGGCTGCGCAGCATTTCGTCACGATTTTCAGCGTCGCGAAAAACTATGGCGATCGGGATCGCGAGGGCAGTCTCGAAATCAAGCGAGTAGGTGGTGGCTACTGCGTGGTCGAACGTGTACCCATCAGGCGAACGCATCAGCGATGTGTAAAGTTCACGATTTTCTGGGTCGAAGGCAGCATTATGCGACATCAGCAAGCTCCTCAAGATAGCGGCTGGCGATACCCCACCTAAAATCGAGCCGGGCGTCCCCCGATGCACCTGACCAACGTTCAAGCGGCGCATCGTGAAGGAGCTTAGCTTTCATGCGTTTCAACCCATGTTCTCGTTGCTTAAGCAAGTCTATTGCCCGTTGATCGGTTTCGATCGGGCCAACGCTGTCCCGTACTGTTGTCACCCAAGCCCGGATGAAGTCTCTCGACGGCTTGGTGAGCTTATGGCTAGTACTGCCGATCAGACCGAAGAGATCATCGAGATCCCAATCGTTCACCGACAAACTTTCAAGATCCGCCTTCCAGTCTTCAATGCGTGCGCAATAGGACGCCGTTAATTCAACAGCATCGGCGTGCCGTTTGGCATTTGGCCGATCTGCAACACGAAGAGCCAGAAGCAGGTTATAAACAAGACTGGCTCCGTACATCACGCCGGAAAATCGTTCGGCGTGCCGAAGAATTGTGCGATTGGAGTCCGATATGGTGTCGGCACCGACCTGCCAAGGCCAATTTTCCGAGAAGGATTTACCCTTGCGCGCCAGTTCGGTGAGCAAGCTCTTGCCTGCATTGTTTTCCAAGCTGTCTCGCAAGAAGTCCGCTTCCCCTTTTTCAAGCGCGAAGGAGGCTTCATCCATGAAGTTCGCCGGTGGCTTAGGAAGGTTCGGCGCCCAAAGCTTAAAATCGTGATCCTTCAGGCTTTCAGGGCCATAGGACAGAAACGTCGACTGGCTACCGGGCAGCGCACGAATGCCGAGCGTGCTCAAACCTGCCCAATAGACGCTTGATGCGAGGCGCTGCAAATTTCGTCCGGCGTCGCGTCCGATCACACCGACCGTCTCACCGCCGCGAAGCAGTGCTTCGCTTAACTGGAATTCGCGTTCTCTTGCGAATGCTGCGCGCTCCGCCTGTGTAGCCCTGCGGCTCTGGGCCAGTTGATAGATCCAAGGGATGAACAGCATATAACGCAGCCGTGTCTGGATCGTGCTGGTTCCCGGGAAGAGGAGATCGGCAAGTCCGTCACGAACCGTGCCGAGGCCCAGCTCGTCGCGGGCCTCAGGCTGTTTGAACAGGTCGATAAGGGTTTGAGCGCGGCGACGTTCTTCGGGGTCAAAATCAATCCAAGCGAGATAAGACATCAATATTTCTCAACTATATGAACTGGTTGGTGTTAATCGCAAGAGCGCGCAAAGACGCGATACATTTGTCACTGAGGCATCCTTTTTTATCGGGTTTTGCAGCTCGCAAAAAAAAAGCTCCTGTTGACGGTATTGCTGCTGGGCAAATTGGGCGGACGGCTTTGTAGATTGTTGGTCTTTGTTTTCATGAATGGCTTCTAGGCCCGCGTGCGTCAGTTTCGGACGCATCATTTTCGGGTACGCCAATAGCCGATTGTGCTGCGTTAACCTGATCTGCCATCACGGCTTTCAATTCGTCTGGACCTTCAATGACAATAACGCCAGCCCAAGTAAAAAGGTGATTGGCGAGCTCGAGCAGCCCCCCTGCGGTAAATGTTATTCGTACCGCTCCGTCAGCAAGTTCGGTCAGCTCTTGCTTAGGATGGAATCTCCAGGATTTTGCTCGCTCAGCAGCTTCGGGCAAAATGCGAAGACGCACGTGATGGGTTTGTTCGCGAAACATGCCGAAACTTTCGGCCAGCCAACCATCAAGATCGAAGTTTTCCGGCGCAGCGCCAGCAACCTCCGACACCAACGCGTTCTCAATCCGGTCGAGCCGATAGGTAACCAATCCATAGCCACCCTTGGGAAAAGCCCCAACGAGATAGCTAACGCTTCCATGCAGAATGCCGTGCGGGATTACCCTGCGCCATACCGTCTCATCCTCACCCTCACGCCGATAATCAAACTCTAGGCACTGGCCCGCGAAGATCGCCTGAGACGCTGCCGCCAAGTTCTCAGGTGCCACCGTTGCAAAGGCGCCTGGTCCAACCAGCGTCCTTTGCAAACGCGCGAGTTCGGCAAAGTCGCGATCGACGCGGCGCTTTTCCATACCGTCGAAACTAGCACGAAGCTTCACCAGAAGCGCATCGAGCAATTCTGCCCGGGCAGACTGCGCCTTGGTCGCTGCTAGCACTTCGGCTTGGAGTGCCGCCAGTTCGGCAGCGTTCGGACGGACGTAATGGCGACGAAGCGAGTCACGGATCAGAAAGCGCTTGCGTCTGCCATCTTCGATTTCGTCGAGGTCAAAATGAAAAGCGATCGTGTCGCGGGCCCGCTCGGCAGACCGGCGCTTCTGTCCGAGAACCTCCGCCATCTCGTCCAGCGTCAATCCCTCAACGCTATCGGCAAGTGCCCTTACCAATGTAAGGACGCGGTCAAGCGGCGCTTTGCGGCGTTCGGGCATTGCCCCTAGCCTCCGGCCAGTTTACGATAGATTTCGACCATCGCAAGTGTATCTCTCTCGCAATAAGCAAGCAGGCCAGCCGCCAGTTCGGCGCGCCGTTCATGTGAGCAATCGGGATCGGTTGCTTCGATATAGGCAAGTTGAGCATCCCCGCCATCAGCGACCTGCAGATCGCCATAGTCGAGTTCGGGCAGAAGTGTGGGTAGCACCGCCTTGATCGAGAAACTGCCCCTTTGGTCACGGTGATAGTAGTCGTTCTTGGCTACGGGGAGCAGATCGACCGTCCGTTCTGCAAGCGACAGAAGCGCACCGCGGTGACGAGGCACGGCCTCCGCCAGCAAACGCAAGCAGCGCCGCTCAAACCCTGCATTCCAGGCAATGACGGCGCCCTCGGCAGGAAGGTCTGCCAACGCATCGGCAATGGCCTCGCGGGGGTCCTGGCCAGAAAGATCGAGCGCCTCGATATGGTCCAACTCGCCGTCTGCCTGCTCAACATGTGCGGAGAACTGGAACGGAACCTGGCCGTAGGGTGTCGTGCCCACCCAGCGAGGGATGGCGAAGCCGATAGTTTCGAAGTCGAGCCAAATGCGGGGAAAAGCCCAGTCCGCAGTAGCCTTTCTTACCCCTTCGGCATCGAGATAGACTTCGCCAGTACAGACTGCCTCTTTAATCCTCGTGTGAAGGGGATTCAGACCCGCATCTTCGGGAAGCTCAGCGATCTCGAAGATGGCGCTGTCAGCCCACTTCTCGGCAAGGCGAGCGCCAGTATTGGGCAGCTCGCCAATAGGCCACGCAGGGCCAGCGGGCTCGAAACTCGAACAATGGCCTAAGAATTCACAAGAGAACGGCACACTGCAATGCTTGCCGGTTGCGCAAACGGGTTCCTCACCCGCAAGCATCTGCCGAATTTCTTGGTCCATGGCATCCCGCGTCGCGGCGATCCCGGAAATATCACTCAGCAGTGAGGCGTCACTGAAGATGCCGGAGTAATCGCCGGGCGACTCAAGCACGAAACTGGTATCGATGTGGCGGATTGAAGCGCTTGCAATGGCGACGCCGCAATTTGCGATCACCCAATATTGGGTCGCAAGATCGCCAATGTGATACGGCTTCGCACTGCCTGAGCTTTTCACTTCATAGATGTGCCAAGTGAGCCCTGCTCCCGAGTGTTCAGGGACCAGAATATCGACCCGCACCAGTACGCCTTCATGCTCGAATGTGGCTTCAAAAATTGGTCGGTCGGCAGCGGTCACCAGTTCGGTTGTACGGGCGAGCGCAGCTTGCAGATCTGGCTCAGCCTTGACCATTATGCCATCTTCAACCTGGGCACAGGCCAAGTCACCCACAGCGTGCCCTGCTGCAAAACTCATCTGTGTCGACGCATCAACCTCCGAGCGCTCCCGCGCGTGTACTTGTTGCCACAAGCGCCGCGGACATTGCTCGAACGCACTGATCCGTGATTTGGAGAGTCCGGGGCTGCGAACTTGTGATGAAACCTTGGTCATCAAGCGCGCGAGATCAGGATGCTGCGCGGCAATTTGCCGAAAGCTTGAGCGATATCTTCGAACGCTTCACCGGCATTTTCGATGATGATATCGATCGCGGTCAGTGGCGGCTTTGATATGGCACCGTATGTCATGCCTGCGAATTTCTCGGCCTCCTCCCGGGCCCGTGTGGTGAGGCGTGAGCGACGGTTTATTCCACTTAATTCATTCATAAGTTCCTTGAAATACCAGGCACCTGACGTTGCGATCCCAACCTCGCTTTCGGGCGAAGCTTCGCAAACCCCCAGCCAGAATTCGCGATCGAGATCGTCCGCGTGTTCCACCAGATGGGCAACGAGCGAAAGCGGGTTTTTGAACAGCTGGGAGTGATAGCGAGTGCTGGCCTTGGTAATCCCCCTCCCTCGCTGGCGGACCGGCAGCAAAATGATCGGGCCTTCATCGTCACCGACCTCCATGGCGTGCTTGATCTGATCGAAGTCATCGCTCGTGTGCTGCGGCTCTATCCAGCGGATTTTTAATCTGTCCATGTGCCTGTGCTTCTCCATTGTTCTCTTTGAGCAACCCCTAGGACCGTTCCCCGACAAAAACGGGCATACTAAGCTTGTTGCCTGATAAGCAATCGAAAAATTGCTGTCCGGCTTGATGCGGACGACATCGACTTGAGTCAGTTTGGAACCGCATGATCAGAAGCCAATTGGATGGCCAACCGGTCCGCGCGCTTCCGCCTCTTCGCGCAGCCATTTCGCCAGGACAGACGCATCCTTGACGGCGAGCAAATTGGCCCGCGCAGCAACTACGGCGAAGTCGCCTGGGGTCTGATCAAGCGGCGGGGCCAGTCCCACGGGATACTTGACGGAGAAATAGCGCTCAAAAAGATCAAGGGCGCGCTGCGCATCAAGTGTTTGGAATGCCACGCGCATGGTAAACCTGCGCTGCGAAGCGGGATCGAGCATTGCTGCGTGATTGGTCGTCGCGACAAAAGGATTCCGCAGCCCTTCCATCTGCCGGAGCATCTCGTTAACCATGCTGCGCTCCCAGCTCCTGCTAGCCTCTGCCCGATTGGCAAGAAAGTCGTCAGCCTCATCAATCAGCAACATAGCGCCAGACTGCGCGGCCTCAACAAACGCCTCGGCCATGAGCTGTTCGGTGCCTCCGACAAAGGGATTGAGAAGGTCAGAACCCCGTTTCTCAATCACTTCGATCCCTAGCAATTCGGCAAGGTGCCTTGCATAGGCGCTCTTACCGGTGCCTGACGGTCCCGACAGGAGCAGGCTCCAACCGGGATTGCCTGCGCGATCTAATTGACAGCCGAGAGCAGCGAGGTCGACATCGGCAACCGACAGCGCCGGGTCGTAGACTGTGTGGGACCGGGAGGGAGATGGTCGCCGACCCGAGATCGCCGAGACGAGCTCGTTGCCTATAGCGAGAACTTCGCAGTCTGAGCCTCCAGCCCGCTTGGCACCCCTGACCGCAGATGCGAGTATCGCCGGAGCAGCCGGCAAACTGGCAAGCTGCGCGACTGTGTCGTCCGACAGCTTGAGCCGCTGCTTGCGAATGTGTTTGCGAACTATGCGTTCGCGGACCAATCTAGACGGTTTCGGAAATTCGATGGCGAGATCCATTCGCCGGACGATCGATTCTTCTAATCGGCGAGGTTCATTGATGATCCAGATTGTCGGGCATGCGCCACTTTCGACAAGATTGTTAAGCCAGAGCTTCGAGCGGTGCCCGCGGTCTTCTGGGTTAAGGAGGAGAACATCGTCAGCCTCGTCCATAACGATCAAATACTTCTGATCGCCGCGCGTGATGGCGCGCAGTGTCAAGAGATGAGCCAGCCGTTCACGCCTATGCGGCTCCCTGCCGCTTTCATCGGCTTCACCTGCAAACAGAGCGTGCGCACCGGCTCGTGAGGCTAACAGCCTGGCAAATTCTGTTTTGCCTGTGCCCGGCGGCCCGTAGAGAAGAATTGAGACGGCCTTGCCGCTGGACACAAGCTTTTCGGCAATTTCTCTGGGGACGCCCAAATGATCGAAATCCGGCCAAAGCAGTGTAGTGCGCGAAGATCGCGGTAATAGGCTGCGGACAAGCTGCGCCTTGCTTCTCGCTCCGGAACGGGCGATGCGAAGAAGATAATTGGCTGCCGAAAACTCCCCGTCAGAGTCTCCTTCGAGCAGCCCACTGCGGCAGATTGGTGCCGATATATGGAGCCGGCAGCCAACGGCGTTAGGCGAAGCGCCAACGATCGGCGCGATTGCGGCTGGAGCCAGATAGCAACCCCGATAGCCCGGTAAGGCACTAAGCAACTCCTGCCATTCGTCGAACAGATTCACTCTTGCGAATAGCGAGACGATCGCCTGATCCAGATCATCAAGGCAGAGCAACTCACCAAGCCAGCCAATAGTCCTGTCGAGCTCCGATTTGCGAACACGCCCCGAACTGTTACGACATGCGCTAGCGAGTTCTTTGATCAATGCTCGACGATCAGACGGTTTGATATTTGCTGTGTCCACATCGGGCAGATCGGCGGCGTCGATCTTCACGCGTGAGAAAACACTGAGCAGCCCTTCGCCATGACGGTCCAGCATCAAGGGGGAAAGGCGGCTTACAGCGTCTGCCCAAGCGAGGCGAAAGCGGACTGCTTCGCCATCGCCGGTTGCATCGGGCTGATGTATGCCGTGGGAGTAATTGTTTCTGCTGCGGAGCGCTTTTGGATTTCTCATACCGATTGGTATAAGATCCTTCCACGTCAAAAATGGACGCATCAGACGTCAGGCTGACGACGCTTTGAATTCAGCAGTTCCCAGCGAACACACAATGCTACCAACTACACGATCATATTATGCTCGTAGTAGTGACTTCGGTGCGGGAGATGCGCTTGAACGATCTGAACAGATCGCGCTATGTTAACACGAAAGGTCCCGGCGAATAGCCACGAAGCAGAAGTGTTCATTTTCTATTGCATAGCTCGATCGGTTGGATCTAAGTGATTATTATCAAGCAGATGTTCGTCCGGCGCTGCTTGAGGCCTGCAACCGCTCGACCCGTTCGCACCATCCATGTAATGTCAATGCGCTTACTCATGTCCGCAGTTGGGCGTCCGCACGTTCGTCCTGATCCTAAGCCGCCTATAAGCCGCGCTACGCAGTAAGATATTACTAAATCAATAGCAGATTTGGGACGGTATTATAATACCCTTGTTTGGAAACTCGTTTAAACAGCTTAGCCAGATTTTTCATCGTAAGCCAATTTTAGCAACTGCCTCAAAGTCTCTTGGTGGGTTTCAACGTCATCTTGTTTTACCCGCAGTTTATAGCTCTGATATCGCTTGTTATACTCAAGCGTTTCAATGCCAGCTGCTTCGATCAATGCATCGGTTTCATCCGTTTTTGAAATTTTCACTTCAAGAACCAAAAATTGCTTTTTCGGTCTCACAGCTATGAAATTGAATGCCTGCCCGTTACGCGAGATTCCGATGTAGAATTTGTTGTATTTTAATTCCAATCCATCGTGGAGACCATGTGCGAGTTCAAGAACGCGGTCAGCAAGGGCTACAGTCGCCTTTGTGCCTTTGTCATTTTCCCAATAATTGCGATCTGTTGGCGCGCTGATTGCGTCCTCATCCTCATCAACCAGACCCCGTTCAAACTCATCCAGCACTTTTGTAAAAACGAGCGTAACATGCTCCCCAACTTGAAACGCTTGCATTTGAATCGCGATCAAAGGCAGCGCTCCGTTAAAAAGCGCTACAACGTTAAGAAAACGGCTGGTTATGTCCTGAGCTATTAAAACCGCACTATGCTCGTATTGTGGATATCTGCGGCGCTCCACATCCCAATATTCTATCGTTCAGATAATATGGGTTTCATCTGTGCTGCCAAGTTGCAGTTCGACCTCATATCGTTTGTCGATTTCGGTATCTTGCAACAACAAATCTAACCGCCCAGCTTTAGGTTGAATGCGTTCGCGATCTCTCAAAACAAGATTTCCAAGACCAAGTACCGAGGGATCATCGGCAATGATGTTTTGTACCCATTGTTCTGAATATTCAGGGTGGTGCCTTAATGATATCGGCTTTGGTTTAGTATATGCTGACATTGCAATTCCCTCTTAATGCGTAAATTTTCGATTTTCGATTTCCGCTACCTTGCTAGCCTGCCCATTCGAACAATGGCGCTATGCTGATTTTCGTCTTCAAACTGTTTTCGCCAGTAAGGCGTTCGACAATGATTTTGGCTTTTTTTGAACTGCGATAACCAGGTTCCGATAGAACAACCTGCAATTCATCATTTTCCGATCGATGTTCGGTCACATAATTTACGAGTAGTTCTATTGAAACATGCCCCATTGAGCGATCTGCAATTCCGCCACTACGTTTCTTTGTTAGCCCTCCACCGCTGCATCGGGCTGCCCGGCCATTAGGGCATTAATATAGGCTAGGCACAGGTCGCGGCTGCGGTAGCTTTCATATTCTGCCATTTCCTTGCGCTCGACAATCGGGAAGGTGGAATAGATATAGCGGATGTCGTCGCGGCTTTCGGCTGGGCGGTCGGGATTAAATACGCCGTATAGGATGAAATAGAGCGCATCCAGCTTGGCGCGCAGATGCAGGCGGCGATCCTCATCCCATATATAGGGCGGCTTCACTTCACCGTTGGCATCGACATGCCCCATATCTCGCGCAAAGGCAGCCATATCATGCGCGGTATAGGTAAGTTCCAGCACCGCCTCCTTGACGATTTCAGCGGCGGTTTTGGAACCGAATTTTCGGGTGTATGCAGCTGAATTAATAACAGGAAGTTGTTCCATCAGATACCACGCTAAGTGGTTTGTATGGACTTTCTGCCGTGCCAAATAATCGTATGCTATCGCGTTTAAGTTTGCCGCCATTTGGACTTGTGAATTAGCCCAATAATCCACGTTGCTATCGTTGGGGAACAAAACCGGAAGAGTATGTCCTGCTCCGTATTTCGGCATAATTCCAGCAATTACTGTTCTCACATTTGTCGATGCAGTAACATCTTTGAATGATAACACCCAATCGACCGGTGGCTCCCACGTTCGTTCGGATAGCTGCACCCAATATCGCGGTGTTGCATATCGACTGGGATCGGCATGTTCATCTAGTGTCAAATTGGTTTGTTGACCGGGACGAAAGAGATTTTCATTGTTAATTGTAATGTCCGTGGCGCGGTGATCAAATGCTTGAATTAGCTTGCCTTCATAGAGCGGAACCCATTCACCTTCTGACGATTGATAGCGGTTGCTTCCGGTATCCCACGCGCCTTCATGATTTTCGAGCTCAGCTCTAGTGCGGAAAAGCCCGCTATCATTTGCCATGTGAAACATAGTCCGGTATTTGACCGGCATCGTCGCTTTTGCATTGTCAGTTGATTGATCAAACAACACCGGGTGATTTGCATAGATTGCGGTGGTGATTTTCATGTCTCGCCTAGTACGGAAAATAGGTGCGGTTCCAGTATTTGGATTTACGCGCGCAAAATCTTCCGAAGATATCGGAAAAACTTGGTCAGGGTTTCCTATTTCCTCGACAGCTTGCATGAAAAAGCCGCAATGCGAAACTTCAAACGTCCGCTCGGGGCTTGCTATCATCGCAGCAAATTTGAAACTGGCATGGACGTCTGGAAAGAATACTTTCCTATTCTCGAAATCATAAAGAGTTTTCAAATGGCCATCTGTTGCCACTTGGCGGAAAAAAGCACTGGCAGATAAATCCGAAGCAATGCCACTCGGGGTCAACAAACCAACCATGCCATCGGGCTTGACTAAAGCATGGGCGCGCTCAACAAATAAGCTATATAGATTGATGTCACCACGACTAAGCAAAGGATAATGGCCAGACTTGCGCGCAATGCGGAGTGTATCGGCGGCGCGTATATCTGCTTTTTGGTAATCATTGAATAACGGATCATTGTCCGCTTTTAGCGACGCTATCATTTTCTTACGATCAGAAGCCCGTTGCGCTTTGGCTATTTCTGGTCGCCTAGCTGCAAACCATTCGACTTGCTGCAATTTGATCCTATCCCAAGGCGGATTGCCGACCACGGCATCAAATCCGCCTTCACGTTCTGCGCTCGCCCAATTTTCCCAAACGCCGGGAAAGGTAATCTGCCAATTCAGGAAGCGTTCTTCGGCAATCAATTCTTGCGCCGCCGTCCAGATTTCGGTGAAGCGTTCGACTTCCTCTGGTTTCGCCTTGCCTTCATCGGGCGCGTTTTTGCCGCGTGCAATCGGGATAGGCTCGCCAAAACGGCCATCGAGCCAAAGGTTGACTAGCGCCTTGTCCGTACCTTTCAAATCTAGCCAGTCTAGCGCGTGCATGAAACTGACAAAACCATCCAGTTCGCCGGTTTGAAACTCGACGTCTTCCCACATTTTTGCCGAACGGTGGGCCTCTGCAATTTCGGCATCGGTTAGCATTTCGATGGTTTTCATCGATTCCGCAGAACGCTGCGCATTTTTAAGCGCCTCATTCCAAAGCAAGCTGCCACCCAGCTTTTCAGCCTTGTCGATAGCATCGCGCACCCAAAGCCCGAACAGGCTATCCCCAGCCGCCAGATGGTGATCGATAAAGGATAGAGGCGCGCCAACGGTAAAGGTGTGCAACCATAGCGACACTTTGGCCAGTTCCACCGCCATCGGGTTTTTATCCGCGCCATAGACGCAGCGTTTCAGCACCATGCGCTTGACCAGTTGCGGGTCGTCCAATTGTTCATCGGCAACCGTCCAATTTGCTTCCTCCGCATTATGCTGGATCGTGCCGCGAATTTTTCGGATATCTTCTGCAACAGGGCTTTCGTAATCGGGAAGTCCCGCTTCGGTTGCCAGCACCGCCGCCTCGGCAATAGCATCCAGCGCATGGTTGGTAAGCCTATCGACAAGGCTAACCAGAAAATGCCCGCTGCCCATTGCAGGATCGCAAACGCGAAGGCTGGTTATGGCTTTGGCGGGATCATGTTTTTGCAGTCGAATGAGTTGCTGATCTACGGGCCGCTTTTTATCGCGGCTGGCAAGCGCGGTTTCAAATGCTGACATTGCATCTGTGATTAGCGGCTCCAGCGTTTCATCCAATATCAGCAATACCAGATCATCGGGCGTGTAGTAGCTGCCTGAATTTTTGCGGGCGAAGATATTTGGGCGGATATCGACCAAGCCATCATCATCGCGGGTCAATTCAAATTCCAGCAAGCGTTCGTAAATTGAACCCAATTGCTGCACTGACAAATCGCGGTAGTTGATATAGCGGCGCTGGCCGTCTTTTTGCTCCCAAGACAGGATATCTAGCGCATCGGCCATGACATCATCGCCCAAACCAATTGCGTTTAACAGCGGTGTCTGGTCGGTGCTGAATAGTCCGCCATTATATGGTGGCAAACCAACCGACGCATCGCCTTTGTCGATCATTTTGGAGAGGTTTTTAAAATGCCCCCAAAGGTTTTCGGCAACGCTGGAGAATGTATCGCCATCATCCTTGCGGCTGCCAACATCCAGCCGTTTGTCGCGAAGGGCATAATCATCAAACCGCGCATCTTTAACGGGAAGCAAGCCTCGATCTTCGGCGTATAGAACGAATAGAAGCCGATAGAGAAGGATTAGCGTCGCTTGGCGGACTTCCTCTAGTTCTGTGTCGGCTGGGGCCGCAGCGGCCACCGCCTTACCTAATTCGGGATAGAGTCGCTTGAAAACCAAATCGGACAGGCTGGCAGCGACGCGTTCCTCATATAGGGCGGCATCACGGCGCGCTGTATCGTGAAAGCTGGGGCCGGTTTTGGTTTGCCGTTCAAATGCCGTCCGCGAAAACATGGTTACAAATACGGCAAGCCAATGGTCGCGGTCTTGATCGGTAACACTGGTATCGAGCCGATCATCATCCAGCCGCAAGATTCGGGCAAGGTCTAGCTCCAGATAATCATCAATGGTTGAACGCGCGCCGGAATAATAGAGCCGCCATTTGTTGCCGTTGGTCAATATCCCCCAGCGCAAATCGCCGTTGGTCAAATCATCTATGCGGCGCAAATAGCGAAGCAATTGGGTAGACGGTGTATCTTTCCCGTCATCCTTTCGCGCCTCCACACGGTCCAGCGCACGGCTCCAGCGCTTGCTTTCGATAACCGCCGCGCCAAATTGATAGCGTTGCCATTCATCGGGAAATTCATTGGCTTTGGTTTTGGCATCGGCACTGATAAATAAAAGCCCATCGGGAACATCCATGCGCCCTTTTGCCGATAGATTTTGCTGAGTGAGATAATCACTCCAGCCGAGCGCTTTTAGCACTGGCCAGATTAGATCGCTTTCAGTTGTCGCTTCATTGGGGCCGGATGCATGGGGAAAGCTTTTAAATATTGCCTGCAATGCTTCGCGGCTGGCATTGGTATCGACTCCCTTAAACTGGGCCGTGCCGGTTATACCCTCGCCCAGATAGTCCTGGGTGAACAGTGCGCCCGATGAAAAAAGGCTGGGATCAGTCATCCAAATAGACCTAGAAAAATTGATGCGCGCATTATTTTCGTGTTCGCCCTCCCGTAACTTTTCACTAGCGCCGGAATATCCAGCCGCCAACATTTTCCTAAATCATTAGGCAATTTGGAGATTTGGGAAAAAGAGGGATGTACGCGGATTATAGATCAACCCAGCACGCCAGCCCTGCCAAATGCCTAGTCGCTTGCCGAATGTAATGCACCTTACCCCATAGGTCCGCTTCATACCCCCCCCATATCGGCCTCTGGCGTAACGGCTGCATATAGCTTGCTTGATTGCGTAAGCCCGCTCACATACGGCTTCCCTGCCAAGCAGATATTTGCCCATTTGCGCGGCAACGGCGCAAACAACTCGTTCAGTCCAGTAGGTACACGCAACAATATATGCACATGTGCGCGGTTAACTGATCCACATTCCTGCATGCGCGCCCAATTCAGTTTATAGCCATGCCGCGCAGCCCATTACCGGGCTAGCGTAATGAAGTGACCGGTTGCTGTGATACGTTGTCGGCCATCAACGCCGCTTCGCTCCCATAGTAATTTAATAAATCGATTAAACGGCTGACCGATATCGATTGCTGCATGCGCGCCGCCAATCAGATCACAGCTCTGTTTTTCAGTCAGCTGCTTATCGGTCAAGTGTTTATGCCGGCTAGCGCCGCCACGCATTAACAGCCTGCCACCCCGCGCCAGCCCCATCTGTGCTACATGATCCTGTATAAAGTGAACGCCCTATAATAAACAGCAACTCTGGCTGCCGTGCAAAGGATTGATAGGAAACGAAAACCGCTTTCTCCCGATGGAACAACGGCAAACAATGAGGCATTGAAACGCGCAAGTTTCCAAGAAACGACAAGGCATTTAAAGCAACAAAGTACATTGGCCGAGTTATGCTCAGCCAATTTTCACTAGTGTAAGCGCCCCGCTATCGAACAGTCGATACGTAGTTGAACGCGACACTTTGTAGCGCTCCATAAAATCTGAAATTTCTACTAGCTTAGTCATTTTACTGTCATTCTCCAATTGAGTAGCCCCGTTCTGGAACATTCTGATTCTGCTGCGAACAGCGCGAAACACAAAGGGGTAAATGCGAAATTTACCGTTCAACTCACCGCAACAATGATTCTGCTGATCGAAGCTTCTTCAGCGATAGCTTCCAGCAGCTCGCCAGTTGCATAAGAGCTGCGGAACAAACGAGGGGTAAGGCAATATTTTCCTGTGGAGAAGCAGGGTTATACGAATATCAGAAAACTGTGTAGTAATTGCGAAAACTGCTTATAATTTTTCGCGTGAGGTGGCTTCGATTCTAATAACATCCGCGCCCCTTTTTATCTTGTCCAGATTGTCGCTCCACCACTGTGCCATGCGGACTCTTTCGTCCCAATAATTGCTGCGATTGTATGTGGAGCGAACGGCATTGCTGCCCCCGTGCGCCAATGCCCGTTCAATCGCATCTGGATCAAACTTGCCGCTCTCATTAGTTCAAGATGAGGCTGTTGTGTGCAATCCGTGCCCGGTGATTTCCCGTTTAGTAAAACCCATGCGCCGGAACGCAACATTCACAGTGTTTTCACTCATTGGGCACAACGGTGATTGCAGTGATGAAAAAACATATCAGCCCGCCCCGGTCAATTCTCCAATATCAGTTAAAATCGACATTGACTGACTGAATAAGGGCACCGAACGGGGGCGGCGCGCTTTCAATTTACCGGCTGATAAATCCCAGATCGCGGTCTCAAAGCTGATTTCATCCCATTCCGCATGGCACAGCTCGCCGGGTCGCACGAATACGTGCGGGGCTAACTGCAACGCGTATTTGGTTATCGGACTGCCGTCATAAATATCTATCGGCCGTAATAGTTCGCCAAGCTTCAACGGATCGATAATCGCAGCATGATGCTTCACCTTCGGCGCGCATCTGTTTGCGCCTGAATTTTGGCCCGCTTTTTCTAGATCGCCGGGTCGATGCCATCTGCGATTATTTCTTTCGCATCATCCCGCTGCTTTCGTGCTTTCGCTAATGTCACTTGTGGATATTTCCCCAAGGCCAGACGTTTTTCCTTTTGACGAAAGCGGTATTTAAGTCGCCATAGCTTTGAGCCATTGGGGGGGCATGACCTTCCAGCTTGCCGATGCATGCCCCCGAATATGCCCCCTCCGACGTGAATTCTGGGGGCATGGTGAGAAACAACACCGGTCATTGAGAGACTACACGTGCTATCAAACACGGGGAAAATCAAGCTTTAGGAGATATTGAGGGAAGAACAAATGGTGCCCAGAAGAGGGCTCGAATTAGTATAACAACTAATTGTTTTAATAGGCTAGCTAAAATTCAGCTTTGAAAATGGCCCCCAATATGGCCCCCGTTCGATCTTCGCTTGGGAGATTATATTTCCTGACCACTAACGCCCACTCAGTTCATTTGCGATCAGTTTCGCTTGCTCGAGTATAGTTTCAGTTGCCAAAAGCTGCATGTCAGGCGGATAACCATACCTGCGCAATATACGCTTGATGATGACCTTGAGTTTGGCTCGCACGCTTTGTTTGATGGTCCAATCGATAGAGGCATTTTCTCTTACCCGTTCAAACAAGACGATAGCCAATTCGCGCAATTTCTCTTTTTCCATCAGCTCGCGTGCGCTCTCATTGTTGGCAACAGCGGTATAGAAAGCGTATTCTTGCATACTGAGCCCCAGTTCCTCGGGCTCCTTATCAAGGCTTCGAATGTGCTTCCCGTGCTGGATCAGCTCATCCATGAACTCCGCAGCAGTAATCACCGTGTTGTGATAGCGCTTTATCGAGTCTTGGAGCATTTCCATAAGGGATTTGCTTTGGACCAGATTGGTCTTGGTGCGTGCCTTGATCTCACCATCAAGTAGACGCTTTAGCAATTCGAGAGCGACGTTCTTGTGCTGATGGTTCTTCACGTCCTCCAGAAATTCATCTGACAGTATCGATATGTCAGGCTTCTTGATCCCAGCCGCATCGAAAATATCAATAACCTGATCACTGACCAACGCCTGATCAATAGTCTGGCGAATAGCCGTCTCAAGCTCTTCATCAGATCGCCCACCGCCAGTTGCATCGAACTTTACCAGCCGTGCTTTTACAGCCTGGAAGAATGCGACTTCGTCTTTCGCATCCATCGCTTGTTCATGCGGAATGGCGATGGAGAACACTCCTGATAGCGCCGTCACCTCATTGACGAAGCGTGTCTTGCCATTTTCGAGACCGAGTATGTGATCCTCGGCTCTAAGAATGAGCGATAGCTTTTTCCTGGTATCAGCACCGAAATATTCTTCGTAGGCGAAGCCGTGAAACATCTGCGAAACCACTTCCAGCTTCTCTAGCATCGCGGCCACTGCTTGATCTTGAGCAATCGCAGGATCACCCTTCCCTCCGCCGTCTGAATAGAAAGTCAGCGCCTTCTTCAGATCATGCGCAATTCCAAGATAATCGACGACCAAGCCGCCCCTTTTATCTTCGTAAACCCGGTTCACACGGGCGATCGCCTGCATCAAATTGTGGCCCTTCATCGGCTTGTCGATGTAGAGTGTGTGCATCGATGGCGCGTCAAAGCCAGTCAGCCACATATCGCGCACGATTACCAGCTCGAGCGGATCGTTTGGGTTGCGCATTCTATCGGCCAGCTCGCGCCGCTGACCTTTTGTGGTGTGATGCTTGGCTATATCCGGCCCGTCAGATGATGCGGCTGTCATGACAACTTTGATCTTGCCTTTAGCTAGATCGCTATCGTGCCAATCCGGGCGCAGCGTGATTATCTCGTCAAATAACTTCGCGGCGATCCCGCGAGACATGGCAACGATCACCCCCTTGCCGCCATTGTTCACTTCCTGCCGCAGCGCAAAGTGTTCCACGATGTCAGCAGCCACTCTTTTGATCCGATCATCGGAGCCAATCAGCGCTTCCAGCTGGGTCCATTTCGCCATGGCCTTCTGGTTTTCGGTCAGGTCTTCCTCGGCCAGCTCATCATCCAGAGCCTTAACCAGTTCCTGCCCTTCTTCGCTCAGGCGGATTTTGGCGAGACGGCTTTCATAGTAGATTTTGACCGTTGCGCCGTCTTCCACCGCTTGGGCAATGTCGTACACATCGACATAGTCGCCAAACACCTGCGCGGTGTTGGCATCGGTGCTTTCAATCGGCGTGCCGGTGAAACCAAGATAGGTCGCGTGCGGCAGAGCATCGCGCATATATTTTGCAAAGCCGTAGACCGTCCGCTTTCCTACAACATTGCCCGCCGCGTCTTTCTCATCGACGGTTTTAGCCCGGAAGCCGTATTGCGTGCGGTGCGCCTCATCCGCCAGCACAATGATGTTTTCGCGCTCCGACAGCGTTTCGTAGACATTGCCTTCATCAGGGTGGAATTTCTGAATGGTTGTGAAGACAATCCCACCCGAACTAACCATCAGCAGGTTCTTCAGATGCGATTGGCTGCTCGCCTGTACGGGTTCCTGCCGCAGCAACTGGCGGGAACTGGCGAAGGTATCGAATAGTTGATCATCCAGATCGTTGCGGTCGGTGATGACCACAATGGTGGGGTTGTCCATCGCAAGCACGATCTTGCCCGCATAGAACACCATGGACAGCGATTTGCCCGACCCCTGCGTATGCCACACCACCCCGCCCTTGCGGTCGCTCGCGGGTTTGCCGGTTGTGGTGGGCAAGCCGTATTTCACCGGGTCTTCGCGCAAGTTTCCGGTATCAATGCGCGGCACGCCGTCTGCATCAGCAAAACCAGCCGCGCGCAGCGTTGATTGCACCGCTTTATTGACCGCGTAATATTGGTGATAGCTGGCCAGCTTCTTAATCGTCTGGAGGGTGACCAACCCAGTCTTGGGGTCTTTTTTCTCCGCCGTTTCAAACACGTTGAAATGGCGGATCAGGTCAAGGAACGTCGCCTTGTTAAGCATCCCGGCAATCATCGTTTCCATCTGGCCGACTAGCGGGTTCGCCTTGGTTAAACCGTCAGCCGTCTTCCAGCGCATATAGCGCGACCATCCAGCCGAGATCGAGCCAACCTTGGCCTCCAGCCCGTCAGAGATCATGCACAACCCGTTATAGGCGAACAGCGAGGGGATCGCCGCCTTGTAGGTTTCAATCTGCTTGAAGGCGGATTTGACCGTTGCCTGTTCATCGCCGGCATTCTTTAGCTCGATCACGCCGAGCGGCAGGCCATTGACGAACAGGATAATGTCAGGCCGCTTCTGCACCTGTTGCTCGATCACGGTGAACTGGTTGGCGGCGAGGAATTGGTTGTTCTCGGGATTGTCGAAATCGACCAGCCACACCAGATCGCCGCGCTCGCGCCCGTCTTCGGTGCGGGAGACCTTTACGCCCTCGGTCAGCAAGCGGTGGAATGCCTGGTTGTTGGTGATCAATTCGGGAGCGGCAAAGCGCAAAGCCTGCCGCACGGCTTCTTCGCGCTGGTCGGGCGCGATATCCGGATTGATCCGCGCCACCGCATCACGCAGCCGCTGTTCCAACACCACATCGGCAAAACTGGAGCGTTCGGGATCGGGACCATCGGGCGCGATATCTGGCGCGTAAAGATAGGAATAGCCTTGCCGTTCGAGCAACTCGATAGCGTGCGTCTCGATGGCGGATTCGGTGAGTTTACTCACGCGGCCTCGCTTTCGAAGGCGACGCGCACTTCGCCGGACATCAGTTTGGGCAGGAGCGTATCGCGGAGTTTTTTGAGGGTTTGGACAACGCGTAAATTATCTAGAACTTTATCAACTAAAGGAGATAATTGATCCGATAGTTCGTCAATCTGCTCGCGGTCGGGCATGAGAAATTCGACCTTGCCGGTTTCAATAGGACTTAGATTCATTTGAGCGGTCCCCTTAGATAGATATTCCAGCTCGGTTTTCATTTCGGAACGGCGAAACATCGTATAAACTAACCCACGGTCTCGCGGATGCTTTGGTTTCAGCTTGCAAACTCGCTGGTTAAGTAAAAGACCATCACGATCAACTAAACAACACCTGCCGACATTGCCGGTCAAAGACAAAAGCACGTCACCAACATCAAGCTTGCAATATTCAGGCATTCGGTCCGGTAGTTCAGAAATTTGGGCGGCCCCTTCAACACTAAGTTGGCCGTCTTGAACCCCTTTGATCGTAATGAGCCGATAATCTCCGGGGTCTTGAAAAGTAGCACTCTTGAAAGCAAAACCAGATTGAATATCGACTAGGGAGTTGATTGATCGCTCCTCCCAATCATCCTGTGCTTCTTCGATGAAATATTGGCGGAAGAGGGTTTCGGCGAGGGCCTCCAGCGTAGCGTTCTGGCGGTGGAGCAGATCGATCTTGTCATCCAGCGATGACAGCACCTCGGCAATGGCTCTCTGTTCTGGGACATGTGGCCATGCAAAAACGGTCTCTTTCACGACATCTGTCTGAACCCGCTGCCTTCCCGATGAACCAGTCATCGATTTTTCAGCAGGTGCTCTGAAAATCTCACTTTGACAAAAGTAATAGAGGAACTGATTATCGGTATGTTTGGGTTTTTCTCGCACCACGATGTATTCAGTGGAACCGAATGCGACTTCATCTTCCTTGAGAACATCGACGAAAGCCCCCTTACCGTTTTCCAGGCATGGAGTGATCCTAGCGACAAGAGTATCTCCATTTCGAAACTTCATGCCGCCGTTGTAGGGTTCGAATGACCAAGATTGTATTTTCTTCTGGAATGAACCGAGGTCAGTCATCGCAATTTTTCGAGCCAAGATACCTTTGCCCAACTTCTCCGTCGGATTGATGCTAGCTCGGTCAACTAGACTTGCCTCCTCCCAACCCTCAATCACGGCAATTGCACCTTCGCCAAATTCTCCGCGATCCGCGCGTTCAGCTTAGTCTCTTCAACCAACTGCTCCTCGAACTCCGCCTTCAAACTCGTAAAGCGTTCGGTGAAGTCGAAATCATCCTCTTCCTCGGCTAGGCCAACATAGCGCCCCGGGGTGAGCACGTGGTCCAGCTCGCGCACCCGCTCCAAGGGTGCAGAATTGCAGAAGCCCTTTACGTCCTCATAAGTGCCGTTATCACCCTTTTGCCATTCGTGATAGGTGCCTGCGATCTGCTC
>ENA-ORXM01002555-ORXM01002555.1-marine-metagenome-genome-assembly--contig:-NODE-2555-length-20703-cov-7.187579_pt1 | contig 20703 bp, 23 predicted proteins | sample MGYA00237867_ERZ511480 | MGnify/ENA primary metagenome ERZ511480 (study PRJEB26309, sample SAMN06266103) | marine metagenome | isolation source: Algal blade | place: United Kingdom:Sidmouth, United...
AAAACTCGAAGACGCAGGCTTGCTGTTCTCAGGCTTGTCCCCAGACGGCGTCCTCCCCGAAATAGTAGAAATCCCTGACCATCCATGGTTTATCGGTGTGCAATATCATCCGGAACTGAAGAGTAGGCCGTTCGAACCGCATCCATTGTTTGCAGGTTTCGTAAAAGCCGCGTTAGAACAGAGCCGGATGGTTTAGGTTTTTTCTTTAGAAAACTTTTGACTGACCGCTTTAATGATTTTCATAACTTTTCTGATATCAAACATAAAGTAATAGTATGGTACTGCCATGATAAAAGTGAAAAGCAATATGTACCAAGGTAGAGCAAATTTACTATTCTTTGTTGTAATGATGTCCATTTTCACAAAGTTTCTTAGCTCTTCATGGTCACATTCTAGTTTCCAATAGAAAATACTCTCTGGTTCTTTACATATTTTGATTTGGGGTTGTCCAGCATCATTGTTTTTTGATGTTTTTAAGGGGAGGATATAAGGCTTACTGTTGTCTTTAGTTACAATTTGTAATTTGCTCGATGTTGAAAGAATAAAGAGGCCTGGAAGTAATTGTATGAACATTAATAGACCAAACACAAAAGAAAATTGCATTAATTGCTTGCTTAACGGCTTTTTACGATTTGCGTTCTCGACATTTTTTAATCGCATTTTTATATCTGTTTGATTGTTAAAGTCAGCATCACTTAATGTTATTGGACTTAAAACAATGACATTAATGTCAACTGACTCTTTTCTCTTTAACAAGCTCCAAATTACATCTACTTGGCTTGAATCTGATATGGTGCAGGATGCATCTTGATTATTATCTCCGACAACTACTGCTGACACGCATTCTGTCTCAGGTGGTAAAGTTATTCTTATTGCATCAATGAAATGCGCCTTATCTATGTCATCCCTACCTACATTAGAAATATCTAATTCCAACAAGTACACATTACCTTGCAACTCTTTACCGCTGGAATAGAATTTTAATTCTTCACCAAGTTGTTCAATTCTACGGTTTAGTAAAACCACATTTTTTATTTCGCTCCACAAAGCTGCTCTGCCTGTAAACCTTGGAGCAATTAGTGTTGCTATTATTGCAAGAATAGGAAGAAGAAACGTCAAGAGTAATGGTAGATTTTTTGAAACTATTTCCATTTGGATTTACCCTTAGCGCATGAATTAAAAAACAACTACCGCGCTAGTGTAGGACAAGCAGTCAGTCAAGCTCTGTTAAAATCAAACACTAAAACTCGTGCCACACCCACAGCCTGCCGTGGCATTTGGATTGTGTATCTTAAACGCCGAGCCAATCAGCTCATTCGTGTAATCAATCTCCGAGCCTCCTAAAAACTCCAAGCTCATGTCATCAATCACGACTTTTGCGCCGTCGCGCTCTATGACGAGGTCATCGCTATTGGGCGCGTCGGCGAAATCGAATTTATATTGAAAACCTGAACAGCCGCCGCCTTCGACCGCGACGCGCAGATATTTATCCACGCCTTGCTTAGCCATGATGACTTTAATTTGTTTCGCCGCATTTGCGGACAGGGAAACTTGTGTGGCAACTGTACTCATAAGCTCTATATAGGGACAAGATTCGGTTTATCAAAGGCTTATACCATGGGTAAATTCCCTGCCATTCGCGAACGGGCTATTTATGCGTCTGACCCGGTCAAATGTCGCGGGCGGCGCATTCCGCAGCCAAGTGGGTCAGAGCGCAGTCCGTTTCAGCGCGATAAAGACCGTATCATCCATTCCTCCGCCTTTCGCCGCCTGAAAGGTAAGACACAAGTTTTTGTCGCGCATGAAGGCGATTATTACCGCACACGTCTGACCCATAGCCTCGAAGTTTCGCAAATTGCGCGGTCGATTTCGCGGGTGTTGGGGCTGGATGAAGATTTAGCGGAATGCCTCGCGCTCGCCCATGATTTGGGCCATCCGCCATTTGGTCATTCTGGCGAAGACGCGCTTCATGCAGGGATGCAACCTTATGGCGGTTTTGACCATAATGCCAATACGTTGCGCATTGTCGAACATCTTGAAGGGCGTTACGCCGAATTTGATGGTCTCAACCTGACATGGGAAACGCTGGAGGGTATCGCCAAGCATAATGGCCCTGTCATTAAGACTGAGGCCGATAAGGCAGGATTGCCATGGGCTTTGAAAGATTTACAGGATTGGGAAGGGCTTGAGCTTGATACCTTTGCGGGGCCTGAGGCTCAAGTCGCCGCGCTCGCCGATGATATTGCTTATAACAACCATGATATTGATGATGGTTTGCGCGCAGGGCTGTTCTCTGTTGCTGATATTTGCGACGTGCCGATGGTCGGCGAAGCTTTTGCTGATGTGCGCCGCCGTTATCCTGATATTTCGCAAGACCGCCTCATCCACGAAGCTGTGCGGGACATGATTGGCTATATGGTGGCTGATGTTCTGGCAGAGACGCGCCGCCGCTTGGGTGAGGCCAATCCGAAAAGCGCAGATGAAATTCGTCAGCTTGATCATTCTATTTGCGAATTTTCCGAAGAGTTCCGTGCCAAAGAAGCGCCCCTTCGTAAATTCCTGTTCGATAACATGTATCGCCATTACAAGGTCAACAGGATGATGGGGCAGGCGAGACGTGTTGTACGAGAGCTGTTCGATTTATTTATTGAAGACCCATCACTCCTGCCCACAACCCTGCGCCTAAAGTGTAACGGGCCTAAAACTGAGCAAACTGCGCGTGTCGTCTGTGACTATATTGCCGGGATGACCGATAGCTTTGCGATTATGGAACATAAGCAGCTGTTTTCTGTGTCAGGCTACCTGTAAACAGACATTGTAAATATCCGTTAACCATTCATACCTAAATCTGCCGTATTATTGTATAAACAAGGGCGCGAATCGGTGCGGGCCTTAACGCCTGCGCATATTTGCAAGGACAAGATGATGAATAACGATAGTGACATATTCTCCGCGGCAGGACAATCAGACGAAGAGCTAACGCCCTTTGATGTGCGTGATAGCTCTGGACGTTCCGGTGTTTTGAAGCTGGCCTTAGGGTTTGGCTTTCTTTTGGCATTGGCGCTGATAATTCTCAAAGTCTATCAGCCCGGCGTAAGAGACCGTGAGGCTCCGCCTAAAATTATTGCTGATAATACGCCGTTCAAAGTTCTGCCCGAGGATGCGGGCGGTGTTGAAACGCCAAATCAGGACAAAACGGTTTATGACGTCATGGACGGTAAAAAACCAAATGAAACTGTAACGGCTAAGGCCGGGGCTGAAATTCCGATTGAGCTTCCCAAGGCTGCGAATATCAAAGTTGATCCGGCTCCAAGAATCGTCACTGCGCCAACTCAAGCTCCAAGACCCAAGGCGGCAAACCCTTCGGGTAGTGTAAAAGCTTCAGGGCCAGGATATGTTAAAACCGCCCCAGCAGGCGCGACGGTGCGGACAGGTAATGGCGATTATGTTGTTCAAGTCGCCTCAGTAAGAACCAAATCCGCAGCTCAGGATATTTGGCTTAAAACTGAAAGTAAGTTTAGCGATGTCATCAATTCGCAGATGTATGCGGATATCAAATTCGCAGATTTGGCAGAGAAGGGCGTTTATTACCGCCTGCGTGTTGCGGGTCTTGCGGATAAATCCTCTGCTACGGCGCTATGCGATACTTTTAAGACGCGCGGTCAAGCTTGCTTTGTGACACGGAAATAATGTGAGTGAACTGGCTGTTATTCTCGGTCTTTCGGGACCTAAGCTGACAGCGGCTGAGCGAGTCTTTTTCCGCGATGCGAACCCTTGGGGCTTTATCCTTTTCTCTCGTAATGTTGAAAGTCCGGATCAGCTTCGCCGCTTAACCTCTGACTTGCGCGAAACAGTCGGGCGAAATTGCTTGATATTTGTTGATCAAGAGGGCGGGCGCGTACAAAGACTTCGCGCGCCTTATTGGCGCAAATACCCCTCGGGTGCCGTATTTCAATATTTATATGCCAAAGAAGAACGACTTGGAATACGCGCTGCTTATTTGTCCTACCGCTTGATTGCCGATGATTTGCGCCAAGTTGGGATTACCGCAGACTGCGCGCCTGTGCTAGATTTACCGCAAAAAAACGCAGATCCAATCATTTCTGATCGTGCATTTGGGGCCAAGATCGCCCCAATTATTGATGTAGCCCATGCCGCTATGGCGGGTCTTATGTGCGGCGGTGTTGCGCCAGTTGTAAAGCACATTCCCGGGCATGGCCGCGCAATGGTGGATAGTCATAAAATGCTACCGCGCATTAAGGCAAGTCGACAAACACTTGAAAAAACTGACTTTATCCCGTTTCGCGAGTTATCTGACGCCCCTATGGCAATGACGGCGCATGCCGTTTATGAATGTAATTCCCGCTCTGCAGTGACTGTTTCTAAGAAGTCTATGACAGAGCTTGTGCGGGCGGCCATTGGGTTTAATGGTCTTGTTATGAGTGATGATTTGGACATGAAAGCTCTAAAGGGTGGTTTGACCCGCAAGACAGAGCGCGCTTTGGCGGCCGGCTGTGATATTGCCTTGCAATGTTCAGGCAAATTGCCGGCTATGGTCAATGTGGCTAAGGGCGCCAAGGCTCTTGAAGGCCGTGCAAAAAACCGCGCTATTGTGGCAGAGAACTGCGCAGACCACATCACGGCCTTTGATAGAGACGCTGCGGAGCATGAGTTTAACAATTTGCTGGATCAAGTGCCCGAGTTGAAACCCACAGCTGAAAGGCTTGCGGGATGATTGACGATTTCCAGGAAGACTTAAAATTCGAAGCCGCTGATAATGCGGCGGATGAAGGCGAGGGACTGCTTCTCGATATTGATGGCTATGAAGGCCCGCTTCACTTGTTGCTGGAATTAGCCCGGAAGCAAAAAGTCGACTTAGCACGTATATCTATTCTTGAACTGGCCGAGCAATATATCTCTTTCATCAAAACAGCGCAGGATTTGAGAATTGAATTGGCTGCGGATTATCTAGTGATGGCTTCATGGCTGGCTTATCTAAAATCGCGCCTGATATTGCCTAAGGATGGTGATGAAGAGCTAATGCCTGAGGCTGATGAACTGGCAGCCCATTTAGCGTTTAGATTGCAGCGTCTAGAGGCCATGCGCCGTGCCTCTGCCGGATTGTTTCGACTGCCGCAAGAAGGCCAAGCTGTTTTCAAACGCGGCATGCCTGAGGGTCTGCGCTCTCGCACGACGCCGCTCTGGAATGCTGAAATTTTTGATATCCTACAAGCTTACGGAACATCGCGCTCACGTTCAGCCATTCAAAATCATAAATTGCCTAAGCCTTTAGTCCTAAGCCTTGAGGGTGCGCGCACGCGATTAAGGCGCGCGATTATGGCTCTTTCCAGCGACAGTGAAGATTGGACGTCGCTTGAGAGCCTTTTTCCTGCCAAAGATGAATTTGATGAGGATATCCCGATTGAATCTATCAAGGCCAGCTCGCTACTAGCTAGTCTGGAACTGACGAAAGAAGGGCATATGGAGCTGCGCCAAACAGGGGCCTTCACGCCTATCTTTGTCCGCTCCGCAAGTCGTAAGGCTGATGAGAACACTTCAAAGGAAACATCATGAGTGAAGACCGCGTAGAAAAAGCTGCTGAAGGTATTGAAAGCTCAGTTGTAAGCTTAACGGCGAGATTGCAAAGCGCGCCCGACGGTGAGGCCATGGAGGCCGATCTACGTTTGCTAGAAGCGCTGCTATTCGCTGCCGTTGAACCTATTGATACGCAGACACTGCGTGAACGCTTGCCAGAAGAGGCCGATGTCGGTGCATTACTGGCGCGTTTGGCGCGTGATTATGCAGGGAGGGGGGTTAATCTGGTACGCGTGGCGGATCGCTGGCGCTTTCAGACAGCCATAGATCTAGAGCCGCATTTGACGGATATAAAAGAAGCCCCGCGTAAGCTCTCAAAGGCCGCGCTCGAAACCCTCGCAATTATTGCTTATCACCAACCCGTAACGCGGGCCGAAATTGAGGATGTGCGCGGCGTTGCCGTCTCTAAGGGTACGATTGACGTCTTGATGGAACTAGGATGGGTACGTTTACGGGGTCGCCGCCGTACGCCGGGCCGTCCTGTAACTTACGGATCAACCGAAGCTTTTCTGGCGCATTTTAATCTTGAGGATATTTCAGACCTTCCCGGGCGTGATGACCTTAAAGCAGCAGGATTGCTTGATCCGCGCTTGCCCAAAGACTTTGAAATGCCCGAGCCGATGATGCCGGATGCTCTGACGAATGAGGAAGACCCGCTTGAGGATGAAGAAGACGCTAACTTCTTTGAAGATTTCCTTGAAGAGGATGAGGGGGATAGAGCCTAGCTTTTACGGCCTGAGGCGCAATGCCTTCTTGAACCTGAGCGTCGGCAACGCTACATAGTGAGAGAATAAAGGAAAAGACTATGGCTATTGGACCTTGGCAAATTGCTATTATCCTCGTTATTGCGGTGCTTGTATTTGGTGGGCGCGGTAAAATCTCCGGTATTATGGGTGACTTCGGAAAAGGTATTACCTCTTTCAAAAAAGGCCTGAAAGAAGGCGCTGAAGATGTTAAAGATGCGGCAGAAGACGCTCTTGATGTGACACCCCCAAAAGAAAAGACCAAAGTTAAAAAAAACTAATGGTCTCATGCCTTTAGGGGCTTTTCATGATCCCGCAGTTCGGATTTGCTGAAATTGTTGTTCTGGCGCTGCTCGCGATTATTGTCGTGGGGCCTAAAGATCTGCCCAAATTGATGCGCACACTCGGCGGGATCATGGCTAAAATTCGGGCTATGGGGCAGGAATTTAAAGACGCCTTTGATGATATGGATGCTGAGGACGAAATCGCTCAAATGCGCAAAGAAATCGAAGAGTTGAAGAATCTTGGCAAAATAGAAAACCTCGTGGGCGATGATGTCGCCAATGAAATGCGCGAGCTAGATACCGATTTACGCAATGCAGCTGATGCATCATCACCAAAAGGCGGTGAATGATGGGCGAGACAAAACGCATTGAAGGTGACGAGATTGAGGAGAGCAAAGCGCCGCTCATGTCGCATTTGCTGGAACTTCGCTCGCGCCTGATTAAATGCGTTCTGGCGATTGTCGCGGGCTGTATCATTTGCATTCCATTTCTCGATCAAATTGTGCAAGGGTTGATGATTCCTTTCAAAATGGGTTTAGAGAGCCATAACAAGACATTGATAAAAGAGGGAAAAGACGTTGTAGATCTGGGACTTATTGCGACGAACCCTCTTGAAACATTTTTTGTGCAGGTGAAAATAGCTATATTTGGTGGGTTAATCCTTGCTTTTCCTGTTATGGCCTACCAGCTTTATCGTTTTGTTGCGCCTGGTCTCTATAAAAATGAGCGAGGGGCATTTTTACCATACCTGATTTTGTCCCCTGTATTGTTTGTTTTGGGGGCGTCTCTAGTGTTTTTCTACGTGTTCCCTTTCGTCATGGAGTTCGCCTTCAATCAGCAATCTTTAACAGGAGATGAGACCGTTGAACTTATGACCAAAATTAGTGACTACATTAAGCTGTCCATGACATTATTTTTGGCTTTTGGTTTCTCATTTCAGCTTCCCGTTGTCCTGAGCCTGTTAGGACGTGCTGGTATTGTATCTGCTGCGGCCCTTAAAAAGTCTCGCAAATATGCGTTATTCGGTATCGCTGTCTTTGCCGCTTTCGTGACGCCGCCTGACCCAATCACTCAAATCGTTTTAGGCTCAGCTATATATTTGCTTTATGAAGTGTCCATTCTTTCAGTCTCTGTTCTGGAGAAGAAAGTTGAAGAGATAGCCGCTAATGAGGCTAAAACGCTATAAAGTTAGCTAAATATTTACCATAGCCCTTCATAATCTTCTCGCAATTATATATTTATGTGAGGAAAATATCATGGCTGCAAAGCTAATTCTATCAAGTATCGCTGCAACCGCTTTAATGGGCATGTCTGCATTTGCGCAAGTTCAATCAACCGAAACAGACCCGCGCTTCATGCCGCGTGTTTACGGCAGTACGGCTGTGACAGGTGCAGATTACGGGCAAGGCGCGGCGCAAACGCAAGTCGTTACGAGCCAAGGCTATCCACAACCGGCTGTCACATATTCTCAGGCCCCGCACACAGTGCGTGTCGAAGCGCCTGTTACCCAGAGCTTTCAGACGACTATTGATGCCCCCATTACTTACACACAGGATGGTGTAATTAAGGCACAGCATTTCAAGCAAGGTGATTTGTCGACCTCTGAGTATAATGCATTGCTCGAAGAGGCCGCTCGCGTTCGGGCTTATCAGGTTACAAACGAGAATTACTCAACATCCGCTTACGGTTCAGCGCCTTATGGAACAGTTCGTGATAGCACATCTTATGAAATTGAGCTTTTTGAAACTAACCCTGTGCAAAATCAGGGAACTGTAACTTATGCTGATACAACACCTGTCACGCCATCCTATGAGTCGTCATACTCTTCTGCGGCTCATGTAGTCACGAAAGGCGACACGCTTTATAATATTTCGAAACGCTACGCTACCACTGTTGATGGCCTAAAAGCGGCTAATGCTCTCAGAGATAATACGATCAGCTTGGGGCAAGTTCTGACCATCCCGGACGGCACTAGAGTTATCAGCCAGAATAGTTACACGGCCCCGCAGACAATGGCTTATACAACTGAGCCTGCGACTGTGTTCCGTGCGTCCGAGCCTGTTTATACGCAATCGTCTAATATCTATGCGGTTTTGCCGAAAGATACATTATATTCAATTTCGCGCCGGGCGTGTGTTGGTGTAGGTGATTTGATTGCGGTGAACGGCATTTCTGACCCGTCATCACTGAAACCAGGTCAGCGTTTGACAATGCCAAGCGGACATTGCTTGAACTGATCCTCGTTTAACATTGCTGATTTTACGGCCTTAGCCGTTGCATCTATAAAGAACGCCCCTATATAGGCTCAAAGCCTTTTAGGGGCGTATTCATTTCAGGGATCGATATGTTTTCACTTATTATGCAAGCAGCACCGGCCGGTGGTGGAATGGCACAAGCCATGGGCTCGTTTTTACCTATTCTGCTGATTGGTGTTATTTTTTACTTCCTTCTTATTCGCCCGCAGAACCAACGCATGAAGGCACATCGTCAAATGCTCTCAGAGGTTACGCGCGGAGATACAATCGTCACAAATGGCGGCCTCATTGGTAAGGTCAAAAAAGTGACAGATGATGAATTGACTGTTGATTTCAATGGAAATGAAATGAAAGTCGCCCGTTCTATGCTTGCGGATGTGCGCAATAAGACCGCGCCCGCTAATGATACCGGCAAAAAGAAGAAATAGTCTCTTTTAATCTAAACCCAGCCTAGCAACGGACACCGCCCATGCTGTTTTTCTCTAAATGGAAAATTACTCTGATACTCGGGGCGTTGATGCTGGGCTTTTTCTTTGCCCTGCCGAATGCCCTGCCGTCTGAAACTAGGGCGAAAATGCCGGGCATGTTTCAGCGCACCATAAATCTGGGACTGGATTTGCAGGGCGGGGCGCATATGCTACTCGAAGTGGATCTGACGAGCGTTCTGGCGCAAGCCCTTGAAAATGAACGAGATACTATCAGAGATGGATTTCGCGATGCGGATCGCCTTCGTACAGAGACCATACGTGTTGATAATGAAAGCGGCGCTGTTGTTGTGCGGCTACGTGACGCCGCTGACAGTGATAAAGCATTGAAGCTTTTGCAAGGCATGTCCAAAGCCGTGGATCCGCAAAGCCTTTCTAATGACAAGACAACTAAGGTTGAGAAGCTGAGCGAAAAAGACTTTCGGGTCACGATTACTGAAGCCAATATAGCTGATATACAGAAGCGGACCATTGCGCAGTCGATGAATGTCCTGCGCCGCCGCATTGACCCCCAAGGGACAACGGAAATGACAATCGCGCCTGAAGGGGATGACCGCATACTTTTGCAAATCCCTGGCGCAAAGAATGTTGATGATATCAAGAGCGTCATCAATAAGACAGCAAATCTAGCATTCCATATGGTGCGCAAAGAGAGCAGCAATGAAAAGGCTATGGAACTTGCAAGAAGACCAGGTTCATTAAGTAAGGTGCCGCCTGGCACAGCTTACTTCCCAGAAGAGGGGGGCGGCGGACTTATCGTTGAGCGCCGCACTAAAATCACGGGTGAATGTTTAAAGACCTCAAGCGAAGGCCTGCATCCTGAAGGTAACTACCCTATTGTGAATTTTACGTTCAACATTCGCTGCGCGCGTTTGTTCGGGGAATTAACGCAAAAGAATATTGGGCAACGCTTTGCGGTTGTTCTGGATGACGTTATTATTACTGCGCCGCGTATTAATGGCGCGATTACAGGCGGCTCTGGTTTTATTGAAGGCAGTTTTACACTAGAGAGCGCGCGCGAGCTTTCACTTCTGCTAAATGCGGGTGCGCTCCCGGCAAAGCTTATTATTGTTGAAGAGCGCACGGTCGGGCCTGGGCTTGGACAAGACTCGATTAACGCTGGTAAAATTGCTTCCATGATTGGTCTTGCGGGTGTTGGATTATTCATGTGGCTCTCTTATGGGCTGCGTTTTGGAAGCATTGCTAATGTTGCTTTGGCAACGAATATTATTTTGATTGCCGGGGCCCTTTCATTGATGGGGGCTACGCTGACACTTCCTGGTATTGCCGGTATTATCCTGACGATTGGTATGGCGGTTGATGCCAATGTGCTGATTTTTGAACGTATACGAGAAGAAGCACATTTAGGCCGTCCTCCCGTCAATGCTATTGAAACGGGTTATCGCCGCTCACTTGCGCCAATTTTAGATGCCAACATCACCACATTAATTGCGGCTGTGACGTTGTATTTTGTAGGGTCGGGTCCCGTTCGCGGGTTTGCTGTTACCCTTGCGATTGGTATTATTATGTCAGTCTTTACCGCCGTTGTTGTCGCCCGGCTTATCACCGCTACTTGGTTGCGCCGTAAGCGCCCCAAGAGCTTGCCGATTTAGGGAAAGAGTAGTCCGATGAAAGATATTTCCCTCGTAAAATTATTACCCATGGAGCCAAAGGTTCCATTTATTAATCTGCGCGTTATTGCAGCAATATTGTCGACGATTGCGATTATCGCATCCATTTTCTTATTCTCAACACGTGGCCTCAATTACGGCATTGATTTTACGGGCGGTACAGTGATTGAGATTGATACGGGCACGACGCCTGACCTAGCTAAAATTCGAACCGTCATTACTGATGCGGGATTCCCAGGAGCTTCTGTGCAAGGTATTGCGCCTGACGCGTCCAGCACACTTGATCATGATTACGTGCGTATTGGTATTCCGCTTCAACCTGAAACAGAAGAAACAGGGGCTCAAGCCCAACAGATTGCGATGAAAACAGCGCAGGATGCTTTGGTGGCCAACGTTGAAGGGTTTAACGGCCCAGAAAGTATTCGTAGTCAAGAGGCTGTGGGGTCTGCGGTCTCTGGTGAATTGAGAACCAAAGGTGCGCTGGCCGTCGGCCTCGCGCTACTCATGGTGCTCGCCTATATTTGGTTTCGTTTTGAGTGGCAATTTGGCCTCGGCGCGGTGGTTGCGCTTTTCCATGATGTGATTTTGACGATTGGGGTGTTTTCACTGACGCAGATTGAATTTAATCTGTCCATTATTGCGGCTATCCTAACCATTGTGGGTTACTCGCTTAATGATACCGTTATCGTCTATGACCGTATCCGAGAGAATTTGCGGAAATATAAGAAGATGCCGCTGCCCGATGTTTTAAACCTGTCGATTAATGACACGCTCTCGCGGACAATTCTGACCTCCATGACAACGCTTTTGGCCTTGCTGGCCCTTTATATTCTTGGTGGGGCAGGTCTGCGCGGCTTCTCATTCGCGATGATTTGGGGTGTGTTTGTGGGGACATATTCGTCTATCTTCGTCGCCTCACCATTGCTGCTATTGCTCAAGCTTAAGCGCGGTGTGAACACAGGTAATGCTGAAGCGGCTGCGGCCTAAGGTTTTCTTATTCCTTTTGGACCGATAATTTTTATGACCTGACCCACAATACGTTCGGCTTCAACATATCCTATGAGGCTGGCGGGCGTGGAGGCTTGAAGGTTGTCACCCAAAAAGAAAAATTTGTCACCTTCAACCTTTTCAAGGCGCTTAATAATTCGTCCCAGATCACTGTGATTGATGACATAAAGAAGCCCCGCCTGATACAGGCGAGGCTTTTTTGTTATGACGTAATCACCATCCTCAAGGGTCGGCAACATAGAGTCGCCGCTGACTTTGATGATTTTTAGCATATGAGGCTAGAGGTCAGGTTCGACAACTTTGACTTTTGGCTCATAAGGACATGTGACTGTTTTCGTCTTGATGCCTTTCATATCCCAGAACATTTCTGAAAACTCATTACAAAGCGCGACAAGCTTTTCGCCGTCCTCGCGGTGCAAGTCTTGCTTACAGGCAGACCCGGCAACCATGATGCTATGCGCGAGAGCATGAGCATTGGGATGCTTCTCAAGCTTATCACCTTTCATAAAATCGCCCCAGATGACGCGGACTTCGTGTTTGACGAGTTCAGCTTGCTTTTCTTTCTCAGCAGTATTGCGAGCAACTTGCATAGCAAAGGCTGTCTCGGACAAACCTTTATCTTTCAGGCTCAGCAGAATGTCGATTTGGCGAAGCGTTGATACAGCGTGATACATCACCGCGCGGGCGTCATAAACGCCGCAAGGAATGTCGCAATGGGCTGAGGCTTCATCGATGGAGCCGTCAAATTTTGAAAGTAATGTGTGTAACATGTCTATGCCTTTTTCTTTACAGCTTTGTAGATGAGCGCCGAAATGACAACGCCGCCAATGACAGCGAAGAGGCTGTGAGTGGGGCTTGAAAGCCAGTGAATGGCTGTTGCGACAAAGTTATGGGAATGTTCGCCGTCATGGGCGAGGGCGGGTGAGGCAGCGGCGAGCGCCACGGCAACAGTTGAAAGCGTTTTGAGTGTTTTCATTAGGAGTCCTCTCTAGTGATGTAAATCCGTAACCGTTTACGATTGCCTATAACTTAGCGGTTGGGCGCAGACACGCAACCATGCTATATAATTTATTCGGGGATAGACCCGCTAGTTGCCATAAGAGTCGCCAGAACTGCTCATGTTATCCGAACCGACCCTTACTCAATTGAAATCTGTTGACCCTGACCGCCTTCGCGCCGCTGTCTTTGCGGATAAAATGGGCCGAGAGCGTTTACAATTGCTCTACGCCTTTCATTACGAGCTCGCCAAAGTGCCAGAATTGGTAAGCGAGCCCATTGTTGGGCAAATCCGTTATCAATGGTGGCGTGACGCTGTTACGGAGATTTATGAAGGCAAGATTGTGCGCAAACATGAGATTGCCACGCCGCTGGCAGGTGTTCTGAAAAACTATGATGTGCCGCGCTTTTGGGTGGATCGGTTGATTGATGGGCGCGAGAGAGATTTAGATCCGCAGCCATTTGCAAATCTGGACGAAGCGAAAGACTATTGCCGCCAGACCTCTGGGGTTTTGATGCAAATTGCCGTGAAGCTTTTAGGCATTGAGCCTGATGATGCGGTTCTGGCCGCTGGAGAGGCTTGGGGGCTAACGGGATTGGCCCGCGCTTATGGGCACTACCAAAAAGGTATGCTAAGTGAGCTCGACTTTAAAGCATTGTGTTGTGCTGCGCAGGATAGCCGTAACATGGCGGCCAAAGGTCTTAAGGCACTACCAAGCACAGCTTTCCCTGCCGTTGCCTATACTGCGCTTGTGCCTAAATTTATCGCGCGCTTGACCCATTCAAAACACGACCCTGCCACAATGAGCGTGTCTTACGGGCCGCTTTTAAAGCAGTTACACTTGATGGGCGCCGTAATGCGCGGTAGGGTTTGAAAAAATTAGGGGAGTCGTATGGCCGAGACGGATGTAGCACCAAAGCAAAAAGGCTTTTTGGGATGGGTTGAGCGGACGGGTAATAAACTTCCCGATCCCGTATTTATCTTTTTCTATCTCATTTTGGTACTAGTGGCCGTTTCACTTATTGTGGCCTATTTCAACGGCTCCGCGACGCTCAGCGAGGATGTGCTGCGCGGTATGCCAGATAGTCAAAAGGCACGGTTCTCTATCGGTCCGGACGGGGTTATCCCAGCTATTAGCTTGTTAGCGTCGGAAAATATTTCGCGTCTTTGGGTCGAAATGCCTAAAACTTTCACCCATTTCCATCCCTTAGGTTACGTTTTAGTCGTTATGCTGGGCGCAGGCGTAGCGGAACGCTCAGGGCTTTTTGCAAGTGCTATGCGCTCTGCAGTTCGTAATGCGCCAGCTTTTCTTCTAACGCCTGTTGTTGCTTTGGTTGCGATGGTGGGCAACCACGCGGCAGATGCCGCCTATGTCGTCCTTATCCCGCTGGCAGGCGTATTGTTCGCCAGCGCCGGACGCCACCCTCTGGCAGGCATTGCTGCAGCCTTTGCAGGAGTATCGGGCGGCTTTTCCGCTAATATCGCACCGGGCCAACTCGATGCGCTTCTTTACGGTATAACAGAAGAGGCGGGCGAGATATTAGTCGCGGGCTATGACGCAAATATTGCGGGTAATACCTATTTTATTATGGCGCTTCTGGTTATTTATCTTCCACTCATCTGGTATGTGACGGACAAAATCATTGAACCACGCCTAGGTAAATGGGTCGCAACAGGCGAGAATGCGAGCTATGCCGAAGAGGATAAACCGCTAACAGATAAGCAGCGCAAAGGACTGCGTTGGGCCGGTTTAGCTGTGCTGGGCACAGTCGCGCTTTGGGCCTTTATGACGCTCGGGCCTGATACGCCATTGATTGATGAGACAGCATGTCCTGCAGCTATTGCGGCTGCGGGGGAATGCAACACGATTGCGAATTATTCGCCATTCTTTAAATCTTTGGTAGCAGGCTTCCTTGTTCTCTTCCTCGCATCGGGCTGGGCATATGGTAAGGCGGCAGGCACAATCAAAGACCATCGAGACCTTGTTGATATGATGGCCGAAGCCATGAAGGATATGGGCTATTACCTCGTCTTAGCCTTTGCAGCGGCGCATTTTGTGGCCATGTTTGGTTGGTCAAACTTAGGTCTGATTTCAGCTGTTCACGGCGCGAATGCTATTGAATCCTCGGGACTGCCATTGCCAATTTTGCTGGGCCTGATCGTGCTTTTCTCTGCTATGATAAACCTTTTTGTCGGTTCGGCTTCGGCTAAATGGGCCCTATTAGCGCCCGTCATGGTGCCGATGCTTATGTTATTGGGTATTAGTCCAGATGGCGCGACAGCCGTTTACCGTGTCGGTGACGGCGCTACAAATATCATCACCCCGCTTATGGTATATTTTCCGCTTATTCTTGTCTTTGCCAAGCGTTGGCAAAAGGATTTCGGTTTGGGTAGCTTGACCGCCATGATGATCCCGTATTCCATCTGGATGCTTATTACAGGTGTCATCCTTGTCGTGGCTTGGGCGTTCTTAGGTCTGCCTCTTGGGCCGGGCGCTCCGATGGCTTATACATTGCCGGGATAGTGAAGGCCTCTTTAAAACGCTGGGTCGGGCGCACACCCGATCTCAGCGCGGTCATTAGCCGCTTTCCAGTCGCCGTCGCCTTAATGGCGATCTTTACTGTTATTATCATTGTCTTTGATAATTTTGGAAATAACGAACCTTTAGCACGAATGCTGGCTGGGCTTATCATCGGCGCCTATTTGTCTTTTTGTGTCACGGTTGCCCGCGAAGCGAAGGGGAAGTCTCCAGCTTATCTTTTGCAAATTGCTTTGGCTGTCGTAATCGCCGCCATTGCATGGTTTTCCAAGGAGCTGCGTTTTAATCTGCCCATGGCGATTGGCGCTGTTCTTTTGATTCTAGGCAATATGGTCATATGGCGAAAGTCGCGCGATGACCTGCATGTCTGGGACTTTACGCATAAAATATGGACGGGAGCCGTCTTTGCGACTGTGGGCTCGATTATTTTTACACTAGGCGTTTTTGCCATTAGCGCGGCTCTGAAATCTCTATTCGGTCTTAATATGAACCGATTGATTGAGAATCTCATACTACCTTTGGGATTAGGCTTTCTAGCGCCTCTTTACTGGCTATCGACGGCTCCGCGTGTGGATGAAAGCTATCAAGAGCTTTACGATAACCCGGGTTTTGTCTCCAAAGCTGTCGCCTTTATGGGCACATGGTTACTCTCGCCGCTGACGCTAATTTACGCGCTGATTTTATTGGCTTACGGACTAAAGATAATTCTGGCGGGAAGTCTGCCTAAGGGTGAAATTGCGCAGTTGACAACACCCTTTCTTTTAGTCGGCACTCTGACGTGGTTAGTGCTTGAGCCGCCATTCATACAGAATAAAGCGCTAGCAAAACTCTTTCGCAAGCTTTGGTTTCCCCTGTCTATTCCGGCAGCGCTTATGTTGGGTATATCAGTGGGCGTGCGTATCGGGGAATATGGATTCACGCCTGAACGAATTGCGTTGTTCATGGCAGTAATTTGGGCATTGGGATTAGGTCTTTGGTTCACAGTAGGACCTAAAGCTAAGCGGGACATTCGGCTCGTGCCAGGCTTTGCAGCATTGTTATTAGCTATCGGAGCTTTTGGCGCAGAGGCTTTAAGTATCAGCAATCAAAAATCTCGTGCTGTGACGGGTATGAAGCAAGCAGGCATTATGTCTGATGCGGGGATTGTTCTTTCGCCGACTGATATCTCTATCAAAGATGAGGCCGCTGCCGTGAAGGCAAAGGGCAGTCTGACATATCTCATTCACAACAATGAGACTAAGGTCTTGCGAAAAATGTTTGAAGGCGCGGAGAGTATTCCCGAATTTAAGAAATATGACAGTGCCGACCTCTTTAATCGTTTGGCGCTAGAGGATATTCAGACGGCAACAAAAGCCTATGACAATCCGGCTATAACTTTTGATCTCAAAGATAAAATTATCAACGTTCAGGGCTATGACACGTTATACGGGCCACTCACATATTACAGCTCAGAAAATAGCGGTAAGCGCGTTGTGCAGGACGCCAATGGGTTTAAAATTGAAGGCGAAAATAGTCGCCTCACTTTTTCACAGGACGATATTACTCTGGGCGAATTAGATATAGCTCCTTGGTTGAACGCATTGCCGATATCAAACAATCGCTATCAGATCGAAGATAATAGATTATCTATCTTCAGTGAAGGCGGGCGAGAGATTGTATTGCAAGTCACAACAATCAATCATTGGCGATCCGGGCCTGATGAGAAAGAGGCCGCAAATGCGACACTTGATTTTGTGGTTCTTAGAAAAGGGTTTTAGGCCGCCACCCAACCTTCAATATCGCGCAAGGCCCGCTTTGCAAAGTGACGTTTGCGGAAACGGGTTTTGTTTTTGCCGCGAATATTTTTACCGTTTTCGTCTTTGTAGACCAGTCCTTCAATCGGCGGGAACAGCCCGAAATTGACATTCATCGGTTGGAACTTCGCTTTGGGGCCTGTCATATATCCACCTGTTACATGTTCAACCAATGATCCCATGGCTGTTGTTAAAGGCGGGACTGGGTAAGTGTTTCCTCGTGCTTGGGCGGCGGCCATACGGCCTGTGATTATGCCCAAAGCTGCACTTTCGACATAACCTTCAACGCCCATAATTTGACCCGCAAAACGAATATCAGGACGAGATTTTAACTGTAGCTGATTATTTAAGAGCTTAGGCGAGTTGATAAAGGTATTACGGTGTATTCCGCCGAGCCTTGCAAAGACAGCATTTTCCAAACCCGGAACAGCTTTGAAAATTTCAGCTTGCGCGCCGTATTTCATCTTGGTCTGGAATCCGACCATATTGTAAAGTGTACCGAGCGCATTATCTTGCCGAAGCTGGATAATCGCATGGGCTTTCACGGTAGGGTTATGCTTATTGGTCAAGCCAACCGGTTTCATCGGACCCCAGCGGAGAGTCTCTGCTCCGCGTGCGGCCATGACTTCTATGGGCAGGCAGCTTTCAAAATAGGGCGTGTCTTTTTCAAAGTCTTTAAATTCGGTCTGTTCGGAATTTACAAGCGCTTCGATAAAAGCCTCATATTGTTCCTTATCCAGCGGGCAATTGATGTAGTCCGCGCCATCGCCGCCGGGACCTTTTTTGTCATAGCGCGATTGCATCCACGCTTTAGAAAAATCGATAGAGTCTTTGTAAACAATCGGCGCAATCGCATCGAAGAAAGCGAGGCTGTCTTCACCTGTTTCATCTAATATAGCTTTCGCTAATGAAGGCGCGGTGAGGGGACCCGTCGCAATAATTGTATTACCCCACTCTTTGGGCGGGAGGCCTTTGACCTCGCCATATTCAATCGTCACCAAAGGGTGCTGCTGCAAGATAGTTGTAACCGCCTCAGAGAAAGCCTCACGGTCAACGGCCAAAGCCCCGCCCGCCGGGAGCTTCGTCATATCGCCCATCCCCATAATCAGGCTATCGGATTTTCGCATTTCTTCGTGTAGAACGCCTACGGCATTGCCCGTTTTATCATCAGACCGAAATGAGTTGGAACAGACAAGCTCTGCAAAGCCGCCCGATTGATGGGCATCTGTCATACGGGTGGGCCGCATTTCATGGAGGATAACAGGCACGCCTTGGCGCACGCATTGCCACGCGGCTTCGGATCCAGCCATGCCAGCGCCTATGATGTGAACGGGTTTGATATCAGGTGATGTTGTCATGAGCGCGATGTAGGCGAGGCGAAACAATAAGACAAGCTAAGCTCTTCACACCTTTCGTATAAAATTAAATTTTACTACGATAAGGACGAAGTTTCGCATAGAAAGGCGCAAGGGAGAGCAGAATCATGATTGAACCTAGAAAACCTATTGCGGCCTTTGATTTTAATGCTGCGGCTGGCGGCAGCTTTATGACGCTTGGCGGCAAAGACTTTGCTATACGCCTTTGGTTTTGGATGTCAGCCGCAATGGCCATCGTTTTCATTGTCACCATCCCGTTTTTTATCGGCGGTTATGGCGACGTTTTAGAACAAAGCTGGATAAGTAATCGCAACTTACTAGGAGGTGGCGAGCCGCCTGATCCAGAAGCGATGTTAGTTGCTTTCGGTAAAATTATTCCTGGTATGTTGCTCTTTACACTTGGCATGTGGGCCGTGACGGCGGCTGGCGAGACGGCCCTCTATCGCCGCTATTTTCATGATCGTGAAGCATCGCGGCAACCCTTGCGGTTTGGACGTGAGGAGTTGCGCACTATGCTATGTCAATTAGGTGTGTGGGCTCTGGTTTTCTTTATTTATTTTTTAGCCATTATTATATTATCTATTTTAGGCGGCGTTTTGTCCGTTATTTCTCCGGTTTTGATGGCCATCGTCATTATCACTGGCGTATTTGCTCTACTGGCTTTGTTCATCTTTATCCCCGTGCGCTTGGCCCCGGCGGCGGCGCTCTCTATGCAACGTAATAAAACGCATCTATTGGCCGCGAGTAAAGTCACAAAGCATAGGTTCTGGAGTTTGTTCGTTGCCTATTTGGTGACTTATTTGGGCGGATATATTGCTTATTACATCATCTATATGATTACGATAGGCATCGCGACAGGCGATATGGGATTCCTCATGGCAATCTCAGGGTTGGGCGAGGAGAACCCACGTATTCTTTTTGAAGCTGCGGCTGAGCGTATGAAATCACCACTGGGAATGTTGCTAGGAATACTAGCGATGATTATAAATGCTGCGGCCCTATCAGCGTGGATATTACTCGTCGCAGGCGTGAACAGCTATGCTGTTCGATGGTGGACAACAGATGACCCTATCCCGAGTTTTGACTAATAAACCTCTTGATTGAATGGACTTCATCACAGTGATATGATGAGTTGACGGAGGGGTTTTCATGAAAAGATTATTTTTGTCACTTGGACTAGCTTTGGCTCTGAGCGGATTTGCGCAAGCCAAAAAGGGCGTCTATGAAAAATCATCTTTAAAGTCGATGGAGAAATGGGAATATACGCCTCGAACGGCAGAAGAAAATGACGGTGACCGGCAAGGGATGGTCACGACCATCCGTTACATTCTGACGGATTATTCAGGCAACATCATTTATTAGCCCTTCTTCCGCGCCGCATCTCGCGCCAACATGGGCTTTAGATATTTCCCTGTCCAACTGCCTTTAACCTTGGCGATCTGTTCTGGGGTGCCTGTCGCGACAATTTCTCCGCCGCCATCACCGCCCTCCGGGCCGATGTCGATGACCCAGTCAGCTGTTTTAATGACGTCGAGATTATGCTCAATGATGACCATTGTGTTACCGCTCTCGACGAGTTCATTTAATACCGTGAGGAGTTTGTTCACGTCCTCAAAATGAAGACCTGTTGTCGGTTCATCCAGAATATAAAGCGTTCTGCCAGTGGCGCGTTTGGCGAGTTCCTTAGCGAGTTTAACGCGCTGCGCTTCACCGCCTGAGAGGGTCGTCGCTTGCTGGCCGACTTTTAGGTAAGTCAGGCCCACGCGTTGCAATGTCACCATCTTATCACGAATACTTGGCACGGCTTTAAAGAAGTCCGCCGCTTCATCAATTGTCATATCAAGGACATCGGCAATGGATTTACCTTTGAATTTAATTTCCAATGTCTCGCGGTTATAGCGCGCGCCTTTGCAGACATCACAGGTGACATAAACATCCGGCAGAAAATGCATCTCAATCTTAATAACACCGCCGCCTTGGCAAGCCTCACAGCGGCC
>ENA-ORXM01002557-ORXM01002557.1-marine-metagenome-genome-assembly--contig:-NODE-2557-length-20692-cov-3.912539_pt1 | contig 20692 bp, 15 predicted proteins | sample MGYA00237867_ERZ511480 | MGnify/ENA primary metagenome ERZ511480 (study PRJEB26309, sample SAMN06266103) | marine metagenome | isolation source: Algal blade | place: United Kingdom:Sidmouth, United...
GTAAAATATCTAAACGCTTATTACTTTCAATAATTAATTTAGAATTATCAAAACCTTCTAAATTTTTATATCTGTTAATACCGCCAAACCCAGCTCTACGCTGTTCATCAGGAATGGGGTTGGCTTCAAAATAAACACGGTAAATATTATTATCTCTATCTGCTACATTGGCTAAAACAGCTTCAGCATGTTCCATTTTTTTATTAAGCAATTCAAACTGTAACTGGGTGTTTTGAAGTTCTCTTTTTAATGCGCGTTCTTTAGGCGATTCCACATATTGACTTGCAATAAAAACAAATATAAATGCAAAAAAAGCAGCGGCTGATATAAAAATAGAGGCATACTTAAGTGTAGTTCGCTTTTTACGTTCTATTTTTCGGTAAGAAAGCGATTCTTTATCGTAGTAATATTTTACCTTACTCATTTCTTAAATTATACTATTTTTGCAATTAAAGTTTGAACAGCTTATAAAAGTGTTCAATTACGTTAACGAACAAACCTACGAAATTATTATTATACAGTATTAAGCTGATAATTTAATTGTAGGCTCACCATCTCCTTAATTTTAAATATTTTTGGAGAGTAAATATAAAAAATGTTTTTTATAAATTAAATTTATTAGAAACAAGATGCACAATAACGATACATGAAGTCACAAGAAGTACGCTCAAAGTTTTTAAGCTTTTTTGAAGAAAAAAAGCACAGTATAGTGCCATCTGCACCCATGGTTTTAAAAGATGACCCCACTTTAATGTTTGTAAATGCTGGTATGGTGCCTTTTAAAGAGTATTTTTTAGGAAATGGAATCCCAAAAAATAACCGTATCGCAGATTCACAGAAATGCTTGCGCGTTTCTGGAAAGCATAATGATCTAGAGGAAGTTGGCTATGACACATACCACCATACCTTATTTGAAATGTTAGGAAACTGGAGCTTTGGCGATTATTTTAAAACAGAAGCAATTGCTTGGGCTTGGGAACTTCTGGTTACTATTTATGGTGTAGATAAAGATATATTATACGTTACTGTTTTTGAAGGAAGCGATGATGCTGACAATTTAAAAATGGATACTGAAGCTTATGATATTTGGAAGCAGTATATTTCTGAAGATCGTATTTTAAAAGGTAATAAAAAAGATAATTTTTGGGAAATGGGTGATCAAGGCCCTTGTGGACCTTGTAGTGAAATACATGTAGATATTCGATCTGCGGAGGAAAAGGCTAAAATTTCTGGTAAAGATTTGGTTAATATGGATCATCCTCAGGTTGTAGAAATCTGGAATTTAGTATTCATGGAATTTAACCGAAAAGCAAATGGTTCACTTATAATACTGCCAAATAAACATATTGATACTGGAATGGGGTTTGAGCGTTTGTGTATGGTTTTGCAAGGCGTTCAATCTAATTATGATACCGATATTTTTACACCAATAATTCGTGAAATTGAAACCATTACCGATAAAAAATATGGTAGAGATGAAAAGGCAGATGTTGCCATTCGCGTTATTTCAGACCATGTTCGCGCTGTTGCATTTTCTATTGCTGACGGGCAATTACCAAGTAATACAGGCGCAGGTTACGTGATTAGAAGAATTTTACGTCGGGCAGTGCGATACGGATTTACGTTTCTTGATAAAAAAGAAGCTTTTATATATAGGTTGGTTGATGTATTAAGTAATCAAATGGGGAAAGCATTTCCTGAGTTAAAAGCTCAAAAACAACTTATTGAAAATGTTATAAAAGAAGAAGAACAATCTTTTTTGAGAACATTAGATCAAGGTTTGGTATTGTTAAATAGAATTGTTGAAGAAACAAAAGGAAATACTGTTTCTGGGAAAAAAGCATTTGAGTTGTATGATACTTATGGATTTCCTATAGATTTAACAGCTTTAATTCTTTCTGAAAAAGATTTAAAACTTGATGAGAAAGGTTTTGATGAGCATTTACAGAAGCAGAAAAATCGTTCTAGAGTGGCAAGTGAAATGTTAACTGATGATTGGACGATACTTATTGATGATGCAGAAGAAGAATTTATAGGCTATGATAGTTTAAAAGCTAATGTGAAACTTACTAGATACAGAAAAGTAACTTCTAAAAAAGATGGTGAAATGTATCAGTTAGTATTTAATTTAACACCGTTTTATCCAGAAGGAGGTGGGCAAGTAGGAGATAAAGGCTATTTGAAAGATGTTAGTGGAGATGTAGTATATATTGTTGATACTAAAAAAGAAAACAATGTTATTATACACTTTGCTAAAAACCTACCAGAAAATTTAAACGAAAGATTTGAGGCAGTAGTAGATGAAAAACAGCGCCACAGAACTGAATGTAACCATACGGCAACACATTTATTACATCAAGCATTAATAGAAGTTTTAGGAATGCATGTTGAGCAAAAAGGAAGTGCAGTACATTCAAAATATTTACGTTTTGATTTTTCTCATTTTTCAAAAATGACGGTGGAAGAATTAAGAGATGTTGAAGATTTTGTAAACCGACGTATTGAAGGTAAATTACCATTAGAAGAAAAACGTAATATTCCAAAGGAAGAAGCTATAGCAGAAGGCGCTATGAGTTTATTTGGTGAAAAATATGGAGATACAGTTCGGGCTATTCGCTTCGGCAAATCTATAGAGCTTTGTGGAGGAACGCATGTAAAGAACACATCGGATATTTGGCATTTTAAAATTGTTTCAGAAGGTGCAGTTGCTTCAGGGATCAGGAGAATTGAAGCTATTACTAACGATGCGGTTAAGGGTTTTTATTTTGAAAATAATAGAGCGTATTTTGAAATGCGAGATTTATTGAATAATGCGCAAGAACCTGTGAAAGCGCTTCAAAGTTTACAGGACGAAAATACGAACCTAAAAAAGCAAATTGAAGGTCTGCTTAAAGACAAGGCAAAGAATATTAAAGGCGAACTTAAAAATGAACTAGAAGAAATTAATGATGTACAGTTTTTAGCAAAAAAAATAGATCTGGACGCTTCTGGACTTAAGGATGTTGCTTTTGAATTAGGTAGCCAGTTTGATAATTTATTTTTATTATTTGCTACAGAGCAAAACGGAAAAGCGTTATTATCATGTTACATTTCTAAAGAATTAGTAGCTAGTAAAGGTTTAAATGCTGGACAAGTCGTTCGAGAACTTGGAAAATATATTCAAGGCGGCGGCGGCGGACAACCATTTTTTGCAACTGCGGGTGGTAAGCATCCAGCTGGAATTGATGAGGCTTTGAAGGAAGTAAAGAATTACATTGATTCTGGATGGGTTTGGTAAAATTTATTGATTAGTCGCGCAAAGGCGCTAGGACGCAAAGTTGTAATGCGACAGAAAGAAGCAAAGATTTATGGATGATAGAGAAGAGCTTTTTGAAAATTATTTGGCTACAGTAATTGTTGATTGCTGTTATTAAACTCATGTTGGTTTAGGTCCAGGTTTGCTAGAATCTGTTTATGAAGATATTTTATTTTTAGAACTAATAGAAAGAGGATTTAAAGTAGAGCGTCAAAAACAATTGCCTGTTAGTTGGAAAGGTAAAACTCTAGAGTTAGGATTCAGAACTGATTTAATAGTCGAGAACAAAGTAATCATTGAGATAAAATCAGTTTTAGAAACCCACCCAGTTTATAAAAACAGTTGATGACATATTTAAAGTTATCAGGATTGAGATTAGGTTTATTAGTAAATTTTAATAGTCCTTTAATAAAAACGGGAATTACAAGATTAGTAAATGGATTAGAATAATATTTTATATTTCCAAACTTTGCGTCTTAGCGCCTTTGCGCGACAAAAACCTTTTATAGAAATATTTGCGAGAGAGAATGAAGCTTCAAACCAAAATAAAACTAGAAAAACAGTCTATCAATCAAATAGACTACAATTCCAATATCTTATTGTTGGGCTCATGCTTCTCAGAAAACATAGGAAATAAACTCGATTATTTCAAATTTCAAAATCTTCAAAATCCATTTGGAATTTTATTTCATCCAAAAGCTATTGAAACTTTAATAATAAAAGTGGTAAATGATAAAAAGTATTCTGAGGAAGATGTATTCTTTCATAATGAGCAATGGCATAGTTTTGATGCACATTCAAAGTTAAGTCATACCTCAAAAAAATATGTAATAAATCAATTAAATGAGCAAATTTATCTTGCGTCTTCAAAATTAAAAACAGCGTCTCATGTCATTATTACTTTAGGAACAGCTTGGGTGTATCGTCACTTAAAAAAGGATGTTATTGTTGCAAACTGCCATAAAGTTTCACAAAAGGAATTTAAAAAAGAGTTGTTATCTGTTGAATCTACAGTTAATTCATTAAAAAATATATTAAGTTTAATTAGAAGTGTAAACGAAAATGTTTCAGTAATTTTTACAGTTTCACCTATTCGACATTTAAAAGATGGGTTTGTGGAAAATACACAAAGCAAATCTCATTTAATTTCAGCCATTCATGAAATCTTAAATCAAAAATCCTTAATCATTAATCGGAATTCGTGTTACTTTCCTTCGTATGAAATTATGATGGACGAACTTCGAGACTATCGTTTTTATAAAGAAGATATGATTCATCCTAATTCATTAGCCATCAATTATATCTGGAAAAAGTTTAAAACGGTATGGATTTCTGATGAATTCTTCAAAATTATGGACGAAGTTGAGGCTGTTCAAAAAGGACTTCAACATAAACCATTTAATCCTGAATCTCAATCCCATAAAGAGTTTCTTCAAAAATTAGAAGCTAAAAAAAGCTATATTCAAACTCAATTAGCGCACATTGTATTTTGATTTTTTATTATATTCTTTTTAACTTGATGTGATATTTTGATAGTTTTATGTTTTAAATTATTTGATATCAATTAGTTATATTATGTAATAACTTGATGGGTTTAAATTAAAAATAATCAGTTTAGTAACTTTCAATTTGATTTTTTAATGATTACATTTAACTTTAAATTCATATACTATTCTTATAAGAGTACTATACTTGTAGTGTTAGTTTAAATTTCATAATTGCTTTGGTTGGACTTCCTATGTCGAAGGAATCGATACTTTTTTTGTTTAAAACTATAAATTTTTAGCTAGATATATAAGTCATAAATTTCTTCAAATTAAGATTGGCTGTATTGAATAATAGATGAATATTATATCTTGCAAAAGCATTTTTGAAATAACTAGATAATTGTTAGGAGTAAAATAGTTTTAAAATAATAATTTTATCTTTTTGTCCTTAAAAAATAAATGTATAGTTTTAGTCAAGTTAAATTTTGATGTTATTTTTTCAAATTCTCTTATTTTACTGAGCTAAGTCACGTTTTTTTTAGATGAAGCGAGTTTAGACATTTGAAGCGTATTATTAGATAATCGTTTCTATGATTAACTTTTAAATAAATTTCTTTTGTTAATCAAAAATATTTACAACAACTACTAATTAAATTATATAATGAAAGCAACACAGTACGAAGGGAATAAAACTTTTACAGTATTTGAAAAAGAACAAGAAGCACCTGGACAAGGCGAAGTAAGAATAAAGGTAGCCTATGTTGGTGTATGTGGAACAGATATCCACATCTATCACGGTATGATGGATAAGCGCGTAAAAATGCCAGAAACTATTGGTCATGAAATGTCTGGAGTAATCGATGCGGTAGGCTCTGGAGTTTCAGGTTATGCAAAAGGAGATAAAGTTGTAGTAAGACCTTTAGATGATACCAAAGTAAAGGCTTCAGATAAAGGTTTTAACCATATATGCGAAGAATTAAAATTTATAGGTATTGATAGTCCTGGTGCTATGCAAGAGTACTGGAATGTGCCAGCATTTACACTTCATAAATTAAAAGAAGATACCGATTTAAAATTAGCAGCGTTAATTGAGCCATTATCTGTAGCGACACACGATGTGCGTTTAAGTGGGCTAGTTGCAGGAGAAACTGCAGTTGTTTTAGGCGGAGGGCCTATAGGGCTTTTAGTAGCCATGGTAGCCAAAGAAGTTGGTGCAAATGTTATTATTTCTGAAGTTAATGAAAAACGTATAGCAAAAGCAAAATCTATGGGATTGAATGCTGTAAGCCCAATAAAAACAGACTTAGTTTCATATGTAAGGGAGCAAACCGAAGGCCGTTTAGCCGATGTTGTTTTTGAAGTTGCAGGTGTACAACCCGCATTAGATATTATGACAGAAATAGCAGGCATAAGAGGACGCATACTAATGGTAGCCATCCATGGGCAACCCAAACCAATTGATTTATTCAAATTTTTCTGGAAAGAATTAAAACTAATTGGTGCACGTGTTTATGAGAAAGAAGATTATGAAAAATCTATCGAACTTATTACAGCAAACCAATTACCATTTGAAGACATGATTACAGATGTACAACCCTTAAGCAACATTCAAAACGTATTTGAAAATATTGATAATAACCCTGATGGTATGAAAGTACTTATGGATTGTTCAAAATAAAAATAAACCACCAAAAATTTAAAAAATGAGTATTTTAAACACATTTAGTGTAGAAGGAAAAACAGCCTTAGTAACAGGTTGTAAACGAGGAATAGGAAAAGCGATGGCTATTGGTTTAGCAGAAGCAGGAGCTAATATTATTGGTGTTTCGGCATCATTAGAATTAAGTGGAAGTGACGTTGAAAAAGAAGTTAAAGCACGAGGTAAAAACTTTAGCGCTTACCAATGTGATTTTTCAGACAGAAAATCTTTATATAAATTTATTGAAGCAGTAAAAGCAGACCATCCACAAATAGACATTTTAGTAAATAATGCTGGCACTATCTTGCGTGCTCCAGCTGCTGAACATCCAGACGACATGTGGGATAAAGTAATTGAAGTAAACCAGAATGCACAATTTATCTTAACCCGAGAAATTGGTAAGGAAATGGTAAATAGAGGTCATGGTAAAATTATATTTACGGCATCATTATTAACCTTTCAAGGAGGCATTACAGTTCCAGGATACGCAGCAAGTAAAGGTGCCATTGGGCAAATGACTATGGCCTTTGCTAATGAATGGGCCAGTAAAGGTGTAAATGTAAATGCTATTGCTCCAGGATATATCGCGACCGATAATACAGAGGCTTTAAGAAATGACCCTGCACGTTCAGAATCTATCTTATCAAGAATTCCAGCAGGACGCTGGGGGAAACCAACAGATTTTGCAGGTCCAACAGTGTTTTTAGCATCAGAAGCAGCATCTTACATGAATGGTGCTATCATACTTGTAGACGGTGGCTGGATGGGCCGATAATTTTAACGAACAAACTAAAACAACTTTAAAATGTCAGAAATAAAAGAATATAAATTATTTATAAACGGAGAATGGAAAATATCTACATCTGGTGAGACCATCGATATTATTAGTCCTTCTACAGAGCAAATCGTTGCAAGCGTTCAAAACGGAACAGCAGAAGAAGCTTTGGAAGCTTTGGAGGCTGCCGATAAAGCTCAAAAAGAATGGAAAAAATTACCAGCAAGAGATCGAGCAGACCTATTATATAAATTTTCAAATGAAATAAAAGCTAACTCTGAAATGTTAGCACAATTATTAGTTAAAGAACAAGGTAAATTATTAAAAGTAGCTAGATTTGAAGTTGCTGTGGCATCTTCATTTATAGAATATGCTTGCGAGGGAGCGCGAAGAATTGAAGGCGATATTATTCCTTCGGATAATGCAAATGAACAAATCTGGATTCAAAAAGTACCTCGTGGAGTTGTTGTTGCCATTACAGCTTGGAATTTCCCATTTGCTTTAGCTGCTCGTAAACTAGGGCCAGCCTTAATTGCAGGAAATACAATCGTAATCAAACCAACTTCTGAAACACCATTAACAACACTAGAGTTAGGCAATATAGCTAACAAAGTAGGCATTCCTGCAGGAGTAATAAATATTTTAACAGGCCCAGGTCGTGCCATGGGTAATGCTTTAGTTGAAAGTCCAATATGTAAAATGGTTACCATGACGGGCTCTACACCGGTTGGTCAACAAATTGCACGAAATGCGGCTCAAAACTTAACACATGTACAATTAGAATTGGGAGGAAAAGCCCCATTTATTGTTTTTCCAGATGCTGATATTGAAGCTGCTGCTGAAGCTGCTTTACATTCTCGTTTTGATAACTGTGGGCAAGTATGTACCTGTAACGAACGTATGTATATTCATGAAGATATTTATGATGCGTTTATGAACATATTTATTCCTAAAGTGAAAGCTTTAAAAGTGGGCGACCCAATGTTAGAAGATACCGATATGGGACCAAAAGTAAATGCTTCAGAATTAAAACACATGCAACATTTAGTAGATGTTTCAGTAAAAGAAGGGGCTACCATTGAAACAGGAGGTAAAAAACCAGAAGGCGCGGGGTTTGATAAAGGCTATTGGTACGAACCTACAATCCTTACAAATGTGACTCAAGATATGACCATTGTACATGAAGAATCCTTCGGGCCAATTTTACCAGTACTAAAATTTAGTTCTTTTGATCAGGTTATTGGGTTTGCAAATGATTGTGAGTACGGGCTAGCAGCTATGATATTTACAAATGATATGAATACCATTATGAAATGTAATGACGAGTTGGAATATGGTGAAATCTATGTAAATAGAGGACATGGTGAACAACACCAAGGTTTCCATAACGGTTACAAATTATCTGGTTCTGGTGGCGAAGATGGAAAATACGGGTTTGAACAGTATTTAGAGAAGAAAACGTTTTATATCAGACATAAAGCTTAAAAGTCTTTGTGGTTATTTTAAATGTAAAGACATAATGTTGCTGTGAAATTTAATAAATAAAATTGAAAACTTAATTTAGAGAGTAATTAATAAAATCATGAATATAGAAGTTACTGACGAACAAATAGATTTCTTAGGAATCACAAATAAAGATAAATTAAGTGCTGCAAGTAAACGCGCCTTAAAATGGCCTGCCGATACTAGCAATGATTGGTTTTTCGAATATGAAGTAGAAGATTTGAAAGGCGATTTAGCTTACGAAGAAGGCGTTGTACGAAGAGACCCAAGTGCCATTATAAAATTTGATGGAAAGTATTTTGTTTGGTATACAAGATCTGTTGGTCCAACTGATGGATTTGCTGGAAATATAGAAGAAGAAAAAGTATTTCCATGGGATAGATGTGATCTTTGGTATGCGACTTCTTACGATGGTATTACATGGAAAGAAGAGGGTTTAGCAGTAAAAAGAGGTGAAAAAGGGGGGTATGATGACCGATCCATATTTACTCCAGAAATAATGGAGCATGATGGCATGTATTATTTGTGCTATCAAACGGTAAAATGTCCATATAATGTAAGGGTTAAAGAAGAAATAGCATTAGCTTGGTCTGATTCACCTTATGGCCCTTGGACTAAAAGTGAAGCACCTATTTTGAAACCTGCTGATAATGGCATTTGGAAAGGTGAAACAGATAGTAGATTCGCTGTTGAAAAGAAAGGTGATTTTGATAGTCATAAAGTTCATGATCCTTGCATAATTCCTTATAAAAATAAATTTTATTTATATTATAAAGGAGAACAAATGGGTGAAGCTATCACTTTTGGTGGAAGACAAATAAGACATGGAGTAGCTATTGCAGATAATCCTAAAGGGCCTTATGTAAAGTCTGAATATAACCCAATTTCTAACAGTGGGCATGAAATCTGTGTTTGGCCATACAACGGCGGTATATCGTCCTTAATCACTACGGATGGCCCTGAAAAAAATACGCTTCAATGGTCTCCAGACGGTATTAATTTTGATATTAAAGGTGTAATTAAAGGTGCACCACATGCCATTGGTTTAAATAGATATGCTGACGCTGAAGTACATCCAACTCATATTTTACGTTGGGGTTTAACACACGAATATATGAATGACGATTATCAGTATATTCGAAGATTTACAACTTGGAAAATGGTTCATCATACTGCCAAGGGAGAGCGCGGAGAAGAATAAGCATAAAAAACTAAACTAAAAACTACCACATTAATTATGTCAAAAAAACAACTTTACGTTATTCGAATTGCAGCCATTGTAGCATTAGGAGGATTTTTATTAGGTTTTGATGCCTCAGTTATTTCTGGAGTTGTAAAATTTATAGAACCTGAATTCGATCTTAACAAACTCGAATTAGGTTGGGCAGTAAGTTCAATAACGCTTACTGCAGCATTGGGTATGGTTGTAGCTGGTCCAATGAGTGATAAACATGGTAGAAGAAAGCTATTAAAATATGCAGCTATTTTATTTACTGTTTCTGCCATTGGTTCTGCCTTGGCTGGATCATTTATTTGGCTAATTATTTTTAGAATGATTGGAGGTTTAGCAGTAGGTGCGGCGTTAATTATAGCACCTATGTATATTGCTGAAGTAGCGCCACCGGAAAAACGCGGACAGTTAGTGTCTTTCAATCAATTAAATATTGTAATAGGTATTTCTATAGCCTTTTTTACTAATTATCTAATTCTTAAATGGGGGAATTCTAATGCGGAATGGACAAAAACACTAGGTTTTGATAAATGGAATTGGCGTTGGATGTTAGGACTTGAAGCAATTCCAGCAATTCTATATTATTTTGGGTTATTTTTAGTTCCTAGAAGCCCACGGTGGTTAATGACCCAAAATAGAAAAGAAGAAGCGCTTGTTGTTATGAAAAAAGTAGTTTCAGATGATGAAGCTAATTCGCAACTAAATGAAGTTGAGCAAAGTATTGCAGAGGATAAAGATAAAGCAAAATCTAAGCTAAGTGATTTGTTTAAAAAAAACATGCGAAAGGTTATTATTATTGGTCTTATTGTTGGTATTTTTCAACAAATAGTAGGAATCAATGCCGTTTTATTTTATGCGCCAATGATTTTTGAACAGACAGGAATAGGAACAGACGCTTCGTTTATTCAAGCAGCTTTAGTTGGCGTAACTAATTTAGGGTTTACCTTGGTAGCCATATTTACTATAGATAAATTTGGACGAAGACCTTTATTAATTATTGGGATGATAGGTATAGCAATATCTCTATTCTTATTAAGTTATGGGTTTAATGAGGCAACTTATACATTAACTGATAGTGCCATTACAAACTTGCCAGTAGAAATTGATAAAACTAAAATCCTGCAACTTCAAGATCGTGTGTTCGAAAATGATATTGATTTTAAAGCTGCTTTGGTTTCAACGCTTGGCGAGGACATTGCGGGTACTTATGAGTCTACTTTAATAACGGCTTCTGCCAAAATGAATACACTCTTAATTCTTATAGGTATTATCGGCTTTGTTGGAGCTTTTGCTATGTCTATTGGTCCAGTTATGTGGGTGTTATTTTCAGAATTATTCCCTAATAAAATTAGAGGTCTTGCTATTTCATTCGTTGGATTAATAAATCTAGCATTTGCATTTTTAGTACAATTGTTATTCCCATGGCAGTTAGCACAAATAGGAAACACAAACACATTTCTACTTTTCGGGGTTTTTGCAGTTATTGGATTGGTTTTAATATGTGTAAAAGTACCAGAAACTAAAGGGAAATCACTTGAAGAGCTTGAAGAACTATTAGTAAAATAGAATTTAAAATTTTGCGTTATGAGATTCAATTATTTATACAAGTCAAAAAAAATAGCTAATTTTTTATCATTATTGGTGCTTTTTTTAATAGGCTGTAAAGATATTAAGGTTGAAGAAACGAAGGATGTTTTAGTGTTGTTGAATTTTGATAATAATTTTAATATATCCCAAATAGAAGAAAACGATGCTACCTTTGAGGTTTTTAATAATACAGATAATAATGTTCTAAAAGTAAATAGTGGCTACACCAAGTCAAAACCAGGTGTCGTAATTAAGCAGTCTGATAATAAGCCTTGGGATTTAACAGGTTATCAAACAGTTAAGGCTGAAATTAGTAATATAAGCGATGAGCCTATTCAAGTAGAAATGTTTGTTGGTGATGATCCAGATGGTTTGGTAAAATGGTATTGTTCAGATTATGTAGATTTAAAACCAGGCGAGACAAAAACAGTTGGTGTAAATTTAGCTTGGACTGAAGCTTGGGTATTTTCGCCTCAAATTGAGGTAAACGGAATGCGCGGTGTTCCAGGAAAACTTAAAACAGATATTAAAAAAATAAATCAAGTATCTTTTAATTCTCGATATGCTACAAATATTACACATTATACTGTTGATAATATAAGGGCAGAAAATAAATTTGAGTTGAGAGATCCAACTAGTTTCTTTCCTTTTATTGATGAATTTGGACAATATATTCATGAAGATTGGCCTAATAAAACACATTCTAATAAAGAGTTAGTTGAAAAAGCTAATAAAGAAATAGCATATTTAAATAAAAGTATAGGACCTGAGAATCTTGGAAAATATGGAGGATGGAAAAAAGGACCTAATTTGAATGCCACAGGCTTTTTTAGAACTGAAAAATATAAAAATAAATGGTGGATAATTGATCCTGAAGGGTATTTATTTTGGACAGCTGGTTTAAATTGTGTGGCTTCAGAAGCCGTCTATACAGGTGTTTCAGATAGAGAAAAATACTTTAAAGAATTGCCTAAAGAAAATAGTGATTTTGCTCAATTTTATACTAAAGGAACTTTTACTTCGCATGGTTTCTATTTGGATAAACTTCCTTATGATGCTTATAACTTTTATCAAAGTAATTTATATAGAAAATATGGCGATAATTGGTTAGAATCTTTCAGAGATATTTCACATAAGAGAATAAAGGATTGGGGGATGAACACTATCGGTTTTATGTCTGATTTTGGAGCAACAAAGCAACAAAAAACCCCATATGTTGGTTCTATTTGGATAAAAGGGACTCCAAAAATTGAAGGTTCTGAAGGCTTTTGGGGTAAATTTCATGATGTGTTTGATCCTGCTTTCAGAATAGCTGTAAAAAACTCAATAATTTCTCAAAAAGAAGGTGCAAACGACCCATGGTGTATTGGTTATTTTATAGATAATGAATTATCTTGGGGATTACCAGGTTCTTTAGCCCTAGGCGTTTTAAAAAGTCCTGATTCTCAGCCTGCAAAAATTGAATTTATAAACAATCTTAAAAAAAAATATAAAACTATTAAATCAATTAATAGTGCTTGGAAAACATCTTATAATTCATGGCAAGATTTATTAAAATCTACAACACCACCAGAAACAATAAATATAGAGAAAGATTTGGTAACTTTTTACGACAAAATAGCAGATATGTATTTTAGGATTATCAATGAAGAATTAAAAAGAGTGGCTCCCAATCAAAACTATTTAGGCTGTCGATTTGCATGGGCAAATAATGATATTGTACTCTCTGCAGCTAGTAAATATTTAGATATTATGAGTTTTAATAAATACGAATATAGTATTGAAAACTTTACACTACCAAAAGGTATTGATAAGCCAGTTATGATTGGCGAATTCCATTTTGGAGCTTTGGATCAAGGGAGTTTTCATGTAGGGATTAAAAAAGCTAAGGATCAAAAAGAGCGTGGGCAAATGTATCAAGATTATATTCAAGGAGCGCTAAAACATCCAAATATTGTAGGAGCACATTGGTTTCAATATATAGATGAACCAAATACGGGTCGTTTTGATGGTGAAAATTATAACGTAGGTTTTGTTGACATATGTGATAATCCTTTTAAAGATTTGATTGATAAAGTAAAAGAAACAACGTATTCTATGTATGATTATAGGATTAATAACTCAACTAATAATAATAATAATAAATTGTAAAAATAAAAATGAAAAATATGTTAAGAAAAAATAATATTATCTCAAAAAGAAATTGGCTTGCATTACTTTCTGTAATGTTGTTAGTATTTGCTAGTTGCAGTAGTAACTCCAGTTCTGATAACCCTGAAGAAGCGGAAGTTCCAAATGATAACCCTACAGCTGTTGATGATGCTTTTAGTGTAAATGAAAATAGTATAGCAGGAACACTAAATCAAATTAACGTTGGTACAAACGACGATTTGGGAAACGATGGTGGGGACTCAGATAATTATAGTTTAGTCTCATCAACAAGCAGTGGATCTGTTAATGAAATAAGTGATGGAACATTTGAGTATGTTCCTAATTCTGATTTTGTAGGTGAAGATAGTTTTACTTACGAAATAATTGATATAGATGGAGACACGGATTCTGCTAAAGTTACAATTACTATAAATGAAGTTGGTCCTACAGCAGAAGATTTTAATAGCATAAATCCCGATTTCCCTTCTTTTGTATCTATAGAAAATACGACTCCAGATGATAAAAAATGGGTAAAATTTGAATCCATGTCCGATGAATTTGATACATGGGATAGTTCTAAATGGTTTAAATCAGTTTGGAATTATGGTGTTCCTGTTTTTATGTCAACATCTACAGCAAATTCAGATGTTACGGATGGTAAACTTTGGATAAAAGCAACTTTAAACGAAACTAATGCAAATGGGCGATGGTTTCAATCTGCAAGAATTCATTCTAAAGCAGAAACTAAATACCCAATGTATACTGAGGCTAGAATTAAAACGGCTCACATATCTGCATACAATACCTATTGGTTAAATAATGGCGATATAAATAACAGAGATGAAATCGATATTATTGAAAACAACTCAAAACCTTCATGCGGTTGTCAACCTGATTTTCCAAATCAAATGAACTCTCAATATTTTCAAGCTGATGAAAATAAAATACCAAAGGAATTACGTAATAAGGGCAATTTTTTAAGATCTAATTTATCTGATGTGAATCCTCTTAAAAATAAAGGCTGGAATGAGGATTATCATACTTACGGCGTTTGGTGGAAAGATTCTAAAAATGTCCAATTTTATCTAAACGGAGAACCTGCAGGAAGTATTGTAGTTGGAGAGCATCAAGATGGAAAAACATATGATAGAGAGTTTACAAGAGATTTAGAAATAATATTTGATTTATGGACAAATGAAGCTACTTGGTTAGGTGGCCTTCCTCCTAAATCAGATTTGAATGATAATACCATAAATACTATGAGAGTTGATTGGGTTAGAACTTGGAAATTAGAGGATAAATAGGTTTATTTTAGGGAATAAATAAGTATAATTAATTTTCTAAAAAATATTAAAAACTTTAGATGTCAAGTTTTTATGGAATTTAAATCACGTTTTCAATAATGAAATTCAACTTAGTAAAAAATTAAAGATAAAATGATGAGAAATTTATATACTTTATTATTTAGCTTATTTACAGTATCGATTGCTATAAGTCAAGACTGGAACGGTATTCCTGTTCCTGTAACACTTGAAGGCAGCGATACTTGGGTATTACAAACCGATGTTTCAGACGATTTTAATTATAACGCTCCAGCTTCAAATAAAGGTGCTAGTTTTTTAGGAAAATGGGACGATTGGTATCATAATGGATGGTCTGGGCCAGGATCAACAGAATGGTCTAGAACACACTCTTCTGTTGGTGGAGGAGAATTAAAATTAATTGCTACTAGGTATCAAACTAATAAAGTAAATGCAGGTATTATTCATTCAAATCAAACCATTAAACACCCTGTTTACATTGAGGCTAAAGTTAAAGTAATGAATTCTGTTTTGGCAAATGGCGCTTGGTTGTTAAGTCCTGATGATACTCAAGAAATAGATTTTATGGAAGGTTATGGTGCTGATTATTCAAATAGCGCGAATGAGGATATTTCTTGGTGGGCTCAAAGAATGCATGTAAGTCACCACGTTTTTATAAGAGACCCTTTTCAAGATTGGCAACCCAATGAATTTGGGTCTGGAAATGGAAATCCTGCAATACATCCTACTTGGATTACAAGAAATGATGGCGCAGGAAATATATTATGGAAAGACACTTATCATACTTATGGCGTATATTGGAAAGATCCATGGCATTTATATTATTTTATTGATGGTGTTCAAGTCACTAAAAAAGAAGGAAAAAACCAAATAGACCCTGTATTTTTTACAAATTCTGTAAATCAAGGGGATACTAATAATGATACTAGAACAGGGTTAACCAAAGCTATGGATATTATTTTCTCTGTTGAAGAACAGGGTTGGAGAACAGCAAATGGTAAATCTGTGGTTCCTACAGATGCCGAATTGGCTAATACAGCTAACCACACTATGTATATTGATTGGATTAGAACTTACAAGCCTAATAGCAGCCTATCTGTTACAAAATTTAATGAAAGACTAAACGTGTTAATGTATCCTAATCCTTCAAAGAGTAAAGTTAAAATAGACTCTAATAGGCTTATAAAACATATTGATTGTTTTAATATTAAAGGGCAGTTGGTAGTTTCTGAAAATTTTGATGATGCTTCAATAATTTTTAATGTTGAAAAGCTAGGAAAAGGTGTTTATATTTTGAAAATATCTTCAGAAAACGACATGTTATCCTATAAAAAATTGGTTAAAAATTAATTTTTTTTTATAATCTAGTTGTAAATTTCATTTTAAAACCTTTTTAATAACTCTGGATTAATTATAGTATCTAAAATTATTGAAAAGGTTTTATTTTATATGGTCTATTTAAATTATAATTAAAGACTACAGTTCTTAATTATAAATCCGCTATATCCTTTGTAAGATAAAAAAATGAGTTTTTACTATTATTAAAAAAAGTCCTCTATGAATAGTAGCAGCATTCAAGAAGTGTATAAGGAAATATTTAAATCTCACGGTAATCCTTCATTAAAAAAACATATTGAAAAAATAATAGATTTAGATACTTATCTTCCTTATAGCTCTACTTTCTTCTGCATTGCAAATACACAAAATTTGTCTTTTGAGTATATGAGTAAAAACATGTATGCTTGTTTAGGTATAGATTACCGCGAGTTAAAATTAAAGGGTATGAAGTGTCTTTGGACTAGGATACATCCCGAGGATTTACATATATGGATAAAAGCATTGAATGAATTAATGCATTTTACTTTAAATGAAATTCCTATTGAAGATAGAATAAGAGTAAGTTATACATGGAATTATCGATTAAAAGATGGAAACGATAATTATGTTAATATTGTGCAGAACACATCTCCTCTTGAATTTGATAGTGAAGGAAAACCAATTATAGGTTTAGCACATTATACTGTGTTTTCTGGGAGTATTGATATGCAAGTATGTGCATCTGCTAAGTTATTGAATGCTCATAATGAGTACGAAACAATATATTTTAATAATTTTTCAGAAAAATTACTCTTGGATGGTATTAGTAATAGAGAACGTGATATTATTAGACTTTTAATATTAAATTATACTAGCAAAGGAATAGCTAAAAAGCTTGGAATTACAGCAAATACTGTTGATACACATAGAAGGAATATTCTGAAAAAACTAAATATTACTTCAACAGGAGAACTTATTGGAATGCTTAAAGTTAACAAAAACCTTATTTAAAAGCTATGATACTCAATTTGAGTATTGTATAGTTTTAATTTATTATGCATCTTTACATTGCTATTAATTAGTTCTTAGGGAGAATTATATTAAGTACAGTGTCAGTTTAAAATTTTTAGAACTGGCACTTTTACTTTTAACAATATTTTAAATTAACTCTAGTATACGCTCTAGGGCCATGCCTCTTGAGCCTTTTATTAAAATTGATGCATCTATTAACATAGTTTTTTTAAAGCCTTCCTTAAAAGTATCAAACGATTTAAAATAGATTGTTTTTTCAGAATTAGTTTTAGATTTATTAAAATTTTCACCAACTAAAATTATTTTATTAATATTTAATGAAATTGCTAAATCTGCAATATTTTGGTGTTCTATTTTTGCTTCACTTCCAAGCTCAAACATATCGCCTAGAATAGCTACTTTAAACCCTGGTTGCTTTTCAAAATTTATTAATGCAGCATGCATACTTGAAGGGTTAGCGTTGTAAGCGTCTAAAATAATTTTATTAGAATCTTTATTTATAATTTGAGAGCGGTTATTTGAAGGGATATAATTTTCAATAGCATTTTTAATATCTAAATCTTTAACTTTAAAATAGTTCCCAATGGCTATGCTTGCTGAGATATTATCAAAATTATAATTACCAATAAGCTTACTTTTAATATTCAGTGTATTATAGTAACATTCTACAAAAGGTTTTGCTTCCAAAAAAGTAACCGAAACATCATTTTCGTTATTATTTTTAATATTATTTCCGAAGGAAAATAACCTTGCATGTTTTGTTTTTTTAACTTGAATAGTATCATTTGCATTAACAAAAACAAATTTGTCGTTAGAAATTAAATAATCATACATTTCGCTTTTTCCTTTAATCACGCCCTTTACACCACCAAAACCTTCTAAATGTGCTTTTCCAAAGTTTGTAATATATCCATAATTAGGTTTGGCTATATGACATAGAAATTCAATTTCTTTTTGATGATTAGCACCCATTTCAACGATAGCAATTTCTGTATTACGTGTTATTGAAAGTAATGTAAGCGGAACACCAATGTGATTATTTAAGTTCCCAAATGTAGCTGTAGTGTTATATTTTTTAGATAATACAACATTTATTAATTCTTTGGTAGTTGTTTTACCATTACTACCAGTTAAAGCAATAATAGGTGTTTTTAAAAATGTTCTATGATAAGATGCTAATTCCTGCAGTGTTTTTAAAACATTGTCGACAAGTATTGTTTTGCTAGATGTTTTAAATTCTTCCTCATCAATAATGGCATATTCTGCACCGTTTTTTAATGCTATTTCTGCATACTGATTTCCATTAAAATTTTCGCCTTTAAGTGCGAAAAACATATCTCCTTTTTTTATTTTTCTTGTATCAGTACTTACTGAATTGTATTTGAAAAATAAGGTGTGTAAATCTGCTGTTTTCAATTTTTTTTATTTTCTCAATTAAATTTAAATAAAAAAGTCCTAACAAACGCTAGGACTTTTTATATTTTTAAGACTAATATGGTTTAGTTTTTCTTTTTAGATTTTCCTTTACTTTTGGATCCAACTCTAGACATGGCACATCTAAAACCAATGTAATCTGTAGCCATATCTTGTGGAAAATAACGTCTTTGGGCAGGGTCTAACCAATACTCTCTATCTTTCCAAGAGCCGCCTTTGTAAACTCTAACTTCATCATTAATTAAAGATGTTCTGTTGTTTCCTTTATCATATTCTCTAACAATATTTCCTAAAGAATCTTTTGAAATTGAATGCTTCGGAGAGTTGTACATTTTTCTAGTTGAAGATTTCTTTTCTCCATCCACACCTTCATCATCATTAAAACTTTCAAAGTAACGAGAAGAACGTTTATCTCCATCTCTAAAGTTTATTTCATCACTTTTATCGAAATTAGTTCGTAAGTAAGTTTCATTTTCATCAATAGGGACTTGTAAAATTTCACCAGGTAAGTTTCTGGCAACAACTTTTCCGTTGGATAAAGTATCATAAACAATATTATCAGACGTAACAACTTTTACTGTACCATCTTCATTTAAAGCATTTTTTGTATATACATTTCCACGATAGTAGTTGAAATCATTAAATTCATCATCAATAATAGGTCTGTAAACATCAGCAACCCATTCAGCAACGTTACCAGCCATATCATATAGTCCAAAATCATTGGGGTCATAAGATTTAACTTCGTTAGTAATATCTGCACCATCATCAGACCATCCTGCAATACCGCCATAATCACCTTTTCCTTGCTTAAAGTTTGCCATTTGATCACCACGGATTTTACGTTTGCCTGAACGAGTATATTGTCCATCCCATGGGTATTTTTTACGACCACGATATAAGTTGTAACTTCTAAGTTCGCTTAGTCCCAAAGCAGCATATTCCCACTCAGTTTCAGTTGGTAGTCTGTATTTTGGAGAAATAATACCCGTTTCGCGAGTAGCATAAATTCCAGTTTCGTTACCGTCAGCATCTGTTTTTACACTTTTCTTTTTACGACCATCGCCATTTAAAATTTCTTCGTTACCACCATAAGTTGAGGTAGGAGAATTAATATAAGTATCTGTGCTAAAGGTTTGTTCTGAATCTACATCAGTAATTTTAGCACCACGTTTAATATATCCAGCTTTTTCTAAATTAAATTCATTAACACGGTCTGAACGCCAATTAGCAAATTCAACAGCTTGAATCCAGCTTACACCAACAACAGGGTATTCTCCATAACCTGGATGACGTAAATAATTTTCTGTCATAACTTCATTAAACCCTAAACGGTTTCTCCATACTAATGTATCTGGTAAGGCACCATGATAAATAGCTCTTAAATTTTCCTCGGATGGTGGATAAACACGTTTAATCCAATCTAAATACTCCATGTACATAGCGTTTGTAACCTCGGTTTCATCCATATAAAATGATTGAACATGTTGCTGATTAGGGGTGTTGTTCCAATCATGCATAACATCGTCTTGCACGCGACCTTTAGTAAAGGTGCCGCCTTCAACAAAAACAAGTCCTGGAGATGTTTCTTGTTCTTTAAAATCTGTATTGTACTGAAAACCACCATCTCTGTCGTTGATGTTCCATCCAGTAGCTCTAGAGCTATTTTTTGAACTCGAAGATTTTTTACAACCAGTTGAAGCTACTGTTAGTGCTAAAACTAATAAAATCTTGAATGCTACTACTTTTTTCATATTCATACTTTTAAGTAAGCTAATAATATTTTTGGTGCTGCAATATAAGAATTAAACCTAATAACGCAAGATGTTTTTTGCATTTTAACCAAAAAATGATGTATT
>ENA-ORXM01002558-ORXM01002558.1-marine-metagenome-genome-assembly--contig:-NODE-2558-length-20689-cov-5.711527_pt1 | contig 20689 bp, 16 predicted proteins | sample MGYA00237867_ERZ511480 | MGnify/ENA primary metagenome ERZ511480 (study PRJEB26309, sample SAMN06266103) | marine metagenome | isolation source: Algal blade | place: United Kingdom:Sidmouth, United...
GGAAAGCCGCAGAGGCGCAGGCTCTATTGGCGCAGGGACTGGCAGAGCATCCCGGCCATGCCGATTTGCTCAACAGTTCCGGCAATGTTGCCTTGCGCATGGGCGATCCGGCCAAGGCTAAGACGAAACTGGGCTGGACGCCCGAAATCACAGCGCAGGAAATGTGCGCCGAGATGGTCCTAGAGGATCACAAATCCGCACAGCGTACGGCCTTGCTGAAAAAGCATGGTCTGGAACTGCCCGTCAGCGTCGAGGGTTAATCCATGCGCATCTATGTAGCAGGGCATCGCGGCATGGTTGGTGGCGCGATCCTGCGCCAGTTGCAAGGGCAGGGCCATGATCTGATCACCGCCACCAGCGCCGAATTGGACCTGACCGATCAGGTGGCCGTGCGGGATTTTATGCAAACGCATAAACCCGAGGCGGTCATTCTGGCAGCAGCCAAGGTGGGCGGCATTATCGCCAACAACACCTATCCAGCGCAGTTCATCTACGAGAACCTGATGATCGAATGTAATGTCATTCATCAGGCCTATGCGGCGGGCTGCATGAAACTGTTGCAGCTTGGATCATCGTGCATCTATCCGCGCGCCGTGGCACAGCCCATGGCCGAGGATGCCCTGCTCACAGGTGTGTTAGAGCCTACAAACGAGCCTTATGCGGTGGCGAAAATCGCAGGGATCAAACTGTGCGAAAGCTATAACCGGCAATACGGCACAGACTACCGGTCTGTGATGCCCACCAATCTTTATGGTGAGGGTGATAATTTTCACCCCGAAAATTCCCACGTCCTGCCTGCGATGATCCAGCGGTTCCATAACGCGGTTCACGACGGTCTGGACGAGGTCGTGATCTGGGGCACAGGCACCCCGCGCCGCGAATTCCTGAACGTCGAAGACATGGCCGCCGCGTCACTGTTCGTGATGAACCTTGACCGCGCGACCTATGACGCCAACACCGACCCGATGCTGTCGCACATCAATGTGGGCACAGGCACCGATGTGTCGATTTTGGAAGTGGCCCAGATGATCGCATCGGTCACAGGGTTCACGGGGACCATTACCTGCGACACCAGCAAACCTGACGGGGCCGCGCGCAAACTGATGGATGTCAGCCGCCTGTCCGCCATGGGCTGGGACGCGCAAATCGGCCTCGCGGACGGGCTTGCGCAGACCTATGCGTGGTATCTGGAACAGCTTGCATCAGGGGCCGCAGTGCGCGCGAAATAATTCCATATTTGGGCCATGATTGACGCTATAATGGCCCGCACGAGCAGATAAAAACAGCAACCAAAAGGGTGCGTATCATGACAATTACTCCGGTTATTCTTTGCGGTGGATCAGGCACACGTTTGTGGCCGCTGTCGCGCAAATCCTACCCGAAACAATTTTCCGCATTGATGGGCGAGCAAAGCCTGTTCCAAGCATCCGCGCTGCGCCTGACCGGCGCCGGCTATGCCGCACCGCTTGTGGTGACCGCCAATGCGTTCCGGTTTATCGTGACCGAACAACTGGACGGGGCAGGGGTCAAACCCGGCGCCGTGTTGATCGAACCTGCGGGCCGCGATACTGCCCCTGCCGTGCTGGCCGCCGCCTTGCAATTGGCCGCCACCGACCCTGACGGGATGATGCTGGTGGCCCCGTCCGATCACGTGATCCCAGATGGCGATATATTCAACGCGACGGTTGCCGCCGCGATCCCTGCGGCCAAGGCGGGCCAGTTGGTGACATTCGGCATCAACCCCGACCGTCCTGAAACAGGCTACGGATACCTTGAACTTGACGCGGCCCCGTCGGGCGAGGCCACGCCTGTGCCGCTCAAGTCATTTGTCGAGAAACCCGACGCAGACACCGCAGCCAAAATGCTGGCCGAGGGGCGGTATTTGTGGAACGCAGGCATATTCCTGTTTTCGGTCCCGACCATTCTGGCGGCGTTCAAGACACACGCGCCCGACCTTGTGACGGCTGTGCAAGCATCGCTTGATGCCGCGCAATCCGATCTTGGCTTCACCCGTCTGGACCCCGCGGCATGGGAAAACGCGCACGCCATTTCCATCGACTATGCGGTCATGGAAAAGGCGGATAACCTGTCGGTGGTGCCATACACGGGCCGCTGGTCCGACCTTGGCGATTGGGCCGCGGTGTGGCGCGAGACGCAAACCGACGGCATGTCATTGTCCGCCAATGCCACCGCGATTGACTGCACCAACACATTGCTGCGCTCCGAGGTTGAAGGCCAAGCGATCGTCGGCATCGGTCTGGACGACATTGTCGCCGTGGCCATGCCCGACGCGGTGCTGATCAGCCATAAGGGCCGCACCCAAGAGGTCAAACAAGCCGTCGCGGAGCTGAAGGCCAAGAACGCCCCGCAAGCCGAGACATTCCCAAAGGACCACCGCCCGTGGGGCTGGTTCGAGAGCCTTGTTGTCGGCGACCGTTTTCACGTCAAACGCATCGTCGTGCATCCGGGTGCGGCGCTGTCGCTGCAATCGCATCACCACCGGTCCGAGCATTGGATCGTGGTCGAGGGCACAGCACGCGTGACCATCGACGAAGAGGTCAAGCTGGTCACGGAAAACCAGTCCGTCTATATCCCGCTGGGCGCTGTGCACCGCATGGAAAACCCCGGCAAAATGCCGATGGTGTTGATCGAAATCCAGACAGGCAACTACTTTGGCGAAGATGACATCGTCCGCTATGAGGACGTCTATGCCCGCGACGACCGCGACTGATGCTTCGGCAATGATACGCCCATCACCGTAGGTGTTCGGACGATGCGCCCCTCACGCCTTGTGTGTGTGGGGGCTGCGCCCTAATTTGCTGCCAAATACGCATAGTCTGATATTTTATAGAGCGAGCATTATCATGCCTGATACAATTGCCGGAAACACAAGCACCACATCATCCATGGGGACCGACGACTGGTTCGCCGGCACGCTCGAAGTTGAGGGTGACCGCGATTGGGTTCGTGTCGAGCTGACAGCAGGTGATGGTATCCAGATCAACCTGAATGGTGCTGGTGGTTTTGGTGAGCTGTCTGATCCTTATTTGTATCTGCTTGATAGCAACGGCGATGTTGTCGCGGAAAACGATGACTTTGGTGGCATCGATTCCCAGATCACATATGCGATCACACAAACAGGCACATATTACATTGAGGCCTCGGGGTATGCCGACAGGGAAACCGGCGATTACGAGATCATCACCCAAGAGGTGACACCGCCCCCACCGCCAAGCCCGCTTGATTCGATTGCATGGGGCACGGCGATCGATGGAGACACCCCGCGCACCACAGACGTGGAAACGGTCAACGTGTATTTTGCGACCAACGGCCAGACATTCGACGGCTACACATCCGAAGGGTTCAACGCCTACGAGCGCGGGCAGATCCTTGCGATGATGGATGACCTGTCCGACATCGTGAACCTCGAGTTTAACGTGGTGAACAATGCATCAAATGCCGATCTGACGCTTGTGCTTGATCTGAACGAAATCTCGAACGAGACAAATCCCTATCTGGGGTATTTCAACCCGCCGGGCGAAAACAACGAAGGCGTGGGTGTGTTCAACGGCGACCTTTGGGACCGCACCGCAGGTGGCGATCTGGAGCAGGGCGGCTTTGGCTATGTGACGATTGTGCATGAATTGATGCACGGGCTGGGCATGGCGCATCCGCATGATACGGGCGGGTCGTCGGTGGTGATGGATGGCGTGTCGTCCAACTTTGGCGACTATGGCGATTTTGATTTGAACCAAGGCGTCTTTACCGTGATGACCTATAACTCGGGTTATTTCACGGGCACGGCAGGCAGCGCACCAGCGAACCCGTCGGGCGGTAATTACGGATTTGAGGGCGGCGCGATGGCGCTTGATATCGCGTATCTGCAACTGGTGTACGGTGCCAACACATCCCACGCGGGCGGTGCCAATACCTATACAATGGCCGACGCCAACGAGAGCGGCACCTATTGGGAGGCCATCTGGGACACGGGCGGCACAGACACGATCCGTCATGACGGATCAGAGTGGTCGGTGATTGATCTGCGCGCAGCCACGCTTGCATATGAAAACGGCGGCGGCGGCTTTGTGTCATCGGTCGACGGTGTGGCGGGTGGTTTTACCATTGCCAACGGCGTTGTGATCGAAAACGCGATGGGCGGTTTCGGCCGCGATACGATCACGGGCAACGCTGCGGATAACTTCCTTGTGGGGCGCGGCGGCAGTGACACGATTTTTGGCGGTACTGGCGATGATTTGCTTAAGGGCAACAACGGCAATGACCGTCTGGTCGGCGGCACAGGCGCAGATATTGTGCGTGGCGGCAACGGCAATGACACGCTGGTCGGCAGTGGCGGCAACGACAACCTGATAGCCAGCAACGGCGACGACATCGTGCGTGGCGGCAGCGGCCGTGACCGTCTGACCGGCGGGCGCGGCGAAGACCTTTTGAATGGCGGCACCGGCAACGATGAATTGATTGGTGGCATCAAGACCGACATCCTGATCGGTGGCGGCGGGCGTGACATGCTGACGGGCGGCGGCGGGGCGGACATGTTTGTGTTCACCAGCGTGGCGCACAGCCGTGGCAGCAAGGTTGATACCATCACCGACTTTGCCCGCGGGCGTGACCAGATTGACGTGTCGGGCATTGATGCGGTCAGCGGGCGCGGTGGCAATCAAGAGTTTGACTATATCGGGTCGCGCGGCTTTAGCGAGGCGGGCCAGATCCGCGTGCAGCGCGATGGCAGCGACGTCATTGTGCAGGCTGACACCAATGGTGACGGCAACGCAGACTTCGAGCTGGTTGTGCAAGACGTCAACTGGCTCTCCGAGGCGAACTTTATCTTGTAAGATAACGGTGGTGGCGCCCCGATCGGGTGCCACCATGCAGTCCGTTCAGGCCGAAATTTGACGCCAAAGCGTGATCATCTGCGCAGGCGTCGGCCCGTCCGATGGTGCGGCGGGCGCGTATTTTTCCCAATCGACGTCAAACACGCTTTGGTCGCCGTCAAAATATGCATCGCACACCCGTTTGTTGCCCTCATCGAACGCGGCTTGGAACGCGCGCGCGACAGTGACGTCGGGGTAGACTGTGCCTGCCTGCACATCATTGCGCAGCCATTTGCGTGCCATACGGTCAACATGTGCGGGCAATGCCGGATCAAGCGTATTGAGCAGGCGCAAGGTTTCGGCAGTCCAACTGCTCATGCTTTGGTTGTAAGGCGCAGCAAAGGTCATATCGGCAGCGAATGGCGCAAGCCCCGCAAGCGCAAGGAAATCAGACAAGACGCCATGTTCCAACTGCGCCATACGGTCAAACGGGCGTGCAATAATTGTGGCTTCGGGGAATGCCTCGCTCCATTTGTGCAGCAATTTGTCAAAGTCGAAATACGCCAGCTTGCCTGGTTCCATTTTGCTGCTGACAAACGTGTCGACTGTTTCGGTTGTGCCGTGGCGCAGCATCGTCGAATAAAGCGATACAATGTGCGAAATCTGCGGGCGCAGATAGACAACGATGCGCAAATCACGGCCCGTCAGCGCAGGCGCCAAAAGCTGCTTGAGCCGCGCGAAATGCGCCCTGCTGCTACAGCGCGAATGCATGTGTTCGCTGGAAATGATGATGTGGTCAGGATCGTGCAGTGCGATTTCATCCGCCAGTTTGACAGGATAGGCCTGCTCGAATGCGGTGTAATCCTCGGGGGTCTGGATATCGTATTTCTTTTGCAAGCGGTTGGCGGCCTGCTGGCCTTGAAAAAACACAGGGATCGCGTTGTGATTTATCTCGCCCAGAGACGTCGGATAAAGCACCGATTTTTCCGCAAGAAACGCACGGTGGTCGGCCATGAAATTCTGGATGCTGGTTGATCCGGTCTTGGTGGTGCCGATATGCAGGGTTGTTGTTTTAGGCATTGGTATCGTCCTGTGCAGGGGCACGCGGCGCAAGCGCGCGGTCCATCACACGATCCATAAACTCTTGCATGACATCTGTGCAATAGCGTGTCCCGTCAAAGGGTTGGGCTATTGCATGTTCGGTCAGATGGTCCAGCATACCCGCGGTCACACCTGCAATGCTGGGGTCCACCAGCTGCCCGCCGTCACGGTCCAGCACCGATCGTGTGCCCGCAATATCGGTGGCAACAATCGGCAGGCCAAGGCACAGCGCCTCTAGCAAGACCATCGGCTGGCCCTCGTAGTCGGACGACAGCACAAAGCAATCGCAGCGCGCCAGAATGGCAAACGGATTGGACCTGTGTCCGGCAAAGATCACATGCTCTGTCATACCGTGTCTGGCGGCCACACCCGCGAGGGTTGCGCGCAGCGGGCCGTCACCGATCAGCACCAGCTGTGCGTCATGGCCGCGGGCCCGCAAATCCGCAAGCGCGATGATCATCCGGTCTTGGGCCTTTTCGGCTGACATGCGGCCCACGCTGACAAACCGTGTGGGGCCGTCGGGCAAGGGCAGATCATCGGGCAACGGATCAGCCGCCGCAGCCATAATGTGCGCAGGGTCGATCATGTTGCGCACGGATGTGATCTGATCGGGGCTGGTATAATGCTGCGCCAGATTGGCGGCATTCAGCGCCGCCGTTGCAGGCGACACCGACACAACCGCATCGTAGTATTTGTAGGTCGCAAAAACCCCGTGCAGAATATCAAAGCGGATCGTGGCCTCGGACAGCATATCGTTGTGTTGATAGATCACGCGGCGCTTGGCATCGGTGGCGGCGATCAGCATCGACCAGAACCGCGCATAGCCGCTAAAATCAATCGCCACGTCGAACGCCATATCGCCAAACATGCGGCGGCTTTCGCGGGCGAAAAGCATGCGCAACGTGGCCTCTTGGTCGGCACTGCTGAACGCATTGCTGGCATAGAAACCATCCAGCAAGCCACGCTCTTCGCTGGTCAGGTTCATGCCGCCCGTGCGGTGGATGATATGGATGTCTGGATGCACGCGGCTGATGTTGTCGGCGTATTCCTGGGTCTGGTCGATCACGACGCCACTGGTCACAAGATAAACATCCACCTCAAGCTGTCCGAGCGCGTCCAGCAGATTGGTCATTGATGATGTGATGCCGTTGTTTTTCCACGCGCCGCCAAAGATCACGATGCGCGGACGGGTGGGTGTCGTCGGGACGGGGGCCGTGCCGAACACCGCCGCAATCGCGCGCGCCGTGGCCTGCCCGTCATCAAGCCCGAAATACAGATCACGCGCGGCTGCAAAACGCGGATCAGCATCCGATCGCACCCCGGCGGATACCGCATCCATTGCTGCACCCACATGGTGGCAGGTCGGCGCGGGCAGGGTATCGAGATCGGCGATCAAGCCGCGGGTGGCGATATAACGGTCGTAGTCATAGACGAACAAAACGACCTGCCGCCCTGTGGCGAAAAAATCGAACATGATGCTAGAGTAATCGGTGATCAGAATATCGACGACCGCCAGAAACTGGTTCGTGGTCAGCCCCGCAGGCAAGGCACGCGCGCCCGTATTGGGAGCGGCCACAAAATCATGCATCTGTACAAACGTGGTGTAACGCGCAGGGTCCAATTCATTGAGGCGCGCCAGCAGGGCATCAATCTCGGGCGTGTCGGACGTGCCGTGACCAATGCTGCCGCGCCATGTGGGGGCGACCATGATGACCTGACATTCAGGTGCGATCCCCAATTGCGCGCGCAAGGCATCGCGGTCGGGCGACAGCGTCAGATCAACACGCGGGGCACCTGTGTTGATCACCTTGTGGCGGGTCGCATCATCCACATCCGCCGACCGCATCAGCGCATCGGCCGTATAGGCGTTTGGCATCAACAGATGGGATGCTTGCAGGAAATTACGCTGGCTGTTGGCGTGGCGGGTGATCTTGGTACCTTCAAAACGGAACATCCGTTTCAACGGGACACCGTGCCATGTGTTGGCATAGACCTGCCCCTCGCGGCGGGCGAAAAACGGCTCTAACGTGGTGTTTGTGATGATCGTGCCTGCGGTGGCCAGCGCATCGCCATATGCAGGCGTGCGGCGCAAAACCCAAGTTACGTTTTCGCGCGCGCGCAGGTCTTCGGGCAGCACGGCAGGGTCATTGACCGCCCAGATATGGGTCAGATGCGCATAGGCGGGATCATCCAGCAGGGCCAGACATATGGCGGCGGGGCTACAGTTGAACGACTTGCCATGAAAGCTTTCGTAAAGCACATGGCCGGACTGCAAAGGTGCATGACTGGCAACAGCACTTGTATAAGCCATTGCTGCAGAATGGGTTTTCCGGCTTTGGCTCCGGCTTCTTGCCTTGCGGTAAATCGCACGTAACCCGTTGTACACGGGCGTGGGCAACAGGGCGCGCATTCCGTTCACCCGTCGCGCCAGCCGGTCTATGACACGCGCCATTAGCGATCCACCTCATTGGCGGCATTGATGGCGCGCTTGACCTTGTTGCCCAACCTGCGCCAAAGCGGCGCGGGTGGTGGGGCAGGCGGCGGAACATAAGTCATAACCGGTTCCAGTTCCGGCTCGGGTTCCGGTTTGGCTGGTTCTGGCACCGGTTTGGGTGGTTCCGGTTTGGCTGGTTCTGGCACCGGATCAGGGACCACGGTGAATAACGCGGGTGCAATGACCGCGGGGTCATAGTTATAGGCTTCAAAATCGGTGGCGTAAAAATCGCGAATGAAGTCAACAACTGATTCCTCGATCTTGATCAACTTATGCGTGGATTTACGCACATGCGGCGTTGCAGGTTTGCGGTATGTCAGACCCAAACGGCGGAACGATGTTTTGGCGGCCGCATCCAACCCGTCCTCAAGCCGGAACACCTGCACCTTATGGCCGACAAATTCGGTCTGGGGCCGGATGTGGTTATCCATGATGTAGGGGTTCGTTTGATAGGCTTTGAATGTCTTGCGGACCCATGTGTTAAACTCCGGCAGGGTTTTGCCTGATATATGGGCGCGCCATGCGTATTCGCTGGCCAGACGGTCATAGGGATTGCGCACAATCGCTAAACTGAAATTGTAAAATTCCTTGGGCACCCAACGGCACAACACCTCCCAATGCATATGCTGGGGATTGCACGCCGCATAACCGAGGCGCTTGTGGAATTTGAGCGCTTGTAGTGCGCCCGCATCTACCAACATCTCCTCAAGGCTGGACCCGCCGGTTTTGGGAATATGAACCAAAAGGATGGCGCGATCATTATGACGGTATAGGGGCATTATATTCCGATTGGTCTGCGATGTCTGTATTAGGTTATGACGCTTTTGCGTCTCTAATAAAAGGGACGAGCTAGCGGATTCTAGCGTTCCAGCACAGTTTTATAATAGCTGCCCAGCAACAACAGCCCCACGCAGATCGCGATCAATGCCACAGCGAATGCATAGGTCAACGAGATATAGCTGGCGTGGTAGGTCGGATAGAATCCCGTGCGGACCAATCCGGTGACATGAATAAGCGGGTTCCACCACAAAATATCCTGCACCAGCGGCGGCATGTCTTCGATAATGAACAATACGCCTGACGCGATCATCAAGGGGCGTGACACAATACCCCAAATACTTTTCCAGACAGGGAACAGCCCGAACAATAAGCAGTTCATCAACCCTACGCCCAGCCCGATCAATGCCGCCAGCACCATGCCCACGACAATCGGTTGGAAATCAAGGATCACATGGGTTTCGACGACCAGCAAGATGCCGGTCACCAAGATGCAAAACACCGTCGTATTCGTCAAAAACGCAAGGCAGAACCGCCCGAAAACAGCGTCCAGCCACGTGACACTCGGATATGCCAACAGTGCCCGCGAGAAGTTGAGCGCAGCTGCGGTTTTGCTCGAGATGCTGGTGTACATAATATACGGCAAATAGCCGGTGGCGTAAAACAGGACGAAATTACTGCCAAGCGACGGTGTGCGCACGATCAAGGAAAACGCCAGCGACAGCACCATAATCATGCCCACAGGTTCCAGCACCGCCCAGATATATCCGCCAGGCGACCGCCCGTAAGTCGTGCCCATTTCGCGCAAGATCAGCGAAAATACGGTGCGCCCCGTTTGCCACGGCACAGAGGCCGATGGCAGGCGTACAAGGGTGTCATCTTTGGTGTTCATGTCCAACTATGATCATGGCGCTGCGCACGAAACAAGTGCCCGCAGCGCAATCACCCCGGACCGTCACACGCGCGTAACAGATGTTAGCCGATCACCAGATCGTCGCGCAGATCCTCAAGGTCGGTGACCCCGCGGATGGTCAACTGATGCGATCCGTCCAGATCAAACACGGCATTGCCGCCTATGATCTCGCCGCGGTCCAGCAGGTCGTCGATTGTGCTACCTGATCCGTTAATCACGGCGCGGTTGACGACGATCGTGTCCACGTCGTCTTTGAAATCGCGGATCGTGTCCTGGCCGCTGGTAAAGATGAATTTATCCCCGCCCGCGCCACCGAACAGCATGTCATTCCCTTGGCCGCCTTTGATGACGTCGCGCCCAGAATGGCCGCGCAAAATATCATCGCCGCCGCCGCCGAACAATTTGTCACGCGCAGCGCCGCCCTTGAGGACGTCATCGCCGTCGTTACCCCAAAGCTTATCGCGGCCACCGCTGCCGATCATTACATCGTTGCCCGCGCGCCCGAACAGATTGTCGTTGCCGCGCCCGCCCGACAGATAATCATCGCCCGCGCCGCCAAACATCTTATCGCGCCCGTTGCCACCAAACAGGTCGTCATCGCCGTCATTGCCGAACAGGCGGTTCTTGCCGTCGTTGCCCTCCATCCGGTTGTCGCCGTCATTGCCAATAAGGTTTTGATGACCCACGCCCAAAAGCTGCACATCATCCACACCCGATACCAATGTCGTGGTGGTGGATACCGCCAGTGCATAGCCGCCATCGCCATCCGCGATCAGGTCAAGCTTGGCATTGCCCGCGCTGGTATCAATCGACACCTGTGAAATTGTGGTGCCATCGCGCACGATGGACACAGCCGTCATGCCCGTATCCGCGTCAATGGCGTAACCGCCCGCTGCGGCGCTGTTTGTGCTGCTGCCGGTCGTCTGGAATGTGACGCCAGACAGGCCCTCACCGATAGAATAGAAATCATCATTGTCGCTGTCGGTATAAGCCACGCCAGTGACATAGCGGTTGCCTGCTTGGGCTGCGAATACTTCGGTCAACATGGATGTGTTGCGCCCGCGAAACGACCCGTTTTGTTCGCTAATCCCGATGTCTGTCTGGTTCTCGTCAAAGATCGCCGCACGGTGGCCAGGGCTGGCATAAAGCGCATCATGGTGCCCCTGCATCACGGCCTCCATGTTGCCGAGCGAGCCTGACGACGCCGACAGGTTTTCACGGTATGTGATCGGCGAGGTAAAGCCCGCTGCGATCATACGGTCACCCGCCGATGATCCGCCTTCGCCTGTATGGGTGAAATTACCCGTATCGAGCAGGTATTCCGTCTGCTCGTCTGCGGCGGCATGAAGCTGCGCATTGGGCGCCAGAACCTGCATCGGCGTGGTCTGGATGTCGCCACCCATGGCCGCCGTGATTCCGCTATTCAGATTGATGCCTTGCGCCCCGGCCTCTCCAAGCGGGTCGAGCCTGCTTTGGTTGATCAATTCTAAAAGGTATTGTTCTGCGGCACTTAGGCTCATGGTCTATCCAATTCTCGGCTCAAACAGGTGCTTATTCAAAGGTTTTCAATACCCCTATAATATTAAGCAATGCTGATATTTTCAAGTAATTGTGCCGTGTCGGTATAGTCGTCAACCGTCAGGCTGTGCTCGTTTGCAAAGTTGATCACGATATCATTGCCAGTGACCTGCATCAGGTCGGCCAGCGTATCATCGCCCAGCAGTTGCGCCGAAACCTCGATGCGGTCTGCGGATGCGTTATAATCGCGGATTTCATCGTGGCCGTCGGTGAATACAAATGTATCAGCACCAGCGCCGCCCACCAGTCGGTCATCGCCACCACCGCCGTTGATCACATCATCGCCGTTGCCGCCGCGCAGTACATCACGCGCGCCGCCGCCGTGCATGGTGTCGTTGCCGTCTTGGCCTTTCAACCGGTCGCGTCCGCTGCCGCCGTTCAGGGCGTCAGCGCCATCGCCGCCAAACAGACGGTCATTGCCGCGCCCGCCGTTGTGCTGGCCTGCCCGGCACCTGCCGCTGCAGCGCTCACCACCGGGTGGTCAGACGCCAGCACCGACCTGGCGGCGATCCCCTTGGTGTCGGTCACGTTGATCGTCTTGGCCTATCCGGCGGGCACGCTCGATGTGCCGAGCGAACTCAGTGGCTTCGTGGTGCCCCGCAATGCCGACCTGCGGATCACGGCGTGTTCCTACGGTTCGCAGAAGTGGCCTCACCTGGGCGGCGACGTCGATCTGCTTCGGGTCTCGGTCGGCCACGGCCGCGATCAGATCACGCCCAAGCTGCCCGACAAGGAACTGCTTGCCATCGTGCGAGCTGACCTGGAGATAGCCATTGGTCTCACGGCAGAACCGGTCGACGTGCGCGTTTCACGTTGGGAGCGAGCCTTCCCGCAATACGTGGTGGGTCACGCCGAGCGCCTGGGCCATATCGAGGGTCAGCTGAATCCCGACGGTGTCTTCCTGGCCGGCATGGGCTACCGAGGCATCGGCATCCCGGCCTGCATCGATCAGGGTCGCAGCGCCGGGGTCGATGCCATCTTGCATGTGCTCGAGCACCACGATCAGGGGCCCAGGAATCCCCAGCCATAGGTGGCGCTGCCAGTTCCTGTCATTTCCACCTGCAAGAAGTAGGAGGCATCGGGTTCGATTGCGACGGCGACAAAATCGTACTCCTGTCCGGCGAAGCAGGCGTATTGCGCCAGCCGATTGCCCCCTCCGTCGAAGAGAGTGGCCACCAACTTTGCCTGGTCCCGGTCGATGAAATCGTCGCAAAGGACGTTCAGAGTGATCTCGGGAAAGGCGGGGTCGGTCTTGCGTCCGTCAGATGCGAGCAGTTCTTCCCCGGTGAACTTGAACCAGTCCTCGTTGTCGCCTTCGGGCGCAGACAACGTGTTGTTGACCTCGCTCGGCAACCGGCCAGAAGTCGGGTTGTTGGCACTGTCGCCGTCTTCGGGGGCGATGTTGTAATCGATCCCGACGACTGGGTCGGCGAAGGTCGGCGTGACGGTCAGGCGATAACTGGCGTAGGGGGCGAAGCCGTTGACGAAGTCATAGCGCGCCGGGTCGACCGTTTCAGTCGACTGGCCCAATGGCGTCAGTGCTACTGCGAGAAAATAGCGACCGTCGAGACCGGAGTCGGTGAAGGCGAATCCCTCGCCTGGCTGCCGGCAATGGTCGAAATCCTGAATGGCGTCAGTTTCGACGCCTATGTCTGGGGCGCCTTGAGCTATAACGCTGGTGTCGGCATCCAATTCGGGTGCGACGCATTCGAACGACCACGAGATACCGACCAGGCCTTGGTCGTTCCCAGAAATGAACTCGAAGATATCTCCGTCGTCGCTTCCGACCGAGACGTCGCCGGTGAACACCTGCGGTCCGACCAGCTCGATGCGTTGTGGCGACAACAGGCTGTTGCCGTCAGGTGCCGCCCGGGTGTTCGCTGATGGCGGTGTCGGCGTCGGGGTCGGCGTCGGCGTTGGGGTAGGAGTGGGTGGCGGCGGGGTTGGTGTCGCAGTTGGTTCAGCTGCGGGCGCGGTGGTGGGCGTTGGTGTTGCGGTGGGCGCGGTGGCTGCGCCGGCAGTGGGTGTTGCCTGGGGTGCCGCGCCTGTTTCCGTGGGAACCGCCGCTGGAGGCACGGCGGTGGCTGGCACCGGTGTTGCTTCCGCGGCGGCAGCGCCGGCGTCGGCGGGTTCCACGTTCTGGTCGTCTGTAGGAGTAACATTCACCGCGGCAACCGTCGGTGCCGGGTTGGCGGAGTCGACCACCGCCGTGGGGATCTCGCCCACGACTGTCTGGTCACCTACATCTATGGAGCTGGCCACGTCGGTGCCGCTCGAAGCAGCGCACCCGGCCAAGACCAGCGCCAGCGCGCATGCGGTCAGAGCTGCGGGCAGCGGAAATCGACGGGGGTTCAACATTGGTCAGTCCTAACCAGGGGGCGGGTGCAGACAACTCTGCCTCATCACGTCGTCGCCCTCTGTGTCTCAGCGCGCAGAAAGTGTGTGGCAGATGCGACATCTACGAGCGCAAGTGACCTGTTTCAGGTTGGCGACGAGGCGGGAGTGGTCTCCGCATTCATATCGGCGAGACACATGCTGAGCCCAGCGACGGTGTTGCGGTCGTAGTCGGCGTTGCAGAAGTCACCGATCTTGCCATCGCAGTTGATGTCCCAGCCGTGGATGCAATTGAAAGTGCAACTGCGACCAGTCACGATGAGAAAGTCGAAGCCCTGACCGTTGTTGAAGCGATCGCCCACCGACTGTGACATGGCGTAGGTCTGCACGATGTCGTCTTCGACGCAAACAGGTTGGAGAAATCTGTTGATGCCACCGGCCGGTGCCACGAACTGGTCGAGCACCAGCGCAGGTCGTAGACAATCGCCGTTGCCGATTTCGAAGGTGTACAGCACGTTGGTGGCGCATGGCCGGGGCAGGTCGAAGGTACAGGTGCCGAAGTAGAGAACACCGAACTCGGCTTCGTCGCAGAGCGCCACGTTGGAGCCAACTGGCGAGTAGCCATCGAGCATGCACCCGATCTGGTTGCCCAGCTGTAAGCCGGTGGAGCTATAGCCAGGCGGGCACACGTTGCCTTGGAATGCGTCGGCGTGTTCGAACTTGCCGTCGTGCGCCTGCACAGGAGACGCAGCCAACACGGCAACTGCCAGAGCCATCGACGCGGCGACGATGAGCGTGACTAGGTACGTGAGTTTGCGGCGCTGTTTCATCATGTGTCTCCTGGTGCGGCGCGTGCCGCCCGATGGAGAGTAGGCGAAACTAGGAGCCATGGGCAGCAGCTTAGGGATATGAAGCTATGGCATTGGTGCACAAGCCCGTCGCCACCTGGGCGCCGTTGGTGACCACTTCGTAGATGGCCGAGTTCGTGGCCAATGGGCTCCTGCGTTTCGACGCTTGTGCCCGCGGAGTTGAACGAGCAGGTGTTGGCCGAAATGCCGGCGATCCGGGCGTCGAAATACGCCGCATTGGCTGAACCACGAGTCCTCGAGTTCGCCTGTGGGATCTCACCGACTTCGAGCTGGTGCACAACGACTCCGCCGACCATGTCTTCGCCAACAGCCGCACCGGCTCGGTTGCGGCAACACTGCGTAGTCGCCAACCCTGGCAGGGAGAAGATGCGTTACGCGCCGACATGATCGAACGCATCAAGCTCTGGCGTTACCTGCGCGGCGATCGCAGCGGCACCGCGGCACTGAAGGACGGCTGGATGCTCATCCGGTCGCCCGGTCCGATCGATGTCGACTCGACCCACGGCGAGCTGCCCGCGAGTTCGTGTTCGAACGTCGCATCAGTCCCTGAAGTCGTCACGGTGTGGCGAACGCAACGTCTGTTGTGTGCGGTCACCTACAGACGCCTGATCGGGCGAATCGTACGTTGGTGAGATGAGCATTCGAGTCCCTCTTTTGTCAACCCGCCACGGTCGCGCCAAATCGAGTGCGGCCCTCTGCGCCCTGGTCCTGTTGTTCCTGACGGCCTGCGGTTCGTCCGCGGCGGTCGAATCCACCGACGATGCTGCGGCCAGCGCGTCGTCGGGTCAGAGCGAAGCTGTCGCGGACACGTTCGACGCCGACACCACTGAGCCCGAGGAACAAGAATCAGAGTCGGCACCCGCAGAGCCAGAGGAAGCGGCCGACGAACCTGCCTCGCCCCAGGCCGGTGAAGGCAACTTCGAGTTGGTGCTCGAGAACGGCGAGTCATTCTCGGCCCCGGTCCGATGCACGCTCGAACCGCAGATCGCTGCTGGATCCGAGATCCTGTTCACCGCCGGCGGCCAACAGGGCAACTTCTATGTCGACGTGACGCAATGGGGTGAAACTTCTTTCGGCGCCAGCCAAGATGTGGAGATCTCCGACACCACCACGTTCGAGGTCGTGTGGCGATCAACCGGCAGTATCGGGCTTGAGTTGGAGCTGAACGGCAACATGATCACCGGCAGTGGTGCCTTCTATCAGGGCGAGAATCTCAACGGACCCAAGACGCAGGGCACCGTGACCGTCGCCTGTTAGCAAGGTGCAGTGCAGCGCCGAGTAGCTTCGCGCTATGAGCACCGACGCATTGCAGCACGCACGAGAAGTCGAAGCATTCATTGCCTCGTGTCGAGTAGAGGGCGAAGCCGGCCCTCGCTGGGCGCGTCGTTCTGGCGGATCGAGCACTGGCGACACGCTCTATCACGGAGGTGCCGGCGTGGTGCTGTTCTATCTGGAGCTGCACCGTGCAACCGACGAGCATCGCTTCTTGGAAATAGCCATCGAAGGTGGCCGGGAACTGGTGCGATCGATAGAGGCCGAAGATGATTCTTCGATTGCGATCTACAGCGGTCTACCGGGTTATGTGTTCGTTCTGAACGAGTTGGCCAAGGCCAGCGGCCAGGCCGAGTTCCGCGCCGCCGCCGTGGCACTCGTGCAGAGGATCGGCGACCAGTCCGTGCAACTCGGGTCGGGAATCGGGTGGATCGAGCCCATTCCGTTCTCCGACATCACCGGGATCTCCGGTGAGCGCGAGGTGCTCGATCTCAGCATCGGCGCGGCGGGTGCCGGCGAGGGTTTGCTGTATGCGCACCGCAACGGGCTACATGGCCAGGCGCTGGAGTGGGCCGAGCAGGCGGCCGAGCGGCTGTTGGAGATGTCGGTCGACGGTCGAGGCGGCCCGAACTGGCTGATGATGGCCGACATGCCGTTTCCCTTCGATGCGCCGAACTTCGCTCATGGTGCGGCGGGAGTGGCGTACTTCCTGGCTGACCTGCACCGGGCAACCGGCGAACAGAAATTTCTGGACGTCGCCGTTGCGGCCGCTGGTTATGTCGAAGCGTATGCAGCGCCGAGCGGTGATGGCCATCTGGTGTGTCACACCGAGCAGAATCCCGAGCTGTACTACCTGGGTGTTTGCCATGGCCCACCGGGTACCGGTCGGTTGATGTATCTGCTGCACGAGATCACCGGAGAGGACCGTTGGCTCGACTGGCTGCACGCCAACATGCGGGGTCTGGCGGCGACTGGCGCCCCTGAGGCTCGGTCGCGGGGTCTGTGGAACAACCTGGGTCAGTGCTGTGGCGACGCCGGCATTGGCGATTACGCACTGTTCGTTCACCGGGCCACGCTTGACCCGCAGTATCTCGAACTCGCGCAACGTATCGCCGTGGTCGTGGCCGATGCCAGCACGCTCGAAGACGGCAGGCGCTCGTGGCAACAAGCCGAGCATCGCGATCGGCCCGACTTCGTGGAAACCCAGACCGGCTACATGCAGGGAGCGGCCGGCATAGGCAGCTTCCTCTTGCATCTGGCCACCAACGATGCCGACGCGGTGGCCAAGATCCCGCTACCCGACGTGCCCTTCACGCGCTGAGTGGGTGCGGCGACGATCGACACCGAAGCAATGAATGCCTTCATGGCCGAGCCACGAAATGCCACCGTGGCAGGAATCAGGTCTGACGGGCGGCCGCATCTCACGCCGAACTGGATTTGGTTCGACGGCGACCGGTTCTACATCTCGACGACGCGCGACCGGGCGAAGTATCGGATCTTCAGCCGCGACGCCCGAGTCCAATTGATCATCGACGACGTGGGGGTTTCGCTACGTGGGGGCTGACCTTGACGTCGTTGCCGCTGGGTCTGATGCGCTCGGCCTGGGCCCAGGGTGAGGTTGGCCTGCGGTGCAGTAGGAACATGCGCCGCATCCAGTGGCGACGCCGCCCACGACCAGGTCACCTTGGGCAGTGCTCTGCACCTGGGCACTGACTGCAGCGACCGAGCCGAACCACTCGTGGCCGCACAGATTCGGCGGGTACCGCCAGCCCCTCTCGATACGCGTGTAAGTCGCTGCCGCAGACACCACAGAGTTGGATCTCGATCACCGCGCCCGTGGGGCTGGGCGTGGGCTCGAGCACATCGAGCAAGTCGAACTGTGCAAGTCCGGTGATGACGCCTGCTCGCATGCTGTGGACCTGCCGAGGGCTAGTCGATTGCCGGGCGGCGGACCACGATGGTGATTGCCACGGGGGCGTTGGCGCCTTCGTTCTGGAGGCGGTCGAAATCGGTCCTGCTCATGGCGAAACCCAAGAGCACTGGGACCGGGCGCACTCGACCGACCAATTCTCTGGGCTCGGTCCGAGAGCTTTCTTCGCTACCAGTCTTGGCTCTTTGCGGCCTCGCGGGCGAGGGCCTCGACGATTGGTGCCTCGTCGGGGTGCTCTTTGTAGGCATCCATCAGGTTGGTATCGGCCTCGGCCCACTCGGCAAACAACACCACTGCGCGTGCACCTCGCCGCAACAGATCGGAACGGCTGGACGATTCGCGCTGAGCAATTCGGTCGAGTGCCTCGACCATGTCATCGTCGAGCTCCACGATTATCTGCTTGCGAGCCATGCCCTACGGTAAGTCATACGGCGACCGGTCTGCAGCATGCCGCAGGGCCGACTCAGCTGTCGTTGTCTTGGGGTACGTTGACGACGACGATCTCGCGGACGGTGATTTCGGGGCCGGTGCTGGAGATGGTGACGAATGGTGTTGTGGGGTGGGGTTGCCAGTTTGGTGCTGGCCATGGGTAGCCGGGGGCGTCGAGGCGGGCGATGTCTTGTTCGATGCGGTAGGTGACGGCGGCTGTTGGGGTGTAGGTGGCGAGTTGGTGGAAGATGTGGTGGCAGTCAGGTATTGATGCGGGGTCAAGGTTGGTGGAGGTGTTGGGGTTCCAGGGTTGCATGTCTTCGAGGGTGCAGATGATCTCGTGGTCGCCCAGTGTCCAGGTGACGTGGTCGAATGTGGCGTGGCCTTGTACTCGCACGGTGCCAAGGTTGCTGATTGCGCTGACCGAGGTTTCCAGGAATGGGTCGTTGAGCCAGAGCCACATGGGGAATTTCACGATGGTCACACCGGTGTCCATGGGTGGGGTCGTGCGCATCTGGGGGAGCTGGCCCTGCAGCGTTCGGGTGATGGAGTCGACGATGTTGTTGCTGGCTGCGGGGATGTCGAACTCGTCGGCGAGTGGTGTCCAGGTGAACGATGGCAGCAGGTAGTCGTCGACGGTGTCGTCGATTTCGATGTCGCCGCCTTCGCCGATGCGGCAGTACTGGAATACGGGGGCGAAGAGGCCTTCGGGTGATTCGCCTAGGCCTTTGTCGGCGAGAAAGCCGGTGAGTGATGTGATGCTGGTAGCCGAGGTGGGCGATGCAATGACGGGTGATTGTTCACCGGCGGAGAGGACGGGGTTGCTTTCGATTTCGCGGATGCCGGCACTTGATGCGTCGAGTGCGATAGCGACGGTGGTGACATAGTCGGCGTAGGCGCCGCTGGCCTCGGAGTCGATGCGTCCGGAGATGAAGTCGTCGACTCGTTCCGCGCCGCATTGGTATCGGGCGACGCATAGCTCGGCTGAGCCGTCCAATATCGAATTGATCGTGTTGAGGGAGGCGTCGATGGCGTCTTGGATGTCCTGAAAGATCTGAAACACCGCGTCGACATTCACCGGATCTTGGAGCAAAAAGCCAGCTGCGGGCTGGTGTCGAACGGGCGATTTGACCGCTTTGGCACCAACACGTGAGCGCATTGGTTCAACGCCATCAGCCGCGGCGGCGCCATCGGCGAGTGGCTCGCCATCGCTGCCAGTCGCGGCGTCTTCTTCGTCAGACGAATCCACAACAGCCATGGACACACACAGCGGACCCCACTCCGCACACGGCGGTTCAGTCGGAGCAAAAGTTGGATGCGCACGACCTGCTCCTTTGATGGACGGAATGCCGATCTCCGCTTCGACAACGGACCCGGACTCATTGTGAGCCGTACCGTGAGTGAGGGCGTTGTCGCCCGCCACCTGTGCCAGCGCAGTTGTCCCGAATGCTGATCCAGTAGCCGATTGCTCGAATCTTTCGACCGGGGTCTCGGACTCGGCGTCTGCGGGCTGCGAAATCTCTGGAGCGGGAATCGGAGTTGGCGTTTGGGCCGACGCAGTGGATGTCATCTCGAAAATCAGCACATACAAGATACATATGGCGCCGAACCAGTAGGCAACTGATCTAAACATTGAGTGGTTCCCAGGCGATTGGATCGGGCAGGGTGCGGTTTATTCCTGCGAGCCATCCATCAGGGAAGCTCTCGCAATCGACCCACACCCGTTCCAGGATCGCAAGTACTTTCCAAGTGTTGTTGCGACGAGTAAGAAGGTATTGCGCTGATGCATGTGGACCGTTTGAGGAGCCTTCTCGAAAATCATCGATCAAAGTGTCTCCCTGGTAGAGCCCGAAGTCGGCGGGCAGGTTCCGGCATGCGATGAGCTCAAACACATCCAGATTTTGGTCGACGTAGGTCCGAGCAAGGAGTTCAGTCACCTGAGAACCGGGTAGCTGGCCGTCGAAGTAGCCGTTTCTGTAGGACAGGCCGCCATCTTGCCAAGCAGTGATCGACGATTCCCCAAACGCAATGAGTTCTGAAGACATAGTGAACAAAGCTTCGGCTTCGTCGAAACTCGTCGGGTCTTCAAGGACGCCGCGCCAGTAAATGTCAAAGTCGCGCGTGGCTTGGAGGTCGGTTTCGATGAGTTCGGTGTTGGTGCAT
>ENA-ORXM01002560-ORXM01002560.1-marine-metagenome-genome-assembly--contig:-NODE-2560-length-20665-cov-55.050806_pt1 | contig 20665 bp, 16 predicted proteins | sample MGYA00237867_ERZ511480 | MGnify/ENA primary metagenome ERZ511480 (study PRJEB26309, sample SAMN06266103) | marine metagenome | isolation source: Algal blade | place: United Kingdom:Sidmouth, United...
TCGCGTCGTTCATCCAGCGACCGCAACGATTCCAGCAGCGCCTGAATATTGCGGATCTGCTCTTCGTCTAGCCCGCCAGTTGCCTCCTTGCGGTAGCGTGCAACAAAGGGCAGCGTGTTGCCATCATCGAGCAGTTCGATGGTCGCAGCAATTTTGTTTTCAGGGATAGATAGTTGGGTGGAGATTTTTTTTGTATGGGTCAAGGGTTTGGTCCTCGTATGTTTCAGAAAATCATTCAGATAGAATAGAAATTAATGTAATATATTTTGCAAGTATAGTATAATTAGCTCATATGTGCGAAAAAATTCAAAGAATTATCCACAAAATATATCGGTTAAGATTGAACAAGCTATTTTCTACTCGAAAGCTTTCTCAGATTGTAAATTCCAGAGTTCAAACAGAATACTCTCTGCGCTCCAAACAGGGTACAAATTTCACGTCTATAAAGGAGTTTTCCCCTCAAATAGCAGGCGGTATGTTCGCGTTGATATTTGTAATTGTAAACAATGCTTTGATGAAGTGGGGAATAATTGTCTCGTATTATACAGTAGATCATGATTCTGCTTCCAAACTCATAATCGCGTCATTAGGTTATGTGGTTGGTACAATGGCTATAGTCATCCCTGTTCTAATCCTAATCGTCCAGTTTATTGTAAATGATCAAAATACAGCCTCAATATCAGATGTTTATATAGATAAAACCCGTATTCGCCACACGATAAATTATGCACTTGTTTGGCTCGCTGCGCACATAATCTTCATGATTCCAATTGAATTAAAAATGATAAATGGTTCTGAGATATTGTTTTATATTCTGGTGGGTTTTGCAATATTTGACCTTGTACTAGCCTATGAAATTGCAGCAGCAATTAAAAACATAAAACAAACACTTAGTTGGGATTTCGTTTTTAGAACACTGCTAGAAGAAATTTCAAATGCACTAGACTATGCAATTGAGGAAGAAGCTAGATACAGACTCACTCGTAAAACTCATTTCGAGCAACTTCAAGCCCATAATTTGTCAAGCTCAATTAATAATAAGATTCTATCTATAAGATCGATGAAACCTGTTCTGGCAAAAAAGACTGGTTACATTGCCGATGTCAGGTTGGGGAAACTTAAAAAACTATCAATATTGCAAGAGAACGATACTACACATCCACAAATTGTTATGACAAAATTTGCGACTGAGTTAATAAATAAAAATGAACCAATTGGATACGTCGCACAAGAGATTCCGCTGGCAAAAGCAGCAAAATTGATGTCGGGTTCGCTTGATATTCGCACCAGAAAAATTTCAACGAATGAGTTCCCCAAACTTCTCGATCCACTAAAAGAAATAGCCCGCCGAAGCATTATCGATGCAAATCTTACTCAATTCGAAGAGACTCTGCGAGTATACGGCAGCATATTGTCTAAATCATATTCTGTTAATCTACCTGAAACACATGAGTGGCTAAGCCAAAGCTTTGGATGGTCAGGTCACCGTAGTATTACATCTGACTTAGATGAGCTTATTGGAGAGGCAACACAGCAAAGTAATGTAAGGTTTATTCACCAAATTGCCAGCCTTATTCAACAGATATCAGCAATGATAATTCATAGCAACTCAGACAAAGCTGATGAATATCTCAGACAAATGGTTGAACGGTATCTCGTTATCTACCGTGAATGTGGCAAGGGGCAAAGTATAGAATTTGTTAGTCGTTCCTATATATTCATTGCTGAGTTTGCAGATTCTTTGTTGCTCTCCGATTTAATGAAATTACTAAAAAACAGCTTAAGTAGCTCCGAAAAAGTAAAGCAGGCCGAGACCAAAATCCACATTGTTTATAACGTATTGCAACGCCTTGTATACGAGTCATTTATCATAAGAGATTGGTCAACGCTGAACACGCTACTCAAAATTTCTCAGCCACAAGAATGCCTTAACTATCTCGACTATCATTTACGAGCAGGCGGTAGCGAGCAAATTGAAGATGAACAGGAGCGTCTTGAATTTGAAGGTAGCAATCCCTCCATAGCTCATCTTACTGCGATGGAAGGATTAAGCATAGCCAAGGAAATACCAAGCAAAATAGAAAATGCCCATATTCGTCTTACTATATTAGTTTATGCAGCAGCACTAGAACGATACAACCTAGGAGAACTATCGTTAGAGGATACTAAGGAAGTAGCAGGCAAAATTAAGCCTTACTTGCCTGAATACAAACAACTCCTTCACTCGTTATCCCAATGGCTTGAATCTGCATTTAGTGATCCTATCATGAGCTTATTTACGCTTACACCAGAAACCAACCGTTCATATTTTCTTGATTACTACGGCAAACTAAATTGGTTATATGCGATCTACGGGATCGAAAACATCGATGAATTAGAAAAAGAGGGAAAGCTAGCATACCCAACAGAAGGGTTTATCGAAAATCTAGAAAGATGGAACCAAAGTATAGCAAGCTCTCCAGAAAAATGGTGTAAACTGCTTGGATTCGATAAAAATGAGATTAAGGATAGAAGTGGCCGGTTTCTAGCGCTGAATGAAAAAAGTCAGGATAATCTCTCATTAGCCAAAATCAAAAGTGTTGCCGTTTCTAGTCTTGATGAATCTAAATTGAATAAAATTAAGGAAGATATCACTAGTAATGTTACAAGTGTATCGGTAATACAAAAGCGTGTTCTCAATGAAAACCATTCTTCCGATGGAGATAATACAGTAATCGGCAATGAAATACCGGTTACAATCAATTACAAGACAAGTAAAAACTATTGGATACAGGAAAGCGACCCTATTACTGGGCTATATTCAACTCTCCCACAGCAACTTATCGGCTGTTTACAAGTAGAATTTGACCGTTTAGCAGCACACAAACTACTTAAAATGGCATGCTTATGCCCAAGCAACGCAGCATTACAGACTATTGAGATGTATATGGACGCGGCATTGGAACAATTGTCTACCCAAGGCTTTGAAGCTGATTGCATTTTGATTCCTCAACATCTCAAACTTGGAGAATTTTCGTTCTTTAGAGAATCTCTCGAGAAGACAATTGAATCGAGCAGTCGTTTTTCTAATAATGGCGACTTAGAATCTCATCAGGGATTTCAAGGTATGTGGGACGACAGTATAGTCATTGCCCAATACAATTGCTCTTTCGAAAAGCATCCATATATTTTAGTGGCAAACTTAGCAAACGCTGTTGATGTAAAGCTAACGGATGTCCAACTTGAAATCAATGACATTTCAGATGAAGATAAAGCGAAAATTTCAAAAGCACAATCATATGACCAGTCATTAGAAAAGCTGTTGAATATTCAGATCTAGGCATCTCAAATGGTCGACATTAAAGAAAGGAATCCAGAGGCAGTGGTAAAGATCGAAATCAAGTTACCTGCATACGCGATGAATCTATTTAATGCATTTGGAAACAAGCTAGTTTCGTAATCGTCGTGGGTCTAGCGCGGCACCTCGACCCCTGCGGTAATTCGCCGCATCACAGCGGGCGATAGGTTTGCAACGCAACATATTCTACTTGTGGGGTGGGAGGCATTTTTTCTAGCGTCAGTTCGTTAGGGAAAAAAGGGCGGGCGGCTTTTGTGATGTTAAGATTGATGAATCCCTCACTTTATACGCGGCATCGACCAGCCACTTGGGAAATTGGCTGGCACGTGGCTGCGAGGATCACCGCCAGCATTTCCATCCAGTTCGACCCAAAAACATATTTGATCCTACCGCGGCACCTCGACCCCAGCAATAATTCTCTTCATCACCGCGTCTGCATCCAGCCCCTCAATTTCGGCTTCGGGGCGCAGGAGGATACGATGCCGATAGGTCGGCAGCGCCACATATTTCACATCGTCGGGCGTAACGTAATCGCGGCCGTTTATCGCGGCGACGGCTTTTGACGTAAGCAGCAGCGTAATGCTGGCGCGTGGACTGCCACCCAGAATCAGATCGGGTGAGTTGCGGCTGGCGGTGGCTAATCGTGTGATATACGTCAGCACGCCATCTTCCACTGTGACAGCGTTGATCGCTTGGCGGATCGCCCCCATATCGCCTGGCTGTACAATACGCTGCAATCCCACATCCTCAATTTTACGTGCATCAAAACCATTATGATAGCGACGCAGCACCTCTTGTTCCACTGCCTCGGGCGGATAATCCACCAGCACTTTGAACATAAAACGATCTAGTTGGGCTTCCGGCAGCGGATAGGTGCCTTCGTACTCGACTGGATTTTGGGTTGCCAGCACCATAAAGGGTTCGGTCAGCAGGTGACGCTCCCCCTCAATGGTGATTTGGCGCTCTTCCATTGCTTCGAGCAGCGCGGATTGCGTTTTGGCAGGCGCGCGGTTGATCTCGTCGGCCAGCGCGATGTTGGTAAAGAGCGGGCCTTTTTTCAGATAAAACGTTCCCTGATTAATGTCAAAGACTTGCGTGCCAACTACATCACTTGGCATGAGATCCGCGGTGAACTGGATACGGTTAAATTCTGCGTTAATTAGATGAGCCAGCGTTTTGGCCAACAATGTTTTGGCTGTGCCGGGCACGCCTTCGAGCAGTACATGGCCTCCGCTTAGAAAGGCGATCAGCACCTGATTGAATACTTCGTCCTGACCAACAATTACTTTGGCCGCTTCGGTCCGCAGTTGCGCAGCTAGTTGAGATATGGACACATAAACCTCGGGTTTGTTAAAAGTTAAAGAGGGACATGGTTGAAAGTTGCATGATTTATTGCCCACTCAATATGCTTGTCTGGAATTGTTAAGTATACATATTATAATACATCGTTGAATGGTGCGGACAATATCATGCTCCTTTGGCTTCCCTTCGACTATGTTCAGGGTAAGTAACTATAATGCTTAGCCTGCGCTATTCGCGTTGAAGGTAATCCTCACGTGGATGAGACAAAGGCAGTACCTACCCAAAGTGCTTTTCGATGAATACAACTGCACGGGCGACACCATCCTCGGCACGAATCTGCTGATCCACTGTGGCGACACGTGATTGCATGGCTGGATTGGTAGTGGCTCTAACGATTGCGGACGCTAGACGTTCGGCTGTTAGCTTTGCACGTGGTATCGGTCGTGGGCCAACCCCTAGCGCGGCGAGACGTGATCCCCAAAATGGTTGATCGGCAAAGAAAGGCATCGCCGCAGCCACGCGACGAATTCACCGCGCCACAGGAACGGATCCAGCCCCAAATTGTTCATGCGCCAGCGATTGACCAATGGACGGGCAAGCCATGATGTTGCCGGGCAACATCATGGCTTGCCCGATTTTAGCTTTTTCTTATCCAAAGTGATGCGGTGGGCAGCGGAGTTTTGGCCTGTGTCGAGCCAGTTTTGGCCCGAATCACTCGCGCTTAGCAGTCGTGGAGCGCCGGCAACGGGCATGTAGTTGATCTCAAAACTTATAAGGCTGAACATCGCCGCGAGATCCAGCGGTAAGGATGGTGATTCCCATTCGTTATCTATACTCGATTATCTATACTACTTTTGTTTGGTATGCATTTGTCATCAGATCACTTCTGCTATATCATACTTGGTAGAAAGCGCGTCAGTGAAACAATCGCGCTAGTGAAACAATATTGGCAGTATCACCTCTGCTCCAAATTTGAATAGGCTACTCGTATAAGTTTGGACTATATTGCTACTCTGCTCTACTGTAGAACCAGCTTCTCTCGGAAACTCTCACCACTCAAAATCACCCAAAAGGTATCATATTTTAACAGGTTTTTACTTAGTTGACAGAAGATTCATTTAGGAGTCGCTGCGAATGTTGCATGGCACACGAGCGGCAATTTTAGATGATAAAAATGTCACATATGTGAGAATCAACAGTATGACTATGGCCTAGCTTGAAATATACTCATTGATTCCTAACTTCACACCCATTGTAAATAAATGAAGGTCTTTATAGCATGCAAAATTTATCAAATTTTTTTAGCCATTATATTGACACGTTCACTGTCGTCTTTTGTGCGGGGCAGTATCGCTCTCCAGAAAAGTTTTGTCCCATTTCTATATTCTTAAAAAATGTGGTACGGAACTTTTCTAGGTAAGTATACGAGAAGAACGATCTGTGTGGAACGATGAGCAGAAGATAGTAGGCGGTATAGGCGTAAGAAGCTGTTTGAAAAGTCCGACTATGTGTCGGGTGTTCAGCGAAAGGCCCAACACAAGTTTAGAAATCTATTGATTTCTAAGGCCATTCATAGAATGTCCATGCGTCATCGTTCTATTTTCAAGCAGCTTCCAAGATCTGCCACAGGGTTCATGTCAAACACCATAAAATTTAATTCGTATGAGTTTTGACAAACAAGAATATTATCGGATATTGGGTCTGACGTTAAATGCGACGGAAGAAGAGATTAAGGCTAGTTATCGCAGTTTAGCCAGACAGCATCATCCAGATCGCTTTACGAATCCAGATGAAAAAGCGTATGGCGAGCAGCGGTTACGCGAGTTAAACGAAGCATATTCGGCGTTGCTTCCACCCGTGCAGCCAGCGCCGACTGATCCGAACAATGTGCGACTGGATCCGATTCCTGTTGCTACCCCCAGTAGCCTTGAATTTGGAGATGTGGTATTTGGAGAATCCGCAACGGCAACGTTTCGGGTTGAAAATATCGGCGGTGGTTCGGAGTCACTTAGTTTAGATTATAGCCAGAATGATTCATGGTTTCGTATTGTTAAGGGTGAGCGAGTTGAGCAGGAAAGTCCACTGCCCATGGATTTTACGGTTTCGGTTGATACGCGCAATCTTACGCCAAATAAGTCATACCTAGATTGGGTTGATGTTTATATTGATGGCAAAGCGGTACGCATCCCTATTTCGTTAAAGGTTGTCGAAGCCACGCGTAGAAAGCTGCCGCCCATCCTGATTCCATTATTTACAACTTTGGCGGTAATCGGTGCATTTTTTCTTCTACAATATGCGGATCGAATTCCTACGGTAGCCCCGGCAGGCAACGGTGAACGAGTCGCAATAGCCGAACTAACTGCCGTGGCAAATCTGACCGATACGCTGTCAGAAGATAGTACACTTACTCCTATTCCGCCTACTTCTATTCCGCCTGAAGCTGTAGTACTAACGACAGTGGTCATACCCACTATTACCATCTCGCCAACAATCGCTACTAATAATCCGCAGATGTTGGTCGAGAACGCCTATACACCCACACAGAGCAATGTTGAGCCATCGGCAGATCGCGTAGTAGTTGCTATTACGTCTACAAATGTAATTACAAGTACAATCAATTTGGCAGAAATTATTGGCAGTACCCCCACTAGTGCAGCAAACAATGAGGACAAAATTAGTTCAGACGAAACGCTAGATACCGAGACACCTGTTGTCGTTTTTGCAGGTAGTACAACTGCCCAAGATTCAACTGCCCGAGTTAGAAGAGAGAGTACATCTGAGAACAGTCGTAATCTCACGACTGCAGCGACAGTTGAAGTGCTTACGGTTGGGAGGGCACTCAATCAACTTCGCCCCACGCGAACAGAGAGTATGGCTGAAACGCTAACAGATGATGAAGATGAGTTAACATCGGAAACATCTGATGAAATCGCAGTACCAACACAAGAAATAATAGCAATCAGCACAACTCTAACAGCGAGTCTGCCTATTCAGATTAGTATAGTCGCAGAAATTATTACGCCTACGGTGGCCAGCACACCAATGCCAATCGATACACTCGCGCCAGCCGATACACCGACGCCAGCCGACACAGCAACAAACACCGCTACAGCAACAAACACCGCTACAGCAACAAGTGCACAGACTTTAATCAGCACGCCCACAACGACAAACACAGCTACAGCGATAAGCACAGCTACAGCGGCAAACACAGCTACAGCAACCAGCACGCCCACAGCAACAAGTACACCGACCACGACTAGCGTACCGACAGCAACTAGCAGAATTGCGGCAACCAGCACGCCAGATGATTCACCATTTATACCGCAGCCACAGATAGCCAGCCGACCAGCCACCGACATATTTATTACCGTAAGCGATCGCTTTCGGGTCAATGCACGCGCCGATATAGACACTGGATCCGAATCACTGTTGCTGCTCGAAAAAGGGAGTGTGCATCCTGCGCTAGGCCGCACCTTTGACAATGTATGGACGTTGATTCTGCTGCCAGACAACCGTCAGGCATGGGTCTTTACTGAAACAATATTGATTGATTTTGCGGAATTAAATTTGCTGCCCAAGGTCATCCCAACGTCCTTCTTGCAGGGGAACTAATTTTTCAACTTTTAATATACTCCTTTCCCCATCCATTCGTTGACAGTCCAGCCAACTTCAAGTAAAATTCAACTAATCAATCATCGGTCAAAATAACAGATACTGCACGAGCACATAAATGGCTATGCTCACTATATTTTTTTAGAAAATTCTCACAAGCAAGGACGCATTGATGTCTAATTCAGCTATAACAGCAAATAGTGAAATTGATGTAGAAAACGAAAACATAGCAAACGAAAACATAGCAAACGAAAACGTTGTACTCGACAAACTTCCGCAGGCAGCTTTAATCGCTGCGATTGTCGCATTTGTTGGAAATCTCATCATCCTCAACATTGGTCGAGCATTTGGGGCCGGTTTCGAAGTCATGATGCCTGGCACAACAGCGTTACAAGCGCTGCCAATCTGGCCGACACTCATTCTTGTAAGCGTAGCAGCAGCGGCAGCAGGTGCCATTGCGCTGATGTTGCTGGCAAATAATGACAGCGTAACAAAACCCATCACCGTCTTTGGCATTGTTGGACTTGTAATATTTCTGCTGTCGCTCTATGGCCCATATAACTCGGCCACCGATGGCAGTTCAACCGTAACGGGCTTAATGATTATGCACGGCTGGACGGCCCTTACCGTCGTCGGCATGATCAGCACAGTAGCACGCCAAACGACCGACGAAAGCGCCTAGAGATTTTTGTTTATGGCGCAGCGTGCTTCAATCCCTCCCGCTGCTAAAGGTACCGCTCCGTACTTAATATACTTGCCCAGAAAAGGTCTGGGGAGCAATAAATGTCGAGCGAAGTATACTCGCAAAATAGACCGCCGTGGCGTAACAGGGGTAAAGACCCGATAACGCCACGGCGGTTTTTTTTAACACTATTTTATCTCCGTTTGACTTAACGCACCCAACTAGAGAAGAGTCCGCTCGACAGCATATGCACCTAACGCCACAGGTTCTACTAACAGCCTATAGTCAAGGATACTTCCCCATGGGCAATCACGCCGGAAGTATCGACTGGTACGATCCAGATCCACGCGCCATTATGCCGCTCGACACGTTCCACACTCCGCGTTCGCTGGCGCGCCGCATTCGCCGCGGCGGGTACGAGATCCGCGTCGACTCGGCTTTCCGCGAGGTAATGCTCGCCTGTGCAGCCCCTGCCCCAGGGCGCGAAGAGACCTGGATCACCGACGAGATTCTGGATATTTATTGCAAGCTACACAAACATGGCTTTGCGCACAGCGTCGAAACATGGATCGATAACGAGCTGGTGGGTGGACTTTACGGCGTCAGCATCGGCGGCTTTTTTGCAGGGGAAAGCATGTTCAGTCACACCACAGATAGCAGCAAGCTTGCACTGGTTCACCTGATAAAACGTTTAAAAGCGGGTGGCTTTATGCTACTCGACACACAGTTTACCACCGCACACCTGCGCCGCTTTGGCACAATAGAGATCCGCAGTTACGACTATAAACAGCTATTGGCCCACGCCCTCCGTCGTCCTGCACGTTTCGATGTGCCATTAACCGAGTAAGATCCTCGCTATCACCACACATATTTTTGTACAGTCAACAAACAAAACTCCACAGGGGAAGCAGATGAGAATTGTATAATTCAAAGCACTCGACGGCACGCACCAAGCAGGCATTGTCAGCCAAAATGGTGAATCATTACGCGTCGTCGATAAAGCATCGCGTCTCTACCATCTCGCCACCGAAGCGTATCAAAAAGCCATTTCTTTGGAAAAATTAATCGAGTTGAGTGCTGGCACCACTGTTGTTGACTACGCGCAAGTGGTCACATCCAACAGGCTGCTGGTGCCGTTCGATCATCCCGACCCTGCCCACTGTATCCTCTCTAGCACCGGGCTGGATCACCTTGGCAGTGCGCAAGCCCGTGATTCGATGCACGCCAAATTAAGCAACGCTGATGGCAACGTTAAGCTAATCGATTCGATGAAAATGTTCAAATTAGGAGTAGAAGGTGGGAAACCCAAAGCGGGTGAAATTCAGCACGCAGCCTGATGACGTCTTCGAGATTTCTGCCCCAGCATTTGGCCGTCCACTGCGGAATTAACTGGCGGCAAGCAGCCACAAGAATATGTTGGTCGAGGCAAAGACCCTTTAAGGCGCAAGCAACAGTTGCCAGCACGCCTACATAGATAGGGGGAACAGGGAGTAGGTCGTGCGGTTGAGTCGGTCGACTGGTGGGGTGGATCTGGTTGAAATAGAAGAGTCGCCCATGCTGATGTACAATCTGACGAGTGCTGAAGTCCATACGTTTGTTGTGGGTCAGGGCGAGTGGTTTGTTCATAATGCTTCTATGACATAAGGCTATATGTTATTACACTTACTGTTTACATTCTTCACTACCTACTTTTTTTTACTCTTTTCCCTTCACTAAAAGTTACAAACGCCACATAACCGGATCAGGCGGCGTGAAAACCTGCACGCTATCACCCAACTCAGGCACTTCGATGCGCTCGGGCACGTCAACCCGCTCATCAGGCTTCATTCGATACAGCGTCATCGACTCCTCATTCAGCGGCAGCCCGTAAAATTGTGGACCATTAATCGACACAAATGCTTCGAGCTTGTCCAGCGCATTCTCCTCATCAAAAACTTGCGCTAAACATTGCATCGTATTCGGGCTATTAAAGACCCCCGCACAGCCACATGCAGCCTCTTTTGCTTGCACAATGTGGGGGGCAGAATCAGTCCCCAAAAAGAAATGTGGATCACCCGATGTCGCGGCCGAGCGCAATGCCAGCCGATGCTCTTCGCGCTTGGCAATTGGCAAACAGTACATATGTGGCCGAATGCCGCCTTGAAAAATTGCGTTGCGATTGATCATTAAATGATGCGTCGTAATCGTCGCACCCACCCGCCCACTCTGCGCTTGAATAAACTCAACCGCGCCCTTCGTTGTAATGTGCTCGCTCACCACCCGCAGCGCCGGAAATTCAATCAACAGCGGCTGCAATACTCGCTCAATAAAGACAGCCTCACGGTCAAAAATATCCACCGCAGGATCAACCACCTCGCCATGAATCAGCAGCGGTAAATCAATCTCCTGCATACAGTCCAGCAGTGGATAAATCCCGCGGATATCGCTCACACCGTGCTCCGAGTTTGTCGTCGCGCCAGCCGGATAAAGCTTAGCCGCCGTAAAGACACCTTCCTCCGCGCCAGAACGAATCTCTTGTGGTTGCAGCGTATCGGTCAAATAGCAGGTCATCAGCGGCTGGAATGTTGAAGTAGAGGGCAACGCGTCTATAATACGCTGACGATAGGCTTTGGCAGCAGCGACAGTTGTAATCGGCGGGGTCAAATTTGGCATGATAATCGCGCGACCAAAAACGTTTGCCGTATAAGGCAGCACCGCGTTGAGTACATCGCCGTCACGAAAATGAACGTGCCAATCATCTGGACGTCGAATGGTAAGAGAGTCAGTTGTTTGCATATGGGTTTGGTCTATATTTTTTGTAACTGGGATTTTTGTAATTAGGTAGATAGTAGATAATTGCATCGCAGCCTACTATCTTACCCGAAAGCATAGAATAAAAGCTAAATTCGTGGATAAAAGATGGTCTATCCTCATCAATATGATATGATTCTAGCAGGCGATCGGAAAGAGCTAAAAATTTGTGTCTATCTGAGTACAGAAAATTCTTCTCCGACAAGCTGCTAGGCAAAAATTCGCCCAACAAAACCATTATAGGAACTTATGGAAACACAAATCCCATTCACCCAGCCCACCATTCCTGGTTTTCGTCGCGTGCCGCGGACCGGCGTTATCTATGTAATGCATCGCGCCGAACAACAAGGGTTTACATATGAGAACGAATCTTGGGTCAACCTTGGTCAAGGGTCACCCGAAACAGGCGACCTGCCCGGCGCACCCGAACGGATCGAGCAGCTAATGGCCGCGGCACCTACGCGTAAATACAGTCCTGTATCGGGCGAACGCGTCTTGCGCCAAAAAGTTGCAGATCTGTACAATGAACTCTTTCGGCAAGGCAAAAGCTCGCAATACACCTACGAAAATGTCAGCATTGCGGGCGGTGGTCGCCTATCGCTCACCCGCCTTGCCGCGGCGCTAGATGACATCAATATGGGCCATTTTCTGCCCGACTACACCGCTTACGAAGAGCTTCTCTCTACCTTTAAATCTTTCATCCCGATCCCTATTTTGCTCAACGCAGATCGCGGGTACCAGATCTCGGCAGAAGCGTTGCGCAACGAAATTTTGGGTCGCGGACTTACAGCGCTGCTGCTCAGTAACCCCACCAATCCAACGGGGCAAGTGGTGCAAGATTTCCGTCTGCGTAGCTGGATAGAAGTTGCACGCGAAACGCAATGCACCATGATTATGGACGAGCACTATTCACACTATATATATAATGACACAACCAACCCACACAACATTGTTACCGCCGCGCAATATATAGATGATGTTGAACAGGATCCAGTTATTATCATCGACGGCTTAACCAAGAATTGGCGCTACCCCGGTTTTCGGATCAGCTGGACGCTGGCCCCAAAATCGATTATCGAAACCATCTCTAGCGCCGGATCGTTTTTGGATGGCGGCGCAAATCACCCTTTTCAGAAAGAAGCCATTGCCATGCTCGATCCAGCTTATACGCTCGCCGAGACAGCCGCAATTCAGCAGACCTTCAAAAAAAAGCGTGACTATCTCTTAGAGCGTTTACACAACCTTGGGATCACAGCTGATGCCACACCGGGTGGTGCATTTTACATTTGGGCCAACCTTGCCGATCTGCCCGCACCCCTCAACGACGGTATGGTTTTCTTCGAAGAAGGGCTAAAAGAGCAAGTAATCACCGTGCCCGGCGTCTTCTTCGACGTCAATCCAGGTCATCGCCGTCGCACCCACGCCCGCTATGGCACCTACGCCCGCATCAGCTATGGCCCAGAATTCAGGTCGCTAGAGCAAGGATTAAACGCGATTGAAAGAGTTGTAGAAAAATTCCGCTAGCAGGCTGTCGGAGAGAAGCGGCTAGCCTGCACACCTCCACCTAGATTTTGCAGCAACCATTTGAAACAGATTAAGATAACAGTAGAAATAAGCAAAATAGATCATTAGGGAGTAAATCAGATGCGTAAATATTTGGACATCAATTTAGCAGATCAGACAGTTCAATCCGAAGAGTTAGAAGGCGAAGCAATCGTCAAAGCAGGCCGCTATCTAATCGCAAAAAAATTGGTCGATGCAGGTGTTGCCACCGCAGATCCACTTGGGCCAGACAATCCCCTTATCTTCTCCGCCGGGCCCTTTGCTGGCACCACATTTTCAAACGCAAATCGCATCAGTGTCGGCTGTAAAAGTCCGCTTACGGGTGGCATAAAGGAGGCGAATGGTGGTGGCACATTCGCCTATGCAATGGGTCGCATCGAAGTGGCGGGCATTACCCTGCACGGCCAATCGGACGAGTGGATCGTGATTCATTTTGACAAAGAGGGCAATATTTCGTACGACAACGCATCGGACTATTTGGGAAAAGATAACTATGTTGTCGCCGACATGCTGCGTGAGCACTATGGCAAAAAGATCGCCATTGCACTTTGTGGGCCGGTTGGGGAGTATGAGGGGCTGCTTGCGGGCATTGCGCTGACCGATAACGACGGTCGGCCAACACGCCTCGCGGCACGTGGCGGCGTTGGTGCAGTAATGGGCAGCAAAAAAATCAAGGCAATGGTCATCGACGTGAGCAAAATGCCAACGCTGCACGACCGCAAGAAAACCCTCGATGCCGTTCGCACCTATGCCAAGTGGGTACAAGAAGATCCCGCCATTCAAACAGTCTACAATCCGGTTGGCACCATGGCCATGGGCGACTATACGAATCACGTCGGCGGCATCCCCGTCAACAACTTCACACTTGGCGCGCAAGTCGACGATTCGCAAGAGACCTTTAAAATGGGCGGCACATACATCGAACAATTAAACACATCGCGCGGAGGCCAACATACCCATGCCTGTATGCCCGGCTGCTTAATTCAGTGCAGCAATGTCTATGTCGATGCGGACGGCAACGAAGTCACCTCGCCGATTGAGTACGAAACCTTGGCGCTCCTCGGTACAAACTGCGGTCTCAGCGATCCGGATCCGCTGGCCGAGATGAATCACAACTGCAATCTGCTCGGCGTCGACACAATCGAAACCGGCGCAATGATCGCCGTACTTATGGATTCGGGTCAGGCCGAATTTGGCGACACAGACTTTATGCGCCGCGTCTTTAAAGAGCTACAAGCTGGATCGGAAGAAGGCAAACTCTGGGCGCAAGGCACAGAGCGTGTAGGTAAGCACTATAATTTCCACCGCGTGCCAACGGTCAAAGGGCAGGCTATCAGCGCCTATGATCCACGCGTGATCGAAGTGACCGGCATCTCGATGATGACCTCGGCGCAAGGCGCGGATCACACCACAGGCAACGTGGCACAGATGAAATCGCGCGATAAAGATTTGCCCGAGCTAATCGATGCCAGCCTCGAAGCACAAATTGCAGCCGCAGCCGTCGACTCGATCGGTCTCTGCATCTTTGGGCGCTCTGTCACCAATCCAAAAATTGAATGGTTGGCCCAAGCCATCAACGAAGCCATCGGCTCGGACATTACGCCCGACTTCTTCTACAACCTTGGTCGCGAAACGCTGGCGCTCGAGCGCGAGTTTAACATTGCCGCTGGCTTTACCGATGCGGATGACGATCTGCCTGCCTTCTTCTACGACGAAGCGCTAGCCCCAACCAATCAAACCGCCCGCTTCAAAGGTGATGAAGTTCACGCCATTTATGATCGAATGGATCACGTCGGTGCATCGGGTATTCCCGAAGAATATGCAAAAGTCACTGCATAAATGCATCTAGTTCTCATCACCATCGGCACTCAACCAAAAGCAAGGAAAAGAGCAAATGAACTCATCCATCGCAATTTTGAAACAGACGCGTATGCTCATCTTGAATGCAGTCAAAGATCTAACTCAGGAACAGTGGTTCGCCATGCCGGACGGCTTCGACAACAATATTGCGTGGAACGTCGGTCACATCGTCACATCCATGCAGGGTATGGTCTACCGCAATAGTGGGCTAGAGATGAACGCCACGCCGGAGATGATTGCCAACTTCAAACCTGGCACGTCGCCGCTCGACTGGTCGGAGCAGCCCGATACCGCCCAGATTCTTTCCTTGCTAAGTGAACATGCAGAGATATTAGAGAGAGACGCGGCAGACGGAAAGCTCGATGTGGACTATAATGGGTTTACGACAAAATCAGGGTTGACCATTCAAACAGTGGAAGAGGCAATCAATTTCGACATTTTTCACGAGGGGTTGCACTTGGGGACGGTGTTAGCGCTAAAGAATTTTGTGGCACCTGCGACGTAGATCGGAGCACAGTTATCTTGCTCATAAATAAAGTTCTACCAATCGAAAAGGGCTTGGCGTGCGCCAAGCCCTTTTCACCCATTCCTGCACCCAAAAAGAAGAAACTTACCCAAAGGAGGAGAAAGTCTATCGAGGTCAATTGTAGCAGCGGGCTGGACATTTGTCTCTAGTACATCGGTACTATTCGCCAGTCGACCCTTAAACTTAGGGTAGTCCAAAAAATAATCTATACAGCATAGCCGTAAGCTACTTTAAAAAAAAACCGCTGAAATCCGTACAGCTATTTTCTGGATTAGCCTCTCTCCTATCGTATCGTGAGCGTCGCAACAGATTTACACTGATCCATATGGTATAAAGAAGAGCTATGTTTTGTAACTATTCACTTGGTAAGCAAGAAGATGCTCAAAGTGTGTAGTGAGCACGGATTACCAAACAAGGTGAACGGTTACTATATTTTTAACCTTTGGCACAGAAAGCTATTATTTATAATTCAGCAGATCGTATCGGAGCGAGCATTCTCTAATATGGCTCTATTTCAAAAGCAGCGACATAAGGGAACACCGATCTTACTGCGGTTTACTGATAACTGGAGAATTAATTAATGAAGAAAACTCTTCCATGGATCGCCGTGATCTTAATCTTATTATTAGTTGGATGTGGCGTTTTATTTTACGCCGTTAACAGCCTCGATGGCGGCGTACAGACCGCATCCGTACAGGGTGACGCGGTGGCGCTTGTGCGCATCGAAGGCACAATTTTGCCGGGCGAAGGTGACGGCTCAAATCCGTTCAATACAGTCAGCGGTGCATTTAGCACACCCATCATCGAGAATCTAAAGAAAGCCAACGAAGACGAACAGGTCAAAGCAGTTGTATTAGTTGTCGACACACCAGGCGGTAGCGTTTACGCGTCGGATGAAATTGCGCTGCAAATCGAAGAGATGGACAAGCCCGTTCTCTCCGCCATGGGCAGTATGGCCGCTTCGGGTGGATATTACGTCTCGGCCCCCGCAGACGAAATCTGGGCCAGCCCCCACACGCTTACCTGTTCCATCGGCGTGATCGCACAGTTGATCAACTATGATGAACTGGCGGCAGAATATGGTGTTGAAGCCATCACCTATAAAAGCGGCAGCTTCAAAGATATGGGCAATCCTTTCCGCGACCCAACCGAAGCCGAAGACATCATTTGGCAAGCGTTGATCGACGAAGCATACGACGCATTTGTGAAAGTTGTGGTCGATGGACGCGGCATGGAAGATAGCGCCGTACGCGCAATTGCAGATGGTCGCATCTGTACCGGCAAGCAAGCTGTCGAAATGAATTTGGTCGACAGCCTCGGCTATCTGCCCGATGTAATCGCGCGCGCGGGCGAATTAGCCGGCATTGAAGGAGAGCCGCCAACCATTGAATATCGAGACGAGCCAAGCTTCCTAGATCTCATGCTCGGTGCCATGAATCGTCCAAGTCTACTTGCCGAAGCACGCGAGCTATTCGAGTATCGCTCTGGCGCGACGCTCATGTATCTTTATTCAGCACGATAACTAAGAATACAAGTAACCGTTCAGTCCCTCCGCTGATTAAGCGAACCAGAGCAATATCTGGTTTGTATCGAAACCAAGGGGAACTGAACGGTCACGAATACAACTATCAAATATGATGAACCTATCCATACTCGACCAATCACCCGTTCGGCAAGGTGACACAGCGCGCCAAGCCCTGCAAGAGACTATCCAACTCGCGCAACATGCGGACGCGCTCGGTTACTACCGCTTTTGGGTCTCCGAACACCACAACACAACTATGCTCGCTGGCAGTGCGCCCGAAGTATTACTGGCCGCAATTGGCGCGGCAACCAAACGGATCCGCATCGGATCTGGTGGCGTAATGTTACCGCACTACAGTGCGTTCAAAGTTGCCGAAACCTTTTCGCTGCTCTCAAACCTATACCCGGATCGCATTGACCTGGGTGTCGGTCGCGCGCCCGGGTCGGACATGAAAACGGCGCAAGTTTTGGCAACCGATGGCCGACCAAAATTCGAACGCTTCCCCATCCTCATCGAACAGATCCGACAGTTTCTGCACGATAGCGAAAATCAGAGCGTAAACCAGCCGATCATCACGCCTGCGCCCGATTATCCGCCCCCAATTTGGATCCTCGGATCTAGCCACGAAAGCGCGCTGCTGGCCGCACGCAATGGGTTGCCCTATAACTTTGCACTCTTTATCAACAGTCAGATGATCCCCGAGCTCTTCGATCTTTATCGTCAAGAATTCCAGCCATCGGATCTGCTGGCCGAACCGCACACCATGCTCACAGTCGACGCGGTCTGCGCCGAGACCGAAACCGAAGCGCGCCGTGTCGCCATGAGTCGCAGACTGGGCTTTTTGCGTTTTGCCAAGGGCGAAAAGGGCATCAAAGTACCGCCCATCGAAGAAGCTGAAGCCTATCAGTACAATGAGGAAGAGAAGCGCTTCCTTGACAACAAATTTGTCAACGCGGCCATTGGTGATCCCGCACAGGTAAAGCAGAAGCTGACCCAACTGGCCACCGATTTTAGCACAGACGAGCTAATGACGGTCACGATTGTTCATGACTTCGAAGCGCGACTGCTATCCTATTCGCTGCTAGCCGAAGCGTTTGGATTAGCGAAAAGAAACCCAGATTATAGAACCCAAAAGGAGGAAACCCAGAATGGACGATTATGCAAAGTATGAAGCAGAGAGCGAAGTAGTTCGAGCAAGCAATAAAAAATTATTGAATGCGTTTGCAAAATCATTAAAAGCCTCCAATCTAAAGGAATCTACAATCAAAAGTCATGTAGAAAGTGTTGACTTTTACATCAACGAATTCCTTCTTTATTCAGACGTTATTCCGGCCAAAGACGGTGTGCATGATATGAACGAGTTTTTAACTGGTTTATTAAAAAGGCCATGTGGGCAAGCCCAGCACACATCAAAGGCAGCGCAGCTAGTTTGAAAAAATTCTATAAATTTATGCTTGACACAAAACAAATTTCTGCCGAGGATTTTAATGATCTAAAAACTACAATCAAAGAAGAAATGCCCGAGTGGATTGCAACCGTAAAACGTTATGACGATCCATCCATCGATGATATGGAAGAAGTTTGGGGCTTTTAGATATTTAATATAACCCCCGGCAAGTATAGGAAATCATGCAGCGAATAAAAACAGAGCCAGTCGCAAAATCAACGTTCGACAATCTCACCTTTACCAACCGCTTCACGCGCAACTTGCCAGCGGATCCGTCCGACGAGAATCGACCGCGCCAAGTCATGGGTGCCTGCTACTCGCGCGTTGCCCCACAGCAGACCGCCGCGCCCAAGCTTATTGCCTACTCGCAAGAAGTTGCCGACCTGCTCGACCTCGACCTAGAGACCATCCAAAGCGATCAATTTACCCAAGTTTTTTCGGGCAATCAAGTGCTCGACGACATGGACCCCTTTGCCTACTGCTATGGCGGTCATCAATTTGGCAACTGGGCCGGTCAGCTTGGCGATGGACGCGCCATCAACTTGGGCGAAATCGTCAATCAACGCGGCAAACATTGGATGTTGCAACTCAAAGGGGCCGGGCCAACCCCCTACTCGCGTTCGGGCGATGGATTTGCCGTACTGCGCTCATCGATCCGCGAATTTTTGTGTAGCGAAGCCATGCACCACCTCGGCGTGCCCACCACGCGTGCGCTCAGCCTCGCATTGACGGGCAACCGCGTCATGCGCGACATGTTCTACAACGGCAACGCGCAATACGAACGGGGCGCGGTTGTCTGCCGTGTCGCCCAATCGTTCACCCGCTTTGGCAACTTCGAAATCTTCGCCTCGCGCAAAGAGCTCGACGTGCTGGAACAGCTTGTCGATTACACCATCCGCAGCGACTTCCCCCACCTGATCGCCCAAGATAAACCCATTAACGACGACAACCGCAGCGCTCTTATCGTCGCCATGTTTACCGAAGTTTGTCAGCGCACAGCAGAAATGATCGTCCACTGGATGCGGGTTGGCTTTGTGCATGGCGTTATGAACACCGACAATATGTCCATCCTCGGACAGACCATCGACTATGGCCCTTACGGCTGGCTCGAAGATTACGACCCAACATGGACGCCCAACACCACCGACGCCGGTCAGCGTCGCTATCGCTACGGCAATCAGCCGCAGATTGCGCACTGGAATTTGGCCCAACTTGGCAACGCGCTGGTCCCACTGCTGGACGATGTCGAGCCGCTGCAAAACGCGCTCGACACCTACTCACAAACCTTTGTCGACGGCTGGCAGATGATGATGGCCCACAAATTGGGGCTAGCCGAGTTTGACCCTCAAATGGATAAAGAGCTGGTCAACGAACTACAGGAAGTGCTACAGCTTGCCGAGACCGACATGACTATCTTCTACCGCAAATTGGCCGACCTCGATCTCTCCGATGAGAACCAAGACGATAACGCGCTGATTGACCCCATACGCAATGCATACTATGTTGCCGATCAGCTGACAGAGGAAGTCAACGCGCGCGTGGCTCGCTGGCTCCGCACCTATTCTCAGAGGCTGCAAAAAGATGGCACGCCCTACCCATTGCGCCGCGAACGCATGAACTCAGTGAATCCAAAGTATGTGCTGCGCAATTACATGGCGCAACTCGCTATCGATCAGGCTGAGCAGGGTGATTATGCGTTGGTCAATGATCTGCTAGAGCTGTTGCGCAACCCGTACGACGAACAACCCGAGCACGAAGAGTGGGCGGCCAAACGACCCGACTGGGCGCGCCAACGCGCTGGTTGTTCAATGCTGTCGTGCAGTTCATAGGGTAAGAGTAGTTCCTGCGCTCTGCGTAGAAAACAATCATCTGCGCCTTAGGACGCGGAGCGTCTGCTTCTGCATTCTACGCAGAGCGTAGAACGAGTTACTTAAAGCTAAACGTATTTACTCAGCAGGGGCGAGAAGAGGAAGCCAGAGAGAGGCAAGGGCAGAAATAATATCGAGGTTTTGTTTGCG
>ENA-ORXM01002561-ORXM01002561.1-marine-metagenome-genome-assembly--contig:-NODE-2561-length-20658-cov-4.215150_pt1 | contig 20658 bp, 20 predicted proteins | sample MGYA00237867_ERZ511480 | MGnify/ENA primary metagenome ERZ511480 (study PRJEB26309, sample SAMN06266103) | marine metagenome | isolation source: Algal blade | place: United Kingdom:Sidmouth, United...
TTTTTGATGTATTTGGAAGCGATGCACATAAAGTGATGTACACCGCTTGAATAAAATGCCGTTTAATGCTGTTAGGTTTGTTTAATAGAATAAATGAACAAATGGTTGCAATATCGGATGAACTCTTACGCCTTTGTGTTGATTTGAAAGCCTTCACAAAGAAAAGATTTGATATCTACTGGATTTACCGTACAAAATTGCATGTACGGCAAACGGATAAAATACCGTTCAATGCTGCTAGGTTTGTTCAATAAAGTAAACCTTAAAATCATAGCATTATGAAACGAATATTTATTATGGATGATAGCGGGATAAAAGAATACGTGCCCGCTGAATTCCTGCAAAAGAACGCAAGCCCTCTTCCAGAAAACCCAATTGAGGAAAAGCAGGTCCAGGACAAACTCTTGACCATCGCGGATCTTGTTAAAAAATTTAGGGTAACACGTCCAACCATCTACGCATGGATAGAAAAAGGACTATTAAAAAAGATACCACTTGGAGGTAGGGTTCTTTTTCATCCAGAAGACATCAATGCCCTTATTGAAAAAATGAGAGGTATATCCTCTTAAGTACAAATGGGGAAAACAAAATGTACAGTTCAAAGAAATATTAATCGGAGTTCGTGAAGCAAGCCATGTTTTTGTATACAAAAACTGCGCACTTTGTTTGCAAGCTTGTTGGGTATTCTCCCCACAATTATAAAATATGGCAAGACCAAAAAAAGACATAGAATCGCTAAAATCGATTCATATTAGTTTTAGAACTACGGTAGATAATTATCTTATTGTGGCTCATAATGCAGAATCATGTGGACTCTCAATTGCGGATTACATACGGAAGCGAATAACTTGTAAACCATTACCTAGGTTTAAAGTTTCCCCTTATGAACGAAAAGTTTACGTTGAACTAAGTAGATTGGGCAACAACATCAACCAGTTGACCAAAAAAGCCCATTTGGGGCAAAACCAGCCTGACAAATTGAAAATTCAACTTGTTAAATTACAAAAATTGCTTCTCGAAGTAAAACGAGTTGTTGCAAAATAGGGTAAACCGATTTGTATTTTAACTGGAATAGAAAGCTACTTTTAAGAAGTAAATAAACGGCAAGCTACAATTGTCCTAAGCATACGTATACATGATAATGTTCCAGAAATTAACCCTTCTTACAAATAAAATAAGGTCTTTTTTCTTGAAGGAATTTCTTCCGGTTATAATTTAAATAGTACATTCGTGTATCGCGATTCGCGAATTACAAACTTTTCATATGAGAAAACATAGTGGTATGCGGCCACATGACGTGGTTATCTTACTTAAAATTGTAGCTAAGGGCGATGAAGCTTGGTTTAATAAAGATTTGGCCAATGAATTATATATCAGTCAGAGTGAAATCAGCGAATCATTAAACCGAAGTAAAATTGCCGGTCTTATTTCTGGAGACAAAAAACAAGTTTTTAAGTTGGCCTTACTTGATTTTTTACGTTATGGTTTACGTTATGTTTATCCTGAGCAACCGTCATCCTTAGTTCGTGGGGTGCCTACTTCCCATAGTGCTCCTCCGCTAAATGAAGCGATTCAAAGTGAACAAGACTTCGTTTGGCCCTATGCACATGGCACAAATCGCGGATTCTCCGTAGAACCCTTACATCCCAATGTACCCAAAGCTTGTTTAGAAGACCCTGAACTTTATGAATTGTTAGCAATGGCCGATGCTTTACGATTAGGAAAGGCTAGGGAACGAAATCTAGCTATTGAAGAACTTGAAAAGCGTCTACAATGAAGAACACGCTAATAAATAAAGAAATTATCAAAAGAGTGGCCTTGGCATTGGGGGATTCGAATGACGTTGTCATTTATGTAGGTGGTGCTACGGTCAGTTTGTATATCAATGACCCAGCTGCCGATGATGTTCGCCCTACTATACTCCCTTTTGAAAATTAGGATCCTGCATTAGTAATTATGAGGACAGTAATGTAGTTGCCCATCCACTTTTGATTTACGCTGAACTCATTTACAGCGGTAATGACAGAAACATAGAAACTGCCAAAATAATCTTTGATGAATATATCAAGCCCAACCTATAGAGATTATTCGTTCGCCAACCATGGCGAAGTATATCAAATTCTACCATGAAACATGATTACCCCATCTATTTCTTTTTATCCAACGTATTCTTTCCAACATTATACGCATAGGTAGCACAAGGCACGTATTGCAAGGTTACGCCTTGAAACTCCTTCTGGGTTTTGACATCAATTGTTGTAACCAATGCAGAAGTTAACTTATTCGAGTTACAGAAATCAATAAGGCTTTTTAACTCGCTAGGTTTTTCTTCATATCTATTGCTCCATTTTATTTCCAAAGCCCAAATAGGTTGTAATGTGCCTTCATCAATTCCCACCATGTCCACCTCTCCTTTTCCCCAACGGGCATAATACGGATTAAACCAATCACGGTGCATCCATTGTGAATAAATAGCGGTTTCCACCAAGTCGCCCATTCGTTTTTCATTGGTAATCGCCAATGGTGTAAATAGCGCGGCGTACAAGGATGGGTTTGAGAGGTACATTTTAAACTTTACCTCTCTTTTGAAACGTTTTCCGCTTTGGTCCACCCTACTAATTTTTTTGACCAAAAAAGCGGACTCTAAATATTCAATATAGGTTTTTATCAGGTGCTTCTTTACACCTGAAGTTCTACTCAATTCTTCATACTCGAATTCATGGGCCGTATTAAAGCAAATAGTGGTGAACAGCCTATTTAATTCTTGTACATCTTTAATACCATATAAACTGGGTAAATCACGCAACAACACCTTATCTACGATGTCCTGTTTTATGTAGCGCCCTGGGTTCTTTTGCATTTGAGGAGAGAAAATAATCTCCGGATACCCTCCAAAATTGATGTACTTCACAAAGTGCTCGTTCAACAATTGAGAATTTACGGTATCATAAAAATGCTGTTCCTTCCCTTTCCACAGCAGATTACTTTCGACCATTAGGTGCTGTAGGTTGTTTATGTGTATGTATTCGTAGAAGGTAAGGGGAGGCAATAAAAAGTCCGTAAAACGCCCTGCACCGCTCTCATTACTTTTAAACTTTAAGGCAGCAGCGGCACTTCCGGATACTATAAATTTTGTGCCACGATAACTGTCCACCAATGTTTTTAGATGAATTTCCCAATCTTTCAAATATTGTATCTCATCAAAAAATACGAAACAGTCTTTAGGGTTTTGGTTTCCAATAGCTTCCAAGGCATATTTGAAAAGCTCTTCCAATGCAATGTTCGTATATATTGGATTCTCAACCGTAATGAAAATTATTTTTTGGGCGGGCACACCTTCATCAATTAGCTCCTGAATAGTATGGTGCAACATCACTGTTTTTCCAACCCTTCTTGGTCCCATTAGAACAACAGCCCTATTTATAGATTGGTCAAATACCATAGGTTTGAAAATATCAAAGTACAATCGGCGTTGCATGGCATTATAATCTTCTTCAATACCGTTGTTACGCCACCAATAATTTTCAAACTGAATACGTTCTAAAACTTGTGATTTAGATATTTTTTCAATCATTATTTTCTTATTTCATTCAAATATAAATAAATAAGAAATTTTTTTTATCTTATTTTAATATAAATCGTATTTATAAGAAAAAATAGCTTCAATTTTTCGCTTAGTTCGTAGTTTACTTTACACGACGGTTTCTGGTTAGATTTTTCCTGCAATCGGCCAACGCTCATTAGGAGAGTTGCAAATCAAAAATTTTGGTCGGTTCAAAAAGTAGTCCTATTTTTACAATACTACCAACTAACCAACTCTGTGAGCGAAGCATCTACTGGAAATTTTTTAATCTATAACTACCTCAAAATAGCGGGATGCAATATCAATGATTTTACACAGTTGGTTATCAACCATCAAGTAATTTCAATAAAACTATCCCTCGAAAAATCTAAATGTTCATTTGCCTGAACATACCCCAACTGATTACACAACATGGTTGTGCCTCCTAAATCCATACCGTTGCCAACATTCCTATGCACATGGCCGTAAATCCAGTAATCAATATTTGATTTTGTTATGTAATCGGTTTTATCAACAACGAAAGCGTCGTTGAGTGAACTGCCTTTGAATTCAGGGGAATTGCATAGGGGCGTGGGCAAATGATGGGTAATCACAATCGTTCTGCCGCTATGATTTTCGAGACTTTGGTTTAAAGATTCAAAAGCCTCTGCGTGAAGCTGATTAAAATCATCTACGCATAGCCGCTTATCACCCGTTCGTATTTTATAGAAGTCATTGACCCCTCTCGACACCGCGTTTCTATTTTTAGCATGTACATGGCTCCAAAATGTAGAAAAAAGTAGCGTTAGGTTGTCTATAATTACAGAATGATTATTTAGAAAAAAACGTTAGGTTGTATTTCCCATTTAAAAGCCCCTTTATGTAAAGCCAAATCATATCCGCCATAGTATTCATGATTCCCGGCTATAACATAAGTTTGATCGAAATGGTCCGATGCCCATTTAAAAAAATCCAAATTTTCAAAATTAGTTCCTAGATAGTAAGTATCTCCGGCAACAATAAGAATCTTCCCTGAAGGTATTAAAGGGTTATCGATAGCCATCTTTTGTTTTGGCAAACTCTAAGTGCAGGTCTGAGCAGTATTGTATTCTCACTATATTTCAACTTAGAAAAAGAAAAGAAAGAAGATAAATTGATTTTATTTCATTTAACAATGAATGTTAATATCATTTGTAGGGTATTGTAAAATGCTGCAAAGAAGTAAAAAAGGGGCAAAAATGCAGCACGATTGCAGCACGCTGATTAACATTTATTTAACATTAACATTTTTATAACATTGAATATCAAATACTTATAAATAAAAAAGCCTCGAAAAATCGAGGCTTATGCGGTCTGGACGGGACTCGAACCCGCGACCCCCTGCGTGACAGGCAGATTTTAATTGAATTCATATGAATTAAAAATTCAATAAATACGGGGGTTTTCAGCGATTAGTTGTATCTTTAAGTACATTTAACACCATAAAAAACCACATTCTGCGTGCAATCTGCGTGCACATGTGCACGCAGATTTTAACATTAAAGATGGCGACCTATATAAAACTTTCATTGGATACACGAAGGAAAGATAACAAAATCTTCCCTTTAATCTTTCGTTTGACCCACAACCGAAAATCTACAAGTATTGGTACAGGGCATAAATTGGCGGTCTCCGAATGGGACGAAAAAAGGCAGAAAATCAGGCCATCCTTCAAAGGCACGGAATCCCCTAGCCGACTTAACAATCTTTTACAAAAGAAAATGGCGCACATGGTGGACATCCTTACTCAATTGGAGGATAAGGACAAGCTCAAATATATGAGCGTATCCGAGGTACGGAGCCACATTACAAGGACTACAAATAAGGTTACTTTTTATAAGTTTGCCGAGCAGCTTATAGCGGACTTAATCAAATCGAACCGTATCGGAAATGCAAGGGCTTATAAACACGCCCTCAAAGCGGTAAAGAATTTCAGGAATGAAAAAGACTTTACTTTCGACGAACTAAACCTTGATTTTTTGAACCGATTCGAGAAACATCATTTAGGCAAGGGCAATAAGTTAGGCGGTCTTAGTGTCTACCTTAGAACCATCAGGGCCATTAACCGCAAAGCTATCAAAGCCGGGGTCGCCGATAAAGAAGGATATGCTTTCGATGATTACGTCATTAGGAACGGGAAACCTGAAAAACGTGCGTTGCCCATCGATGCCATCCGCAAAATCGCTGAGCTTGACCTAGAGAAAGATACCGCCCTGTTTAGAGACAGAAATATTTTTATGATGAGCTTCCTGCTCAACGGCATGTCCTATGTCGATATGGCCCATCTTAAACTGTCCAACATTGCGGACGGGCGCATCCGATATTCAAGAAAGAAGACTGATGAACCCTACAATATAAAAATCCACGACCAACTCAAACCCTTGCTTACTTATTTTATTAAGGGTAAAAAGAGAAGTGATTATCTTTTGAATGTAGTTAAGAGTGAAAATCCTATTGAAAGCTACAATCAGATTGTTTGGGCCAGAAAGCGGTATAATGACAATTTGAAAAAACTGGCTGAACTTGCGGGAATTCAGGAAAATATAACGAGCTACGCTGCACGCCATTCATTTGCTTCCGGTGCAAATGAAATGGGAATTCCGCTTACGGCTATTTCTCAAATGTTGGGGCATAAGAGAATAAGCACAACACAAGCTTATTTAGCAAATTTGAGGAAGAGCAAAATGGATGAGTACCAAGACGAAATTTTTGGTCAACTATCGGAAAAATGAGTTTGTCAATGTTTCGCAAATCGGGTTGAAAGCCCTCCTTCTTTCTTTTGCCTTAAAAAAACGAAGAATCCCAAGCTCCATCATATCTCTTGGAACAGTTTTCCGTCCAGCCCAAATCTTACCATGACTTACCCGCGCGTGGATCCTGCGGAGTTTCTTTAGCGTCCCGACAGGTAAGCGTTAAGAAGAAACTTCGTAGGGCGCGAACCGACCATGGCTCGTCACACCTTACATCTTCTCTCCCTATCCACAAAAAAGCGCCCTTCAGGGCGCAAAATTCCCTGTCCAAAAGCACCTCTTTGAATTTTACCACGATAGCCCTATACCCTTGCCTTTCCCCTTAAACTTCGTGAAATCCGTAAACTCGTCCTTGAAACCGTTGAACATCTCTTCAGAGCTACTACCTCTTCCCAATAACGAACTGATGGCATAAACGCCTTTCCGTAGCAGTCTATTTTGTTGGACGTTCGTTCTTCGTGCCACCAATTCGTTTATACTTTTCTCAAGCCCATTGTCCATATGATGCTCCACGATCTCCCTATGCAGGTTAGGGTAGGTTCTTTCGTTTGTCAGCATGAAGGCGAACTTGTCGTAGACTCCCCTTTCCATGAGATGACCCGCCCAAAGGTTTTTAAGGTTGTTCCTTCCATCTTGAACCAACCCTTGGATGATGGCTTCTTGCTTGTTCAATACTGTGGTCAAATCGGGAATCGAACTCAAATATTGGCTCGTTCTTTTCGGCAAATGGTAACTAGTCTTATTGTCCGTATAAATGGATTTGACCTCGAAACCTTTTTCTCCTTTCACGAAATAAAACCCTTTGGAATTGAAAAGGGCGATATAGTCCCTAGGGGATTTTTCGAACTGGGCATGCATCCGTTCCGCATTTTTTACATAGGAAGCCAAGGCGACTTTTTCATATTGCTTTTTGTAAACTGGGTTCATTTTGTCGTAGAGTTTCGGAAATATCATGGGCAGGAAAATGGCAGATGCCGTCAGCTTGGGACTGTTTTCGGAAGACTGGTTCGATAACATTTCGAGCATCAGATGGTTTTGACGGACGAATCCTGTGGACACATATTTTTCCATTTCCTTTGGAAAGGGCAAACGGCCTAACTGAATAGGAATCATATGCTTGTTCGAATTGCTAAAGGAGTGCTTGTTGTCATGGTATTTTACGCCCAAGGATTGGAACAAAAGACGAACGCTGCCCTTTTCAGTACCAACATCGAAAACACCTTTTTCCAATATATTGCCGATAAGCCGGAACTTGCTTTCCAGCGTCTTCTTTTCCTTTTTGGTTTCCAGTTCGTACAATCTTTCCCTGACAATAGGAAACTCTGTTTTAAGTGCCTTGAGCAGCAATCCTTTTTGATTTTTTGGAATATAACGTTCAAGGAATTTGTAATTTTTCGATACCGATAGGTCCTTATCGATATCATCGAATTTCCTCGTCATGATATTTTCCGACAGCAGTCCATCTGGTCTTGGAGATTTCAGATAGGATGTGATCAAGGCTTCCTTTATGACTTTTTGGACTTCCAATTTGAACTGTTTGCTTGCCATATCTATTTTCGTTTTTTCATCGCCATTTCCGAAAATATGTAAACGGTTTTGCATTCGGATACTCGGGCTCAACTCCCTTTCCGGGAACACATATCCCGATTTATCATAGATGGTAAATCCATCTATGGCGTCTTCTCTTTCTTCCAATTTTATATCGATGCTTTGATACTCCTCTAGAACGTTTTCCAGTTCTCTCGGTTGAATAGTCTGAAAAAGGTCATAGGTAGTTTCTATCTGTTTCAACAGGCGTTTCCGGTGAATCGGCAACAGCTTCGATTTGGAATGGATGTCGAATACCTTTTGTAGTTTCGGGCCGCTCAGCCCTCGGTGTACCGAGGAACCATTTATGAACCTTGTCCGATAGCCTTTTTGGTTGTTCAGTCCGTAGGCGACCCCTATCCTTCCCGTTTCGCTCTTGGTGGTTTTTATTTCAATATGGTAGGGCTTGACAAGTTTCGCCAGCTCGTCGAAACTCCGCACCTTGTATTTCTGGTTGATACCGTTCAGTACATCCTGAAGATAATATTTTGTTCCTTTTTCCGCATCCATCCCAAATTGTTGTTCAGGCAATCGGTATATCGGGAGTTCCCTTTTCTGTTTTGTCGTCGGTGCCGGTGTCAAGTTGTACTTTCTTTCCAAGTGCTGCCGCGTCGCCATGCTCCTTTTATGGCTGTTGAAAATTTCGAGTACTTTTCCATCTTCTTTGACGATAGTGGATACGATATGGACGTGTTCGTGTTTGGTATCGCTATGCCGTACCACTACATAGGGCTGCTCCCCGTAGCCCATATTTTCCATGTACTCTTCGGAGATTTTTAGGAACGTATTGTCATCTAGGTGTTCGCCGTGCGGAAGGTTCAGGCTGATATGGGCATAACGGTTCTTGGTGGCGTTGCGCTGTCCCTGAAAGTGCAACACCCTCCCGAAGAACTTTGGCGATATGCTTTGAGAAAACGTATTGCCGTAACCGAGTACCTGCATGCCTTCTTTCCCGAATACATAGTTCAATGTTCCCGTACAGGTTTCGCCGTAAATGATCTTTGCTATCATCCTGTTTTTTCATCCATTGTTATCTTGATAAGCGAGTACAGCAGTTCGTTGGTCTTATTAATTTCCCGTTCGAGGTTCGAATTCGGGCTTCTCAGGTTCTTATGGTGGGCGATCTTGACCAATTGGTTGATGTTGTTCCCAATTTTGTTGATATGGTAGGCGAGGTTCAAGGCATCTGGAAGCCTATCTTTTTCTTCGGCCTCTCCGTTCAAAACTAATCTTCTCAGCAATGGGCTTATCGTTCCTCTTTCCGAAATATCCAAGTCATAGGATTCACAGATCTTCCCCAATCTTTCGTATTCCGTATCGTTGAACCGTAGCATCACGTTGTGGTACCGTTTCATTTTCCCCAATCGTTTTCGGCCTCTTTTTCGTTGTTTCATTTTAACTGCTTTTTGAAGCAAAACACTTCGTCAGAAGTAGACAATTCTAAGTTACTTAGAATGCACCTCGCTATCCGTTTCACGGATAAATATAAGTTATAGATTTTGAATATAACTATCTTATAATCAATTATTTAACTCATTAAATCATATGAAACCATATGAGATTATTTAAGACCAATCGGGGGATTAATCTGGTCTAATATGGTGTTGAAAAAATGGAAAGAAATACATAAATCTTCAATTTTTTGTGGGTAGGGAGAAGAAAGGGCAAGCGGCTTTTCCGCCGCTTGGGCTTTTGCGCGGCTCCGAGGGTGTCGTTCAAAACTGTAGCGGAAAGACTTCCCGGGCGGACCGGCGAAGCGTGTCCGTACGGGGAGGATTGTAGTGTAAGGGTTGTACGACTTCCGCCTTTAGGTTTGTATTATAAATATTTGTGTTAATTTTTGAGAGAAGAAAGGGGTGAACTTTGACTTCCGCTGGTTTAGAGAACCAACCCCTGTATTAGTCCCCTTTCTTAATCTCAGTTGCTTAGTGCCATTTAGAATAGTAGTCTTTCAGGACTTTTAAAGGTCTTAGTAAAAGCAACTTCTTATTTAATTAAATACCAAATTATGAAATTCAAAGATGCCATTGGAATCGATGTATCCAAAAAAACTATTGATGTCTATATTCACGGACCGAAACTGACACAACAATTTGAAAACAATCCCAAAGGATTTAAAAAAATGTACAAGTGGGCAATGTCCCATTATCCAAGAGCTGATTTTGACCACGTTATTTTTTGTTTTGAACACACGGGCATCTACTCCACACCCTTGTCGCTTTATCTGGATGGCCTGAAACATGCATTCGTCCTGGTCGCACCATTACAGATCAAAAGGTCGATGGGATTGGTAAGGGGCAAAAATGACAAGGTCGATGCTTACAGAATTGCGGAATATGCCTATTTGAGAAGGGATATGATAAAACCGACCGAAATACCCTCTAAAAATATCATGAAACTTCAAAAGCTGATATCGCTGAGGGAAAAACTTGTGAAACAAAGAGCGGGATTCTCTGCGGATCTAAAAGAATATCGAACGGTTCTTGGCAAAGAAAAACATCAACCTATCATCAATGTTCAAAACAAGATGCTAAGTTATTTGGCCAAACAGATCAAGGCAATCGAGCAACAATTTAAAGAGCTTATCAAAAATGACGAGCGTATCGATAAGGTTTACAAATTAATAACTTCCGTAGATGGCATCGGTCCTATATTGGCCGTTAACCTGATCGTTACCACCAACTGCTTTGTAAACTTTGACAATGCCCGTAAATATGCTTGTTACGCAGGTATCGCTCCTTTTGAAAAACAGTCCGGCACTTCATTGAAATCCAAATCAAAAGTAAACCACAATGCGAACAAGAACATGAAGTCTCTCCTTACAATGGCCGCATTCGCGTCCATCCAGAAAAACTCGGAACTGAAAAATTACTATCAGGACAGGGTGGAAAAAGGAAAAAGCAAGATGAGTACCATTAACATTATCCGCAACAAAATTGTACACCGTGTCTTTGCCGTGGTCAAAAGGCAAACACCTTATGTCAATGTGCATGCGTTTGCAAACTGAATTTTAACATTTTCAGTTTGGTTTTATCTTAGAATACAGGGGCTTGGGAAAAATCTCTCAATTTGCCGTTCTGTAGTGGCCAAGATAATTTAACTACTTTTCAAGAATTTTGTACACTCAATAAACTCTTTGCAAAAGGTGCGTTCTGTAAAGAGTCTGCATAAACAAAGTATCATTTAATTAAGCCATAACTAGTCAAGGTTTATGACAAATAGATCTTTATCTTTTTTATTATTGTATCAATTTCAGCTTTTATCTTTTTAGAATGGCAATTTTTATACATTCTATGCGAGCCGCAAAAACAAATAGTTCTTTCATTCGCTCCTATTTTTAAGTAACTGTAATAAACGTTACTTAGATAATTTAGATGGTCTATCACAAGTTTTACTGGCTCTGTGATTTCGATTTCAATCTCGTTTTTTCTGGTACTAAAAGTTAGCAAAAAGTCAACCTTTTCTAGAACGTATATGTAGTCATCAACAACTTTATTTTTCGTAGAATTGACCCTTAAATTGGGCATGAATTGACCATTGTATGTGAATCTATCATTTTGAGAAACGAAAAAAATATTCCCGTTTGAATTTTCAACTTGGGGAGTTAGGTTAATCAAATTACCCTTGGCATTTTCCCAAACTGCATGCCTCTCTGCTTCAAAAAAGAATTCGTTCTCATGTAAAATCCATCCATAATGAATTTTTCCGCCATCTGAGCTTACTTTCTTAGATACATCATAAAAACAATTTCTTTCTTTCGAATATAATTCAAGCTTAGTTGGAACTAGTTCAGGTTCAAATTCGACACCTAATTTGTCTAAAAGCTTTTCTATATTTTGATTTTTAACGAACATCTAAGTTTAAGTTCATCACTTACTCATTATGGACGATTTCGATGTTCAATATAATTTCCATAGGCTATCACAAAGTCCGAATTATTATCTGAAAGGTGGATATTGTTAAAGTCAGAATCTGACTTGGATTTTAATTGCTCTTGGAATTTATGGAATCCCGCAACTGCCTTAGGGGAAAGGCAATCAGCAAACACATCAGAATTTCTAATTAAGTTAATTTTGTGATTGATAAAACCAAAATTCACATTTGACATATCTCTACTGATGTTAAAACAAACAATATATCTACCAGTAGGGAACATACCGGATGGGATATTTTTATGCCCGGATGATTCCATTAGAATCTTGTCAAATGATAAATTATGTACAGCTAATATATATTCAGCCTTTTTCAAATCATTGGTTGTTCCACCCAGATTCTTGGGAAATATTTTATCTACAAATAGGGTCATACTTTTTTCAACTTTTTATGTACTTATTTAATCATAGTCATAAGTAATAAGTTCTTGTTCTTCAACTTGAAGTTCAACCCATTTAATATCCAAATTTTGGGCTGGGTCAGTCTTAATGCCACTCAGCTCTCCAAACCGCAAAAGTTTTAAATTTAGGGCACTATTATTATCTTTTAAAACTTCAAAAGTATAGAGTTTAACAATTTTATAATAATTCACATAAAAAGGCTTTAACACGATATTAAAGCTCCGTTTATTTCTCAATATGCTCGAATATATTAGTCCGTGTTGGTTGATTTTGGTCCCTACGTCATTAACTATTCCTTTGATCATACATCTTGCAACAGCATTGCTAAGTTTGTAGTAATAAGCTCTTTTTGTTGCTGTTTTATGAAACAACTGGTCCAGAAAATCATCAATTTTCACAAAAGTTTTTCGACTTTCTGGGTTCATCTTTTTCATCATCTGAGTTAGTACGGGGATCTGGCGCAAATACCTATAACCTATTGGACTAACTCTATGTTCAAAGAGTTTACCGTCCTCCAAGCATTGGAAATCTGCTACAGTGACAAATGAATTGACTTTGGGTCTACTTTCTACTACAGCCGTAAAAAGCTCGTTCGAACAATAAAACATTGATTCGCCATTATCATTACATCTTCCTCTTTTCACGTACTTAGCTGGTGGGTTTTTAAATTCACTTTCTTTTTCAAACTCTCTGAGTACTCCATCCCTCATTGATCCCTTTAAATTATCGTGAGCTCTTGCCCTAAATAAACCGTGAAATTTAATATCTGGGAAAAATGAACTACCATAATTGACATCTAACATCACTCTTCCTACAACCTTCTCTAAACTACGTATAGAGACGAATCTAGAATAGATCAGAAGGCTTTTAGCACCAAAAAACCTAAACAGCCAATACCCAATCGAAGCTAACATTAATTCTATTATTTAGATTGCTTCTTTTTTAATAAATCTAGTACTGGAGCATTGTCAACTTCGCTAGGTATAATGGGTAAATCACCGGATTTAATGACCACCATATCCATATCATTTTCCCCAATTTCCCAAGCATTTCTTATATGTAGTTCTTTTTTGTAAATAGCGGTTTCATAATATGGTATGATGTGACCTGTTTTCTTGTCAACCATTTTAGCCAAACACAATCTGTACCTTTTATAATGTTTATATCCAGCTAATAAATTCTCTAAATTGTTTGGTTTTGTTGCATTAAGTTCATGATATCTTGAAGCTGATGTAAACAAGTCCCCCGACCCAAACTGGGACTCTTGGATATTGCTACATATATGAACACGATACCAATAAGGATTTCTTCTGTCCACTCCTTTAATTATGGTGATTTTAATCTGTTCATCTTCGTCAATCTTGCCAAATCTATTTATCCATCCATCAAATATTTTCTTTCCTTCAGTTTCATTTTCAAAAGCAAGGAATACACCTAATCCGAAATTATCTGCAAAAAAACCGAAACCAGTCCAACTTGCTTTATCCCAATGGGGAACATCTATAATGGAGAATACCTTTCGTTTATTATGAGGCACTCTTTCTAAATCGTATTTTTTATCCTTCTGCTTAGTTGTTCTTCTTAACTTTATTGGTAATGGCTCATTTCGATTGGGTTTGTACTCCTTAAATGATTTAGCAGTAAGCCAATCTTCTAGAAATAGACTTGGGTTATCTCCAAGTATATTCGTGATAAAATTTCTATGCTCAAATATGATTGAGAGTCGTTCATGAACTTCTTCTTTTGCAAACAATGTTTCCAGATAATCTTTTGAATTATGCATCATGAAATTTCTAGATAGGATTATACCGGTAAATTCAAGCATAAAATTCCTGATTCCATCGCTAGATTGGGAATTAAAATCAAATGTATTCAATGATACTTTATATTGTGAAGAACTCTCACCATATTCGTGTTTTGGCGAAACTAGTTCTAGGTTTTTATGCAATTCAATATTAACTTCTTCGGTACTTGGCGATAAATCTGATAAAGAAGTGGCAAAAAAACTTTCTAAAAAGGCTAATATGGTTTCACATGCAAAAAGCAATTCTTTACTCTTTTCAAAGGAAATATTGAACTTACATCCAAGAATAATTGAGGATATTTTTATTTGGTTTTCTAATAAAAAATTGGTTTGGTAAATCATTTGATCGACGAAAGGTTGATTTGCAATTAACTCATAATGATCATCTAATTCTTTTTCCTCTGTTATATCAATTTCTTTATAGTCTTCAATTATCAAATCAATATATCCCAATTTATAAAAAGAGGCGTTCTGAGAGAGCCAAAGTTCCTGAGATTCCAGTAAATCAGGGAGATAGATAAATTTCTCGTCCTCTTTACTATTCGTATTTAAAATTCTTGTGGCAAAACAAGCATCCATTAGTTCCGATGGTGGGATTTCTTCACCTTCCTGATCGATATTTATTTGTTTCCTAATTATTTGAAACAATTCATGCCATGTTAAAAAAGAGGGTATTCTGCCAATCATTAGCTCGTTAAAAGATAAAATTTTGACGGTTTCATATATCCTTTTAGTAATTACCCCTTTTTCATACCATGATTTAAAAGCTATGGCACTAGCAGAAATCAAACAATTGTTAGAGGCCCAATATAAGCCAATGTCACTATACGCTTGGGATAAGCCTCGCAGCAAGAGATACAATCCATTTTGACTTTCTTCTTTCGACAGTTTCACGACAGCTTTGCCAAAATATATTATTGCTTCCTTTGAATAGTCTGAATAAAGCTTCTGCGCTCCCCTTCGGAGAAATATTTCGCCTGCCACCAATTCTGATGTTCTTTTTTCTGAAATGGTGGCAATGCAATCGATTAAGTTATCATATTCAATATGGTTGGGATAATTCTCTCCAAAGTGCTCTAGTAGCTTTTTAAAACTTTCAAAGGGATAGTCCAAATACCGTTCGCCTTGCTTCAATTTTTTCGATAATTCTAATAATTGTTTTTTTGGATCCTTATCACCAGCTATTGAATCCATCAAGTCCTGAATTGATTTATAGGTGCTAGCAATAAGTGCAGTACAGGGTTTATAATTGTTTTTCTCCAAATCGCTGAGTAACCCAATCAAATCTTTCTTTTCCTGAGCCATTTCTATTGCATGTTCAGAGAAATCACAGTTTCCAGAAGCATGCAAGCCCCTTAAAAGATTAAAAAGGTTATGATATAGCTCTAATTCAGAGAAATTTGAATGTTCGGATATCCGGGATTTTAAAGATTTATACTCATGTATAAATGAGACATAATCATCGAACCAATTTAAATAAGTCCATGCCCTTTGATAATGGATTCGAATCCATTGTTTATCATTATCGGTTTTTTGACAAAACCTGAGTGCTCTATCAAATTTACCTTCAATCTCATCTCTTGGCTTTTCTAACATTCTTGATATTATCGCTGATTCAAGCGCGTCTTCTACCAATTGAAAGTCAACTTCGAAATATCTACTTGGGCTGCTTATTTTCTTTTCCAATTCTTCTAGTTGTTTTATTCTAGAAGCATCGTTTTTTCCAACAGATGTTTTTTTGTTTGTATAAACACTTGATAGGTTTAAGGAGTCTACAACCAAGTCAATCAATCCGTTATTAAAAACCTTCTCAAGAATCCACTCTCCATCAAGGATTACAACTGCTATTTGGAACTCTTTCTTAAACTCATCTTGAGCGTCTTTTTTTTTCTTACTTGAAATAGTTTGATTAGAAATAAAATAGACTAAAGTATAACCTCTTTCTGTTTCCTTAATTTTCTTAATATCTCCCTTGGCCTTACCTTTCCAGGCAGCTTTCGAGCTAATGGCGAAAGCCCATTTTTCATCTTTATCCCAACCATTCTCAGGGATAAACCACCTATCCGAAATAGAGGTCGAAACAGGATATGTCTCAGAATCAGTCTTTCCATCTCCACCGCCGGTGGGTCCTACTTGAGGAATTAGGTTGGGGGCTATAAATTTTTCAGCTAATCTTCTACATAATACCTCAAACTCGTCCTGTTTTTGATTAGTGCTAATTTGGCTCAATTCAAATGCCAAATGCTCCCTGGTAAGTTGATATTCGTGAATGTAATCGGAATCAGAAAAATATTCAGGTCTTATTTTTCTGTAAAACTGTGATGGTGTGAGGCTTTCTATGGCTCTTTTCACAAAAAGGATTATTGTATTAATATTATTACTTAAAGTACTGTTCACAAATTATGAATTTTTGTTGGTTTTTCTTACTAATTCATTTCGAAGCATCAAAAACTTTTCCTCTTGCTGATACCATACCAGCCTTTATTCTTTCCACAACGACATTTCATTCTCTTTTTTCAAAACTCTTTACATTATGCCAATTGGACATGGCCTCAGAGTTGTATTTGAACTCTGTGAAGTGAACGTTAAAAATGTAAAACTCTTTACAAAATCCGCTTTTTGCATAGAGTTTAAAAGTATCCGTAAAAGGTGAATTAACGAAACTACTAAAAGAGACCACAAATGGGACACTCAATTAAATCAAGATTCGTTTTGTCATAGCTGTACCATAAACGACCGTTTTATGTGACTACAAATTTAACATATTCCTGTATTTAAGCAAATGCTAAAATACATACCTTTGTTTTATGGGAAAGCAAATATGTATTCGACTGGAAGCAGACGCAAAACAGATAATGGATTGTAGATCTTCAATAGCTGAGTTGGACAGTTCATTAAATTTTGTTTCCGAAGTCCTAAACTTGGCAGGAAACAAAGTCCGGCTTCAAATTCTCTTTTTGCTTCAAAGGGAGGAAAGACTATGTGTTTGTGATTTGAGCGATATACTTCAGATGAACGTGTCCGCAATTTCACAACACCTAAGAAAGCTAAAGGATAGAGATTTGGTCTACTCCACAAAAGAAGCGCAGACGATTTTTTATGCGCTTAACAAAGACAAGTTGGCGACATTGAGTCCAATTCTTGATTTATTGAAAAACGAAAATATTCTGGTATGATCGGAAATAGCAAATTAATCGGCACTTCGGTTCTGACTGCTCTGGCGGCATCCATATGTTGTATAACTCCCGTACTTGCCGTACTTGCAGGTACAACGGGTTTGGCTTCTACCTTTTCTTGGATAGAACCTTTTAGACCGTATTTAATAGGATTTACGGTTTTAGTCCTAGCCTTTGCCTGGTACCAAAAGTTCAAACCAAAAACCAAAGCGGAGATTGATTGTGCATGCGAAGATGAAAAACCGAAGTTTATCAACTCCAAGGGTTTTTTGTTTTTGATAACCTTATTTGCCGGAGTGATGTTAGCCTTTCCATATTACTCCCATATTTTTTATTCCAATCCCGATACCAATAAAGAAGTGGTGTATGTGGAGCAATCGAACGTTAAAGAAATCAGGGTAACTATTGAAGGGATGACCTGTACTGGTTGTGAAGCACATATCGAAAACGAAGTAAACAAACTCGACGGCATACTAAAAGTCGATGCAGATTACGAAGCGGCGAATACCATCGTAAAATATGATGATACTAAGGTTGATCTTCAAAAAATAGAAACTGCTATACTTAGCACGGGATACAAAATAGTGAAGTAATGAAGATACAGTTAGAATCCACGATTACCTGTCCTGAATGCGGACATAAAGCAAAAGAGGAGATGCCCACAACGGCGTGCCAGTTTTTTTACGAATGCAAGAATTGCAAAACGTTGCTAAAACCAAAAGAAGGCGATTGTTGCGTTTATTGTTCCTATGGAACTATTGCTTGCCCACCAATCCAAGAAGGTTCAAGTTGTTGTAATTAGGCTTGACAAAAGTTCAAAAGCACAAGTCGTTAATGGTTTTACCCCCACCTCATCTTCTGCAACCGCACCGCGTTCAATATCGCTAACAACGCCACGCCTACATCAGCAAAAACAGCTTCCCACATGGTAGCCAGACCACCTGCACCCAAAATGAGTACTATGATTTTAACTCCGAATGCCAGCCCGATATTTTGCCAGACGATACTTCTTGTTGAACGACCTATTTGAATAGCACGTGCAATCTTACTCGGTTGGTCATTTTGAATGATAACGTCAGCTGTTCCAATAGCCACATCACTTCCTAGACCTCCCATTGCAATCCCTACATCACTTGCAGCTAAAACGGGAGCATCGTTGATACCATCTCCTATAAAAGCAACCTTCATATCTGGTTGTGCTTTGAGTTTTTCGACTTCGTTGAGCTTATCTTCTGGTAGTAATCCACCCTTTGCCCAATCTATGCCTAATTCTTTTGCAACTTGTTGGGTAATTGAATCTTTATCGCCAGAAAGCATAATGATTTTGGAAATTCCGGATTCCCTAATTTGTTTTATGGCTTGATGGGCATCTTCCTTCAATTCGTCGGCAATAGTTACATAACCTGCAAATTTTCCATCAATGGCGACCATTACAATTGATTCTACGATACTATCTGTTTCTGAATTAACCTGTATTTTGTTCGAGGTCATTAAGGCTTTATTTCCTACCAACACTATTTTTCCATTGACAGTTCCTTTTAACCCTTTTCCGGCGACTTCGGAAACCTCAGTCGCTTCAAAATCCGTACCGTCTGCCTTGTATTCCAATATCGCCTTGGCAATGGGGTGGGTGGATTGTTCTTCCATTGCCATTAAGTACTGCATAAATTCAGCTTCGGTAAATGCCGAGCTGTTTACCACTTCCTTGATTTTAAAGACCCCCTTGGTTACAGTTCCCGTTTTGTCCATTACGACTGTGTTCACTTTGGTCATTGCGTCCAAAAAAGATGCACCTTTGAACAGAATCCCGTTTCGGGATGCCGCACCCAATCCCCCGAAATAGCCAAGGGGAATGGAAATGACTAACGCACAGGGGCAGGAAATCACAAGGAATATCAGAGCACGGTACAACCAATCCCGAAACACGTAATCGTCCACAAAAAGGTAAGGCAGGAACGTCAGGCCGATGGCGAGGAATACGACGATGGGCGTATAGATGCGTGCAAATTTTCTAATGAACAGTTCGGTCTTTGATTTTCTCGCGGTCGCGTTTTGCACCATATCGAGAATACGTGCGATAGAACTGTCCTTAAATTCCTTGGTCGTCTCGATTTCGATTACGCCATCAAGATTGATGCTTCCGGCGAAAACGGTATCGCCCTTGGCGATGGTATCGGGTTTGCTTTCTCCTGTCAAGGCCGCGGTATTGAAAGAACCCTTTTTTGAAAGTAGTATACCATCGAGCGGTACTTTTTCGCCCACACGAACCTGAATTGTCTCTCCTATCCGGACGATCTCGGGATTGACCGGAACAAAATCCCCATCACGATATACCAGTGCCTCGTTCGGACGGACATCGAGTAACGCCTTTATGTTTCCTTTTGCCCGGTTGACCGCTGCATTTTGGAACAGTTCGCCCACGGCATAGAAAAGCATTACGGCCACACCTTCCGGATATTCCCCGATGGCGAACGCCCCCAAGGTTGCGATTGACATCAGGAAGAATTCGGTAAAGAAATCGCCGTTCTTGATACTGCTCCAACCTTCCTTGATCACGGGAAATCCGACCGGAATATAGGCCACCGTGTACCATACGATCCTAATCCATCCTTTGAAAAAAGGGAATGCGTCAAAATAGTCAATCGCAATCCCTACTATCAGCATTACGAAGCTGAAAATTGCCGGCAAATAGGTTCTAAAATTTGATGCTTTTTCGGGACTTCCATGGTTGTGTCCGTCATCGTGTGTATGTTCTCCTTGATGTTTTTTGGGGTCTATTTTCCGCAGGCTTACTTTTTTCTTTTTCATAATTATTGCAAGAACATAAAAATAAGAATGCAACGGAAGTGCATTTATTGTCCGCTACACTTCTCGCAAATACCTTTAAGCACCAAATTGGCATCCTCGGCCACAAACCCATCAGGCAAGCTGATATGAGGTATTTTATGAGCTGTAAGGCACACCGTTTCGTTACAGTTGCTACAATGAAAGTGAAGATGTAAATCTTGCTCTAGTTCACAATTACACCCCGGTTCGCACAGTGCATATTTCTGAATGCCGGTTCCATCGTCAATATGATGAACCACCCCTTTTTCCTCAAAAGTTTTTAATGTTCTGTATAATGTAGTTCTGTCCGCTTTTGCGAAGGCGTTCTCGATATCCGTTAGGGCGACGGCAATTTCCTTTTCGGCCATATACTTATAAATCAAAAGACGCATCGCTGTGGGGCGTACCTTCTTCTCCTCAAGCAATTTTTCTATTTCCCTCATATCAAAAAGTCAAAACTCATGTTAATGTCTCTTTTACTTCTTTTCGCTTTTGCCAATTAAAAAGGCATCCTTAATTACAAAATCGATATAGTCCGATAGTTCCTTTTGAACAAATGCTATTTACAAAAACCGTAAAA
>ENA-ORXM01002564-ORXM01002564.1-marine-metagenome-genome-assembly--contig:-NODE-2564-length-20623-cov-5.040397_pt1 | contig 20623 bp, 19 predicted proteins | sample MGYA00237867_ERZ511480 | MGnify/ENA primary metagenome ERZ511480 (study PRJEB26309, sample SAMN06266103) | marine metagenome | isolation source: Algal blade | place: United Kingdom:Sidmouth, United...
CTATAAATATTTCACTCCCGAAAATCGGGACGGGCTACGCTGTGGTGATGTGCTCTTACTTCTGAATACCCCTAGATGATGCATAGTGATCTAAAAATGACTTACTGCAAGAGATAAAGATTTATTTTCGTATAATCAATTTTGCATCATTATTGCGAACGTTTCCTACTTCATTACTGACTTCATAGTAGTCAATCTCTCCAGACTCTAAGGGTCGAATATTGTCAAGTGCCTGATCGGGAGGCAAGCTCAAATCTAACCAAGATTCTTCCTCGCCTGGCAATATAAGTGCAGGCATACGTTGATGTATATGTGCTATTTTTTCTATTGGCTTTTGGGTTATAAGAGTAAAGCTAAAGATGGATTCTCCTGAAGGAGATTTCCATTTCTCCCATAACCCAGCGATGAGAAAAACTTCAAAATTTGGGGTGCCTATTCTGTAGGGTGTTTTCGTCCCATCCGCGCTTTTCTTCCATTCGTAATATCCATCAAAGGGTACTACACATCGCTGATTGACCACCGCTTTCTTAAATGATCTCTTCTCTAAAACTGTCTCCTTACGGGCGTTGATCATCTTATACCCAATTTTCATGTCTTTGGCCCAGAAGGGGATCAATCCCCAGCGCATGTATGCAAAATGTTCTGACTGAGCTGGTATGACTGGTATATAATGTGTGGGTGCGACATTATAGTTTGGCAATGGATTGTACCGCTCTAAATCTTCAGAGTAAAAGTCTTTTCCAAACTTGAGTTCTAGTTGTTTCTCGTTGACAGTCAGTGATCCTCTACCACACATAAATTGAAATAATGTTGAAATTGAAAGATATTGCTTTATAAAATGGATAGCAAAAGTAGTCCACAGAAATACTATATATTTTCAATAAAATCACTATCAATAATACATATTATTCAATCTACTATGTCACAGATAAGTAACCACTATTATTATCTCTAGCTATTTGGCACGGATTTGCTATACTTATAATAACATCACGAACATATATAAGATGACTGAAAAAGAACTCATATCCACACTAGATAAAATGAACTCCCTAACCTTCAAGTTAGAGAAGCATTACGAGTTTTTACTCCTTTGTAAATCGGATGATAAGGAAGCGATGGTAAACTTATATACTACACGCCACAAGCTGAACAGTATACTCAAAAACCTCTACGAGGCCGAAAAACAGCTAATTGAGTACTCTTTTGAATTAAATGTCGAGTAAATATGTCTTTCTCTTAGAAATAACTCTTGAAGGTGGTTATATTCGCATAAACGTTGAATATGTCAAAAGTAGCCTTTTTCTATAGTTTTATACTTTTTGCTGGTTTCTCTGCCTGTGATAAGGGTCAGCGCATTCTCAAAAATGATATTGAAAAAATCGAGGAGTACCTTGATGACAATAACCTTAGTGCTGAGCGCACCGCAAATGATCTGTTTTATATCATAGAAGAAGAAGGCAATGGAGAGTTTCCAGATCTATCAAGCGAAGTAACCGTGGACTATCATGGGTATTTACTAAATGGCTCAGTCTTCGATTCATCACTAGATAGAGGGGAGCCTTTTGAGTTTTTTTTAACTGAAGTAATTAGAGGATGGAGAGAAGGAATCCCTCTTTTTTCAAAAGGAGGTAAAGGCAAGCTATTTATTCCCAGCCACCTAGCATATGGTGAGGCAGCTCAAACTAATATCCCAGCTAATTCAGTATTGATCTTTGATATTCACTTAATTGATTTTTAACAAACAGCTTTTTAGTTTTCTATTAGGAAGAAACTTCCTCTTTGCCCTTTAAAACTAAATTTACTTATTGTAGATCCTCCACCGTTGTATGTCAGGCTGATAGTTCGATGTTGGTTCTTTTCGTCTAGCACATTTCTTTCCACATCCATTACCGTTTTGGGAACACTAAACTGTGCATCTTCCATCTCCGCATCCAATGAAAATGAAATATTACTTATATTCAAATCTATCGTAGAAGATAACTCATCGATAAGTACATTTTCAACATCTTCATCAAACTCTTCTACAATCAATGAAGCGGCGCGTATATCCAGCTGAATATCTTTATTCACTTTGCCTAAGAGTAAGTCTGCATTAGATGCTTTACCTTTAATGTTAGAAATTTCTCTGATTTCTAATTCTCCACTGAGCAAATCAATACGTGCAGATTCAACTTTATCAATTTTTATTTCAGAAGCTTGACTGTCCAGTATAAGATAGTCTACCAGCTTAAGTCGAACATCAAAATTTCTAATTTCTAAATTTGCTCTTTGCAAACTTCTTCCTATTAATCTGCCAGACTTTAATTCAAAATCTACATCTCCAGTCATACTCTCCAATCGAAGATCACCATATTCTAAATCTACTTCTATGTCTCCGACATTCTTTTCAATCATAATATTTCCAAAGCGATTAACCAATACCAGATCAACTCCATCTGGAAATTTTACTACATGATTTATCTCCAATTCGTTAGAGTTGAATGGGTCTAACTTCGCTAAGTAGCTTTTTACTAAGCTCGCATTATCTGCAAAAGCAACTTCTAGTTCTACTGTATTTCCAAAATCATTAGATTCTATCACCACAGATTTTAAGATTTTGTCTAGTGCATCTTCTCTCTTACTCTTTACACTAATAGTTGTAAATATGCTGATACTATCTCTTTCCCAAACTTCGCAGGTGATATCTCCATACTTATTGCTAAGAATTAATTGAGTCTGCTCATTTGCAGGAAAAGAAAGATATTTGCTAACCACTTTTTCTTCAACCTGTGCTGCTATTTCCTGATTACTCAAGATCATGCAGCAAAACATAAAACTATATACTAATATTTCTTTCATACTTATTGCTGTTTTGCTCGACTGAGCGATCTAATAAATTTTCCATGATCTCAAGACGCTCTCTATAGTTTTTAATTATCGCTTGAATAATTTGGACATTATTTACATTCTTCTCCAATTCTAGTTCCAGTTCCTGAGATTCACTTTGTAATCTCTGCAGATAATTTCTAATCTCACTTTTCTGAGAATCTGTAAGGGAGCTTGATTGTCGTACCTGTACAGATTTGGCGTTAATCATTTTTTGATAATAAGCGTCTATTTCTAATACTTCTAGCGATTTAGAACTAGACGCTAACTCTATTTGCCTAAAAGCACTATTTAACCAAACTGCCCCTAGTGCTATGCCTAAGACCAAACTCGCGGCGACAACCCATCGCCTCCAATATAGCTGTCTTACTAACGGCTTTTCTTTAAGCTTCATATCCTGCTCTATTGCCCGCCAGATGCGTTCTTTGCTCTCTAGTGGGTCACTGAAAGCCGCCTTATTATGTTGAATAAAATCTTCTAATGGATCCATCATCCGTTATTTAATATTTGTTTTAACTTCTTTTTTGCTCTACTATACTGTGTCTTGGAAGTAGAAATTGCTACACCTAACAATTCTGCAATTTCTACATGATCGTACCCTTCCAGCAAATATAGAGTCAAGACTATTCTATACCCATCTGGCAATTTTAGAATTGCACTTTTCACGGCATCTACCGAATACGGAAAAGACAATTTTTCACGTTGTCCTTCTTCAGGTATTTGATGCACTTCATCCACATGCACATAGCTTACCTTTTTGGCTCTCAGACTATTAATACTGTTATTGATCACAATACGTTTAAGCCAAGCTCCAAAAGTGCTGGTATAATTAAAATCAGCAATGTGATTAAATGCTTTAGAAAAGCTCAGTTGTAAAACATCCTCTGCATCATGATGATTTTTAAGCATGTTAAGACTGACATTATACATCGCATCAGCATACTTATTATACAGCTGATATTGGGACGCCCGTTTGCCTTCCTTACATTGTTCTATAAGATCTCGATGTATATTTGTATTAATCTTAACTTTCAAAAATAGAGATTGAAGAATTAGTGGTCTATAATCTCATTGAGTCGTCGTCTGGATCTATTTGAGGAGTTTTATCCTTCTTACTACCAAACCACCCGAATACTAAACCTATTTGTCCAGTAATGCCGTTCATACTATTTCTAGAAATGTTATTATCATCAATATGTCCTATATATCTGTACCCAACGTGTGTATTTAGTTTAAAAAATTTGGTGATATTGATTTCCACTCCTGCACTTGGATGTGCTACAAATACTGGCTCGTAGTCACTATCAAAGTCACCGAATATTGTGCTTGGTGACGAATTATCGGTTACACGTAGAGCTCCCAATCCTACTTTAGCCCTTACATCAAAGTGAATTAGCTTTTTAGGTTTTATGATGGATCCGATCATTAGTCCCGTTGATCCAAAAGCTGGTTCACAGCAATCATTATTTTGATAGAGACCACGATCCATACGAGTCCATAGTGACTCAGCGAAAAAACCAATGTAGAACTTTTGATTAAAAATAGCCGCCACACTTGCACTTTGGCTATAAGCTAACTGATCATCAAAACTAGAGACCATAGGAGTTATACTAACAAAACCCGATACTCGAGGTGCTTTATCCAATAGAACTTCTTGAGCGTGAGTAAAACTAGCTCCGAAAGACGTGAAAAAAAGTAATAAATAAATATTGATCTTCATTTGGTTTGCTTTTAAAAGTAAAAATTATACATCGTCAGTATCAAATACAACTCAATAGATAGAAGGGTTGCATGTTAGTATCATCAAGAAGGACAAATTAAGCTATCCTTTACAATGCTTAGGTAAACCATGTACAAGAAAAAATTATAAAGCTCTTATTTAAGCTTATAAAGTACTGATTTTAAGCAAATTCACCTAAAAGATATAAATTGAAATAAAAAATAGCTAACAGTTTTAAAGTCGTTGCGTATTATTATTTTTAGGTATCAAAATAAATGTAAATGAATAAGAATAACTATGTGGCCATCATGGCAGGAGGTGTAGGCAGTAGATTTTGGCCAGCTAGTAGAGTAAAGAGGCCTAAACAATTTTTAGACATTATGGGTACAGGTAAGTCTCTCATCCAGCACACTTGTGATCGATTTCTAAAACTATGTCCAAAGGAAAATATCTTCATCGTCACAAATACTATCTACAAGAACCTTGTCAAGGAGCATTTACCTTATATTACAGATAATCAAATTCTGTGCGAGCCATCTCGTAATAATACGGCACCTTGTATAGCATACACAGCGCTTAAGTTAGCAGCACTAAATCCAAATGCCAATTTGGTAGTAGCCCCTTCAGACCACATTATTCTCAAGGAGGATGCTTTTATCGAAGTTCTTAAGCAAGGTCTAGCCTACACAGCCAAGCATAACGCACTGCTTACATTGGGCATCTCTCCTACCCGACCTGATACTGGGTATGGTTACATAAAGTATGAAAATGTTCATGAAGATAATATACATAAAGTAGAAGCATTCACCGAGAAGCCAGATTTTGAGACTGCTAAGTCATTCGTGACATCGGGATCATATCTATGGAATGCTGGTATTTTTGTGTGGCGTGTCAAGTCGCTGATAGATGCTTTCCAAAAGAATGCAAATGAAATTTATGAAATCCTAGTTAAAGGAAATGAGTTTTATAATACCGATCAGGAGCAAGCATTCATAAACAAGGCTTACCCTACCACTCCTAGTATATCTATTGATTACGCTATCATGGAGAAGGCTCAGAATGTTTACACTATTCCTTCAGAATTTGGCTGGTCCGACTTGGGCACATGGGCGTCCCTGCATGCTGAGTCAGACAAGGATGACTTTGGCAATAGCAAGAATTCTGATAATGTATTGTTCTTCAATAGTAATAATAATATGATTCGAATGTCTAAAGATAAGCTCGCAGTAGTGGATGGACTAGAAGATTATATCATTGTAGACGAAGAAGATGTATTATTAATCTTTCCCAAATCCAAGGAACAAGAAATAAAACAAATCACTACATTTCTTAAAGAGAAAAAGGGGGAGATCTATATTTGATATATTATGTATAGGATTCTAGGCGCTACTAAATTTTTGAGTATTTTCCGTCAAAAATATGTACGACCACATATCTATTTGATAATTTATGCCATTCAGACGAGAACATTTTATTGGCGCCCATTTCACGCTATCCGTTTTATTTCAGTCGATCTATAGTGGTTCTGACCATGTGTTGTGGACATCTCTGATCGTCTCTCACAGAGCTAATCACAACCCAGTCATCACACACTATTGACCGCCTTGCATGTTCACTCCTATCGTGGGTCGAAGAATTTACATATTGAAAGAAGAAAATATATTGTAAATTTGTCTCTTAATTTATCTTAATAAGTATGAAGCCATCACTAAATAATTCCACGCTTAGTACCCACCCCAAATGGAACAATAAAGAATTCTGTGCATTTCTCCTTTTGTATTCTGCACTAGCAGATAAGGTAATTACACCTGAAGAAAAGGCAATGGTACTTGATAATGTAAACGAAGAAGTTTACTCTCAAATCTTAAATGAAATCGAGGCAAATACTGATGAGGTGAATAAGAGTATTCTGATGTCCTATCAAGGTCTATATTTTCCTACTCTTGAGCGTAAAAAGGAACTCTTATATATGGTCAAAAAAGAATTCTATGCTGATATGGATTTTAGTGAGGTAGAGATAGAATTATATAATACATTAGAGAGTATAATGTAGAATACTTACTTTCTAAAAGGAACTATGACATCATTAGTAGCATATCCTGCAAAAACCCCGTAGCCATTTTCGATATTATTAGATATGTTATCCGATGCTACAAAGAAAGGATTATTTCCAGCTTTTGAAGATCTATACCCTTCAACAAAGTAATTGTGATAATCCTGAGACACGGAACGTAACTCAAACTTTATTTCATTTGGAAAGTCACTCTCACTAAGGCTAAAAGCGATATCAAAATTTAGGGTTTGTATTTGATCTTCAAAATTATCATCATCAAAATGAGCACCAAAAAAGACGAGACTGCTTTCTGCATTTATGATAGTAGCCTTGGCACCTAATTGTTCTTGTAGAAGGTCATCTTCAATATATACTGACCTCCATCCATTCGGAAAACGCAACCACACTAAAAGATGATAGTGGTTTTGTATGTTTAATTTATTATTAATTTTAAACGTTGCATTTGAAAAGTACCTAGTGTTTCCAGGCAACTGATTCTGTTTTGTTTTCTTAAACTCGCTGAGCTCTAAATCTTGGATTTCTGTAATAGCAGGAACATGACTCCATGCTCTAACTGTGGGATAACCATCATTTTCAACGGTTAGCATGTATGTGTACCCATCCTTAGGCAAAGTATTATCCGTTCGGTAGACAATCTTGTTATTCAGCTTCGTAAAAGACAATTTTTCAGAAATAGGTTCTTCTGTTGCTCCAATCAATTCAGAGGTAATAGTAACATTAGCATTTTCCAAAAATTCAAAATCAGAATTATCTAGTATCGACTGCGTGGTAGAAACTTCTACATCAAAATTTTGATTGAATACGTCATTAGGTGAAAATAGACTAAAAATAGCTAAACTTTGCTCTTCCTCCTCAAAATTCAACACAACCTCTTTTTCACAAGAATAGAACATTCCTGAGATTATGATTGTAAATAAAATTTTATTGATTTTATACATTTTCGAGCTTATGTCGCTAAATGTCAAAGATATTGAAATTTAACACAAATAGCCATTCTTATAGCTTATTTCTTGCTAATATCCCATAATTCTACTTTAAGAAGCTCCAATTGCCATTTTAGAATCTGACAGAATAGCTAATAGATGGAGTTATAGGCAGGAGACTTACAGATACAAACTGAATTTTACTACGATCTTGTGGATTACGCCTCAACCTATAATAAATAGGGTTAATACTATTATAGACGTTGTAAATCCCTATGTGGAGACTATTTCTTAAACCCCATTTCTCAAATTTGTAATTCATCCCTATATCCAATCTGTGGTTTGGTGGCAGCTTTTGACCATTCTTTCTCGAAAAGATTAGCGTAGGAGTTGGAGGGACACCAGGAAATGGTGAGGGGACCCCATACTTACTCGTAGGAATAGTTAGATTAATACCAGAGCTATAGATAAAATTGGCGTTGACGCTCCACTTTGTATTAAAGGTATATACACCAGTCAAGCTGAAAGTATGTCTTAGATCAAATCTATAAGGATAAGTAAGTCCTTCATTTATATCATCAAACTGTCTGTCTGTTTTGGATAACGTATAATTTAACTTTCCTGCAAAGTGATCTCCTGACTTTGCCGCCGTCAGTTCTATGCCTTTACTTGTACCTACCCCTTGCGTGACTTTAGATTCATAATTTAATGCATTCAATAAATTTGTCGAGTCCCCTTCCAAAAACTCAACTAGATTATTAAACTCTTTATAGTACGCATTTATGTTTATCTCAAGGTCCTTTCTCAGCTCCAGCTTAGCACCTATCTGGAAGTGTGTAGCTGTCTCAGGAACTAAATTACTTGAGGAAGGCACCCATATATCGCCTGGTAATCCAATATCAGATTTAGTTAAAAGGTGCATATATTGCACCATCTCCAAATAGGAAGCCGATATTGAAATATCATCAGACAATTGATAATCTATACCGATACGGGGCAAAATAGAAAGGTGATTGTAATCATCGTACTTCCAATACCTACCGTGTAGGCCAAGCGTAAGATACAGCTGACGATTGATGGATATACCTGTTTCATAATATGCTAATCCTTCAATGGCATTTATATCTATTAACTGTAAAGAATCTCTGACCGATAGATTGAGAAAATCAATTTCTATATCTGGTAAGTCTTGCAATTCTACGCCGTTTTGTGAAGAACCTGGGCTTAAAGTATGCTTAATTATGCCAGCACCAAATTTAAAATTCATTCTATCTGAATGTAGAAATTCAAAATCTGTTCGCAATCCAATATCCACAACTTCAGAAGTGAACTCCCGCTCTACATATATTAAGTCACGGCGACCTATATCGTATATACCTTCTGACTGAAATATATCTGATGAGTAAAAGCTAAATCTTGAAAGGTATGCAGTAGTATTGGCAAAAATCTTGCCTCCAAATAAATGATTCCACCGAAATGAAGCCATCTTATTTCCCCAAAATAATTCCTCTGTATTTCCATCCATGAAGCTACCAGGTAAAAGTACTCCGTCTGCGGCAGGAAAAGAGTCTCTGTAAGTAGGCTGTTGCTTTCTGTTAAAGAAATCATCTCTACCTTCATAGTAGCTTAGATAAAATCTATCACTCTTCCCAGCCATAAAATTAGCTTTCACATTCAGATCGTAAAATAAATAATTCGAAAATCCATCCACACTATCCCTTTCCGCAATAATTCTTGTAATTTCTGGAAGGTATAAATCTGTCAATGCTCTTCGATAAGAAACAAAAAAGGATGCTTTATTTTTGATCAGGGGACCTTGCACTGAAGCCTTGGCAGTAAGCAAACCTACAGTTAACTTTCCCTCATATTTTTGATTATTACCTTCCTTGGTTTTTACATCCATGATAGAAGATAGACGGCCTCCAAATTTGGCTGGAAAATTTCCCTTATAGATCTTTGCGCTTCTTAGTGCATCAGAGTTAAATACAGAAAGTATACCTATAGCATGTTCTGGACGATAGATAGGTGCTCCATCAAGTAAAACTAGATTCTGATCTAGATTTCCTCCGCGTACATGTAAACCCCCTACCCCATCAGCTCCTGTGTTCACGCCGCTAAGCTGATAGGCTGACTGAAATAAATCTGCCTCTCCTCCTATCCCTGTAATACTGCGTAATACACTTAGATCAAGTCTATCTACTCCAGATTGTGGACGCCGAATAAATTCTTCTGACTCCTCTGATGCAGTTACTTCAATCGTTTCAAAAAATATAGGTATAAGCTTTATCGTCAAGGACTGATTTGAAACATTTCCCAACAATATCTTTTGAGTTTCATATCCGAGATAGGATATAAAAATACTATCTATATTAGGTACTCCCGCAAAACTAAAAAAACCATATTCATTACTATCCGTTCCGTACGCATTGTTTGGATTATAAATATTTGCACCTACTAAACGTTCCCCGGTAGATTGATCTTCTATGTATCCATTAATGTTAATAGTTTCTAACTCCTGTGTATTCTCACGGAACAGAATTAATTGATTGGATACCATCTTATAGGAGACGTTTGTACCTTTAAGGATAGTCCTTAATATGTATTTAATAGACTGATTTTCGACATTTATATCTAATCGCTTACCTTCTGGGAGAATAGAATTACTGAAAGCAATATTGATTTCCGTTTCTTTACTCAGTTTTATTAGTGCACCAGCAACACTAGCATTACTAATTGAATAATCAATTTCCCTGTTTAGTGAAGTTTGACCAGATAGAGATAGACATCCTATACCTAGGAAATAAATTAAAAGTAAAAAGAGCCGCATATCCATTTTTAATCCCACTATACAAATAGAACGTGAAACCTAGTCGAATTAATCAAAAAAATGCTAAAAACTAATAAAAGATTTGATAGGCAGACATTCTATCCTTAGAAAAGTAAGAATTATTTGCAGGTACCACCCATAAGCTGGTAAGAGGATGTACCTTGCTTAACTATTTGGACATCAAATACAGCAGATAATGTCTCCAATACTTCTTCTGGATTGGGATGGTTGAAAAGTGAAGTATACTTACAATCTGAGATAGCTTCATTACTTAGTTCTATATCTATATCGAAGTGCGACTCTATTTCCTGAATGGCTTGATCTAAGGAAACGTTGTTAAAACTTAAACTATCCGTCAACCAAGAAATCGAATTTTTGCTACCCATTTTTTGCTTGTACAACGTGTAGTCCTCTTTGTTATATATAGCAGCTTGCTCAGCAGTTAAGATTACCTTAGTATTCGATTTGTTGCTAGAAACTTTGACCTTACCTTCTTTGACATAAATATTCATAGTACTTAGTTTAGGACTACAGTCAATATTAAAAGCTGTACCTAAAACTTCAATCTGAACATCGTTAGCATGTACGATAAAAGGTTGATTGTCTTGATTATTAACTTCAAAAAAAGCTTCTCCTTGAAGGAAAACCTCCCTGAGATTTAAACCGAAATTTGGTGTAAGTTCTAGGGTGCTGAGCTTATTGAGTGTTACTTTTGACCCATCATCGAGAATAAATAACTTAGACTGATCGGTGGTACTAAAAACAATGTTATCGACACCCTGGTTACTAAACGTATATATAAGTGTACATATACCGACCAACAAAACTAATGCGGCAGCAAGACTCAACCAGTTAAAATTACTTTTTTTACGATCGGTAAGTACCTTCGTATTTAGATTACGAATTACCTCACCTTGATCTTTTTTCTGGTTAACTGCTGTCAACGCCTGCTCAACATCAAATAATGCTGGCTCTGCAACTACATTTATAGATAAACTGCCTAAAATCAGACTATTCTCCTCCACAAAGCTGTAGTTATCTTCAGACTCAGCTTGAAATCTAGCTAAGATCACTGCTTCCTCGTTGGTAAGCTCACTATGAGCCCCCTTTATCAAAATCTCTATTATCTTATCTTCGATCATATATTACTAAATCGTATGCTTTTAAGACAACGAAAATGGGGTTTCCCCCTACTCCGATTCGCTTTTATATTTATTTATTGCTGCTCTCATTATTTTCAATGCTTTAGACACTTGATTCTCTACTGTTTTGATAGATATTTCAAGCTTTTCAGCAGTTAATTTGTAAGATAAACCCTCGTGTTTTACCATTGTAAATACAATTCTGCAGCGATCAGGGAGTGTTAAGTATGCCTTATTTATCACACTTTCTAGTTCTTCTCCCTGCATCTTCTGAAGTGGCGTGGAATTACTTGATACCACAGTTTTCAAAGATTCCTCTTCCGCAAAATTTACTTTTTTTGCTTTTAGCTGATTTAGAGTTCTATTGATGGATGCTCGATGCAGATACGACTTAACTGCATTTTTTACCTCTATAGTTTCTCGCTTACGCCAAATCTCTAAAAACACCTCTTGCACAACATCTTCAGATTGTTGTTTATCTTGAATCATACGAAATACCACTCCACACAGGTACACGTAGTACTTCCTAAACAGCATATCATAAGCAAGATTATCGCTTGCGCTGATTCGCTGCATTAGTTGATGATCCAAATGTATGTCGTCTTCTTGCATGTAGGCAAGTAAAGCTAGGTTGAAATTTGTAGCACAATATCCATAAAATGATTTTAATGCCCAAATGAGTCCACAATTGGAAGGTAGCTGTCAAAACTGGTAGCAAGACACGTAAAAAATAGGTGCCTATGTTCGATGCAAAGAGAAAGTCCTGCTATAACCTTTACCGTTGACAGACAGCCTATACACATAAGGTGCCATAGCTAAACCCCGCTTTAGGTTAATAGCTTGGGTATAGCTTCCTCTGGTTTGTCTACCATTCTGAAGTGTAGTGACAAGCTGCCCAGAGATATTAAAAATCTCTATTTTCACATACTGCATTTGAGCAAGCTCATAATAAACATACGCCTTCCCAGCAGCATCATAGCGAATATTATGCACCTGTAAACCGAAATCGCTCTCATTTACTGTCGATACGCCTTCACATTCCAGTCCTAAGGCTAGTCGCTCGAAATCGTCATACAAAAGTGCGTTCACTTGCGCTGCATCTATACACAACCATTCTTCAAGCACAGTGGCATATATTTGTCTGAAATCGGTTGTGAATTTAAGATTCTCATTAGAGTCCAAATCATCCAGATTAGGATTCGTACCTATAAAGCCGTTGCCATTTAAACTTGGTCCAAACATCATAGTTGGGCTAGCAGTTCCGTGATCCGTTCCAGCCGAAGCGTTCTCCTGAACTCTTCTACCGAACTCAGAAAAAGTCATCGCCAATACATCATCATCTTTTTCTGAAAGCCTCAAATCTTCAAAGAAATTACTTACTGCACCACTCAACTCGGCCATCAGCCGATCATGGCTATTCTCTTGATCAGCATGCGTATCGAATCCATCCAAAGTGACCACGTAAAACTGTGTCTTCAATCCACCTTTTATCAATCTTGCTACCAGACCCAATTGCTGGCCAAGTGCAGTTGTATAAGCTACATCATTCTCCGCTTCATCGTATTTTTCCTTGATCACCTCAGCATATCTGAAAGTACTATTTGCCACTGACCTTAAAAATCCAAGCTGCTCCCCATAAGTACATTCTGGCAAGTTATCCAACTCATACAACCTCCCAGTTTTAGCTATCTCAAACAACTGCTCAGGACTTGCCACTGAAAGTGCGTAATCTTCTACTGCTCCTTCCCCACCGCTAAAAAGTATGCTACCCGCGCCAGCTATTTGCACCGCAGGTGGGTGCGCTGGTGGATTAGTCAAAAAGTCAGGAAAACAATCATTTAGATGTCTACCCAGCCATCCAGAGCTCTCTACTACATTTGCATCACTACCCGAGGTAATGATGTCCGTAGACCTAAAATGAGATAGATTATGATTGTCATATCCTACTCCGTTTACAATTTTCATTTTGCCCTCATTCCATAGTGGCATTAAGGGTGCTAGATTAGAATTCAGGCCATGCTCATCACTCAATTTTATTACATCAGATTCACTCTTTGCTAGCTGTGGTCTGTTGGTTCTATAAGTATCATAGTTATATAAAGGAACCAATGTATTAAGACCATCGTTTCCACCTTTAAGTCTTATCATGACCAAGATTCTGTCAGAATTTGCTCCATCTAAAAGTACACTTAGTGGTGAGGACGAAAGTGCATTTACTGGGAGTTGTCCTAGCACCAAACCCATGCCCCCCGTGATGCCTAGGCCTCTTAGAAAAGAACGACGACTCCAATCCTTGTGCGCCTTTTCATGCGCTTTCCCATGTTCAACTTTACTTCCTTCCGTTTCTGCAGCATCTGATTTTATATCGTGATCACACATATCTTATTATTTTAAAAAAATTTGATGATGGAGAGTTAATTTATGCCATTTGAAATTCTGGAAGCCGAGAAATATAGCGCAGCAGTAAAGCAATTTGTGCTGCCACTATTTCTTGTTCCCAGTCCAGATTCCATGAACCATCTTGAAAATAATTTTCTGGTACTTCATATTTAAATGCCATTACACCATTTTCGTAGTCGACTGCTTTTTGTAAGATAGTTGGTATAAAATAATCAATCAATTGTTTAGTAATGAAAGCAGGATCATTGCTATTATTCACATAAGATTTTACCATGTTTATAAGTCGATCCTTATGCTGGTTAAACAAATCAAAAATGATGAAATCGGCGAGACTCCAACGGCTACTCAAGGTCGTACTATTTATCCAGCTCCTGTCGCCAGGCCATCCAGCCACATCTACTGGATTAAATAATGCTTGCCCCATTTCTCCGTTAACAAAGAATATATTGATGAGTCCTTGATTGAAATTATCTCCGTCTATTTGTTGAGTTTCTATTGGATACTCCACCTCCTTCATAAGTCCAAATATAGATTCTATAGGACTTTTAATTCTACCTCCGAAATGAGCTTCATCAAAGAAGTGCTCACTCTTAAATAATGTTCGCAACACTGGTTCAAGTTGAAAATCACTATCCATAAATATTTGCGCCAGTTCAGAGATGATATCCTCGTTTGCTTCTCTATTTACATAGTAGGTATAGAGCTTAGTACAAATATAGGTGGCGGTTTCTGTTCGCCTTTGCGTAAAGATGAGGTCAATCAATTCATCATACCCCCAATCCCCTACTTGCCCAAAAATGGTCTTAGAAGAATTGTCATGAAATGAGGGCACAAAATTAATCGGAGCACAAGCTTCCGTAAATCCATTCCACCCAGTAAGTGCACGTGCAACATTTACGATATCATCTTGAGTATAATTATTATCCCTCCCTAGAGTAAAAAGCTCTAGAAGTTCTCTAGCATAATTTTCATTCGGTTCGAAACGTGTATTTTGGTTTCCGTTCAGATAGATTAGCATGGCAGGTGAAATACCGATGTCATATACGAAAGACTTAAAATCGCCTAATGCGTTTTCTTCGAGTATTCTGAAATAGTCATAATTATAGGAAGGACATTGATAATCTTCCGACCGAGTCACAAAGTGATTTGACCAAAACAACACCAACTTTGAGCGCAGCGGATTCTCACTCAAAAATTCCTTGGACCAATAGTCAATAAGCTCATAATATTGGATGACAGCTTGATCCTCGATATTTTCATAGTCTGATACTGCCCAATCGCCCCATACAGGTTTTGTCATTGGTGCTTGGCTGAGCGCCCCATCTACGAGCTCATCTACTATTGCCGCTGGTGATTTCGCTAGCGCAGATTCGATCATCGCTGCATTTGCACCGAAACCGATACGTCTGTATAGATGTTTTACCCTTTGATCATTCCATGGAGATGCGGCACTAGGTACGTATGCTTGGAGTGTTCCCACCGCACAGTTGAGGTATGTGGTCATTGATTTTGATTTTTTGGTGTGCAATTATTAGACCTAGTAGTGTCGTAAAGGTTTAAGCTTATGTACTTATCCTACTTTAATAATGACGTAGATTTTAATTTTATTGTTACATATGAAGGATAAAGATGATTCTGCTTAACATAACGAATATTATTAGGTATAGCTTGGATTTGTGTAATTTGGGGTCTACCCTGTCGCTATCGCGAGGGGTCGGGTGTTCCGTTACTACCCCATTTTTCAAAAGAAAAAAATGGGATACCACTTCACCCCCTAGCCTCTACGCGCTCCGCCCCGAAGTTCCGTTTCACTCCATTCGGGACAAGCTTTGTCGAGCTCCACCTATTCGGTTCCGCGAATGTGTTTATTTAAGAATTAACAGTGTTCTTTGAGAATAACAATTTGGAGAACAAATTTACCCATAGGGTTTAACTATGATTTCAGAATTTATCCCTTTTCTGTTATAGATTAAATAACGCAATAATCGTATTCTTCTTAGACTAAAAATCTCTTTAATTTTACCACTAACTGGCGTTTTTTAATAGATTATGACATTGATTAAATTTTAAGAGATAGGAGTTGCAAACTTCTATAAACCCAATATATTTACTACTCTTTGTGAGTTTAGCTTTTCATTCGCACCAATGCTATTAGACTCATTTAAGGCTTGATAAAAGAATCCTTTCCAATAAAGACAAATGTTTTTTGGCCAATTTCCTTTTAGGTTCAAAACCATTTCTTCATTGATACAGTAGGCGAGATTTCCAAAATTATACTTAGGTTCCTCGGCCGCTGATCCTCGATTTTCCCACATCGCCTTCTGAAATAATGTAAATACTTCTAAATCATTTTTTTGCAGATATATTGGGTAGCTTCGAGGGTAATGGGATGAAACATTTTGGTTAGGAATATCCATAGAGAAAACAACTCCATCTCTAACCATAGCAGCTGTAGTTCTGGTTCTGAGATTATTTGCAGTTGTGGCTATATTCTCATCCCCTGTCCAAGCACCCTTCATTTTTAAACCGAATGGATAATAATGATTCTCTTGAACAATCTGTGAAGCACTTTCTATTTTTCCATTAAGATTTTTATCGTAATATACGAGACGAGTATTCCCTAAATGATCTGTGATAGCATAATGGTATTCTGGACTTCCTCCATTTGTAAATTGCACATAACCTTCACTATGCATGGTTTGCTCAATCTGGATATAGAATAATGCTATAGTTTTCTACTAAACATAATATACATTATTAAGCACTGCCTTTCGGCCCCTCTACATAAGAACAGTATATTATTTACCATATATAATTTAGAATAACCAACACCGAGTAAAGGATGGTAATGATCCACCTGTTAAGGTGGAGTCCGAAGGACCAAAGCGAACGCGGAGTCATGGACAGCCTGGTCACGCTTTTTCAGCGTGATACTCCCAAAAAAACAGCGTAGGGAATACTAAAATACACAATTAAAGCCTTTGGTTCTTGTGTATCCGCCCAAAAGAATTCATATTTGTATAAATCCAACAAATTTGTTTAAAAAATCTCAACTCATATTGTGCATAGGCCTGTCGCTTGCAGCTTGTAAGGACCCCGAAACGAAAAAAGTGTACAACAATGTCGACGAGAGACTTCATAGTTATTTTCAGACTTTCGAGGAAGAGGCTAAGGCGCGTGGTTTTGAAATCGACCTAAATGAAGCCATTATAACTGCGCATATAAGCTCTATCAATGGTGATAATGTTGCAGGACAATGTTCGAGACCTAATGTCTTAACTAATGATATCGTCATTGACGAATCCTTTCTGCTTGGAAATGCCAGTAGTCTGCTGAAAGAATTGGTTGTTTTTCATGAATTGGGTCATTGCTTCTTGCAGCGCGAACATCGCGAGGATGCCTATCCTACTGGTACTTGTATAAGTATTATGAGAAGTGGACTAGAAGATTGTAGAGACAATTATACTAGTGGATTTAGGTCAATATACTTAGATGAATTGTTTGATCCTGATTCTTTTTAATACAGGTGTTAAAAATAAAGACAGCAAATCAGTCGACAGTAACAAATAAAAATAGGCTGCATCAAACAAGATGCAGCCTATTTTATTATATTTTATTAAAATAAATTTTTAGTAATTATCATCTTCGTACTCATCATTCTCCTCCTCCTCATATTCATCCTCTCCATAAATATCCTCCTCTTCCAAGTATTCATTAGGCTCATCGTCACTCATATAACTACTAGCAGATTCTCCTATTCTGTAGGCTACTGTGATACCTATAGAGGTGTACCAATCATTGTTTTGTGGATTAGCAGATTTGCTAAAACCATCAAGATAATCGTTGAGGCCTGCAGTAAGCGTGCCTTCGATACCTATGACTATCTTATTTAAGCTGTACCTAATACCAAAAGCCATGGGTACTACCATAGATATACTAGGATATTCTTTGAGTGCGTCTATAGGATCCAGAGAATTTCCCTCAAGTGTCGTAGCCACCGTAACATCAGCCATGTTAGCACCTACTCCTAAAAATAGATAAGGTGTAAAGGTTGAACTAAATCTTTTTTGGTTCTGGTAGATATTAACGCCCAATAAGTTCCATTCTGTCCCTACCGTAAAGTCGATTAGAGTAGACTCAAAGGAGTATCCTCGAGCTGCACGCTCTGGAGTATTTAAATCTGATCCCGTATATTGACCATAATTAGCCGAAACTCTAATATTAAATTTTGGATTGAAATGGTATCTAGCGAAAAGACCACCACCATATCCAATGGCATCTAAGTCTACTATATCAGATACTAAGTCTCCATGGAATAAATTGACACCACCTTTGAGGCCAACCTCATATTCTTGTGCAAATCCGATTACGCAAATAAATGCGAAAAGGAGGGTAAGTAAATTTCTCATTGTAATAATATTTTTTTCTCTGCTGTGTAATTCAATTACTTTGCCATATTTCAATTATCAATAATAAGTTTCACTCTATCGTATTAAAATAAATTACAATCTTATATGAACATATTATATTATTTTGTAATATTGCAAATATATAATTATAACCATGACAAATATTATTGCAGTTGCAAATCATAAAGGAGGGGTAGGTAAGACAACCTCAGTACAAAACATAGGGGTTGCGCTTAGTAAATTGGGTAAAAAAGTCCTGCTTATTGATTTGGATCCACAAGCAAATCTAAGCGATTCTTTTGGACACGAAGAGGCAGAGGTTAGCATTTACGATGCTCTTACCGACAAAGCTCCAGCCCCAATCCATAAAGTCTCCGAAACCTTGTATATAATACCGTCCAACTTAGATTTATCGGTGGCTGAGGTAGAATTGAGCAATGTCCCTGGTAGAGAATATGTGCTTAAAGAGCTAATAAGTGCTTGGATAGGATTATACGACTATATCATAATCGATTGTCCTCCATCACTTGGATTGCTGACTATCAATGCTTTAACTGCTTGTAATGAAGTTTATATCCCTTTAGATGCACAGTACTTTTCGATGAAAGGATTGGATAAACTCATGTTCATACTCGAAAAAATAAAGGCTAGACTGAATAAGGATGTAGAAGTAACTGGTGTTTTCCTTACTCAATTTGATAAGCGCCTAGTACTTAATAATAATATAGCAGAGATGATTGAGGATATGTTTCCAAATAAGGTCTTTAAAACGAGGATTCGTAAGAATATCGCTTTAGTGGAGGCGCCCATTGATGATCTTGATATTTTCTCATACGCCCCGAGTAGCAACGGTGCAAAGGACTATAAAAACTTAAGTTTAGAGATAGTCGCTGCCCACAAGGAGGCTCAATAAATTAAATAAACATGGCAAAAGATTTTAAAAATAGTATCGGAAGAAAGCGACTAAATACGCTCATTCCAGATGCAGATCCAGTACCACATGTGGACACAGTGCATGAGGCAAAGCCTCTGATGCAAAAACCTCCAACTATAAAGCAGGAAGTTCACTCCCCTACTCCACCTGAGCCAGAGACTGTAGTATCGACCTTCAGGATTAATGCTGATAAACTTAAATCAATCAAAGCAATAGCATTCTGGGATCGTAAAAAAATTCAAGATGTTTTCGATGAAGCTTTAGAATTGTACATCGAATCCCAGCCTAGTGCCAATGTCTCAAAGGCTATTGAAGAGTACACTAAACGGATGATGTAAACTTTAGTAATATTATATTACTTATATTCTTCGATAATTCTCCAGTCAGTATACATTCATGGTTATGCTGACTGGATTTTTTTGACATGACCTCTATTATATCTCTTACTGACTCAAAGTCTAATTTCTCTTCTTCTATTTAACAAACTACTATTTTGAAGTTTACTTGGCCTAGTGCCTACTTTCATGTCGATTAAGGTTTTTTTAAATAGGATTGTAATATATACTTACACTATAAGTAAGTATTGCTTATCCTACAGGGTAATCAAAATATAGTACTTAACTGCGAATTACTTTATTCAAATATTCTTTAATAGCTTATAAATCATATTCTCAAAATTAGCTTAACCATTTAGTAATTTAGCGAATATCTGTAATATAAATATTATTTGAAATATTGTTTAAATTGTAATATGTACAATATTATTAATTTTCATAATATACGCTTCTCCCTAATACGTATAATATTTACTTACTCAGTAAGATATTAACATAGATTAAAACGAGACTAGTAGTTTGACATCTTATATATTATGTAATAATATATACTTTATGTCCAATATTATATTACACATATTAATATTAAGTACGAATATTTTGCAACAAATTTACTCTCGATCTGTGGGTAGGACAATTTATTATATTAGCATGTATTCCTTGTAATATTATTAATATGTGTAATACATAGTAACTTTAAAGCGCATGGGCGAGATTTATTAGAGTAAGTAGGGGGTTATCTCAAGAATCTCGTTTAAATAGCCTTATATAGCCAATATGAGCTTATAAAAGCTAAGAATAGAGTAATGGAAGAAGAATATCCGGATATGGATAAATAATTATATGTAATATAATATTACATAACAGCTAACTATTACTGTAATAAGATAATGATATGCGTTTAGACCAATTGACTTAATAAAACTCTACAGTGAGAAAGTAATTAACATCAGCATCATGGTAAAGCTGTCATATATTAAATATATGTAAT
>ENA-ORXM01002565-ORXM01002565.1-marine-metagenome-genome-assembly--contig:-NODE-2565-length-20622-cov-6.566464_pt1 | contig 20622 bp, 18 predicted proteins | sample MGYA00237867_ERZ511480 | MGnify/ENA primary metagenome ERZ511480 (study PRJEB26309, sample SAMN06266103) | marine metagenome | isolation source: Algal blade | place: United Kingdom:Sidmouth, United...
TGGCCGAGGAGCCGAAGTTCTGGGAGGCGCTGAAGAACAACTTCCTGTGGCTGATCATCGTGCCGGCCATGTCGACGCTGTTCGGCCTTCTCGCCGCGCAGCTCTCCGATCGGGTGCGCTGGGGCAACATCGCGAAATCCCTCATCTTCATGCCGATGGCGATCTCGTTCGTCGGCGCCTCGATCATCTGGCGATTCATGTATCGCAGCCAGAACATCGCCAAACCGCAGACCGGCTTCTTCAACGCCATCTGGGCCTGGTTGGGCGCCAAGACCGCAGGAGCAGCACCCACCAGCGGTGACGCCCCGGATTACGACCCCGACCAGTTCTCCAACCTCGGCGTCGGCATCCTGGACTTCGAGATCTTCAATTTTCCGGCGACGTGGTTGTTCGTCGCCGTCTTCGTCGCGATGGCAGCCTTCTTCCTCTTCAAGGCCGTTTCCTCCGGACCCAAGCACGGCTTGGCCGGCATCGTCGGCTGGGGGCTTGCGTTCTTGATTCCCGCGTACCTCGCTTACCGCACCGGAGCTGAGGGCATCGGCGGCTACGAGATCGTTCTCGACGACGAGGGCGTCGCCACCGGCCAAGTGATCCCGAACCCCATCACCTTTCTCGAGACTGGCCCGTTCAACAACTTCTGGTTGATGGTCGTCCTGCTGTGGATCGAGACCGGGTTCGCCATGGTGATCTTGTCGGCTGCCATCAAGGCCGTGCCAGCTGAGTTCATCGAGGCGGCCAAAATCGACGGCGCCGATGACACGCAGGTGTTCTGGCGAATCACCATCCCCCAGATCGCCCCCACGATCGGCGTGGTGGTCACGACCATCGTGGTCAGGGTGACCAAGGTCTACGACATCGTGAAGGTCATGACCGGCGGCAACTTCGACACCGACGTGTTGGCCAACCGCATGATCAGTCAGTCATTCAACTTCAGCAGGACGGGAACGGGAGCGGCGCTGGCCATCATCTTGTTCCTCTCGGTCCTGCCTGTCATGGTCCTGAACATTCGTCGCATGCAGAAGGAGGCGGCAGCCTGATGACTGCTTCCAACACCACCAACGCCTCTCTCTCGAACCGGATCTACAACTTCCTGCGACAACTCCCCCTGTGGGTGATCGTCGTCATCTGGGTGATCCCCACCTTCGGCTTGTTCGTCAACTCGTTCCGACCGAAGTCTGGCCAGCGTGGTCTTGGCTGGTGGCAGACCTTCACTGCCGGCAACCAGGAACTACCTGCTGGCGAGCAGAGCATCGTGAACATCGAGAATCTGACCCTCGAGAACTACGGCGATGTTCTTTCATCGAGTTCGACTGCCAAGCTCACCGACTCGTTGATCAACAGCTTCGCCATTGCCATTCCGGCCACGATCATCCCCATCGCCATCGCTGCATTCGCTGCTTACGGCTTTGCGTGGATCGACTTCAAGGGTAGAGACAAGATGTTCATCGTGGTGGTGTCGCTACTGGCGATCCCACTCCAAGTGGCACTCATCCCTCTGCTGAAGCTCTACAACGGTGGAGCGCACCTGACGTTGCCGTTCCTCGAAAAGACCATCACGATCTTCCCGAACCTGGACCTCGCTGGATCAGCAACGGCGGTCTGGCTCACCCACACCGGCTTCGCCATGCCGTTCGCCATCTTCCTGCTGCACAACTACATCAGTGGATTGCCGAAGGACCTCTTCGAAAGCGCTCGGATCGATGGCGCCGATCACTTCACCATCTTCTGGCGTCTCGTCCTGCCCTTGTCGGTGCCCGTGTTGGCTGCGTTCGCCATCTTCCAGTTCCTCTGGACCTGGAATGACTATCTCATCGCCGTCGTCATGCTGTCCGGCAAGTCCGATGCCTTTCCGACCACGATTCGTATCGCGAACCTGGCGGGCGACTTCGGCGTGAACGAGCACCTACTGGCCTCGGCTGCTTTCGTGCAGGCGTTTGTTCCGCTCGTGGTCTTCTTCAGCCTGCAGCGGTTCTTCGTGCGAGGCATCCTCGCCGGTTCGGTCAAGGGCTGACCGCAGGCACGTTGACCGACCGAATGCAACACCGCACTGCTCTCCTCGGCGCCGTCTACGGCGCCGAGGTCGCGTCCGGACTCAGTGAGGCCGTCGAAGAGCTTCTCGGTCGCCATGGCGCCGCAAAGCAGGCAGCAACCACGTCACGTGAAACGAGCAGCGAACCATGGTCGCAGCGCTCGGTGTGGCTGATCGCTTATGCCGATCACTTCCCTGAGGCGGGGCACTCCCCCATTGCCGCCCTCGATCGCTTCATCGCCGAACGATTGAGTGACCACGTCGATGGTGTTCACGTGCTGCCCTTTGCTCCGTGGAGCTCTGATGGGGGCTTCTCGGTGATCGACTACGAGGCCGTCGACCCCGCGTACGGCACGTGGGACGATGTCGAATCGCTCGGTCGGACACGGCCGGTGATGTTCGATGCGGTCATCAACCACTTGTCCGCCGACAGCCCGTGGTTCCAGCAGTTCCTTGCTGATGACCCCGACTACCAAGGTTTCTTCCGCACCAGCAGTCCGGCTGTCGACCACCGCGAAGTGGTGCGGCCCCGCACCCATCCCCTGCTCACGCCATTCACCAAGGCTGACGGCGAAACCGTTCATGTATGGACCACGTTTTCTCCAGACCAAGTCGACCTCGACTACGCCGAGCCTGCGGTGCTGTTGCGGGTGCTCGACGTGCTGCTCGGCTACTGCCAGCGAGGGGCCGCAGCCATCCGCCTCGACGCCATCGGATTCCTCTGGAAAGACGAAGCAACGCCGTCGATCCATCTGCCCCAAACTCACCAACTGATCCAACTGATGCGGTCGTGCATCGACGCGGTCTCTCCCGGCACGATCCTGATCAGCGAGACAAACGTTCCCCACGCAGAGAACGTCTCGTACCTGGGGCATGGCGCTCGCTCCCCCGAGGTGCATGCCGTGTATCAGTTTCCGCTTGCCCCGCTCACCGCTCATGCGGTCATCACCGGCGACGCATCGGTACTCGAGACGTGGGCTGCTGGCATCGACCAGTACGTGGGTCCCGGGCGATCGTTCCTGAACTTCTTGGCCTGCCACGACGGCATCGGTGTACGCCCAGCTGAGGGTCTCCTCGATGCTCAGCAGCTGGACGTCTTGATCGAGGCCTGCCGGGCTGCGGGCGGTCATGTCAACGAACGCACCTTGGCCGATGGCACCACCACCCCCTATGAGCTGAACACCACGTGGTTCGAGCTGCTGGCCGCTGACACCACCGAGGCGGTGGCGATCGAACGCCATCTGGCAAGCCACGCCGTGATACTTGCGCTGCCCGGCATTGCCGCCATCTACGCCCAGTCGTTCTTCGGTGCCGGCAACGACCACGCAACAGTTGCGTCAACCGGACACGCCAGAGACATCAATCGGGCCCGGTTCACCGACCGTGCAGCGCTCGAAGCAGCCATCGACACCAAGGGCACACGAACCCGGGCGATCTTCAGCGGCCTCGCCGCACTGGTGGACAAGCGTCGACAGTCGGCCGCGTTCCACCCCGAGGCGGCATCGAGAATCCTGACCAGCCCCGATGGCGTGTTCGCGGTCGAGCGAGGCGGTCGGGCAGATCGCGCCCTCGTCATCGTCAACCTCGGCTCAACGCCGGTTGCCATCACTTCGGTCCTCGAACCCATCGACGGTTGGCGAGGCATTGGCGATGCCGAGCCGCCGCCTGCGCTGCTCGGGCCCTACGACAGTCTCTGGTTGGAACCCGGGACGTGATCGCTTGCGTGCCTATTGCTTGAAGGGCAGGCGCACGATCACGAGAGCACCCGCCGGATTGCCGTCGGGATCTGCGGGTTGGTTGGTCGCGTCGCACGAGCCGTTGTGCATCTCGACGATGGTGCGAGCGATCGACATCCCGAGACCGACCGAACCACTCTGATCACCTCGACGGAATCGCACGAAGACCGTGTCGAGCACGCCGGGGTCGAAGCCGGGGCCGTCATCGGAGATCTCGATGCGGGCCGATTGGGTTTCGAGCGCCGTCGTGAGTGTGACCTTGCCCGCTCTGGCCGCAGCATTTCGGGTGATGTTGTCGACGACTTGGCGGATCAGGTTGTAGTCAGCTTCGACCACGACGGCTTCGCCAGGGATGGCCTCGACCGAGACACCGTCGACCCGGATCGAGGTCGCGACTTCCTCGACGAGTAGGTCGAGTCGAAGCGGGGCGAGCCGAAGTGAGGCTTGACCAGCTTCGAGCCTGGCGAATTCGAGGAGTTCTCCAACGCTGGCGCCCGCTCGTTCGGTGGCACCCAGAATCTCCTCGAGAGACTCCCGGTAGGCCTCAGCCGGACGCTCTCGCGAAAGTGCGTGGCTGGCGGAGGCCTGCACGATGGCCAACGGGGTGCGTAGCTCGTGGGCGGCATCGGCGATGAAGTCGCGGTTGACTTCGTGTGCTCGTTCCACCGGTTTCGCCATGCGGGTCAGTGCGTACCAGGCAGCGGCAGCTGCTGCCATGGCGGCAACGACGGCACCGATCGACCACCAACGGCGAGCGGCAGCAATGGCAGCGTCTTGCTCAGAACGATCGACAACGGCGACCACGACATCGTCACCGCCAACCCATGCAGCCTGGGCCAGCCATTGGCCGTCGAAATCGAACTCTCGTGTGTTGGGGTTTTCGAATGCCACCTCGGAAAGGGCAAGCAGCGGTGGCTCGATGCGGCTCTCACCAAAGGTGTCGAACCAGTCGCCGTTGATGTTGACGATCCAGACGTCATCGGGACCCTCGATCTCATCGGTACGCCAGGACCGCAGCGCTTCGTTCATCAGATCGTCGGCGTCGGATCGTGTCCGGTCACGAGCGACATCGGCAGAACGGGAGGCTCCGACGTAACAAAGTGGGGCAACCAGAAAGAACACGACCAGCCCGGCCAAGCCGGACTGCAGAAGACGATGGCGCTGCTCTTCGTTCATGCGGGGGCGCCTCCGATTCGGTAGCCGACACCACGAATGGTCTCGATGGGGTCAACGCTGCCCGGCATCTCGAGCTTGCGTCTGAGGTTGGCGATGTGCACGTCGACCACGTTGGAGAGCCCGTCGTAGTTCGCGTCCCACACGTGTTCGAGGAGGTCTTCGCGACGGCAGACCTCACGAGAGTGGCGCAAGAGAAACTCGAGCAGGCTGAACTCCCGGGGCGTGAGCGGCACCATGATGGCTCCCCGCCACACGGTGTGAGCTGCGGGGTCGAGACGGACATCATCAGCTTCGAGGATCGGGTTCGAGGTTGCCTTGGGCCGACGGAGCAGTGCTCGGACGCGAGCAGCGAGTTCCGGATAAGCAAAGGGCTTGGTCAGGTAGTCATCGGCGCCGGCATCGAGACCTCGCACGCGATCGGAGATGCCGTCGCGAGCGGTGAGCATGAGGATCGGCGTGCCCGAGCCGCTGGCTCGAACCTCTCGGCACAACTCGGTGCCGTCGCCATCGGGAAGCCCGAGGTCGAGGACGAGGAGGTCGTAGTCGTTGATCGAGGTCGCCTCCGAGGCCCGAGCGAGCGTTGGTGCGTGGTCAACAGCGTGCCCCTCCTCGGTCAACCCGCGCTCGATCACTCTGGCCAAGGAGGGATCGTCTTCCACGAGAAGCAAACGCAAGGCAACAGTGTCGCACCTGTTGCATGAAGAAGCCATGAAGACGCTCTTCATGTTCGCTTCACCGCCCATTGTTCAGAGTGGGGGCATGACGCTGCTCGACGCTCTGTCCCTGCCTTCAACTCGGCCCCTGCCTTCAACTCTGTCGCTGCCTTCAACTCTGTCGCTGACATCGATGATGCCTGACCTCCGTGAGGCTGACCCAGAGCGGGCGGCGGCTGCGGCATTGCTTCGCCGCTCGATGTTGGGGCCCAGGCCCGAACGAATCGACGACCTTGCTGGGCAATCGTGGGGCGACATGGTCAACCAAGTGCTCGACATCGACGCCATGCAGCGCGCCGTCGAGGCAAAGGTCCCGCAAACCGACGAGCTCGATGATGTCCTGGCGTGGTGGATGGAAGAAATGAGCGGGCCGGACAATGGCATCGTCGACAAGATGATGTGGTTCTGGCATGGCTTCTTGACCACCAACTGGGACAGCGTCGGCAATCGGATCTTGATCCCTCGCCAGATGGCGATGCTGCGATCGAAATCGATGGGGAACTATCGGGACCTCCTGCAAGCCTTCGTGGTCGACGGAGCATTGCTTCGGTATCTCGATGGTGATGGGTCCGATGCCTCGAACCCAAACGAGAACCTCGGTCGCGAACTCATGGAGCTGTTCACGATCGGTCGGGGCAACTACACCCAGAACGATGTTCGAGCCGCCGCCCGAGCGCTTGCGGGATGGTGGGTCGATGACGACGAGGATCTCGACGACGGACCCGTTGTGCGCTTCGATCGGCGCAATGCCTTCATCGCACCGATGATCTTCCTCGATGAGCAGGCCGATTGGACGACCGAGACTCTGGTCGACCGACTCTGCGATCATCCAGGCACGGCAGTGAACGTCTCATCACGATTGTGGTTCGAGCTGATCGGCACAGAGCTCTCGACCGAGGATGCCATCGAGCTGGGCCGTTGGTGGCAAGACGCTGATCTCGAGATCCTCCCGCTGGTCGAGCGCCTGCTTCGAAGCAAAGCGGCAGAGACTGCTCGCTACACCCGGGCCCGGACGGGCCTCGAGTGGTATCTGGCAGTCAAAGCTGCCACCGGCATCCCGTTCGAGAGTCAATGGCAGCTCGAATCGCTTGGCCAGATGCCCTACTTCCCTCCGAACGTGGCCGGGTGGCCCAAGGGCGACCGCTGGTTGCGCCCCGGTTCGCTGGTCCATCGGGCAGTGTTCCTCGGTTCGATCGACCTGGAAGAAGCACCCGGCTCCCGGACCGACGAGATTCTCACGTCGAGCGCGATGGAGAGCATCACCGACACGACGCGCCGAGCACTCGAACAGGCGGGCAACGCTTCCGAGGTCGCCGCCGACCAACAGGGCCGCCTGCGCTGGCGCCTTGCCCTCAACGCACCGGAGTTCCACCTCACATGAGCATCATCGATCCCACCCAGACGTCGGCAGCGAGCTTTTCAACGAGGCGTCGTCGCCTCGTCCAAGGCCTTGTTGCCGCCGGAGCTTCAGCTCCGTTGATTGCGGCCTGCTCCAAGGCAGAGGAGGCTGGCTTCACTCCGAACGTCCCGACCTCGGGTGCTGCTTTCGGTTCGGAAGGTTCGGCCGCAACAGATGAGACCGGGCGGCGCCTGGACACCGCCGTGGACAGCCGGATTCTGGTCCTGGTCGATCTGCAGGGAGGTAACGACGGACTCTCGACCGTGGTGCCGGCCGGCTCTGGTCGCTATCACGACCTACGACCCGACCTTCGCGTCGAGGACGCACTCGAGATCGACGATGAGGTCGGGCTGCACCCCAACCTCGCACGGCTTCATGCTCGCGGTGTGGCAACTGTCGAGGGCGTGGGTCCGGTTGACGGAGACCTGTCCCACTTCGCCATGACAGCTCGTTGGGAGCGGGGCGACGTCAGCGGACAGAACGCGCTGCGCACCGGATTCCTCGGTCGATTGGCCGACACACTCGACAGCGGATCGCCATTGGTCGGTGCGTCGATGGATGGCACCACATCGTGGCTCACGAACGCAACGGCAGCGACGCTCTCACTGAGCGGCCGCAACGATCTGTGGTTCCTGCAACCAACCGATTGGGACGAGGCTTCGGCATTCCAGGCGGGGCTTCGGCGACTCGGCGAGGGCCGCGAAGGCCGGGCGGGAATGATCAGCCACAGCCACACCCAACTGCTTGATCTGGCTGCAGCACTCCCCGATGAGGACGGCGACGAGATCGATTGGGAGCAATCCATGTTGTCCGAAGGCGGCTCGTTGGGGCAACAGCTCTACCTGGCCGCCGACTTGATCGAGGCCGATCTCGGCATGCGCATCGTCTACACACGCATCGGGGGCTTCGACACCCACGACGATCATCAGTACGAACATCCCAGGCTCATGGGCCAGGTCGATGCTGCCATCGATGGCTTCCTCGAACGCATGGAGGATGCAGGTCGAGCGAACGATGTTCTGGTGGCCACGACAAGTGAGTTCGGGCGCCGCGTACCCGAGAACGGCAGGGGTCTCGATCACGGGTCTGCATCGACCATGCTGCTCGCTGGTGCGGTGCCCTCTGGCCGATTCGGCGAGCCATCGCCGCTGGATGATCTCGATGCCGATGACAACCTTCGGGTCACGGTCCCATTCGATCGATACCTGGGCACGTTGGCCGAGTCATGGTTGGGCGTCGAGGCAGCGTCGATCCTGCCGAGCGAGCCCGACACTCTCGACATCTTCGCCTGACGCGTCCCAGCGGCCGAGCCATCAACTTCGCAGTAACCTTCGGGCCGTGCGACACCTGCGACTTCTTTTCACCCTGACCTTTGCGGTCTTCTGCCTCGTCACCACTGCGGTTCCCGCTGGAGCCCAATCCCTCGATGAGATCGCCAACACGATCGATCGCGACGGCAGCTATCTCGAGCTCGAGTTGCAGGGCGTGGCCAACGATGCTGTCGACCGGGCCAACGCTGATGGCGTCGGCTTCGTCTATCTCGATCAGGAGAATGCCGACGATCTCCCCATCCTCACCGCTGGTCTGCTCCAGCGTCTCGATGATGCCGGTTCCGCCTATCGCACCCTGATCGTGCTCGATGCCAGCGGCGTGTGGGTCGGTTCCTCGGATCGCGAAACAGCGGGTGCTGCCGATGCTGCAACACCCCAGTTCGCCACGGGCGCAGTGGCTGGCGGCATCGACACCGTGCTCAGCGTGCTCGGCGGCGGCGCCGCCCCCGATCAGGCCGGCGGCAATGTCAGCGGTGACGCAGAGGGCGCTGCTGCCACATCGACAGATACCGCCACTGGCTCGAGCGGTGGCGGTGTTCCATGGCTGCTGATCTTGTTCCTGGGCCTTGCAGTGTTCTTCGCCGTCCGGTTCTTCTCTGGTCGCAAGCGCACGGCCGCAGCACTCGAGGCAGCGCTGACCGAGGATCGGGCCGAGATTCGCGAGCAGCTCCGCAACAACTCCGATCATGTGATCGACCTGGGCGACCGCATCGCCAATGCCGACGATGAGCTTCGTCGCATGTACGAAGAGGCCGCGCAGACGTTCCAGGACGTCAGCATGGGCTTGGAAGATGCAGCGACCGCAGTCGAGATCGATGCACTCGATGACCGGCTCGATCGAGCCGAATGGCAATTCGAAGTGATCGAGGCACGGCTCGACGGCCGCACGCCGCCGACCGAGCCCACCATCGGAGACGGCCCGATCGGACGACCAATCGGTCGTCAGCCAGTCCCTCCCCTCGGCGGTGGCGCACCTCCCCCACCGTCAGCTCCCCAGCCCCCTCGGTCTGGCCGCACCGGTCGTTCGCTCGGCGATGATCGTCCTGCACTCGGCGACGACGAATCACTGTTCCCCGGCAGCGGCCGTTCGAGTCGCGGTCGGTCGGGCCGCCGCCAGCAAGCACCCCGCCGTGGGCGAAGTCGTGGTGGCCTCGGCGGCATGATGGGTGGCATGGCCAAGGCCGGCTTGCTCAGCCTGGTGATCAAGATGTTGCTCGGCGGCGGACTCAGCTCGGGCGGCGGCAGTCGCCGCACGCAGCAACGCCGTGGGCCGGGCGGTGGATTCGGCGGCGGCGTGCTTCGCTAGCCAAATGACAGCCGTGTGATTGTCACACCCTCCATGACATGATGGTCGACATGGCGGATCTTCCTACACACCTCTCACCCAGCTCGGCGTCGTCGTTCGACGGCTGCCCGCGCCGGTGGAAGTTCAAGTACGTCGACCGCAGGCGTGAGCCTTCTGGCGAGGCCGCTGTTGTCGGCACCTTCGCCCACGAGGTCCTCGAGCACCTGTGTGGTCTCGGGCCCGAACAGCGAACGCTCGAGCAGGCCAAGGCGCTCGCTCGTCAGCTGTGGCCAGATCTCGAAACCAACGGTGACTACCAAGAACTCGAGTTGAACGAGGATGCCTCTCGAGCATTTCGTTGGAAGGCATGGCTGGCAATTGCGGGGCTGTGGGATCTCGAAGATCCTGCCGCCGTCGATGTGGTGTCGACCGAACAGAAGGTCACCGCCAACCTCGGCGATGTCCCGTTCCTGGGCATCATCGACCGAGTCGACCGGATCAATGGCAAGTTGGTCGTCAGCGACTACAAGTCGGGCACGCTCCCCGGGGTTCGCTTTCGCGACGACAAGATCCAGCAAGTCATGCTGTACGCCGCTGCACTCGACGTGATGGGCGGCGAGCAGCCCGAGCGAGCTCGCCTGCTGTATCTCGGCCAACAGATTCTCGACGTCACAGTCACCGACCAACGGCTGGAAGCAGCAACCGGGCAGATCGGTGAGACCTGGGCGTCGATCAACTCGGCATGTGTTGCCGACACCTTCGAGGCAAAGCCCGGTGTGCTCTGCGGGTGGTGCCCCTTCGCTGCTGAGTGCCCCGAAGGTCGGGCCGAGCTCACCAATCGACGCGATGCCGGCACGCTGCATGCCCACGCTCCCGCTGCAGCATTGGTGGCTTGAGCGCTCGCTGCGCCTGACATGGGGCCTCCGACCCAGCGAGGCTGAAACAATCCACACAATGACTCAAGCCGTGGGGTTGCGCGGTCGATCATGCTCTCGTGCAAAGGCGACAAAGACATGAGGACACATGATGTCGATCATCGAAGACCAGCGACGAGCGGGGACAACATCTCGAGAGTCGACCACAGCAACCGACGTTCCGAACGTGAACGCCGCTGGGCCGATTCCGGGAACTGCTGGGTGGTTCAGCGACCCGGCAACGCAGCACCATCTTCGCTACCACGACGGTGCTGACTGGACCGATCACGTGACACACTTCGGGCCGACGCCGTGCTCGGGTTGCGGCTGAGAACTCCTCGAGACCGACCCCGGTCCTTCCCCTCGTCGGCTCCGCCATTCGCCGGAAGCGCGACGAGGTTCGCTAGCGTCACCTTCCGTGAGCAGCACGGCAATCGATCTCGGTCATCATCAGGCCTTCGCCGCGCTCGCAAACTCAGCTGATTCGCTGGTTCCACTCGGAGCCGACGGTGATGGTCTGGTGGTTCGCTGGTGCGAGAAGGGTCGCTCTGCCGAGCGCTTGCACGACCGGCTCGACCGTTTGGTGGCCGAGGGGAATGTTCGCGGAGCAGCCGAGACTGCAAGCGCAATCGCGACCTGCCTCGCCGAACTGGTGCCGCTGCCCGAAGACGGCGAGCGCCGACTTCGGGTTGCCATTCCCCTGGCGGCATCGCCCGGGCATCGAGCGCACGTGCGGGCGGCCTTCGGCAACGTCGGCTATGTCGTGCAGGACCATGATCTGGTGGGCCGCCCGTATGCAGTGCTCGGATACTGGCTGGCCATCGAGGGGCATCGACGCACCGGCTTGCCCATGGGCAAGACCCTCGTGCTCGACAACGATGGTGGTCGCGTGTCGGCGCTGGTCGTCGATATCGCCCGTGGCCTCGTGCTGGCCGAGAAGCAGATCACCACGACATCGTTGACCGGCCCCTTCGATGCAACCTTGGTGCTCCGGCAGTTGCTGGAAGCGTCCTATGGCTCACCGAATGAGTCGACTCCAGTGCCGTGGTCGGTGTTGTCGGCATCGATTGCCGAGATCGTGGTGTCCGGATCGGGGGCCAATCACCCCGCATTCACCAAGTTCGTCAATGAACGATTCCCCGCCTCGACCCTGCACGATCCTCCTGGGCCGAGCAGCGAGATCGTCGTGCGCGGCCTGCAGCAACTCGACCGCCTCACCGGTTTCCGTTCTGGCTGGCCGACCCTCGACGTGCACTTCGACCAGCAGGTTGTTCGCTCCGCTGGCGGTTGGAACGTCACCGACGCCGCGCCAACGGTCGCCCCCGTTGGAACCCGCGTCAGCTTCGGCGACGCACCCCTGGTACTCCGGGGATCCTCCACCAGCGAGCGAGCGAACGATGTCGTCTTGGCTGACGCTGCGTTTCGGATCCCCGAGCGAGTGGGCCCGTTTCCCCTGATGAGGGTGCATCCGTCCGGCTCGATCGAGATTCGCGGCACCGAGGCGTCGTTGCGGCTGCATCTCGATTGGCCGATTGCTTGTGCGACAGCACGAGCACTGACGGTCGTGGTCGAAGACATTCTCGACCTGACCATCGACCACACGCCCTTCACACCCAAAGGCGATCCACCACATCGAGCCACAGACGAGTTGTGAGCCGTAGCGACGCCACGTCGATCCGTTCGTTGTGACCGTGGAAACGCTTGAAGAACTCGGTGGCATTGATCGATGAGCTCAAGAGGCCAGCGCCGTAACACGTGACACCCTTCTCACGGAAGAAGCGGCTGTCGGTGCCGCCGGTGACCATGCTGGGAATGATTGCCGCTTCCGGGTAAGCGACGTGCATGGCGTCGGTGAGCGCATTCCAGAGCGGCCCCTCAGCGGGCGAGGACGAACTCGGGCTTTCGCCGATGACCTCGAAGGTGACCTGGCTGCGCAGATCCCCGAGAGCCTCGGTGAGGTTGGCCTCGACGTCGGCGCTGGTCTCACCTGGCAGCGTCCGCACATCAAGATCGATCACGACCTCGTCTGGGATGACGTTGGTCTTCACGCCGCCGTGGATCACGTTCGGGCTGAACGACATGTGCGAACAGGAGTGAAGATTGGCAGCCAGGCCTTTGGGGAGTTCGTTGATGGCTTCTCGCACCGCCAGCGGATCGAGAAGGCGATCACGTAGGTCTCCGGTCAGGCCGATGGCATCGATCTTGGCTTTCCAGAGATCATCGAGCTTGGCCTCGGGGTCGTACTCGGCGATGCGTCGGATGACTTCAGCGGCCTTGATCAGAGCATTGTCGGCGCCGAGTGGTGCTGATCCGTGGCCGGGAGTGCCCTTGACCGTCAGCCGGCGCCAGCCCACACCCTTTTCAGCGGTGGTGACCAGCAGGGTTGAACCCTCAGGCTTTTCGTAGGCGAAGCCGCCGAATTCTGTGAGGACGAAGTCGCACTCGAGGCGATCCCACTGATCACGAATGAGCGGGTGCGCACCGTGATAGCCGCCTGCCTCTTCATCGGCCACAGCGAAGTAGATGATGTCACCCGGGTAGCGCTGACCCGAGCTGACGATGTGCTTGAACGCCACAGCCATCGAGCTGGTGAGGTTGAGCATGTCAACGGCGCCTCGACCCCAGATCTCGGCGCTGTCGCCGGACCCGACCATCTCACCGCCGAATGGGTCTCGCTCCCAGCCGTCTGGCGAGACAGGCACCACGTCGGTGTGTCCCATGAGGCAGAGGGCAGGAGCGTTCGGGTCGGTGCCTTTGTGACGGGCGATCAGCGAGGTGCGACCTGGAGTCGGTTCGAAGAGCTCCATGTCGACGCCGGTGCCTTCGAGTTCATCGCGGAGCAAGCGTGCGGTCTTGTCTTCGTTGCCCGATTCGGGCCGGCCATCGTTCACGCACTGGTTGCGAATCATGGCCTGGAGGAGAGCGACGGTCTCCCCGGTCAAACGGTCGATCGTACTCGCATCAACAGACATCTGCTGAGACTAGTGCGCCGCTGCAAACCCACCCCAAAACAGCATCTGGGGTCAGGTCCTCACAAGTCACAGCCGGCGCACTTCTGGCTGTGAGCTGTGAGGACCTGACCCCAGGTGGTTCTTGCCTTGCAGTAGTTCGGGTGCTTAGCGGCCTTCGAGAGCCTCGATGAGCGCCGGAAGAACCTTGTGCACGTCGCCGACGATGCCGAGATCGGCAACGGCGAAGATCGGAGCTTCGGGGTCCTTGTTGATGGCAATGATGTTCTTGGCACCCTTCATGCCAACGAGGTGCTGGGTGGCGCCGGAGATGCCTGCTGCGATGTACACACCGGGCTTGACGACCTTGCCGGTTTGACCGACCTGCTGCGAGTAGGGCACCCAGCCAGCGTCGACGATGGCGCGAGATGCACCAGCGGCTCCGTTGAGCTGCTTGGCCAGGCTCGTGATCATCTCGAACTTCTCGGACTCGCCCAGGCCACGACCGCCGGCAACCACGAGGGCAGCTTCGTCGAGCTTGGGTCCGTCGGACTCTTCGATGAACTGGTCGACGACCTTGGCGCCACCGCTGGCTCCGAGGTCGGGAATGTCGAGGTCCTCGACGTCGGCTTCGCCGCCACCGCTGGCTTCAGCAGCGAACGACTTCGGACGGACGAGGGTGATGAACGGACCCTCACCGGTGAACTTGGTCTTGATGTCGGTGGCGCCGCCGAAGATCGGCTCGGTACCCACCAGGGTGTCGTCGTCGACCTCGACGTCGACCACGTTCGTGATCACGGTGCGGTCGAGCTTCACCGACAGACGGGCTGCGATGTCGCGCCCGTCATAGGAGGTGCCGAGGATGATGGCGTCGGGGCCGTCACCGGCATCGACGGCTGCGGCGATGGCGGCAGCGACGGGAACGCCGAGGAGGGCGCCGTCGAGATCGGTGACCGCGTGGACGGTCTCTGCGCCGTACTCACCGAGCTTCTCGGCGATGTCGTCGGCATTCTCGCCGGCGTAGACGCATTCGACCGTGTCGGCCAGGTCGCGTGCTTTGGTGAGCAGTTCGAGAGTGGTCGAGGTGACCTCTCCATCGACTGCCTCTGCGTAGACCCAAATGGTGTCGAGTGACATGGTTTCAGTCTCCTAGATGACTTTGAGATTTTCGAGGAACTCGACGATCTTGAGGTGAGCCTCACCGTCGTCTTCAATGACTTCGCCCGCTTCGCGCACGGGAGCATCAGCAACATCGACGATCTCTTGACCAGAGCCCGCCCAACCAACGGCGTCGGCGTCGAAACCGAGGTCCGCAGCAGTCTTTTCTTCGACCGGCTTGTTCTTGGCGGCCATGATTCCCTTGAACGAGGGATAGCGAGGCTCGACAACACCAGCGGTGACGCTGATGACGGCCGGCATGGGGCACTCGACGCTGTCATAGCCAGCATCGGTCTGACGCTTCACCTTGAGAGCGGAGCCATCGACTTCGACCTCTTTGGCCGCGGTGACCGACGGGAGATCGAGCACGGCGGCGATCTGCTCAGGCACGGTGCCGGTGTAGCCATCGGAGCTCTCGGAGCCGGCGATGACAAGATCTGGTGAGTGCACGGCGATGGCAGCACCCAGCAGCTTGGCTGTGGTGAGTGCGTCGGAACCAACGAGCTCGGGATCGCTGATCAGCGTGGCTGAGGCAGCACCCATGGCCAGCGCAGTGGCCAGACCAGAGCGTTCGTTGTTCGGCGCCATGGAGACGAGAACGACCTCGCCCTCTCCGGCGGCATCGACGAGCTGGAGAGCCATTTCGACGCCGAACGTATCGGAGTCGTCAAGGATCAGCTTGACGTCACGCTTGAGCGTGCGGGTTTCGGGATCCAGTGCGCCGGGATCGGCAGGATCAGGGATTTGTTTGACACAGACGACGACCTTCATGGCGGCAGATGGTAGATCAAAACTTGACCGAGCGGTCAATCTGGCAGTTTCGATGCCCGTGAATGAGGCAGACTGCCTCCTGTGAAATTGGCATTGGTCATCAATCCGACTGCTTCGTCGGTGTCTCGGCGCTCACGAGTACTGATCGAAAAATTGCTGGGTGCCGACCACGAACTCGACATCCTGGAAACCAGCCGGCAGCGCCATGCCACCCGCTTGGCTCACCGGGCCAGCCGGGAAGGCGCCGATGTCGTCCTGACGTTGGGCGGCGACGGGACCGTCAATGAAGCGGCAAACGGGCTGCTCGGCACCCACAGTTGTGCGCTGGCCCCGTTGCCTGGTGGTTCGACCAATGTGTTTGCCAGAGCGCTCGGGTTTCCGAACTCCGCGGTCGACGCGACGAGGGTGGTCCTCGATGCGCTGGCCGCTGGCAGCACGAAGCTGGCCAGTGTTGGTATGGCCGGCGACCGAGCGTTCTTGTTCCACGTGGGAGCGGGGTTCGACGCCGCCGTGGTGCGTCGGGTCGAGGAGCATTCGGCATTGAAGCGGTACGCCGGGCACCCATGGTTCATCGCCGCTGGCCTTCGGACATGGGCGTCGTCGGAGCGCAAGGCGCTGCGCTTCGACATTCGCACTGACGATGGGCGCATCGTTCGTGGCGCTCAGATGGCTGTTGCTCTGAACGTGAGTCCCTACACGTTCCTCGGCAATCGACCGCTCGACCTGGCCCCTGAAGCCACCCTCGATTCTCCGCTGTCGATCGTTGCGCTCACTTCGTTGTCCGGCGGGCGGCTTCTGCCAGCGGCCAGGTCAGCGATCGCCAACGACCCCGCCGGCATCCCCAATCGGGGAGCAACTCGGCATTGGCCGCTGGTGCACGGTGTCGAGTTCCGCTCGGAGCGTCCGTTCCCCTATCAACTCGACGGCGAACCCCAAGCCCCGGTGCGCCGCCTGCGCATCGACCACCGTCCAGAAGCGATCCGGATCGTCGTTCCGAGCTGATCCGTAACCCTGACCGTCAGCCCTCGCTGTCAGCCCTGTCGGATTGCTTCGATCATGCGGGCCGGTGTGTTGGTGATGATCGAGTCGACACCCATCTCGACCAGGGCACGGCCGCGATCGAGGTCGTCCACGGTCCAGACATTGACCTCGACGCCGATGTCGTGCGCCCGACGCACGAAGGCGGCGTCGACCAGCAGGTCGTGAGGATGGATTGCCTGCATCTTGTGAGCTTCGACTCGCCCGATGAGCTGGACCGGGTCGGCCTGACCCCACACGAGCCAGCCAATGGCAACGGTCGGATCCGTTGCCCTGATGCGAAGCACAGCGTCGATGTCGAAGGAAGAAACCAGGACGCGATCATGGGCGTCGAAGGCCGTGATGAGGCCAGCGACCGCAATCGAAAGTCCTTCAGCAGCGTCGAAGTCAGGATCGCTGCGGAGGTTCTTCAGCTCGATGTTGGTGAAGAGCGGGTCGGTTGCCTCGAGCGCTTCAGCCAGGCTGGGCACCGATGTTGGGAGGTCGGCTGATTGCACCTCGCGGACCATGCGCCCGTCAGGCAGGTGGGCATCGTGGCACAGCACGAGCACGTCGTCGGCCGACAACCGGACATCGAGTTCGATGCCGTCGGCGCCTTGCTCACGAGCACCAACAAAGGCCTCGATGGTGTTTTCTGGATGGTCAGCTGACGCCCCGCGGTGAGCAATGACCTTGGTTGACGCTGCTGCTGGCTCGATCAAGTCCTCTGACATCGGCAGAGTCTGGCAGACCTTGGCCGCTCGGCGCGGCCCGGAAAGACAGCGGTAAGGAAATCGAAAAGATCTTTTCCCAAACTCTTTACGAGAGTCGAAGTAATCGGTACTGTCAGAGTTCGTCGCAGGCACCGCCGCCTTCGACAAGAAATGGGGACCGCGTGACCGCTCTTGAATCGACCACCGACACTGCTGGACACGATCAGATCATTGCGGAAAAACATCGGCTCATCGCCAATCAGATGACGATGACGGGAGCCATTCCTGCAATGGCTGAACGCATCGCCCAGAAGGTTGCGAACACCCCGAATACCACGAGCGACCTCAGCTGGCGCTCCACGGCGTCGTGCTGCGACACCGATCCAGACCTTTTCTTCCCGGTTGGCACCACGGGTAGCGCCCTCGAGCAGATCGACGAAGCCAAGCAGGTCTGCAACAGCTGCCCCGCTCAGCTCGCCTGCCTCGAGTTCGCCCTGCGAACCAACCAGGACACTGGTATCTGGGGCGGCACCTCTGAAGAGGAACGTCGCCAACTGCGCCGTACCTACCTCGGTCGCCGCCGTCGTACTGCTGTTTGAAGCACTCCTGACTGACGCAGGTTTTGTCAGTCGATCATGAAGAACCGGCTCCCCTGGGGCCGGTTCTTTCGCGTCTGTCAGCTGACGTCCTGGTCGTCGAATTCGGCACGAATCTCTGCGATCGTGCCCTCGCCGTTGGCGGCCGGCCGCAACGACAGCTCTCCCCCGAGATCGCCCGACGCCAGCGTGCGGGCGATCGTCAGACCAAGGCCATCAGACGCCGACAGGTCGAAGCCAGGGGGCAAGCCGACGCCGTCATCGTGGACGCGAACCGTGATCCCCCGAGCGGCGCTCTGCAGCTCGATCGTGACTCGCCCACCCGATGTTCCCGGTGGGTAGCCGTGCTCGACTGCGTTCTGAAGCAACTCGGTCAACACCACCGCAAGCGAGGACGAGACCGAGGCCGGCAACGTCGGGCCATCACCAACGAAACGAATGGTGACGGGGCGGTCTGGCGAGACCAGCGCTTGTTCGACCATCTGTGTGATCGGCACAGCGACATCGAGGAAGCGGACGTCGTCACCGCCGTCTTGGGCGAGGATCTCGTGGACCAGAGCGATCGAGCGGATACGGCGGACCGACTCGTCGATTGCTGACTTCGCTTCTCCTGATTCGAGCCGCCGACCCTGCAAACGCAAGAGGGATGAGACGGTCTGGAGGTTGTTCTTCACCCGGTGGTGGATCTCACGGATGGTGGCGTCCATCGACACCAGGCGTCGTTCCTGTTCTCGCAGGTCAGAAACATCGCGCAGCAGCACGAGAGCACCCGATGCATGGTTGCCTTCGATCAGGGGCAGCACCCTGGCGTGGATCGTCGTGGCTGCTCCACGCTCGAGTTCCTGGGTGACCGGGACGAGCAGACTGAACGCTGTTCGAATGACGTCGGCCTGGATGCCGACCTCGTCGACGCTGCGGCCCACGGCGTTGATGTGAAATCCCAGCCGGTGCAGGGCGCTGACTGCGTTGGGCGATGTGAACTGGATGCGAGCGGCCCGATCCATCACGATCACGCCGTCGCCGACACGCACCGACGGCTCGGAGCGCTGGTCAGATTCGTACGGAAAGCTGCCATCGCTGACCATGAGAGCGAATGACTCGAACACAGACAGGTAGGCCCGTTCGACGTCGCTGCGGTCGGCATCGGTGCGTGTCGGTGCATCGGCGGCAAGAACGGCGATGACCTCGCCGTTGTGGCACACCGGAAGTGCCTGCACCGAGAACGCCGCACAGTCAACCTCCCCAACTCCCTCTGTCGGCCGCCCCGTTTCCCAACATTCCGCAACCGTGGGACGTTCTTCGGCGCTGACGAAGCGGCCGACTTGATCATCTCGATACAGGGTCTGCGACGTGGCGGGTCGGACGTGGCCAGCCACGAAGAAGCGATGCTCGCTCGACTGGGCAGCGGGCACGAGCAGGGTGAGGTCGGCCGAGCTGAGGTCTGCCAACAGGTCCCAGGAACCCACGAGGCCCCGTAGGTGCTGAACCTGATCGAGTTCAAGGTCGCCGTGCTGTCGAACCAGATCGCGCAGTGACGCCATCAGACGGCACCGCTTTCGCCGCTCGAGTCATCGTCGAAGTCGAGCAGCACCATGTGACGACCCTCAGGCGGCGGGTTCGCAGCCCACAGACTTCGGAGCGAGCGACGGACTGTCCCACAGGTGGAACCACTGGGCGTTTCACAGTCGAGCAGTGCGTCGACGACCGGGTCGAGCAACTGGCCAGCGATGGGCCGTGCGAGGTCATCGATAACGGCGAAGCCTCGGGCCTGACGGATGGACATTCCGGCCGCTTCGGCTCGGTCGATCATCGCTCCGACCGCTGCGAGATCTATGAAGACGAGCCGCCCGGCGCGATGGGTGTTCTCTGGCTGGTGGTCGGCAAACCACTCGAGCAGCGAGGAGGACGGAGCGTCTGGCATCGAAGCCAGCATTGCAGCAGCCGGTGGTGCAGGCAACGCATGGACTGAGTCGTACCGGGCATCCGTCCGAGGACAGTTTCGTGCTGCGACAATCCGACCATGATGCACCTACCCGAGCTACTGCCGATCGTTCTGGTCCATGGCGGTTTGTACGACGATCCGGTGATGACGGCCTCGGACTTCTGGATTGCTACCGGTGTCGCCGGGGCCTTGGCGAAAGCCGGTGTCGAAATCATCATGCATGAGCGCCCATCCGAGCCGACCACGTGGGCCGAGGAAGGCGAAGCTCTCGCCGTCACCATCGAGGCCGCCGGACATCAGCGGGCTGCTGTTGTTGCCGGGTCGAACGGTTGCAGTGCTGCCATGCGGCTGGCCCTCGATCGGCCCGAGCTAGCGGCCAGAACGATGTTGTGCTGGCCGGCCACCTCGGGCGACCATGTGATCGATGGGCTCGCCAGTGTGATCATCGCTGATGTCCACGACGATGACATCGCCACTGGACTGCTGGCTGGAGCTCCGATACGAGGCGTGACGCCCGAGGAGCTCGCCGGGCTCGAGCGCGAGGTCGTGATCTACCCCTCACTCCCGGAAAACAAGATCCACCAGCGAGTCACCGTGTTCGAGCTGCTCGACGTGATCCCCGATGCCATCCTCGTCGGCGGCAGTCCCGAGCCGACCGACGACGCGTTCGCCGGGTTCCTCGATGAGTACGTGGCGGTACTCACCGCCTTCTCCCGCGTCGAGCACGACGACTAAGCGGGTCGTCGAGCTCTGGCGGGCGGGTTACTCGAAGCAAATTCGCACAAACATACGTTCTGTATCCGAACGCAACGAAGAGTGAGTTCCTAACGGGAGTCAACGGGTTCAGGCGGCCTTTGTATGCTCGTGTCGGGGTGGGTCGGTGACCGGAGCGCT